>Ga0209006_10000137_pt1 | contig 79204 bp, 94 predicted proteins | sample JacPin_JW_Ref_O2_FD_188567 | JGI IMG/M metagenome (GOLD analysis project Ga0209006, IMG submission 188567) | Forest soil microbial communities from Algoma, Ontario, Canada - Jack Pine, Ontario site 1_JW_Ref_O2 (SPAdes) (version 2) | ecosystem: Environmental > Terrestrial > Soil > Boreal... | reverse complement strand
GATACACGCCATCGGCTCCCGTAATCCGGCCGCTAACGACGATCTGCTGAGCCTTGATCAGTCGCGTCGTATCCATTTGCCACCTAACGAGTTACGCCTTCTGTCTCGACAGCATTATTATAGGCATGAGAATGCAATAGGTGAACGGAAAAACAACTGGAAAGTTGGAATTTTCATGACTATATTTTGCTCATGGCTGGACGACCAAAGAAACCTTCTGGCGAAGCGCGAACCGAGATGCTCCGCATCATGCTCACGCCTGCTGAGCGTGACGAACTGGTGCGAGCGGCGAAGGCAATGGCGATGGATACCAGCCCGTGGGCGCGGGCTGCGCTTCTGTCGCTTGCGAGAGAGCAGATGGGCAAGAGGGAAGGGTGAGTCGTCAGTTCTGGGGGGAAGGGGCGTTCTGAGAGAAGTAGTCGGAAAGGACGCTTTCCGGATACGTGTTGACATAGCCGTAGCGAGGATCATCCAGCTTGCCCGGTTTCACTCCGCGACTGGCACAAAGCGCCGTCAGTTTCTTGCCGTGCCGTGGCGCTTCCTCTGCCGACATCTCCAATCCATGACGCCGTGCATAGCCCATCAGCGTGAAGTAGCCCAGATTGTCGCGTGCTACTGCCAGCGCGGCTTCAGCTGTCCTCGCTACTTCCTCCAACCGCTCGCCATGCTCCTTCTGCGCAATGTACATCTGCTCAACGATCTGGAGTTGCGCCAGTTGGCTGCGCAACAAGGCAATGGTCGGGTCTGCGTACTTTGTCGGCGGCATCAGTTCCTGGGTAGACATGGACTACGTTCCTCCCGTTAGAGTTGATAATTGACCGAAACGAGGTTATGCCATTGCCACTCCTCGTTAACCAATGTTGTGCCATACGAAATCGACAATCGAATCGTTTAGCTTGATCGAAAGAGAACTTTTTTCAAGGAGGGCGACCAGTGGCCAAGTCTGGACGCAAGACCGAGGAGATGAGACACGTTGGTTTCCGAATGCCAGTGGACGTTCACCGTGACTATCTTGCGGTAGCGGAGGCGCGCGGCATTGATTTGACTGCTTTGCTGAATTGGGTAACCGCCGAATTCCGGCCGTTGCTGTTGCTGAAGCATGCTGAATATCATGCCGGCATGCTCCGCGCCGCTATCGTTGATCCGCAGCAGAGTCAGGTGGACGATGCCAATGCAGCAAACGCCATCGCCAGCGTGAACGACCTGATTCGCCAGATGCAGGAGTTGTCGGCCGTCTTGCAGAGGCGGTCAGGTGGCGAGAATGCCAGGGCGGCAGCATGAGGAAGTATTGCCGAATTGATGACGGTTTTTGCTTGACCGCTGCCGACCTGAATGAGAGACTCTTGTCCAGTAGTCGGCATGGTGCCAGCTCGCGCAAGTCATGGGAAAAGAGCCCTGTCATGACCATCATCGTTACCTGTTCGACATGCGGTGCCAGGATCAAGGCACCAGGTCGCCTTGCAGGGAAAACTGCCAAGTGCCCGAAGTGTCATGGAGCCATGCAGGTCCCTGACGAATCGGCTGCGCTGATTCGGGGAAAGACCGATGGCATTCCCTTGATGCCCATTGATTCGTCAATCCCTCCACCTTCTTCCATTGCGATTTTCGACGCCGATGAGGTCGATGCTTGCGATCATCATGAGGAAGACCGTAACGACGATCACGGAAACCGCCAAAATCGCAGAGCAACGCGGCAAGCCCGTCGCGCTGTTTCAGTTGGCGGTGTCGAAACGCGAGGCAAAACGGACGCCTTCGGCATAATCTCGCTCATCTTCGGCTTCGCGTCGCTCCTTCTCCTTTTCATGGTTCGCTTGTCTTTCGGGTTTTCCAGCTTCATCTCTGCCTTGCTAGCGATTATCGGTGTCTTGCTTGGCGTTTTCGCTAGAGGCAACCTTCGTGTCGCAAGCATTACTCTGAACGCGCTGGTATTCTTGCCGGCAGCCACGCTTGCCTGCTTGTTGGCCGTCGGCTTGGCGCTGGGCAAGTTCGGACCGTCCGTCGGAGATCCTCGTGGTACATCGCTACCATCGTCTCCGGCGAAATCTCCACCTGACGACGCGAATCGTTGGCCAGTTGCCGAGATCAATGCGCCTGACCTGCTGAACGCCTACCGGACGGCTTTGGCTGCTGATCGTCTGTATGGCGGGAAAGCGATCCTCTTGTCAGGAATCTCTCGGTCATCCGAGCGAACTAGCCGGGGAGCGAAGGTTTGCGTTGGCGACTTCGATGGCAACGAGATAGACTGCTACTTTCGCTCTGAGGATGAAGCGGCGAGCGTCAAGCTGAACCATTCCATCGTCGTGCTTGGACTCTGCAAGGGGGTCAACGCCCATCGCACTGTTGACTTGGTTGACTGCGAGCTAGTGCCCGACATTGTGAAGTACCGTGTCGTTTCCACCGAACTTGTGCAGCGCTTTGACGGCCTGATGCCGGCTAAGGCGTTCGGCGGCTCCAGGCCAGACTCATTCTCCGGCCAGGTGCAGCGCCGCAAGCAAATGTCTGCATACGAAGGTTCTATCATCGAAGTATCAGGGCTGCTCTACTACGCTCCCACAATCGAGGACGCCAACCCAAAATTTGCGGTTGATGAGGCGATATGCCACTTCGATCCGCGATTCGCTTCTACTCTCAAAGGCTTGCGAAAAAGCTGGTGGATTCGCGTTCGTGGCAAGGTGAGAACAAGGAAGGATGGCGGGATTGAGTTGCTTGATTGCGGTTTGCGTCTAACCAACTAGAACTGTAGCGCAGCAAACCACATTCGTTGCGTGTCGCAGCCCAGCGAAGGAGTTTTTGTGCAGACCGCCGAGTTTTTGTGCAGGAGGTAGTTTCTGTGCAAAGCCCCTTGAAACCCATTTTTGAAGAGGAAATGTTGGCCCGGATGGCAGCAGCGGATGAAGAGGACATCAACGATGAGTTGGATGAGGAATCGGTGGTTGGTATTTCCATGAAGGACGATGCCATCTTGGAGGTTATTGTTGCCAAGCTTTGTGCCATCCAGGAGTACGGTTGGCATGTTGGTGATGATGAGTTGAAGCATGCGGCAGACGTGCTTACCGCTGAGGCAGCCGTCTTTTCCTGGGAAGAGTTGCGCCCGAGATTGAAGGAGCGTCAGCCCGTTTGGCTGAAGAGAATGATTGTCCACGAAGACGATTTCAGACATGATCCGTCGATTCGGTTTGTTAGGCATCCTTGGCACTGGCCTTATTATTAGGTCGCTCGCTACCAACGCAATCTTAGGCCACTACCTGAATCTCTGGAGTACATCCGATGAGCAAGCCAACCGAACCACGCCAGGTCAAACTCTCCACCTGGATCGAACTGATCCGCTATGTGTCCGGCAAGGAAGCCAGATGGGGCTGGCGTCTCACGGATGGCTTTCACGGCGTCCGTGGTGGTCGTCCGGATAAGGGAGTCTACGTGGATCGGCGTGAGGTTGTTCTTGTCAGTATGCGCTGGCTTGAAGAACATCTCGCGGAGCGCCTTGGCGATCAACTATTCACCATCGAGGTCGATGGTGACAACCTGCCCGCGCGAGAGATCGGTGGGGAGGTCGGCTCCGATGACTAGAGAAGAAAAGCGTCTCCGGCGACAGCAGATGGCGCTGGCTGTCGCCGATGGCCAGTCAGTAGCACAAGTCGCCAATGACTTTCACGTCAAGGTTTGGACCGTTCGCGGAGCCTGCGCGGAATTCGCTGTCGTGCCTGAAGAACGCGGCAGCGCCAGGTTGTTGCCCATCCTGGCAGCGATGTTCAAGCCCGGGTGGAAGATGTCCAGTATCGCACTAAAGATGGGCTGTACGCGCCAGCGCGTCGGGCAGATTTACAAGTCGGCGTGCCGGGCAGGTATTCCGTTGCCGGAACGAAGGAGCGCGTGATGTTTGATCCAGCGAAACTGACCGCCGCACCGTGGTTCATCACCGGGTTCGATGTCGAGACGGATGCCGGCAGGACGGCGAGCCTGGAATTCATCGTCAGCGGCAACGACGACTGGCTGTTCGAGAAGCGCTCCGCGCAAGAGAGTGACCTTGAATTCGTGGTGATGGCACGGTTGGCGTTTGACGTGATGATGCGACGTGGCTGGCACGCCTTCTATCACCATGCCGGTTGCTGGCTGGTGCGCGATGTCAATGGAGAGCGCGTCTGCGCAGGATCGATTCCGGTTCAGGCTCGCGATCCGTTCACGGTGCTGGTGGAAGCGGATCGCTGGTATCGGGAGAATGTGGATAATTTTAGTCCCTGTTAAAATGTCCAGCGACAGGTGGCGAACAATATGGTAGAGGAGATTCGACATGATCATGATTACAGTCAACCGTCCGCTCTGGCTCATGGCCGGTGAAGAAGCCGTCATCCGCCGCATCGCGATGGTCGTCATCGGCCACGATGACGGCGTGGCGGAGCAACCCACGGGTTACAAGTGGGCACTCAACCAGTCCGGTAACGATTGGTGGGCCAGCGGGATCGAGGATGGCATCCTGCGCGTTGATTATCGCTACGGCAATACACCGGGCAGTGGAGGCGAGCAGATGATGATTGGCCTGGAAGAATTCCTGGCGTGGATTTTCACGAAGTGATGAGACTTCGCCCACTGACCATTGAGGTTCACCGATGACCATTATGCAAGACAGCTTCGGCCAGCGTCTGCGCCATCTTCGCGAGGCGCGCGGCTGGCGACAGTCCGATCTCAGCGCGCTGGTCGGAACCGAGGTTGATCTCTCCAGACTGGAGCGCGACATGAAGAATCCCAAGATTGATACGCTGCGGAAGTTGGCCAAGGCGCTGGGCGTGAGGATCGCTGATCTGACCGGGGAGGAATGACGATGAAGGAGTTTCTCCACTACATGAGAATTGAGGACACGATGGTTGAAGCCCACAATTTTAGCCACGGATCGATCAACGGCACTGAACTGATGATCGCTGCCAGATTGGCGGTTCTGCTCTACGTCCAGGCATCAGGAACAGACCGAATCAAGATCCTCGCCGATGCGCAGGCTAACCGTGATTTCATCAAGGCGCAATATCCGGGACTCGGGATCGAATAACAATTGGAGTGGCAATGTCTCCCGATACCGTCTCCTGGTGCTGTCCTGGTTGTGGCCGGTTCAAATACTGCGAGATCATCCCGGCCGGCTCCAATGAGGATTTCCCCAACCATGATTGCTGTGCCAGTTGTGGCTATCCGGCCTGTCTCCGCATCAACAATGCCGATGGCAGCCAGGATGTAATCGAGGACTATGAGAGGATTGATGAGATCCTGGAATCAATGGAAGGAAAACCGAAGGAAGGCTGGATGGCATGATTGAGTTCAACAACCCTGAAATTACCGCCGAACAGCTTCGTGCCGCCTATCCGCAAGCGGCCGATGCTGTGGCACTCATGCACAAGGATCTTGACGAAGATTTCTTTGGGCGTGCCCGTTCGCGCAATCGCTCTATTGAGGAAGTCTTGTTCGTGCTCCACACCAGCGCCGATGAGATGATCAAGGATCAGATCGACAACTGGCAAGAGTACGTGGTGGCACGGCCGCAGATGGACACCAATGATTTCCGACTCTATGTCGGTGGCAGAATGGGAGCATGCTGATGAAAACCAAAAGCCCCTCACTCGCCTCGCGTTTCCGTGGCTGTCTGCTTGGCCTGGCGGTCGGTGATGCGATCGGCACCACGGTAGAATTTATGTCGCGTGGTAGTTTTGAGCCACTCACTGACATGGTTGGTGGTGGACCGTTCCATCTGCCCGTGGGGGCATGGACGGACGATACCAGCATGGCGCTGTGTCTGGCGGATTCGCTGATCGAACATCGCGGCTTTAGCGCCCACGATCAGATGAAGCGCTACCTCGACTGGTGGCGGCATGGCTTCCGTTCCAGCACAGGAAAGTGCTTCGACATCGGCCAGACGACGGCGCGGGCACTTCGACATTTCGAGGCCAACGGTAATCCGTTCAGCGGTTCGACGGATCTCAACACTTCGGGCAACGGTTCGTTGATGCGACTGGCACCGATCCCGATGTTCTACCTCGGGCGGGGCTTGCCAGCCGCCATCGCGGCTGCGCAAGATAGTTCGCGCACTACGCATGGTTCCGTGCTGTGCCTCGATGCTTGTCGGCTGTTGTGCGATCTGATTTTCGCCGCGCTGTCGGGCAACAGCAAGCATGATCTGCTGTTCGAGGATGACTATTTCGACTTCCTAGAAGTCAAGCCGCTCGCACCAAAAATTCAGGGGATATTTAAGGGCGACTACCGGGAAAAGACCATTGACCAGATTAGCGGCTCCGGCTATGTGGTGGATTGTCTGGAGGCGGCTTGCTGGTGCTTCCTGAAGACCGACAACTTCCGAGATGCTGTCTTGCTTGCCGCCAATCTGGGCGATGATGCGGATACCACCGCTGCCGTGGTCGGGCAACTGGCCGGTGCCTACTACGGGGAAGATGGCATCCCGAGAGAGTGGCTGATGAATCTGGTCATGGCTGAAGAGATCGGCGCGTTGGCGGATCGGTTGAGAACCACGGTGCATGCCGCATGAATAACCTCAAATCAATGATCCGTCTAGCGCTTGGCCGCATCGGCGAGTTGGGCCAAGCCGCCTATGAGGCACATCAAGAAACAACCAGATGGCGTGCCGAACCGCTCAATGATCTGGAAAAGACGCAGTTGAGCCTCAAGGTTGAATACGCCGTCGAGGAACAGAAACAGTGGATCAAGGCCATCGAAGAAGCACTGGAGCAAGAAGATGAATGACGACGAAAATATCGGCACTGGAAAAACCACAACGGACGTGATCTGCGACATGGCCTGGGCCTTGTTCAGAAGCGACCCGGAACGCATTGAGGCGGTGAAGAAATCCATCTCTGACACCTTCCATCTTGATCCGGAGAATCGCGACGTTCGGTCGCTCTTCAACTTCGCCTTCGCCTACGGCGTCATGACAATGGTGGAACTGAACAAGAGGAAGAAAACCGATGACGCGAAATGAACTTCTCGCCCTCTGGCCGATCCCGGACACCTTCTCCAAGTCTCGCCTGGTGGCCGAACTGGTCATGGGCTGGAAAGAGACGCCGGATCACATGTATTGGTACGGCAGTCCTGGTCTGGTAGTTGGCATCTGGCGACCGTCTCTTTACATCGAAGATGCCTGGTTGGTCCACCAGAAGATGGCCAGTAGCCGTTGTTATTCAGAAGCAATGGCCTACATTAGCAAGCTGCAAGAAGCGGTTACGATTCGCCTTGAGTTGAAAAACGGCATTGCCGAGTTGTCGAGCATCTTGCGCTGCATGACGCCAGACGATATTTGCCTGGCAGCGCTGTTGTGTGTGGTGGAGGATGACAAGCCGTGACGAACAGCAATCTTAGGACACTACCCGACCTGACAACCGAGCAACTTCGTGGCGCGAAGTTTGTTCTTGATCTCTTGGCAACCTCTCCAGCGATTCGCGGACGTGGCCGCGAAGTGCTGTTGGATCTCCACGAGGAATTGGCTGAAGTATGGAAACGTCGTGCGCAGGAGATGGAGGCTGCGAGACAATGACAAACCTCTATACCTATTCATTCTGCGTCTGGCCTCACGATCTTGCCGGTTTCTCGAAGGATCTGTTCGATGTCTTCGCCATGATCTCTGATCATGTGGAGATGGATTTTACCGAGGAAGCATTCAACAGATTCCGCTCAGAGCTTGAGCACGACGGTTTCACGCTCCGCGAGATTGAGCGCTGGCAATGCTCGGAACGGGAGAATATTCTGTGACCAACCCCATGCCCGAAAACTTCTGGATGATGCTGGCCGTCGATGTCGTCGATCAGAACGTCAGCATCCTTGGCTGGTCTGACAAGCCGCGTGATGAGGCGTTGCGGATTGCTCGCCAGCGCGCCAAGGAGGTTTTGCCGGACGCCTACGTGAACATCTTCAGCTTTGCTGGTGCCAAACATCCCGGCGATGACATACATGCATGGCTCGTTGCTCTCAAGATCCCGCATCAAGACGCAGCGCATATCGTCCGCGACATTGGCAAGATGGCACTGGAGGGAATGGAGGAAGAAGAGCAAGGTTCGGCCGGATGACTTGCGAACTCTCCCCCACGCCGGGTATTCTCTGCGTTCTCCGGATCAGGCAGAGGACATCCGATGACCAGCGCAACCATCCAAGAAAGAGCCAAGAGAGATTCTCTTGCCGGTTTGCGCAAGGACAACACTCCCAAACGTCAGGGAGAAGTCTGGCAGGGGCCGTCTGGAAGATGGTTTACGCTCAGCGATCAAAATCACGTTGTCCCGGCCAAGAATCCCAACGAACAGCAAAACGCGACCCAGGATGGAACTTCTGATCTGTCGGCCACAAACCACGACCGCGACGAGCACGGCCGGCCGAAGGTTGACGACAGCACGATCAAGGCAGAGGCTGAGAGGATTTCCCAGCAGGAATTCCCCTACCTGCGCCAGGAATACCTTCGGCGCCAGGGGACGTTCGACGGCGACAAGCTCAAGAGCGTCTGCCTTGATACCGATCAGTGGCGCGACCTGTTTCCAGGTTATCAGGGCACCAACGCGGCGTTGTTTCAGAGCGCGGCCGGCGAGGCGAACTATCAGCTCTACAGCGAACTTTTGAAGGAGATGAAGGGATCGGGAAACAACACCGTCATGGTGCTTTCCGGCGGCGGCGGTTCTGGGAAGGGCACAGCGCTGGGTCAGTTCTTCGATGCAGCCGATTACCCGTTGCGTTATGATCAGGTCGGGGCTGATCCGAGGAAGGTGGAGCAGGACCTGGACCTGGCAATTAAGGAAGGCTTCGACGCACAGTATACTTTCGTTGACAGAGAACCAAGAGAAGCCTGGCGCGGCGTGGTGAGTAGAGCGCTTCAGGCCAGACAACAGGGCCAGCCAGCCCGCACGGTGCCGATCCGCATAGCCGTCAAGGCCAACATCAGCGCCAGAAAGACCGCGATCGATCTCTTGAAGCGCCGAACCGATCTACCGGCCAACGTGATCGACAACAATCAGGGACTCGGCAAGGCAAGGCTCATCGAGGACAGGCAAGAAGCCGTCAAGTATCTGGAAGCACAGAACCACGATGAAGAAGCACTTCTGAAGGAACTGACCGATGAAACTGTCGGACTATATGAATCCGGAAAAATTCCCGCTGACATCGCAGAAGGGCTTGTCGGCCGAGAAGCAATTCATGCTCGACGCCTACAATCTCGACCAGATAAAGCAGCATCTTGGCCAGGGCGGGACGCTCACGGACGACCAACAGGCGCTCCTGAAGGAACTCACCGACAAGGCAGAAGCCAGGCCGGAACTGATGCCGGAAGTCACGGCCGAAACGGCACGGCGAAAAGCCGAGCAGAAAGCCTCTTCGCAACCGAGCCAGGAACCAGTCCGACCCGAGACGAACACGGGCGGTTGATCCTGCGCGTCAAGGACGATGCGCCAAAAAAGCCAGGCGAGGTCTGGCAGGGTCCGAGCGGACGTTGGTTCACGCTCAACGATGAGAACCATGTGGTTCCGGCCAAGAATCCCAACGCGCAACAGTCCGCTCCGGCCAATCCTGCCGGACAGGCTCCATCGCAAGCGCTGGCCACTTTTGCTGGCGCGGAAGAGGAACTGAACCAGCAGGCGAATCAAAAACCCAGCGATCTGCCGTTCGCCATTCCGGTCATTGATCCAGAGAAGGTAAAGATAACCAGTTCCGAATACCAGGCAACGGCATTCGATGACAAGGGCGCTTCGCTTGCCTACGGCATGCTGATCACCGGAGATCATGATGGAACGTCGGTATTCAGTTGGGACGTGGTTGACAAGAAGGACAAGGTGTTGGCAACCGGCGAATGGACGGCCGATAAGTCAGAAGCCGTCGCGGCCGTTGAGGCAGAATTGAAGAAACAGACGGCCGCCGCCAACAAGCCAGAACCAGCCAAGGAAGAAGCCGGCGGTGTTGCCGGCAAGGTCGTGGATGCCGACGGCGAAACCAAGGCCACGATCAGCATTCAGTCAAGCACTGTCAACGGCCAGACCGTTCATCGCTGGGAAGTCCACGACCATGAGGGAACTCTGCGCCTCAACGGCGAGTGGTCCGTCAGCATGCCGGACGTGCTGTCTCAGGCGCAGGAAAAACTGCATCAACTGATGGCCAAACAGAAAGAGATCGACAAGACCAATGCAAAGAAGAAAGAACAGGAGGAGAACGGCGAATGGGACGGCTCGATTGACGAGAGCGAGGTTGAATACGAGGACCGCGATTACCTGGCCGATTACACGACCTACCAGGCATACGATGAATCGGAAAAGTTTTCTGTCTATCTGGAACATGGAACCTATAACCCGTTCCCAGACAGAGAGGATTCCGAACCGATCGATGTTTACCGCTGGGTTGCCGAAGATGAATCAGGAAACGAACTGGAAACCGGCAGTTGGACGAATGACAGGAGCGAGGCGAAATCGGATGGACGATCCTATGCGGAAGAGAACGATGAGCCTGAGCCCGAGCCGCCCGATGACGACATCAGTTATAGCGGGTCCGATTACGACGACGAGGGCGACACACCAGACAAGACGGAACACTGGACCGAAGAGGAAATGTCTGCTGCCGTGTTCCGCATGCCGGCCAAACCCAGCATCGCTGCCGTATTCCGTGATTTCGAGGACCATCTGGACAGTCTGTCGAGCGAACAGAAAAGCGCCATCCGGTTCTATACTGGATCAGATTACAAGCAGTTCAACGACAAACTGAAGAGTTGCCCACCTGAGTTCAACTGTCTGGACTCCCGTGATCGCGCTACCTTTGATGCAATCCAGAGCGCCATCCGGGAAGCTGGGCCGTTGCCCGATACGGTCAACGCGCTGTTTCGTGGCGTTGGTCCATCCAGGAAGGCGTCCCATGATGCACTGGTGAGCGCTATCGAGAAGGCGCGCGACACCGGGGCCGATTTCGAGATGGGCTTCATCGCCTCTTCGAGCCTGAACGCCAAGTATGCCTGGGATACTTTCTCCACCGATAACGGCTACGGCCGGTTCTTCTTCGCTATCAAGGCCAAGACGGGATTGTTTGTCGATCCCATCTCGGAGAACAAGGGTGAGGACGAGGTTATCCAGGCGGCTGGCACGCGCTACAAGATCGTCAGCGTCCGCGAGGATATTGCGATCAAGAATTCCGATGGCTACGGATCGAAGCGTGCCAAGATGCTCGTCTTTCTGGAGGAGGTTTAATCATGGCAACCGCTGTGCCTACCGACAAGGAAGAGAGCAAATCGAAACGATCCGCCGCTGAGCGCTTCATCGGCGACGACCTGGAGGCCGATTGCATCGCCAAGATGATCGGCCTGGCGCTGGAGGTTCGTGACGAGCATGGCCGGCGGATCGGTGATCGCAAGAAGCCGAAGCCCAAGGTAGAAGCGCCGAAGAGTGATGAGCCTTCAGCGCGTGATGAGCATGGCCGTTCGGTCACGAAATCTTGTGAGCGGAACGAACATGGCAATCCGAACCGGTTTCATGATGAGTTGGGGCATCCGTGTTCGCCGAATGGTCAGGCGCAGCAGCCGGCACCGGCTGCGCATGCTGTAGCGGAAGCGCAGCCCGACAAAACCGGTCCCGCTCAACCCGTGGTCGATGTTCAGCCCTCGCAGACAAACCCCACGGCCGTCACGCCACCGGCTGTTGCGCCCGAGATCGATCCTGAGAACGTCACCTATGCCGGCGGCGCTGAGTTAGGTCATATCACCAACTCCGAGGGAGACATCACCGAACAGGTGATTCTCCAGAAGGGCAATCACGAATCCGGACCCGTGTTCCGCTGGGCAGCATTCGACAACGAAACCGGCGAAGAAATCGATGGTTCGGATTGGAGCCTTGGCAAGGCAGAAGCGCTTCAGCAAGGAAAAGACTACCTCGAACAAAAACGCGCCGCCGCCAAGAAGACTTCTGGCCCATCTGAGGCCAGCACGCCATCACGGCCAGAAGTTCTGGAGCGCCTGACCACTTCGCCGATCGCCAAGGCAACCAACCTGGGCGGTGGTGCCAACAAGAGCGAAAAGGTCCAACTGGAGGACGGCACGGTCGGTGTCTGGAAACCAGTCGATGGCGAAGATCCTGGACTTCGTGACGGCATCAAGGCTGGCACCTATTATCTACGGGAAGCGGCCAGCAGCGCGGTGGCCGATCTGCTTGGCTTTGCCGATCTGGTGCCAGCCACGGCTGTAAGGGAGCACGACGGCAAACAGGGCAGTATTCAGCAATGGGTCAGCGGTGCCAAGGAAGCAGTTCACTTCCATGTCGGCGACGAATACGACGGCGAGCATGACCTTGCTCGCGCAGCGCTTTTTGATTACCTGACCGGCAACGGCGATCGCCATTGGGCCAACTGGATGCTGACCGGAGAGGATAAATTGGTCCTGATCGACAACGGCCTGTCTTTCCCCTCCGGTGCCGGAGATTACAAGGACTTCCGTACTGTGGCACTGACCGATCATGCCAGGAAGAAGCGCCTGCCGATGCCGGACATCACGGGCATGAAGGAGAAATGGCCGGAGGTTGAGAGCGAACTGAAACGTCTTGGCATTGACGAGCCTTCCATCGCGTTCACGAAAAAGAGATGGGACGTTGCTCTTTCGGGAAAGTACAAGAAGATCAACGAACTGCCCGATCTGGCAGAGCCTGATGGCTTCGATGAAGTCTGGGGATCGGAGGCAAAATTATGAGCGAAGCAGCCACCACAACCAGCGCTCCGACACTGGAAGTTACCTTCTACCGCTGTCCCGAATGGCAGGATGAAGTGGCGGGCAAGATCCGTTACAGCGATGGCGCGTTCGCGCTGGAGCCGGAAGATTCGTTGATGCTGCGAAACATCCTGGCGCACCCCATATCGGACAAACAGAGCAGACAACTCATCGGGTCTCAGGACAGTCCTGAAGCGTTCCTGAGAAACCTCCGCTATACCTATCGGAGCGCCTATCTGAGAGCCAGTGAGGCCAGAGAAGAGGGAGGCGGTGATAAAGAATCGCCACGCGATGAACACGGCCGACCGATTGAGCCGAAAACCAAAGGCGTTACGGTTCCGTTCCGCAAGGCCGCCAGCGCTGCTACCGGCATGCCGAAGGCGGACTCGTCAACATCTGGCACAGCGACCGCTGATCCAGCGCATCCAACCGATCAGCCCTATGAGGCATCTCCCGGCCATTGGCGCGTCAACATCGAGGATTCTCAGGGTCATCTGCACAATACATGGGCGGCCGATCCGAACGCTCAAAGAGACGAGCATGGTAATGCGAAGGCTCCTTCCAAGACGGATCAGACCTTGCCATCGCCGGTAGAACGTGACCCGTCAGGCAAGCAAGAACCAGCACCTGATCGCGATGAGCATGGCCGACAAAAACAGCCATCTGACAGGAGTGGCGCTCAGCAGGTATCGGCGGGCAAAAACGCATCCGCCGACCAGAATGGTCGCCACACCGGAATGCAACGCATTCATGATTCTCTGGCCTCAAGCAATCTGCCTGACGCCAAAAAGAAAGCCTATGGCGCGGCACTTGACCGCGTCAGCGCCAGGATGCCACAAACCGTCCTTGATGCGATCCAGAAGGGCAACGACGGCGGAACAGAGTTCTATGGTGACAACAAAACCCTTGGCCTTGCAGTTCTTGACGGTGCGTTGGAGAATTCATTCATCTCAGATGAATACCGGGAGAAATTGACCGCGCAGCGAGAAGGCGTTGCCAAAGGGGCCGTTAATGTCGCCGGGTGCTACAATAATTCCAATGGCAAACTTCATCTTGACGGCAGCAATGAGAAAGCCTTTTACGGCCGCTATGGCTATTTTGCCGGATCACTGGAGGACGAAGTTTACGCCCATGAATTTGGCCATGCACTCGATAGTTCAGAAGGCAAGCATGCAGTTAGCGGATCAGAGGAATGGGGCAATATTTTTCAGGAAGAATTTATCGACAAGAGCAAAGATCTCGGCGAATATTCTGCGTCGCTCACGAGTTATGCTAACACATCACCGAGCGAAGCCTTAGCCGAATTTTCCAGATTGCTCTATGGCTCGCAGATTTCCATGAATGAGGTTCAGCGAGAGTTCCCAAAGGCGACTGAGTTTTTCAAGCAGAAAGGCTGGATTCTAGGAGATAAAGCCGAGATACCCGAAGAATCTGCCGGATTCACTAAACCACCGGATATTTTTTCCGTTGATGGTCGCATAGCGCTACGCCCAGACACGAACGATCATATCGATGTCCTCAAAGACACAGCACAGGTAATGGACGCCGTCGCTCCAGAAGCGCTCCAAGAGGCCGTTACAGCGGCTCACGATGAGGCCGTCCAGACCACGGCCGGCCCCTATTTCCAGGCCGTGCAGAACGGTCAGCCGATTCCCAACAGCGACAAGAACCCCGAGTGGGCTGAGGCCAAACTTCAGGAGAAGGTCAACCGAGGCGAAATCAAGTCCCAGGAGGACATGAACAAGGCTGTTGTCGAAGTTACCAGGCCGGAACTGGTCAAGGAATCTGCCTCTGCCGGCAAACAACCGCAGAAGCCAAATACACTGCGCTGGCGCAAGGACGGCAACTCGATCAAAGTTAAGGTCAAGCTCAATGCCAACATGGGCGAGCATCACAAGAAAGCGCTTCAAGGTATCGCGGAACAGATCAAGGCGATGAAGGGCAAGGACGGCAAGTCGCTGTCGCATGAGCAGAAGCTCAAGCTATTTCAGCAAGCCTATCATGCGGTCCGGCTCATGGATGATACGGCGGCGCAGAAGTTTGTTGCGCGTGGCGGCAAGGCGAATATCAAACCAAAGAAGAAGAGCCTGGAGATGGGAGTTGGCTCACCAGAAGCCGATATTGATTTTGACCTGGGCGATGCGGAAGGTGGCGAGGATGAACACCAGGAGCGTGATGAGCATGGCCGGGCGCGTGAGCAATCCTCTGGCGATGCGTTGGCGGATCTGCTGACGAAACGTCTGGCAAGCCAACTTGCCAAATCTTCGTTTTTCGCCAATTGCGACCGCGACGAACATGGAAGATGCCTGCCGCAAGGTATTTCGGTAAGCCATCAGAGTGGAGAAGAGCCAGTTCGCAAACCAGAAGATGTTGCCAATGCTGCGTTCGGCGGTGTGGTCGGCCACCTGATGGACTATGCCGGCTACCGGGTCTTTATCATCGATGCCAAGACGCTCCGCGATCTCAACATCGATGATGAGGAATTCGGCATCGAGGCGATTCGCTCTGACTTCCCGGACCTGATACCGGAGAACGCCATCTGGATTTCTGACAGGTTGCCGGAAGAAGAGCTACCGTTCGTCCTCGACAAAGCCGTGACGCGCAAGCGCGCCGAAAATAAGGGCGTATCGGGTCCGGAAGCCTACGAGCGTGGACTCAAGAAGGAGAAAGCTGAGAGAGAGAAAGCCTCCGGGATCGAGATGCATGCTGGTGGGGACGTGCCGGATAACATCTACGTCTCGCACTATGCCACGCTTCAGGATGACGGCTCGGGAACCGCTGACAATCCGGCCAAGCCGATCAACATATATTTGGTTGATGGTGAAGTGGTCAGAGATCGTTTCAAGACCGATTGGCTTGAAGGGGGGAACCCGGCCGTCTATCCCTGGCAACCCAACGGCGAAATCTGGATCGAGGCCGACACGGAACCCGATGAGATTCCGCTGATCGCGCTGCATGAGTATGCTGAATACCTGTTGATGAAGCATCATCAGAAGACCTACGCACAGGCCCACGCGCTCGCCAATGCGGTGGAGTTTTCTCATCGGCCGGTGTTCAGCAAAGAGGAACTTGAGGCACTGACACCAGCAATTATTGAGAATGCCACGGGAGAGAATAAGGAAGAACACCATGAGGCCAGCGAAGAAGAGCATGTGCTGGAGCAGAAGAGTATATTGCCAGCCACTTGTCCGATCTGTGGCGCAGCCACGCTTGAGATGACCGATGGTGACGGCCGGCGCTGTAGCAGGGAAGCGTGCGAATGGGCAGAGGTTGGGGTTGTCGGGGAGAAGAAGGCGATTGATACACTCGCGCGCTGGCGCAAATCGTGTGAGAGGAACGAACAAGGTGATCAAAACCGCTATCACGATACGGAAACAGGTTATCCCTGTTCGCCGAACGGACAGTCGCAGCCAGCAACTCCACAAGCCGCAAGCCAACAATCAGCGCAACCAACCCAGACTCCGCCAGCATCAGCCGATCAGCGCGATGAGCACGGTCGCCAGATCGAACAAAAGAAGCCTCCAGAGGAGTCTCCAGAATCCGATCAGAAGATCGATCCCGCCAAGGTGCAGCATGGTGGCTACGTCCAGGACATCGGCAAGGTTGATGGCGGCGCGCAGGGCAATGTTTCGGTCCGACTCGCTGAAGGGAATCTTGACGGCAAACCGGTCTACGGTTGGGCAGCATTTTACGACGACGGGCAACTTGCCGCTCAGGGGCAATGGGGCGATAGCAAGGATCAGGCGCTGGCAGACGGTGAACAGTACGCCGGAAAGCAAAAGCCAGCCGCGCCGGCAGAGGTTACTCCAGAGATCAAACCAGAAGTGCCTCAACAGCCAGCGCCAGAACCGGTGGCTCCAGCAACGACCCAGACCACGAAAGCAGACGCCACACTAGATGCTGTCGATGCTGCCGATAAGCATCTTGTAGACGGCCAAGATAAACGGCACGAGGCGGCACAGCGTTTCAACGAACTCAAGACCGCATACAGCCAAAGTCAGGCCAGTGCCAGCGAAATAACCGCAGCGGCACAAAACTATGCGGACGCTCTGGTATCCAGTTACGACGGTGCGATTGAAAAGCTCCGTGAAGTGGATGCGCATGCAGAATTGACTCCGCTCGGCAAGGCATCGACCAAGTATGGGGTTGCGTTGCAGCAGGCGCTTTCAAAGTTCACTGAGCGCGCCGCCTCAGAAGAGGAAGCCAGCAAGGCTCTTGATGAGGTACGCGCCGCTGAACCAGAAGCGCCGATCATCCCAGATGAGCCTCAGCCACCGGACGAGCCAGAGTATCCCGATGAACCGGAAGAAAATACACCCGAATGGCAATCCTGGCAGAAAGAAGTCGCACGTCTTGACCGCGACCACGAAAACGCCAGCAAGGAATTCGACAAGACCTATGCTAAATGGGAGAAGAATTCAACAAAACTACAGGACAACTATGAGCGTGCCTTCGCGAAATGGGAAGCGACATTCGAGCGCGCCGATTCGCGAAACGACAAGGCGGGAGAGCGCTATGAGGATGCCCTTGGAGCGTTCGAGAGCGCTGCCGTAGACTATGATGAAACCATGTTTGAAACCATCAGCAAGGTTTCCGAAAGCCTTCGCGACAAGTTTGCGATTCTGGAAGATGAGGAACCATCGTCCGAAGAGAAATCCCTGGCTCGCTTCGACGAGCGTGATCCTCATGGCCGACCGATCACAAAATCCTGTGAGCGCAAGAATGGTTGGCAGGCAACAGAGGATGATCCGATGGACAGAGACGAACACGGCAACCTGAAGACTCTTGATCCGCTCATCCTCTATCGCAAGGCAGCCACGACGCCGCGCCGCGAAGGCGAGGTCTGGCAAGGCCCCTCTGGTAGATGGTTTACGCTCAATGATTCTGGCCGGGTCGTGCCGGCGCGCAATCCAAACGCATCCGCAGAAGGCTCATCGCGCCGAACCACGGCTGCTGAGCCTGCCGAACCACCAGCGCCAAGACCCGAAGCAGTTCGTGACGAGCACGGCAATGTTCGTGGTTTCTCTGAAAACCGTGATGCCGCTGGCAGGCGGATCTGCTACAGCAGCAATAACCGCATCGCTTGCGGCAAGATCCCGGTCGATGCGCAGATCCACGGTGTTGAAAGTCCGCAACAGTTGGCGCAGCGCATCACCAGAGAATTGCAGTCGGGAAGATTCGACACCCCGGCCAAACTGGCAGCAGCCTTCAACGGTCTGACCAGGCCGCAGATCACGGCCGTCAAGAAAGAACTTGCCGTGCGTGCCTCCGGTGGCCGCAAGGCCGAATACGCGGAGCGCATCGCTCAACGAACGCTGGCCAAGTACACCAATCAACGCCAGGCCGCTCAGGCAACTCCAGCGCTAACTCCTGCGCCGGAGGAATTCCCCATTCCACGACCCGAAGCGGCGGGAGCATCGTCGCCGGCTTCATGGGGACCAGAAGATGAATCGCCTGCGCCAGATCCCGATACCATCGGCTCCATCGTGGACGCTGCCGGCGCCATGCAGGCGACGGTTCGGATCGCAACGGAGCACAATAGCCAGGGCGAACCGGTCTATCGCTGGCAGGTTTTCGATGATACCGGCAGAATGAGGATGCAGGCCCATTGGGGCGACAGGGATCGTGACGCCGTTGTAGTGGCTGCTGAGGAAGAACTGGAACGCTTGCAGGCAAGACAGCGAGACATCATTGATCCAGCGAATGCCTCACGAGCGGCGGGCACCACACCTGCGCCAACCGATAACCGCATGCCAGCCCGCCCGGTGCAACCAGCCGCGCCTGCACAGCGACCAGTACCCGCGCGACCAGCACAGGCCAGAAGAGATACCGAAAAGGAAGCCGATGAAATCTTCGGCCAGATGGATGACAAGACGGTCATCAAGATCATCGGTGTACCAGAAGGCGCCAGCATCGATTACAAGCGCAAGGGCGAGGATTATTCCCTTGATGGTCACGGGATTCGTGTCCAGATCAGCCATCCGAAACTGAATGGCTGCTCGCGATTCCTGGGCGTCGATAAAAAAGGCAAGAAGTTCATCCACAACAATCTTCTGGTCATCAAGGAGGAATACCGTGCTGGCGGTCTGGGATTCGAGATTTTCAGTGGCGAGGTCAAGAACGGAGCAGATCACGGCTTCGATTACATCGCGACCCATGCAGCCGGAAGTTTTAGTCTCAGGAAGGGTGATTTCAACGGCTACTATACCTGGCCGCGCTTTGGCTACGATCAGAAGATCGATAAGTTCGATTACAATACGAAGAATAAAATCAAGCAGCGATTTCCCGACGCCAAGAGCGTTCTTGATATAATGGCAATGCCAGACGTGACGCACTATATCAACGATGTAGAAGCTGAGCGTGTCCGCAAGAACTGCGCCGACAAGGACCGGCAGTTGGGCAAGCCCGTCAAGGACCGCACCGTGATTCTCGGTTCCGACTGGTGGCTGTCTGAGGGCAGCGACATGACGCAGGCCGAATTCGATCTCACGGAAGGCTCGCGGAGCCGGAAGGTGTTGGAGGCTTACATGGCAAGCAGTAGGAGGGCAGCATGAGCGCAGAACCGAAGCAAGACGAATCCCAGCCCGAAGAGATTGAACTGACCCCAGAACAGGAAGCGGACCTGGATAAAGCCTGGGACAAGATCCGCGCCGAACAGGCCAAAGAGAAGAAGGATCTCCCGCGCGACGAGCATGGCAAGGAACTGGCCAAGCCTGATCGCGACTCCATGACCGATCAGGAACTTGCCGCCGCGCTGTTCTTGCTGGAGATGCCGCGCGATGAGGACGGCAACTACGTGGATGAAGAAGCCGCCCGCGCCGGCGCTGCTGAGATCATGGCCGACGAGGGCGAAGAGAGCGAAGAATCCAGCAACGAACCCGACGAAGCCAAGGGCATTTTCGCACCCATCACCAAGCGCCGGGGCGACAACCTCTCCGATTGCTCGCGTGACGAACACGGCCATTGTTTCGCCAAGCCCAAGGACGAACAAGACGACGACAAGCGCAAGCGTGACGAAGAAAACCCCACCGAGGTCGAGGACGTGCCCGATGTCGAAGGCGTCGTCGAACCGAAAAAACCGCACCATCCCGAGAGTCACCACAAGAGCAGGGATGAACACGGCCGGGGTGTGGAGAAATGATCTGGAAACCGCGCGATCGCCAGACTATGGTGTCTCTATGAGTGAATACGATCCCGCGTTCCTTGCTGCCGCCAAGTCAACCTTTGAGCGGCATTCAGGAATCTTGCAAGCGCTGGCGGATGCCTATCGGCCACATGAGATTGTCAAGACCAGCGACCTTTGCTCAGGCCATGCTCATATTCGTGACACAGAGATCACGGTTTTTGGCCTGGAATGCTGGCGACGGCTTGGCTGGACGAACGACAGGATTCTTGACGGCTTACCTCAGTTGACACGCGCTGATCTTGCCGCCGCGTGGGAATACGTATCGCGAAATCAACATGAGATCCAGCGTGCCATCGACGAAAACGACTGAGGATCATCCATGAGCGGCCCTATAGTTCCACAATCACCCAGCGCCTCCCGCCGCATCGGCATCTGCTCCGTCTCCCGCCAGATGCTCCTGCAATTGCTCCAACTTCCGACCTTCACGGAACTGGACAACCTGTGGAGCGACCAGCACGATCTCAACGGACCGTTCCTTTTGCGGTTGTGCCACGCCTCGTTTCCACCCGTGGCGTTCGGTGAGCGTATCCCGTTTATCGAGCCCTGGTATATTGGTCAGGACGATCAGGCGGAGATCCTCGCCTTTCTGGGTAGACATCCTGATGCACCGGAGAGCCTGAAACGATTGGCCGCACAGGCGGCGAGCAAGTTTATCGGCTTCAAACTGCCGGGGCAGGATGAGCCGACGATGCCGGAGGAAGAGAAACCACAAGCAGGAGAACAGCCATGAGTGAGTCAGCAGCAGTTCATACCTCAGATGATCGGCGTGTCGGCGTTTGCCGTGTGGCAAGAGAGTTTCTCGTCAGTCTGTTGCAATTGCCAGGCAATACCGTCATAGAGTCTGTCTTCGAGGACAAACTTTTTCTGCGCGGCCATCTTGTCTTCAGGCTCCAGCATCCATCGTTCCCGATCATCGGCGAAGGTGAGTATATCCACGAAATCGAGCCGGTCTATTGCGGCGCGGAGCAGAGTTGCGAGATCCAGGATTTCATGAATGCTCATCCAGAGATGCCAGCCGCGCTGCGCGTCCTTGGTGAACGCGCCATTGGCCAGTTCATCGGCTTCAGCGTCCCCGGCCAGCCCGATCCCAAGACGCCGTGGCGGATCGCGGAGGAAGCCAAAGAGGCAGCGGATAAGGAAAAGGTGCGTCGCGCCTTTGAACAAACTCAGCGACTCGTCGCTGATGGCGTCTGTGGCATCGTTTTCGATGGTCAGCGTGATTTCAACGGCGATCAGATCGACCCAACCGGCGTTGATCTGAGCCAGTGCCAGCAGGACGTGACGATCAGCGAGGACGGCACGGCACTCTACGGCAAGATCGAGGTTGCGTTTGAGCCAGGCGTCACCAAGACAGTCGAGTTGGCCGCCTACGAGTTGCCTCCGTTCGGTGTGCCGGCCGCGACTCCGCAAGAACCAGAACACAAGATCAACTTTCGCGAGTTCCTCTGAGCCAAGCAAAGGAGTTACTGATGCCTTGTCCTCTTGAAGGCACTTGCGAGCCAGAGCGCGAGTTGCCAATCGGTGTGGTCTACTTCTCAAGAGAGCAGTTGAACCTGCTCCTTAAGCAGCCATGCGACTTGTTCTCGTTCGAGCTGCTCACCTTGGCACCCTACATGGTCGCGCTCAAGATACGGCAGTTGGAGGTTGATGAAGAATCGAGAATCTGTTCGCCTGGGGTTATCTATGATTCGATCCGTCAGCGACTGCGTGATACGGAGAGCAAACATGGATGAGGCGATCCCCGAAACACCGTCACCGGAATTCCTCGCCGAATTGCTGGAGCGATCGCGCCGGCGCGGCTACAATTCAATCTACGAATCCGTGATGGATTTTGTCTTCGAGCTACATCGGGAGTCCGGTGTAGAGTTGAAGGCTGATCAGATGGAGCCATATTGATGTTCAACGAACACGTCTATGGATCGGCCGCGTACCAGATGGATATTCTGGAAAAATCTCTGGCAAATCATCGCGCCAATGTTGATGAGTCACAGGCAAAAATTGAGTCGCTTCTCGCCATGTTGCCACCGTCACCAGAGTTCCTTGATGAACTTCGCCGACGTTACCATGCCTATACGCTGGCACTGGCCGATGTAAGTGGCGTCCCGACATTTATCAAGGCACTCTATGCAGATGCCGGCCTGGAGATGCCAAAGACGGAGTAATAGCGATGGAAGACAACGATGATGATTTTCTCTGGGTCAAACTGCGCCACCTTCGCGATGGCGCGGTTTTCCTGGCGCGAAACTGCAACCTGGCTATCAAAGTCCACTCCGGTTGTTGTTGGCTTGCGAACGGCCGATCGGCACACTTCGCGGATGGTGGTGATACTCTGGTTCGCGAGGTTCCTATCAACCCGGTTTCAGCTGTCGATCTGCTCGTCACCGCGATTCGTTCGTTCATGGCGGAAATGACCCGTGAAGAGTTGCGTGATGTCCATGAGCGCATCATGGATGGCTATTGCAAACTTTGCGGCAATACAGAGCCATGCTATTGCGCTCCTTGTTACGATGAATGAGGAAGCTCCCATGTGCCGTAACTGTGGGTAGTGTCTTAACCGATTAGCGAAGAGGAACTTGAACCGATTGAAGGGAGCGAACGCGATGAGTGAACACGTCTATGGTTCTCTTGCCGACAAGATCGAAAACTATGAAAAGGCGTTGGCAATCGAAAAAGCCAAGGTCGAGGAATACCAATCGGAATTGGCGCTTCTCCGCGCCATGGAGCCGCCTTCCGTGGACTTTCTCAAAGAACTGAATCGCCGCCTCAGTTTTTATTCCCGCACCACGAACACCGGACATAGTGATATTTGGATATTCGTTCGCGCCATGTATGCCGATGCCGGGTTGGAGATGCCGAAGACTGAGGGCTGATCAATGTGTCGCAACTGCATCCGCTCCGCTGACGGCAAACGCCTGACCAACTATCCTGATCCGGCCGACATGCGCGGCGCGGAGTTTCAGGCATTGACCGTCGATCCAGCCTCCATGCAGGACATGCTTGATCTGTTGGCGCTCTCACGAGAGTTGGCACCGAACCTGGAGAAGATCGTCTGCCTCAGCCTGGGGACGCCCAAAGAGCGTCTCTGGCCTGGAGAGAGTTACTCCTCGCTCATGGCCAGCATGACTGATTTCGAGCGGCGTTTCCTGGGAAGTTACGGATTATCACAACCATGAACACATATATTCAACGTCAGATCGGCACTCGTCTCTCCAAAGGTTTCCTGACGCGCATTCGCTGGGAATCTGGAAGAGTCGAGCGCGTCAGGGTTGATCTCCTGCCACCGGCGCTGCTCGGCCTTCCGGTCGGATCGCGGTTTGCGGCCATCGTCGAAAGAGATTCCTGGACGGCGCGATTGCTCGGACTGTCGGCCGTGGCACGGTTGGGGCCGGTCGTGGAAGAATCGGACGTGGATTGCCATGTGATGGACTGACCGGTTACGATCATCCCGCCATTCGCGACCACCAGCCGGAGCCGACAATGAGTCAGCAACAGTTATCCCATCTCGCCTTGACCACACTCTCCCGAGAACTCGATTCGACGGTCCAGAAATATCTCGCTAGCCTGCCGATGAACTACCGAAACGACGGCAGCATGGAGAATATCCACGCGGAGCTTGGCCGGAGGATGAAGCTGTGGCTTGCCGATTGGCTCAAGCGCGCCAGAGCCGAAGCCGACAAGGCGTCGATGAGCGATTACCTGGCACCGCTCAAGGAACTTGATGATACGCCGGACGACTACCGGCAACTCCAGGTGTTTGCCGAGCGCCAATCGGCGCAACTTCAGGTTGCGATCAGCAAGCTCTAAGAAGAGCAATTTGACCCTTCCCCGTCCCGCAAGGCATTCTTGCGGGCATGTCTTCACCAGCACACTACTCGCCGCAATTCAAAAAAGACCTGGCCGACAGGCAACGTCAGCCTGTTTTTGGCTATGTTCAGCCTCACCAGTCCAGCCTGGCGCTTCAACTGACGACTCTTCGCACCGACAATCTGCCGGTCAACCAGGAAGAGTTTTACGCCGATTTTGTGATCAGCAGCAATGCAAGAGATCGCGTTGGCGATGTTGTCGAACCGATGGGTTGCGTACTGGATGAATATAAGTCAAACCCGGTCGTTTTTGGTCTTCATCAAGATATCCCACTTCCGATAGGCAGATCGGCAACGCCGGAAGGCGAACTGACCGTAAAGCTCCATGAAGACCGCATCACGGCGCGGTGTTATTTCACTCAGTCGTTGCCGGAAGCCCGTCAGATATTTGCACTTGTGGCCGAAGGAATGCTGCCGGGATGCAGTATCGGATTCGATTTTATCGACGAACCGATACCTTTGCCGGCCTTGCATGGGCATCCCTATGCCGGACAACGATTCACGAAATGGAAACTGTTGGAATGGTCGATCGTCGGCATTCCGTGCAACGCGCATGCAGGACTTGACAGGTCGAAAATATCTCCATCAACCGGCCGGCAAAACATCATCGGCAGCGAAACTGCCGACGACATGAAACCCGGCTATCTGCCGCCTCAGTACCGCGATGCCGCCAAGCGTGCCTCTTCGCTGATCAGAAAAACGCTTGAAAAAGGTCGCGTCGGCGACGAGCGATTGAGCCCGATGATCGTGAAGGCTCTCGCCCCTCTTGCCGAACCCCGTCCCCAACAGGTCATCGGAGGTTTCATGAGCGAAGCCAAGATCCTCCGCGCCCCCTCCAGCGATCATGGTCCCACAAGATGGAACAAGTCCTTCCCGGAAGCCTTCAACGGCCCAACCGCTGAAGCCTCCTACGATGAACCCAGCCCGTTCCCGATCGAGAACGTCCCTTCTCGTCCGTCCAGCGTATCCTATGACTGGATCTGCCGTTACGTCGGTTGTGAGATCAAGAACCTTTGGCGCAATCCGACCTTCATTCCCGCACCGCGCATGGGATCTTTCCTGACCGGGTTGAAGGGCATCCTGGCGCAGTATCACCTGGACGATACGCGGAACATCCACCGCGACGGCAAGGAATCACCGCCGCAATTTGCGACCATCGAGTTGAACTCGACGAAGCGCGATGACTTTCTGATCGACGGTGCCGCGTTCTACAAAGGCAACGAACCAGGCCGTGGCACGGTTCGGTTCGTCGCCAGTTTTGAACCGACGTTTGGTGGTCTTGAACTGACCATCTTAACCAGCAATGTCAACCACTCCATCGGCGATACGATCCTTGAAAAAGCCTGGGATTGGGCGCGGACGCACAATTTCCTCAAGGGAGAGGCTTTTGCTCTCTCGGGTGAGTTCCTCGATCGCACCAAGGAAACCTGGGACGACGTTTTTCTGCCGGATCTGAACCGCCAGACGCTTCAGCGCTATGTGGAATTGATCAACGAAAAAGGCGTTGCCTTTGCTAACCGGGGTTGCATCCTCACTGGAAGTCCGGGAAATGGCAAGACGCTCTCAGGGCGGATCATCCGCAACCACGCCAAGGCGACATTCATCTGGGTCAGTTCGAGGGACTACCATCACTCAGGTTCCTTCGGTGGCACCAGCCTTGGCTTCGAGATGGCCAAGGAACTTGCCCCTTCCGTGCTCTTCATCGAAGACGTGGACAACTGGCTCTCCGACACGACCGTGGATCTGATCAAGACGGAGATGGACGGCATCTCGCGCTCAAGCGGCGTGCTGACCATCCTGACTACCAACTTCCCGGAACGCTTGCCCGAAGCGTTGATCGACCGGCCGGGCAGGTTCCACGACGTTCTGCATTTCGATTTGCCGACTCCCGATGTTCGCCGCGCCATGCTGGCCAAGTGGTTGCCGGCCGTCTCTCAGTCGGATCGCGACAACGCAGTCACTTCCTCAGACGGTTACTCGGGGGCACATGTCTATGAGTTGGCCGCGTTCGCCAAGACGCTCTCAGAGCACGATGGTCTGACGCCTGACAAGGCCCTTCAGGAAGCTATCGAAAAGGTCAAGGCTCAACGCGAACTGATCGATCAAATCCAGTTGGAGGGGAGCAACTACAGTTCCTTTGGTAGTCTGCGCCGGCGCAAATCCCTGATCCCTGGTCTGGTAGTTTGCAATTCGCAAGCAACTCCGGCCATATTCACCAAACAACAGCCGCCGGCTATCGTGAAAGCCGCGCCGAAAAAGCCTGTGAGGGCAGTGAAGATGACCACGAAAGCGATGATGGAAGGCGGCGGCGCGATGGGCGGCTACGGTATCCCGGAAGGAGAAAAAGCCTATCACCGTCATGTCATGGAAGGCATCCGGGAATGCGCCAAGTTGCATGAACCCAACTCCTCAGACGGCCTGCACCACTTCCACTATCACCCCGAGAGTGGCAGTGTTCACCACGTCCACGGCATCAACGCAAAGCCGGAACACCTGAGTGCTGTCAAGAAAGACCTGGACTCTCTCAACGGCGTGAAGAAAGTCATCCAGCAACCCAAGTCCGGCCCCGTCAAGGAACAGGGCTGGTGGGAAGCACACCCGATCGATGAAAAAGAGCAAATGCTCCAGCATGCACCCGCCACCGTGACGGGTCCGAAAGAGCCAGCCGATAAACCACAAACCACGCCGGAACCCACGGAGACTCCCATGAAACCAGACGGCGCGGAGGCCGGCAAGCCGAACGAAGCGGCGATTGAGAAGCAACTGGTCATCGAAAAGCAAGCCACGGCGAGGGTGTTTGCCCGCATGCCGGCCAGAATGCTCAAGGAATACCTCAAGGTCATGCACCTGAAGGCTTCCAAGGACCCGGCGCTTCAGGAATGCGTGAGCAAGAAGATCCCGAAACTCATCGACGAAGGCTATCCGGAAACCCAAAGTCAGGCTATCGCATACTCGATGTGCGGAGAAGGCAAGAGCCTGTGCGCCGCCAAGAAGAAGGACGCCGATGCCGGCCCCGAATCGGTTGGCGGTGCGGAAGAAGCCCAGGACATCGACAAGCAACTCACCGATCAACCGGAGCTTCCTCACGGTGCCGAGTTCGGTCAGCGCATGCTCGAAGACATTGAAACCTTCCTGGGGCTCTGCGACGACGAGATGCAGCGCACCTTCTGGGAAGATGTCATGAACGAAGCCAAGGAGATGTACAAGTCCAGGTATCCAGAGATCGACTTCGGTGGTGAAACCGAGAGCGAATCCGGCAATGCCAGCCAATCCGGCATCGCCGAAGACAAGTTGGCTCCTTACCGCAAACCGACCATCGATACGGCCAAGAACGGCAAGGTGCCCAACAACAAGAGCAAGCCGCCTCGGCAAACCAAGCGCCTGGCCAAGCGACACCTGGGAGTCTTCAAGGCCGCCACGGACCACATGGGCGACATGGCCGCAATGGACCCCGGCGACGAGTTCACGCGCCTGCATAAGTCTGCCTGCGCGATGCATCACAAGGACATGACCAGTTCGCTGGAGGAGATCGACAGCGGTGGCGCCCATGAGGAAGGACCCGAGGTTCCGACGGCTGGCAAGAAGACTGAGCCGGAAAAGAAGCCAGAGGAGAAGACCGACGAGCCAAAGAAGGATGCCGACAAGGAAGGCAAAGAGGCACAGCGCGAGCTTGACGAGAAGAGCCTCAAGAGTCTTCAGGCCGAAACGAAAGAATTTCGCACCATGCAGGAAACCGGCGCGCAGGAACTGAAAACCCGGCTCGACAACCTGCTGATCAGCGCCACGGGGCGGATGCCGGACGGCTATAAGGGCTAAAAGGCAGAATGGAAGATGGCAACGAGAGAGATTCATGTTCGATCTGCGACCCAAGAAGAAAGACGTGAAGTACGTTGGCTGGCTCAAGACGCCCAAGGGCCTCTGGGCCGTCCAACCAGATACACTCTCGGACAAATCCGGCGAGTGCTTCAACAAGCTGATGAGCAAGATCCTTGGCGTCGATGCGCAGGATCAGTCGGCTTTTCTTGTTCTTGAAGTCGGCGAAACGCCACCGCGTGAGGCCGCTCAACAGGGTTATCAGGATCGCAGAATGCTGCCAAAAAACCAGCGCCAGGATGCCAAAAAGAAGTTTTCTTGACAGAATCCTCACCGCAAATTTGCTCTTTGTCCAAGACCGTCTCAACAATTACCTTCGCGATCCGGCAACCTTTGCCGAGCATACAGGAGATTTCCAATGCCGACCACAATCGAAGAGGTTGCCAGCGATCTTCAGCAAACGAAGAAGCTATGGGCCGACGGCCAGCAGATGATGCTTGGCGCGGTCGATACGCTGACGAAGCAACTCGAAAAGACCAACCCGGGCGTCAACGTCCAGAAGATGATGCTGGGCCATACGGGCGGTGGCGCGATCCCGGGCCTCTACATGCCGGACGGCAGTTTCCATCCCGTCTCCAAGCGCCGTCGCAAGGGCACGGGTTTCGGCAAATGCACCAACCCGGATAACGGCTTCGAGGCCACGCTCGGCGAATACTTCAACGACTTCTACAAGTGGTCGCTGTCGGTCCACAAAGGCCAGGCCGACCTGAATGCCCTGAGCCGGCTCAAGCAGTATGGCGTCGGCATTCAGCAGATCGACAACAACTACTTCAAGAAGGCGCTACTCAACGAAGGTCAGGGCGTCGCGGGCGGCTACACGGTGCCGCCCATGTTCCTGGACATCCTCCAGAGAATCCAGGGTGAGGATGCCATCATCGAACCAGGCGCAGAGGTCTTGCCGCTGGACTCGCTGACGTTGACGATCCCATCCTTGGACATGACGACCAACAACGCGCCCGGTCAGTCCAACATCCTCGGTGGCATCAAGGCCAGCTGGTCTCCGGAAGGAACGATCAACGAATCGGAACCGCAGTTCCGCAGCACGGAACTGACGGCGCACTTCCTGGGCCTTTATGCCATCGCCTCGATTCAACTCCTCCGCGACAACGCGGTCGGCCTTGAAGGTCTCTTGACCGAGTTGTTCCGCCTCGCGGCCGTGTGGGCCAAGGATTACGCCTTCCTCCAGGGAAATGGAGTGGGCCAGCCTTTGGGCATCGTAAACTGCCCGGCCACGATCGCCGTGACGCGCACCGTTCCGGGCGCGATCAAGTGGGCCGATGTGAACAACATGTTCAGCAAAATGTGGGCTGGCATGATGTCTGATCCATGCGTGTGGATCGGCCACCAGAGCATCGTCCCGCAGATTGCCGGCATGGTGGACAACGCTGGAAATCCAGTGTTTATCCCGCGCGACGCCGGTGTGACGAAGGCTCTCGATACCAAGAACAATACCTTCGGTAAGCTGTACGGCAAGGATTTGTACCTGACGGAAAAACTGCCGGCGCTCGGCACTCAGGGCGATCTGCTGCTCGTCAACCGCGCCCTCTACGTTGTCGGCGAACGCCAGGAATACGAGATGGAACTCAACCCGTCAGTCCGGTTCCTCAACTACCAGATGGTCTGGCGAGTCGCTCTGCGCCTCGACGGCCAGCCGTGGCTCAACAACCCGATCACGCTCGCTGACGGCACCTATCAGGTGTCGCCGTTCGTGGCTCTCAAATAGTCCTTGGTCCCTGGTCATTCGTCATTAGTTGTCGCCCTGCCGACAAATAGGCCACGACCATGCGAGTGTCCTGCCAAACTAATGACCAGTGACCAATGACCAATGACCAGTGACTAATGACTATCCTTTTTGGAGTGCAAGATGGCCGCTGATCCGAGCACGACCCCGGTGCAGAGTACGATGAACAACAAGCCGGTTCCGACCAGCCGGCCCGATCCCTACACGGACCCGGTTGGGTTTTTGAAGTTCAACGGTTGGCGACCGTTGGGATTCGAGAACCATCCCAGCACGCTCTGGGAAGATCCGACGAAGCCGACCGAGGATCAGTGGACACAAGAACCCATCATGATCACGGTCGAGAAGAACAAGGAAGGTGGCCGGCCTGGCGAGAAGGAATGGGAAGTCCGGCAATTGGTGATGCACAACGGGATTCCCAAGCATCTGGGCGGCTCCGACACGCCGAAGTTCCGCAGTGTCTGTACGCCGGCCGGCGAGCCGATGCCGCTCAGCGAGGCCATCAAGGTCTGTCTCCATCTGGAGCGCGTGGCGCACAAGGCGGAGCGCGCCAAACAGGCCAAGCAAGCCAAGAAGGCCGGGGCGGCAGCCTGAAAGTCGTGGGGCGTGAGGCGTGGTTCGTGAGGCGAGAAGAGGGGCCTGGGCATTTTCGCCACACGCCCCACGCCTCACGGTGAGCGAAGCGACCGAAGGGAGCGGGAGTTAACGTGGCACGCAAGCGAACGGCAACCGTCGCGGAGAATTCTGGGATAGCCGTTGCGCCTGGCGAAGATTCCAGCGTCTACGACTTCGCAACCTCGGGTGAGTTTCTTCTCGCTCGTGATTGGAAGCCACAAGGAAACCCGGTGTGGCCGGAATGTCGTTGGCTCGATCCACAGGCACCATCGCGAAACAGCGAGGAGAAAATACCCGTTACATATCGCGACCGGGAAGGAAACGTGGTGCCGCTGTTGCGCGATGCTGGCAGGCAGCCTCACAAGGATCTTCAACCCGTGTATCAGGTGCAGAAGACCTTCAAGAGCAAGCCCGTGACGACTCAAGAGGCACTGGAAATTCAATTGGCACGAGAGAAGCAAAGCGAGTAAGCAGATCCATGATCGCAGCGCTGGAGTCACCCACTGCTGAAGGCCCATTGGTTTCCCCAAAGGAAATCCGACGCGGCTCCGATGCGCTGACCCGTGGCATCTTTCGCTGGCTCAACGGCCGGAGCAACGCCCGGAAGTTTCACAAGGAGATTCTTGGAGAAGAGGTTGATCCTGGCTATTGCTTTGCGGATTTCATGGCCAATGTCTATCTGGCCAAGAAAGAAAAATCCTCCGATGCGAGCAAGCGGCTTCACAGCACGTATCAGCGCAAGAGCGCGATGAGTGAAACTCAGGGCACCCTTGGCGGCTATCTGGTTCCCGAAGACTTCTCGCAAGAACTCATGCAGGACATCAGCGATGAGTCCTTCTTCTGGCCGCTCGCACACGTTGAGGAGATGCGCTCGCTCAACAAACAACTTCCCGTCAGCGATGCGACAACCGTACCGAGCGCCAACGGTGTGGCGCCGTTCTGGGGCGGCCTTCAGGTGAAGTTTGCCACGGAGAACACGGCACTATCCGAGAGTGAACCCAAGTTCCGCAAACTGGAACTCAACGCCTGGACGCTGGCGGCGTATGCGTTGTGCTCTAACCAGATGCTCCAGGACGGCGGCAGCGGGTTGGAGAAGTGGCTCAGAATCCTGTTTGCCCGGAGCATCGCATGGTACGATGACTGGTATTTCCTCCAGGGCAACGGCGTCGGGCAGCCGCTGGGAATCATCAACGCCGGCGCGAGCGTGTTGGTGACCCGGCAGACGACGGGGGCTCACTTCACGGCGCAAGATTCGCAAACAATGGTCGGGAGCGTTTATAACCTCTCTCAGCCTTATTGGTTGATGAGCCGAACGGTTCTTCCTCAGCTCACCAACATTACGGGCTGGTTCCCCAACGGGCCGCTGGTGCTTCAGGGCGCTGACATAGTCCCGACCATGAAGCAACCAGCGCTGGGAACCAAGGGCGACGTGATCCTGCTTGATCCGACGCTGTATGTCATCGGCAAGCGCGACGACATCGAGATCGATCTCACGTTCGATGAACCGACGGCGGGGCTCAAATGGCAGAACGTCTGGAGATTCGTTCAAAGGATTGACGGCCAGCCGCTTTTGAACAACGCCATCACGATACCGGATGGCGTGGGAACCAATACGGTCGGAAGCTCAGTAGTGCTCGTTTAACAGTTACTCGTCAATCCGTCTACAGGAGAGTGAATCATGGCCTACGGTTACAGCGAACGGATGAGCGAGCAACTGGCGCTCATCGATCAGACGCTCCCAACGAATGCTGCCGCTGGCAGCTTCAACACGTCGCCAGGCATTGACCTGTCGAAAGGGAAAAGGGCTCTTTATTTGATCTCTGTTGGTGCCGTTACGGCCACCGGCACGCTTGACGGCCGGCTCCAGGCCAGCGTCAACTCGAACTTCGCTGGTGCGAGCAACATCGCCAACACGAACCTGACGCAGATCACGGCCAGCAACATCCAGGCCAAGCTCGAAATCCAGGCCGACAACATGCCGGTCATCTCCGGCAACCTGGCGCGCTATGTCCGGCTCAACACCACGGTCGGCACCACGGCGGTGATCTACGGGGCCATTGGCCTGCTCGGCCAGACCATGCAGAGTCCGGCCTCGCAGTACGAGAGCACGGCGGTCGTGGGTCAGACGGTCGTGCTGGGATCGTGAGTGGCTTGCCTCACTCTCTCTCATCGCCCAGCGTTTTCTTTCGTTGTCGGCTTTCTACAGTGTGAGACGGATCAATGGCGAGTGACGGTATTCATCGCGTCTTTCTGGCAGCGCCGTTCTACGGCAACATCGACCCGAGTTGCCTGACCGGGTGGCTGCATGCCACGCAGAGGCGGGACTATGGGGTTGTGGTGGAGACGCATCCCAAACAGTCGTCGGCGCTGTGCAACAACTTCAATTCCGCTTTCTGCGAATGCATGAACACCAGGGAGCAGAAGAACTGGACGGCGATGGCGATGATCCATGCCGACATTGGTACGCAGCCTGGTTGGCTCGACATCATGCTGGAGGAAATGGAGCGCGAAGAGGCGTTTGTGTGCTCAGCGGTTTGTTGCATAAAAGACGCGCGCGGCGCGACTACGACCGGCGTTAGCGGCCCACATCGTCAAGGCGTGCGCCGTCTGACCATGACAGAGATCATGAAACTTCCCGAGACATTTGACCTCGATGATGTCAGGATCTTTGACCAGGAGCCACGCTGGAACTATCTCGCCATCAACACCGGGTTGTGGGTGATGAGGCTCGGCGAGTGGATGGAAGATTTCCCCGGTTTTTGCACTCTCGACCGGATCACACGCTCCGATGACGGCACCTATACGGCATCGGTGCTGACGGAGGACTGGAACTTCTCGGCATGGCTGGCAGCCAAGAAGCGCAGAGTTGTTGCGACCAGAAAAGTTAAAACAGAACATTTCGGATCTTATGGCTATCCTAATGATCGCGTCTGGGGAGAATGGAAGACCGACGTGATCAATATGCCACGGCAGGTCAGCGTCGAAGAAGAAAAACCGCGAATGCAGGTGGCCGGTCGTCCGGTCTGAGTAGCACGATCTGAATTGGCATCTGAGCAACCTGTGAGGAGAGAACATCATGGCGACCATTCAAGAAGTGGCACCCTTTGCCGATCAGGCGTGGAGTTCCGGCAACCTGTCGAATGCCTCGGCTGTCGCAACCATCCCGGCCGTCGTCGATCAATACGGCGTGTTGACGAGCGTCATCATCACTGGTGGCGGGGCCAGCGCTGCGAGCCTGGTAAACATGACGATCGCTGGCCTCAAGGCCGGCACGATAACTCTGCCGATCCCGGTCGCTTCCGGCGTCACAGCACCGATGGTTTCCTCCAACGGCATGATCATCTGGACGCCGCCCAACGAACTCGTCGGCAGTGCGGTCAACACTGCAATCACGGTCACGTTGCCCACCCTGGGAACCGGTTCGACGAACTCCGCTGTCGTGGCGTTGGGTCACTACCGTGGCCAGAATTGATCAGAGAAAATCCTTTTTGTCTGTCGTTCCGGGAGCCGGCATAGGAGAACTGAAATGGCGACTCATGCATACATTGCAACTTTTGCCGATCAGGCGTGGAGTTCAGGCAACCTCTCGAACAACAACGCTGTCGCAACCATCCCGGCCGTGGTCGATCAGTATGCGGTACTGACAGGCTTCACGATTGCTGGCGGCGGGGCGACGGCCGGTGGATTGGTAGACATGACGATTACCGGCACGGCCGGCAGCGCGACACTGCATTTCGAGATCCCGGTGGCGACTGGAATCACGGCTCCAATTGTCGCCAGTCAGGGACAGATCACCGTAACCTTCCAGAATGAAATCCAGGCGTCAGCCAAGAATACCGCCATCGTGGGAACACTGCCGGCGCTGGGAACAGGCAACACGAACGCGAGCCTCACCTTGATGGGACACTATCGATCTGTTTTGTAGTAATTTCCGCCAGCCTCCAACCGGACCGATGGCATCATGCTACCGGTCCGTCACTTTTATTAGCGACCTTCATCAACTCAGCCAACTCGGTCCACGAGCAGCCAATCAACATGCGCAGATGGGTGCAAAGGGTGGCATTTGAGACGTTGAGTTCAAATGCTACCTGTCTCCAGGAACCCAATCGACGATAGAGCGGCAAGAGAATCGGCAATGTCAAGGACTGCCAATCGCATACCGCCACAGCAGATTCAAGATCATTTGGCATGGATAAAATACGCTTTTCTTCGTCAAAATCAGGAAGGTCAGCAAGCGGCTCTTGATATTTCCGCTGGTTCTTGAGTGCGGTCGCAAGCCTTGAATAAAACTCCTTCTCGTTTGCTGTCCATTTCGCAAGACGGCCATGCCCAAAGCCAGGGCGCATCATAACCGGCCTCTCGGAAACGGCATGAGAAAGCAAGACAGCTTCTTTCCAAATAAGAAAGTCCCTGGCCTTTTTGGCATGCAGCTGGAAACGGTCAAAATGAGGGATGATAATTTTGGCAAGCTCACCGACCCTTTGGACCTGATAGTGCAACTGCGGCTTGCCATTGATCATTCGCTTCGACACCGGGTCAGAGCGGCTAATGTCGCCACACTGCCAAAAAGATCGAATTAGCGAAAAGATTTCGCCATCATCAGCTCGAAGGGTCATCGCAAAGCGAGCCGTCGGGAAAATATTCCCGGTGTAAGGGCTAACTCTGCTCATGTGAAGGCCAAAGTGTCCTTCGCCATCTGTCAGGCCGCTGAGATAATTCCCAAACGCCTCCCTGTCGATGTTGTCAGGGAATTTCGGGATCGGATTCTTGATATGATGGTCCCTAGACATTGACGTGCCCTCCTGTGATTAGGGTGCTCGGTGTTCAGAGCCGGGCTGACGTTCCACCGTCAGCCCGGCTCGCTTATTCTACCCTACTACCGACATTCTGTCCACGTCAGTTGCGAGTAAATTTGGGTGAATTTTTCCGATTATCCGGCACGTTTCGCTGTTGGCATCGCCTTTGCACTCGCCCTTCTCTTGTGTTCCATCGTGGTCGGTGGTTGAATACTTCGGTCGTCCATCCCAGCAGAGATCGTTCATGTCTGCCGACATACTCACCGAGCCGGTCTTGGAACAAACGAGAGACTTGCAGTCTGTCGCCACAACAGCGCCAAAAGTCTTTCTCGGCATCCCGCACTACGGCGACCTCAAGCGCGGCGTCTTGATGGCGGTGTTGACCGCCAGCCAGCGCATCATCCCGCATGTCTGTGACGAACCGGCATCACTGCTATGCTACAACTTCAACCGAATTTTTGCCGAGGCACTGAATGCCAGGAAAACATTAGGCATCAATTACTTCATGATGCTTCACAGCGACATGGTTCCGGACCCGTGGTATGTAGACACAATGCTCGATGAGATGCAGCGAGTTAACGCTGACGTTCTGAGCATTATCGCAGCGTTAAAAGATCCAAGAGGTCTTGTATCAACAGGCTGGCGACCATTCGGCAGCCTCGACACCACGCGCTTCACCATGACGGAAATCATGCGCCTGCCCGTCACCTTTGATGCGGCCGGTTGCGGTCATCCAAAAGATATGCTGATGATCAATACCGGATTGTGGATCGCACGGCTGGATCATCCGTGGGTAGATGAATTTCGTGGATTCACCATTCGTGACGGATTATGGCGCGACAAAAATGGTATGGCACATGCCAGCGTATTAAGTGAGGACTGGAACTGGTCGGCTTGGCTCGCCGAGCGCAGGGATGTTCGCGTGTTTGCCAGTCGGTGTGTACGGCTTGGACACGAAGGGCCTGCGCACTTCTACAACGATTCACCTTGGGGTCAATGGCAGAGCGACAAAGGCGACGGCCCTCCCGAACCAGACGCCATCTCCGGACCCGCGATCAAAGACCAACTCGACTCGCCATCCGTGAGCCACGTCGCCCCCCTGACCAGCAAACCAAAGCCCGACCTGCCTCCCGATCCGTTCCGCATCGCGCGCTTCCTGGATGAGTCTGATCTCAAGCGTGGTGATTACGCTTTCTCACTGCGCGCCGTCTACGACAGACCCTCACACAAGCCACAGATCGAGCCATTGACTCCACTGGAGGCCGTGCGATGGGCCGCAAGTGTTCCCGGCTGGATGCATCCAGCAGAACTCCTCTGGCTCGCCGAACAGGCGGCCAAACTCCCCAACGGTGGCAGTTGGCTCGATGTCGGGATCTGGAGCGGGCGCAGCTTTGCAGCTGTCGCACTGGCCGCCACGGCCGGCGCAGCGGTGGCCGGTGTCGATAATTGGCTCTCTATGGTTGAGGACCGTGGCAACGCCGGGCGCGGCATGCTCGATCCCGAAGTTGCACTCCATGAGTGGCTCAAGACGCAGTGCGCCATCAAGGAAATACGTCCCTGGCTCCAGGCAGGATTTATTCGCTCATCGTCCGTAGAGGAAGCGGCGCACACAGAGGATGGCGGCCTGGACGTTGTGTTTATCGATGGCAAACACGACTTTGAGAGTGTCAAGGAAGACGTGGCGGCCTGGCTCCCAAAGCTCAAGAAAAACGGTATGATCTGCGGGCACGATGCGCAGGAGCCAGAGGTTGCCCGAGCGCTTGATGAGGTACTTGTGCCAGCGGGTTGGCCGTGGAGCAGGGCGGTATATAACAGTATCTGGTTTTCCAGGCGCGCTGAGACGAATGGCGAGCGAGGATCTGAGGTTGTTATGGATCAGCCAGCGGCACCATCACTGATTACTGAAACGTCAGCGAAGACTGAAGACAAGCTGATTCAACTGTTCCGCAATGATGCGCTGTTTTCTGAAGGGAAGCGATCACTGACGGATGTTTTGCTCGGTCGCGTAACGGCATGGAAGCGGCCTGATTTTATCGATCAGCCCCGGCCGTTCAAGACCGATGAAGCGGTCAACTGGTCCGCAAGTGTTCCCGGTTGCTTTCACGCAATTGAATTGGCGTGGTTGGCGGATCGCGCCGGTGAAATAGGCCGGGGTGGAAGCTGTCTTGTCGTCGGCCGCTGGCCTTATCGCCCCGCGTCCGCGATCACGCTCGCGATACCGACGCATTGCTACGTCATGGTTTGCGACACGGCCGTCAATGATTCTGTTCCGTTTCAAATGGCGGATCTTGACTGGCCGGTGGAGCGCGACCGTGTTCTCAAGGCTCTCACCCGCTTACGGCCTCGCATTGCGACAACCTTCATGGAAATCGAATCGTCCGTGTATGCAAAGCAACTGGAAACGGTTTCTTTCGACATGGCGCTTCTCGACAGCGTTGGTGATCCACTTGGACTCCTCAAGGAAATCGAATCCTGGCTTTCCAAGATGAAACCGGAAGGGTTGTTGTGCGGCACGAATCGCTCCGATCCGATTGTTTCGGCCGTACTCGATAAGTGCTTCGCCGGGAAGATGACTGTGCGGGAAGGTCCCGGGCAGTTGTGGTTTGTGAAAGGGTGACAGAGAATTGAGGTTACGATGGCGTATGTTGACACGGGGATCATCCTTGAGAAACTGGCCGATCTTCCTGATTTTGATGAAGTTGCTGAGCGTCTTCTCCTTCATCGCCGCTCTTACAATGTCAAGATGGAGCAACTAGGAAGCGGTTCGTGGTTCGAGAGAGCCGGTTCACTTGACAGGTGGATCAGGACGGACATGGTTTACAAAAAACCGCCTGACAATAATACGTTTCTCTGTGTTAACATCGGAACTGGCAAGACGGCAGAAATCGCCGCCGATGAGATGGTAAGGTCGGTCAAACTGGTCTGACGAGATCACCAATGCTCCCTCACCGCGAAACCCTGAAGTATCTCCTGTTCGCTGAGCACATGGATCGTCAAGGCCAGTGGGAATACGCGGCCTGGCTGCGCATCCGCGCCTACGGCCGACAGCAAGTGGGCGATCAAACGATGCTCGTCTACCTTAACAGACCCGAGCACAAGGATCAGGTCAGGGTCGTGGTGTCGGGAACCACGGAAGAACCCACGCTGGAATTCAACTATCGCAAGGACTTCGGCGAGCCGTTCCTGGACCCCGATCATAACATGCTCAATGTCGCCTACCTGGCGCGATGGGACAAGGCCAAGGGCTGGGAGTTCTGTGTGGCCCAGATGGCACCGTGGAACCTGTTCACGTCCAGTGATTATCCGGGGTTACTCAAGTTGGCCGTTGAGGCGACGGTGAGAGATACGCTGGAGAAATGACGGTGCGGCGCGGAGCAATCTTATCATGACCTGTATTGTCGGCCTTGTAACCAAACAGGGTGTGTGGATGGGCGGTGACAGTGCTGGCGTGGCCGGTTATCATCTGTCGGTGCGCGCCGATGAGAAGGTGTTCCTCAACAGCGGCTTCCTGTTTGGTTTTACCAACTCATTTCGCATGGGTCAGGTGCTGCGCTACGGTTTCTCGCCTCCGAAGCATCATCAGGGGTTGGATGTTTACGAATACATGGTGACAGAGTTTATCGATGCAGTGCGCAACCGTTTCCGAAACACTGGTTACATGGCCAAGGACAATGAGCGGGAGGAGGGTGGCTGCTTCATGGTCGCCTACATGGGTAGACTTTTCACTATTTACGGTGATTTTCAGGTTGGCGAGGAGTGCCGCGCCTATTCATCGGTTGGCTGTGGCGAGGATATTGCTGTCGGTGCCCTGTTCGCCATCCACAAGATGACGGGCATCGAGCCGGCAAAAGCCATCCGGATTGCGCTGGAGGCGGCTGAGGCTGGTAGTGCGGGTGTGAAGCGGCCCTTCAAGGTGCTCTTTCTGGCCAACGCGCCAGCGCCGAACCAGAAAAAGAAGAGGTCGCGCGCATGACGTTCTCCGTCCTGATCCCCTGCCATAATCCGCGCGCCGACTGGCTGGAGCATGCGCTCCATTACAGTATGCTTCAGCTGGATTTTCTCCGCGACGAGATTATCGTTGTCGATGACTGCTCGAACAACGGTTCGGAGATCCAGGCACTGGCCGAAAAGTATCATGCCAGCTACCTGCGCAACGATAGCGAACAGGGTGGCGTTAAATCACACAATATGGCCATCCGTGCCGCGACAAAAGATTTAATCGCTGTCGTCCACCCAGACGATTTTGTCCTGCCCGGCTTCTACGATCTCATGCGTGCCACGATGGAGCGCAATCCCAACGTGGCACTGTCAGCGTGTGAAACCATCCTGGTTCGCGAGGACGGCGTTCCGATAGGATTGGCTACCCATGACTGGACGGAGACGCACAAGATCCAGGACATCCACTTTCGCAACCCGCTCTACGTGCCGAGCGTCGTGGTCAGGCACGCAGCCTATGAGAAGCATGGCCTGTGGGATGAGCGGTTGATTCACTGCTCCGATTGGGAATGCTGGTTGCGCATGCGCTACATGGGCGGCGCTGTCTGGGTGCGCCGGCCGCTGGCCTGCTACCGAGATCATGCGAGCAACCATACCGGAAGGCTTGCCAGGACTGCCGAGAACATGAGGGACTACCTGCGCATGGGCAAGGTCGTGGAGGAATACTGTCCGGTCGATTGGCCGAAGTTCAGCGCGGCCGTGATGAGTTGGTGTCAGCGGCAGGCGCAGTTGTTTCGCGAGGATGGAGACCTGGAAGCGGCGCGATGCAGCCAGGCATTGGTTGACGAGTTGTCGTGGCAGGAAGGATAAGGATACATGCAACCCTATGTCTTGATCCAGGCCGGCGGCACGTCGATGGCCGACGAATGGGTTCGCGGTGCCATTGAGGCGCAGATGTCCGGTGATCTGGGGTTGTCGCACAACCGCTATCTCCAGGCGCTGAGTCTGGAACCACGCCATGCCGTGGCGACACAGAATCTGGCGTGTCTGTTGGCGCAGGGTGGAAAAGTGGCAGAGTCTCTGCTTGCCATCGAACGCGCGCTGATCATCGATCCGAACAATCACATCATGATGGCCAACCATTGCTTGTTGCTCCTGGAAGCTGGGCAATTAACTCAGGCCGTCGCGATGGGCCGCGAGGCGCTGAAGTTGGCACCACTGAATGCGGATGGCAACCCAGCGAGGCTGTCATTGGCCGTGGCACTCAACGCGGACGCCAAGGTGAACGAGTCAGCCGCCATGTATCAACAGGCCATCGATTTTCAACCAGATCATGTTGGCGCGGCCACAAGTCTCTGTTTTGTGAAATCATTGCTTGACGTGACGCCTGACGTGTTGCTGGAGTCACGCCAGCGCTGGCACGCGAAGCATGGCTTCAAGGGAGAGAAACAACCTCACACGAACAGTCGCGATCCCGAGCGCCCATTACGAGTCGGCTATGTCTCGGGTGATTTCAAACACCATAGCGCGAGCAGCGTCTTTGGGCCTGTTGTGACGGGTCATAGCTCAGAATTTGAGGCATACTTCTACTCAACCATGTACGTGGACCCTGCCAAGGATGCCAAGGCGGAGAACTTTCGCAAGTATGCCAACAAGCGTTGGCGCGACATCGACAAACTCTCCGATGAACGCGCCGATGAACTCATCCGCGCGGATAAGATTGATATTCTGGTGGACCTCTCGGGACACACGAACGGTCATCGCTTGGCGTTGTTCACCAGAAAGCCAGCGCCCGTACAGGTGACGGCCTGGGGATATGTCACGGGCACGGGCTGTCCGGAGATCGATTACTTCTTTGCCGATCCGGTGGTGGTTCCACCAGAGGAGCGGAAGTGGTTTGCCGAAAAGGTGATCGATCTTCCCTGTGTCATGACTCTTGAAGACATGAGCGAGTACCATCTCAAGGGTGATACGATGGCACCAAAGAGGCGCAACGGCTATGTGACGTTTGGCGCTTTCTGGCGGCATGAAAAGATGGGCGGTGAATGCTTGCGCGCCTATGCGGAAATACTCAAGCGCGTGCCGACCAGCAAGATGCTCTTCAAGGACGAAGCGTTTGCCAAGCCGGATTGTCAGCGGCGTGTGCTATCCTTCATGGAAGGCATTGCGCCGGATAGAGTGATGTTCGGCCTGGTGTCCACCAGGCCAGAACACTTACTGGCGATACAGCAAGTGGATTTGTGTCTTGACTGCTGGCCTCATGGCGCCGGCGTGGTGGCGATGGAGGCGCTGTACATGGGGGTGCCGGTCCTGACGCGCTACGGACGCAATATCTGTGGGAGATTGGCCAGTACGGCGTTGACCGCAATGGGCAGAAAAGAGTGGGTTACGCGGTGTTCATGGGGAGATTTTGTGGACACGGCCATCGCGATGGCTTGCAATCCAAGTTCATTGGCGCTGCCGCGCAAGACACTGCGCCGAGAATTGCTCGACAGCCCGGTGTGCCGGGATTATGTAAGGGCTGTTGAGGCACGGTATCGTGAATGCTGGCGAACGTGGTGTCGGGGTGGTTGAACCGAAACACAAGAGGACTGACGATGAAGACGACGTTGAATCTGCGTGAGGGATGCAAGGTTTATGGCTCGCTTCCGGAGACGGTGCCGGACAGCCGAAACTTAGCTCCTCATCTGACGGTCATTCTCCCAGAGCGGCCGGTCGTCTCAATGGTCAGGGCGTTTGCGGACAAAGGCCCATCGGGTTGCATTTGCTGGCTGATTGAAACGACTAGCAATGGCAACATGGCTCGTCCTGACCTCTTCGCCGACACCACCCATGACGCTCTCATGATCGTCGAAGCGCTCGCCAACGGCCACGAAGAGGATCTCAAGAACATCCTCCGGAGCATCGAAGAGCGCACCGCGAAACTGCAAACATTCGCTCCGTCCGGCCTCATACTTCCTGCCGGTTCCAAGGTCTGGGGCAGCATCCCTGAGCTGGATACCAACGAGAAGTTTCGCCACTGCTGGCTTAACGTGGTTCTTCAGGACCACCGTGTCATCAACGTCGTCTGGGAACCTGGCATGTTCGAGCCGGGCGAGTTCTCGATCACGATGCAGCATCCCGATCCAACGAACTATCGCGCGCCGATCCGCACCCGCTGGCGACACGACATTCGGTTGATCGTGGAATCGTTGGCAAACGGCAAAGAGAAAGAGCTGGAGGTGATTGTGCAGAATATCAAGGATCGCGAGAAGTTGCTGGTGGAAGAGAAGGCCAAGAGTAATGCCTTGCTTCTGCCGGAAGGTGCCACTATCCAATCCGGCAGTCTGCCGACCAGTCAACACACCGACAAGAGGCGTGAGACTGTTTTGTTCATCCGGATTAGCAACCATCAATGCATCTGGGTCCAATGGTGTCCGGAAGCGATGGTTGGTGGCTGTTACTGTACTAGCTTCAAGAACGATATTGGTCAGGATCTCTTGCCGGTTCCCTGCATCACGGTCGATAGCTTCCGCGACATCAAGATGGTCGTTGAAACATTGGCCTCCGGCGACAAGGAGAAGATTGCTTTGCTGGTCAGCGGCGAACATGAACATGAGAAACATCGCCAGAAACTGTCTCGGGAGTATATGGCCAAGATCAGGGAAGACAAAGCGGCTGATGTGGCTGGCGCATCGCCAAAACCAGAGGAGCAACTGACCATGCATGAGGAAGCAGAGGAAGCAGAGGAACAGAAGCCAACCATCAAGGGGATCGACTTCAAGGATGCACTGCGTGATGTGATGGATGAGAGCGAAAAGGCCATCGCGGATCGCGTCTTCGCCAGGGTCTTACAGGTTCTCAATAAGCAGGAGGAGCAAGAGACTCCCCAGAAGCATTCTGACAAATTGCTGCAATTCCTACTCAGGCGGCACGCTTCGGCACGTCCGAAGGAATCGTCTCCGTCCGTCACGCTCAAGACGACCGAAGGCGATGCCGCGACAAAATTCGGTGTTATCGGCGTCAAGGAAGACATGACGCGGAGCCAACTGGTTGCCGTTCATTTCATCATGGATCAGATGAAGAATGGCGGATTTGGTGATCCGACGGATGAGGTCTTGGAGCGATATTACAACAAGATTATCCGACTGGTGCGCGGCGATTTTCCCCGGAAAGATCCAGCGCCAACCAATGGGCCAGATAAGCAAGAGCCACCCACACGCACCTTCCAAGAGATCCTCGACAATCCCACCGATGAGGAAGTGGAGCGCTTCCGCAAGAAGTGGTACGAACGATTCGTCGGCACCGGCGAACCGAGCATGTCACATCAGGAAGCATCACCGTGCCAGAGGCTGCCAATCCGTAACTGTGCCCGCTGTCATTGCGATCACGATCTGTGGTTCTATCCGCTGCCCAACCCGAGCGATTCGTACAAGTGGTACTCGTGGTGCCCGACCAACGGTGGGCCGATTCTGTGTCGCATCGATGAGGAAACTGAAGAGTCACGAGCTGCCAGAGACGGCATCGACGAACCGATCGTCTGGGAGGGCGAGACTCTCGGCTTCTGGGTTAACCAGGACGGCAAGATGGAGCTTCCCGGCACGCCTGGCACCAAGTTCATCCCGCTCGCGCAAAAGCGCTATCCGTGTCAACTAGCGCTAACCACCGGATAACACGATGACGAAGGGCAAGCGTGATGCCCTGGAAGCGGCGGGATTCCGTATGGGAAATCCCGGAGATTTTCTCGGCCTTACCGATGAGGAATGTCGAATCGTCGAAAATCGTCTTGTCGAAATCCGGCGGAAAGTGCAGGATACTGTCGGCACACAACCAGCAGGAGTCCAAACGATGACAACACCACAATGGATCGCCGAACCGACCAGCGAACGCGCTGTCCATCTCCTGATAAGGGCGATGCTTGTGCTCTTGGTTGACGACGATCCTTTTGAGCATCAAGCTGTTATTGATGAAATCGGAGATTTTATGAATGATTCCGGTTTCACAGACGACGAGTCATGGACATGATCTTGCCAAGATTCAGCGTGGAGGTGCGCCATGAGCAAGGCGAATTGTGCGGTGTGTGGGAAGGAGTTTGAGAAGGGGAGACGGAGAAAGTTCTGTTCGGACGATTGCAAAATAATCGGAGCGAGAATGGCGCGTGATGCGTATTGGCAGAGGCCAGAAGTTGTTGAAAAAGCACGCGAGCGCGGTCGAAAGAATTATCAACGACCAGAAATCAGACAAAAGCAACAAGAATATCAACGCAATCGCTACCTGGACCCAGAGAAGAGGAAGAAAATACTTGACTATGAGCGCCAGCGAAGGCAACGTCCAGAGGTAAAGGCGAGGAAGAACGAATCATCGCGCCGTCAAAGGCAGCGTCCAGAGATCAAAGAAAAGGAGCGCCAATATCGACAGAAGCAGAAACTGCAACCTGGAGTTAAGGCGCGAGAACAGGAATACAGGCAGCGGCCAGAGGTTAAGGAAAAGAAACGGGAGAGTGGTCTCAGGAGGAGCCGACGACCCGATGTGAAGGAAAAAGCAAGACAACGGCTCCAGCGGCCAGAAATAAAGGCGAAAGAGCAAGAACGCCAACAGATGCGGCAGCAACAGCCTGGGTACAGGGAGAAGTCGCAACAACGTCTTCGCAAACTGCATCGCGATCAACGCGAACTTCAAAATCACACAGACATCGCGGCCATCATCGCCAAAGCCAAGGAGTTAATCCATGACCACGACACTCAGTCCGCGAAAAAATAAGGCCAGCGACCTGCTGACCTCAACGGAACGGGTTGATCAAGAACTCGCCGCTCTGACCACAGAAGAGGTTCTTGACCGACTGGAAGGCTTCCTGATCACGGTCGTTGAATCGGTCGTGCTCGCAAGCCGCTGCCTCTATGAGCTGGAGAGACGCGAGATCAGTTTGGAGTCGCTGGCGAACTTCCCGCTGGCTCGTTATCTGCTCCGGGTGGCGCACCATGAGGCCAGTCCTGAAGCGGTCGTGATGTACAACCGCAATCTGGTTCTGCTGGACCGTGTGACTCGGTTGCCGCTGGCGCTTCAGCGCAAGGTCATTGATGGCGAGCCACTGTTGCTCGTTGTTTTCTCGCCCGATGGTGGCTATACGAATCGTCTTGTCAGCGATCCGCTTGACCTCAAGGCGCAGGAGATCAACCAGATTTTCTCTGGTAGCGAGATCCGTACCGAACAGCAGCAGATCATCTACCTGGAGCGCAAGCGCTCCAATGGATTCACGGGCGGGATCAAGATCGATGTGCCGGTGACATGCGAGCAGGCTGAGTCGCTGACGAAGCGCGCCAAGCGCGAAGACAAATCGCCAGCGCAGCTGCTGATCGAGGCGGCGATTGCTTGCGGCTTCCTGCCCAACCCGGACGAGAAGAAGTCGTGAGCAATCGAGGAATTCCTCTTATGCCAGGTAAAGAGGCTGAATACGTTATTAGTGTCGGAACCATCAGCGCTTCTGGTGAATTTAGTGATCGCCTACAACATTCAGGAAAAAACATGACCAAAGCCTTTGACGCTTTCGCCTCCACGATCCACCCCACGGGCTCACGCCTGTTGATCGAGCAGCACAAGCCCAAGGACCAGACGCCATCGGGTTTCTATCTGCCGCCGCCAAAGAACCAGTTCGACCGCCATTATCAACATCGTGGCACCGTGCTTGCTGTCGGACCTGGACGTTTGATGGAATCCGACGAAGCGGGTACGCTGGTGCCGATCCAGGTCGCGCCAGGAGAAGTCGTGGCGTTCAATATCTATGGTGCCGTCGAAGTGCCGATGCCAAACCGCGACTGGCCGAAGTTGCTGCTCGTGGATGAAAGCAACGTCGAGGGCGTCATCTTTACGGCATAGTATTCAGTGTTTCGTGTTTCGTGTTCAGTACCGAGCAACCTTCCGATCGTAGTAAGCGACGCCACGAAACACGGAACACTAAACACAAAACACGAGATTCCGATGCGGTTCAGCGTTCATGTAAGATCCAGTCGTCACGTCACCCATCGCGACCATTTCGTGTGGATCGCCTACGTGTACCGGCTCAACGAAGAGATCGGCAACGCTCGCAAGCAGCGCCGACTCACGACCGGCGACGGCAAGGACTGGATCTTCGCCGCGCTCGGATTGGCGCACGAAGAAGCCCTGCGCGAAGCGGAACGCTGGATCAAGTTGCACGGACAGGCAGATTACGTCATGAGCGAACCAACCTAGTTCGCTGCGCTCGTAGTGTTTTGTGTTCCGTGTTCCGTGTTTCGTATCATCGCCCTGTTCGTGCGGAGTATTGCTCCGCACCAAACACGAAACACTGAACACTACGAGCGCAGCGAACCATAGATGGGCCAGCCACTTACTTCTCTTGAGATCGTCAAGGCCGTCATCGGTATCAACGATGAAAGCCAAGACATCGTGGTCGGATACTATGTAAGCGCCGCCATCGCAGCACTGAAGCACTACACGCACAGATTCCTCGAACAACAGACGATTGTGGAGTATCCGAAGGGCAGCATTCAGCCCAACATGGTCCTGCGCCAGCGGCCGTTGAACGTATTCACCTACACGGGCACACTGACTTCCGGCAGTGCGACGATCACCAATCTGTCCAGCACGGCGAACCTTGTCGTCGGCATGCCATGCACCATAGGTGCCAGTTGGTCCGGACAGACTCCTCTCCTCACGCAGAGTACCATCCTGTCGATCACAACCAGCCCCAACACGGTTACGCTCACGAATCCGTCGGGAAATGTTCCCGTCACGGCATCCGGCACCAACGTCCAACTGGTGTTCGGCATCGCGGTGTGGATCGACACTCAGGGAAACTTCGGTTTCGGCGTGGGGAATTCTCCGGGTGGACCTTATGCAGCGCCAACCGAGTTGCGCTGTGGTCGGAGCTTCTCTCCGAAGCTCGATGGTCAGGATCAGTTGGGCCACTCCGGCATGCTGGTCAGACTTGGCGGTGGGCCGATTCTGGGTTCCGGTCCGGGATCTGGCTTCTGGGGCGATGGTGGTTGGTCCATGACCGGCGGTGCCAGGTCAACGCTGACGGCCGGTAGGGCTCCGTGCTGGCCCCAGGGAGTTTTTGGCGAGACGAAGGTGTTGTATACGAACGGCTATCCGACCATACCGGCGGATCTTCAGCAGTGCGCGACGGAGTTTGCCGTGCTGCTGTATACCAATACGCCGTTTGGCGGGAGGTTGCCGGCCAGTGAGTCGTATGAGGGGTATAGCTATAATTTGCTGGCGACTGGCCAGAGCCCTGAACTCGGGTCCTTGCGCTCGAAATTGACGACGTACATCGAGGTTTCTGTCGGCTAGAGCCAATCATGATCAACCAATACTTTCTTCGTGGACGCTGGAAAACGACCGTCCCGGGACGCACTTCCGTGACGTTTCAGAGCCTGGTTCTTGCCAACGATGTGACGCAAACCTTCATCAGCTACAAGCTGTTTGTCGCCAAGAGCCGGCCCTACAGTGGCGCGGAAGACAAGCAATCCGGCATCGTCATCGACTCTTTGCCAACAAGGAATTGGGAAATCTGGCAAGACTGGCTCGACGCGGCGGTGCTGATCAGCACCGGTCAACCGACCGGCGCGCCGGCTCCCAAGGAGGGGGATCGCATCGTCGATCTGGCAGGAGCGGTCTGGCAGGTGCAGAAGTTCGACAAGAATCTGATGGGGTCGGTTTATATTTTGCCGACGCAGAGGATTTCATGAGCGTCTACAGTGGCGTACTTGAAGCAGTTCTTGGCGTAGTATCCAATCTCGCCGTCACGGCTTCAGCCAAAGTAGTTCTTCGTTCATCGCCGACCGTAAAGCGCGGCAATTCTGGTGACGGCGACACGTTTCCACTCGTGATCGTCTCGCCGGATCGCCACACATGGGAAGACGTTGGCGAACTGGCTTTTGAAAGCAACACAGAGTTCAAGTTCCCTGTGATCCTCACGGCCGTGATCGACAACGCATTTGACCAAACGTCGCTGTTCTGGCAACTTGATTTCCGCGAACAGGCCATGCAGGCACTGTTTGCCACCACGCTGGCAGGAACGGCCGTGTACGATTGCGAATACGATCCAGCGCCGAGCGGCGTTGACCTTTCTGGCGTGGCACCACCACTTTTGCCGAGCGCCCAAAGGTTCACATACAGTGTCGAGATGTTGAGGGGACGACCGTAGGAGATCAGGCGATGCCAGAATTTACAGTCGGCGCTCCGGTGTACTTTGTCCCCGGCCCAGAACATGCCCAGCTCATCGGCCTGGATGGTGAGATGCAGTACGCCTTCCACTTTGTGAAGGATGTATCAAACGGTGAACGCGCCGGGGCGCGCGCTAACCACAAGAAACACGGCAAGTTCCGCCGTCACGGCGGCGAACTGGTGGCCGGCAACGGTCAGGCGATTAAACTCGGGGAGCCGATCAGTCGCTGGCCGGCGTGGATCGCTGGCGTCAACCCCGATGGGTCCGTGGACATTGCTGCCATCGATCCGTCATCCTTCCATCCTTCCGAGGCGGCCACCTTCGCGGCGGATCGGCCGGCGATGATCCATCTCATCCCGGACCGGCATCATGTTCGCTATCAGGACGACGCCGGCAAACCGGTCGAACCATACAAGCCGCACCTGAATGTCAAAGGTGTTCCGTTCGATGCCTCCGGCAAGACACCGCATTCGTTCCATTTGAGGGAGGCTAAATAATGCTTTTTCTCGCGATCAGCATTGGTGTTGCGGTCGTATTTTTCCTGCTCGTTGTTGGAACAATGGCCTATTCTGCACTGACATCCTACCAGGCGGTTGTCAACTCGGTGCAGGTTCAGGGGCCGGCCAATTCCAGCGGGATCGGCCTGTCGGCACCGTCCGGCGGGGCGACCATTACGCTGAGATCCACCTATGCGCTGGGGGCCGGTGCCGGCCAGGTTCAATTCGTCATCCAGAACACTCAGAGCGTCTCGGCGTCCAGTTCCGTTACGCTGGATCTTACCTCCATCGTCGATGTCCTCGGCAATACGGTGACGACGATCGCCAAGGTGAAGGCATACGAGTTTGCTCTGCTGAACGCCACGCAGGACAGCGTCAACGGCACGCAGTGCAGTTCCATAACGATCGGCGGTGGCTCCAGCAATCCGTGCCTGCTCAATCTTGCCGGCACGACGCCGACGCTGACGATCAACAACGGTGGTCAGCAAGCCTACGCGGACGCCACGGCGGCTGGCATCACGGTCGTCAGTTCTACGGTCAAGACGGTCAAGATCACCAACAATGACGCCACCTTTGCCGCTGACGTATATGTCAGCTTCCTGGCAGCGTAATTGATTGAAGATTGAAAGGATGAGTGAACGATGGCGGGACCCGTTGCGACATTCAGAGCCGGTAAATCGGGACGTATTATCTGCGGTCCGGCATCCGCCATCCTCTTCGCCAACGAGTGGGCCGTCCAGGACGAGGCCGACAAGCTCGATACGACCTCATTCGAGACGAACGGGCAAGAGCAACTCTTGACCGGCATCGAGGGGCTCGGCATCGACATCAAGAGCGACTGGAATGCTGGAACCAATCAGTCCGTGAGCCCGCCGGGCATTTACCCGCAAGACCTGTTCCCCAACACGGCACTCTACGAGAACATCGCCGATGCCACGTTCTGGAACGTGCCGTACATGTGTATTCTGTCGGCGCAGAACAGCGCGAACGTCAGGCAGAAGGTCATCTATAATTTCGCTGGCCGCGCGCAGCCCGGATGGGCGAGGCCAGCGTGAAATCGTGAGGCGTGGTTCGTGGAGGAAAGCGCCGTTCGCCTCTTCTCGCCACACGAACCACGCCTCACGATTTCCGAACGCCCCACGAAGTGAGCGCAGCGAACCATGATCATCCACTCTAACTCCGGTATCGCCGGTGATCTGATAGACCTGGACACCAACCGGCCAATTCGCTTTGCCTTCTGGGCCAATACGGAAACCGGCGAATACCTGGCATGGGTCACGACGCCTGACGGGGAGAGGATCGCCACACCGAGACGGCAGCGCGGTGGCAGGGCACGTTTGTCATTTGTGGCAAAGCGCTCTGGCGTGAAACTGCTCCAACCTTCCGCCGTGGATGCCAGGGCTGCAACGGAGGAAGTCATCGACTTTCGCCGCGCCGTCAATCCACGTCTGCTGATCGCCGGAGACTATTGCGAGGTTCGCGGCTGCAACCAGCTTGCCGGTTGGACGGTGGCTGAGACGCAGATGCTTTCACCGATACGATTGCCAGATGGAATCTTGCAAGAGCGTCGTGGCATGACGCGGGTTAGGAATTTCTGCTCGAAACATTATCGCTTGCCTACCGTGAAGAACGAGCGCGGCGTGGAATCTGAGGCAAATATCATTCTGGCGAGACCGCAATGACCGAACCGGGAATCAACCTGCTGGGCACCGCTGTCGGACACATGTTCGAGGTTGCCGGCAAGTGGTGGACCTTGTCCCCAATTGGCCCACTGATGCGCGCGCGCTTCGCGGCATGGTGTCAGGCCATAGCGAGGCAAGCCATTATCAGTCAGCGCTCAGTTGTCGGCACGGACGGCTACGGCGATGCTCACAATGCGCTGACGGATGCTATTGCGTCCGGCGCTTATTCCTGGCGCTCTCCCGATCCGCGACGAATGGGCAGATCGGTCAAGACGATCATGACCAGTGAGGACGGTCAGGTTCGGCTGATGCAGTTGCTCCTTGAGGCGCACCACAAGGACGTGACGGAGGAGCAGATCCGCGAGTTGTTCGACAGTAACGACGAGGGTATGCTCTATGCGGTGGCCGGCGCGATGGGGACCCTCGACCCAAACGTCGAAATGCCCCCGAGCGTGAAGCGCACGGGGGCGGAGGAAAGCCAGAGCAAGGGGAACAAGAATCCGACGACTACGACTACCTGACCGATGCTGATATTCTGCTCTTGCTCGCGGCCGGTCCGATGGGGCCTACGGGGATTACCCCGGCGGTCTATACGGAGTTCAGCGACGAATATATCCTGATCCTGCTTGGCGCGGAGCGCGACGAACATGGGCACGTCGTCACGGAATGCGACCTGGCACGGAAGAAGCGCCGGGAGAGTGGCAAGGTCAAGGATGCTCGCTGGGAGTTGCCGAGCCGAGAAGAACTCGGTATTCCTCCAGAGGCATTCCGCTGGGTCAACTCATCGGGTAACGGCATCCCGACCGGTTTCGTAATTATGTTTTTTCAGTGCTGGGCAAATCGCGGCAAGACGCCGGAAGAAACCTACGAAATCTGGAAGGACGAGCAGGCCAAATACGGCAGCAAGTTGCGATGATTTAATCATGGAGATTCGATGAGAGATATTTTGCTATCAGTCAACGGCAAGACCTGGACGCTGACGGGCATCAATGCGAACCTCCGAAAGAGATTCTCCGCCTGGGCTCAGGCGACGGCGCGCAATCAGATCACGGCACAAAAGCGCTCTCTCAGCGAAGACAGTTACATCGAGAGCCAAAACCATCTCACGGCCGCAATTGCGGCCGGGCACTATACGTGGGGCACGGTGATTCAGCCTGACCGATTGGGATCAGCGCTGCGGATAATAATGGACGCGCAGGACGGTCAGATGATGTTGCTTGAAATGTTGTTGGCGAAAAATCATCCTCATGTGAGCGAACAGCAGGTCCTCGATTTGTTTGTCGGCGATCCTGACGCGGTCGCGATGGCGATGGCAAAGGCTCTGGGGTATGTCGCTGAAGATGCTCCGCCACCGATGGGAGCAGATACGACTGATGCGCCGGCCGCGTCGGTTTCTTGACGGAGGTTGAAGCATGGCGACCCCGTCAGACCTGGCACAGCGCAGAGCCGCCAAGGCTCTTGAGGCTCATCGTAAGGCTGCCGAGCAAGAAGTTGCGTCCGAGCAAGCAGAACTGGCCAAGACCGAACAAGCCTTTGCGCGACTCGTTGAAGCCAGGGCTGCATACGCCAGGATGCTGGATCAGCGCGCCAACACGCAGCAACAAGAACAGCGCAAAATCGATCAGGCGCTGAAGCGCTTTCAAGAGGCACGAGATGCCGAATTAGCAGCAGTTACGGCCGGTGCCAGTCCTGCCAGAATGCAAGTGCTGACGGCAAGAACCGACAAGGCTCAAGAATCGCTTACCAACACACAGACGCTGGCCGATTATCGCAACAAGCAATCAGAAAGAGGAGTGGCGAAATCTGAACGTCGAGCGGATTCCGCCGTCGCTGAGCATCGTGATGCTCAGACAGAAGCGCAAGCAAAAGCACAAAAGGCAGCCACGGAAACGGCCGGTACGTTCCAGACGGCCGTGGTGGCAGAACAAGCCTATCAGGATGCTATCGCCAATGCGGCAAAGGCGGCCAAAGACGCTGCCTTGCAGAAACAGATCGATGCTTCATGGGATGCTGAGGCTGCCAAGCGGGCAGAGATGTTCCTTGAGGCACAGAAAAACCGCGAAGACTATCTCGTTTTCAAGAAAGAGAAGGCAGCGGAGGAAATTAAGAGAATTTCCGATGCCCAAGAAGCCGCCATCCTCATAGCTATGAAGAATATCGAGGATGCTGAGGAGGCAGCAGCATCCCTGGCGAAGCAACGCGCTGATGCCGAAAAGGAGATGGTTGCTACACAGTTGAGTCTCGACAAGGAGCGGATTGCATCCTTCGATGCCACGACGCGGGCAATGAAGGCAACTCTGGGTGCGAGCGCAGGACTCAGTGACAACATTCGTGGCATCGGGACAGCATTCTCGCAACTCCTGCGCGGCAATGTGGTTGGTGCCATCCAGACAGGCGCCAGTTTCCTCCAGCGCAACGCTGCTGCGATGATAGGTGGCAGGGACCAGCAGTCCGCCGATGTCGCGCAAGGCATTGGTAAAAGAGAGCGAGCCTTGAGTGCCGGCGATGTTGCCGGCGCGCTACCATCCGCGCTGCCCTGGAAGGGTCCAGCGCCGGCCGTCGCGATGGAGGCAACCGCAAGACCGATTGTTAGCGCGGCGGCCGGTGGTGCTGGCAAACCACCGATCCCCGGTATCACGGCTGCGGCCGGAGGCGCGGAGGGCGGCGCAGCGGCAGCGGCCGGAGCAGAGGGTGCTGGTCTGGTTGGTGCCGCTGCCATCGCCGGTCCGGCGGCGGCGGCCGTCGCCGCGATCGCGATGGTCGGCAAGGCCATGCTGGATCTGGCCGGCAAGGCATCGCCAGCGCAGATGGAGCGCTTCCAGTTGGCTCTGGACGACACGCAAGCCGTCATCGGCCGCATGTTCGTCCCTGTCCTTGAGTTGGCCACCGATGGCGTGCGGATGATCGGCGACACGCTCGCCAGCATCTTGCCATCGGCGGATGAGATGCGGACGGCATTGCTGCCGTTCAAGGATGCGTTCAAGGATCTCGGCGATACGCTGGCTCCGTTGCTGCCGGTCCTCAAGGGAATGATCAGCGGCTTCGTGACGCTCTCTGGTTGGCTGTTGAAGATTCAGGTGTGGATAACGACCTTTCCGATCATGCTGGCCAAGGCGTTGGGCCTCATCGATGAGGGTGGCGGCGCTGCCATGAAGGGGAAGAGCCTGGGTGCCTCGCAACAACCTGCATCATTTATGGACATCAGCGGCTATCTGAAACAGAGCTATGAGAAGGCGGCTAGCATGGGAGCGGAGGGTAAAGGTGCGTCACTGGACAGCGTGTCGGAAATCTTGCAAGCGTTCTTCAAGATTGCTGGGGAATGGTTCAGAAATCCGTTCGTGAGCATCCTGGGTCCACGCGACAAGAACGACCAGAGCAAGTCTCAGGATGTCTGGGGTGATATCGCCGGGTTCCTTGGCATGGGACCCGTAAACGGTGGGGGACGCTGATATGCCGTTGCTGCCTAATCAGTTGCAGGTCAATGGTTGGCTCTATGGGATACCCTGGGCCGAGGTCACGCCCGGCCCTAGCGGTTCTATTAGTCGCGCCAACTTCTCCTACGGTCAGGGCAACAACGTCTCACGCACGATCTGGGTCAACTGGAACGACACTGATAATGCCGTATCGGCTATCCTGGGCACGAACAGCTTCAATCGCGGCACGGGAAATCTGGATCGTGTTCTGCCCGTGCAGCATCCTATCTACACCTGGCTCTACGCTTCGGCCATCTCGTCGATCGAGGAGGTTAGGTTTAATGCGAAAGGGTCTTTGTTCGTCCCGCCGATCAACCAGCCTCAGTGGGTGAGCCAGTACGTGTTCAGCAAGATAACCATCGTCTTCACGCAGCCGCGCTGGCTCATGATCAGCGATACTAGCCTCGACTCCTTCTATGGCACCACGCCACGGCAGGAATGGCAACGGTTTATCAGCAACATGGCAGAGCCGGTATCGAGTGTGCTTCAGAGGAAGGCGGACTCGTACAAGTATGCCGATGGACCAACAACTCCTGCTATCAAGGGACAGCCAATCCCAACGGCGGTCAATCAGCCCCAGCGCGAGAAGGAGATCCACCTGACCTGGCGGCGCGTGCCGCAAGCTGGGTGGAACTCTAACTTCGGCGCTGGACCACCAACCAACCAGGATATAGCGCTCCTGACAGTCAACGATGCTCCGTTCCTTGGATTCGATACAGGGACGCTACTCTTCAAGTCATACAAGTTGATCGAACTGGAGAGCGCCATCAATCCGACGCTGCTTGGCGTCAACCTCGGCGCTTCTCCAGGTTTGCTCTACGACGTGGAGATGATATTCGGCTGGCTCGATGGGCCGCTTGATACGAAAGGTGGCTTCACCACCTACCATGGCTGGAACCTTCTCCCGGCACCCGGAGGAGTTCCTTTCCGCTATCTGGCAACATCCGATGGAACCTTACCATTTTCCAATATAGGAGGCGCTTCTGGAAATAGTTACGTGCTGATCCAGAACAGCAGTTTCCCGAACATCTTCAAGATGAACCCATGATTATCTACTTGACAGGGTGTAAAATACGGTCCACCCTCCCGAACAAGATGAGGAGAATACTGCCATCCTTCCGGTACGAGATTTGCGCGCGCTCCAACATGACCGGTTCGCCGCTTCGCGCGATGCCGAAGCGGGCGCAGCGGAACGTGGCGCTCCGGTATCTGGCGCTGATCTCTATTTTGCCGTTGTGTGTGTATCGTCCCTCTGCCGGCGTGCAGGTCTTGGCCTCGCCCCAGGTGACGATTTCCAGACCGGACGGGTTCTCTGCGTTCTCGCGCACGATGGCGAGGAACTGCTCCTTCTCAGGATCGACAGGAACCACCGGCTTGACAGGCTCGGCTGGTTTGCCGGCCGATGTTCCGTTGGTGGAAGGCGTGCCGTTCAACGCCTTCTGGATCGCTGTCTCGCCGCAACCAGACATCAGAATCGCCAGAATCACAACCATCGCTGCTCGCATCGCTTTGTCTCCGTATCGGCCCGATATGGGCCGCCAATGGCAATGATTGCCGATTTTGACGATTCCCGCAAGCGTACAAAAGTTCAGCAATGCCGAAACGTCACTACCACCCGATCAATTCAGGTCCGCTATCAGGGCGTGATGCCGAGACGCTCAACGAAGTGGCGTCCGACCTGTCGCGGCTCGTGGGTGGCTTTCAGGGCATCCCGCCCATGCAGGTGGACGAGGATGCCGGTGGCGTCATCATCTCGATCAACGAGGACAACCTCGAAGCGGACCTGTCCCCTAACCTCATCGCCCTGTTCGGCAAACTCTGCTCTGTCGGTCTTCAGCCCACCCAGAACATCTTCGGTGATATTTTCAGCGCCGTGGAAGGACCGTTGACACAGGAAGTGACGGTGTGGAACCTGGCGACGGGGTTGCCGGAAGGGCCGTTCTGCGTTGAGCCGAACAATTGCTGTGGCGGCATTGGCGTCTATACGGGATCGCAGGGCGGAAGTGGTGGTCAGGGCGGTGGAGGAGGCGGTGAAGGAGGCGGTGGAAGCGGCACCTGCGCGATCTCTTGCATGGGGCAGTTGGGTGACTCGGTATGCCTGAACGGCACCTACCAGCAATACGATCCACCCCATCCATATGTTACCTGCACGTTCAGCATTACGCTGCCGTTTATATCGTGCTGGAATTACGGGGCAGGCATAACTCTACAGCAACTTTGCCCACAGATCGCACAGGGTGGTGGCAATCCTGTATATGTCGCATTCGCCGCCGGCACAAACCAATCATCGTTGGTCGTCTATTACATCTTGGGTGGAGGACAGGTAGAAATCCTCTACGCCGGCACGTCAACCTCTTGCGGCAACGGCACCGCCGTTTTCCCGATCAACAGCAGCGGCCTCCTTGGATTCACCGGCACGGTCACGAATGGAGCGTGCTCTGGCGGAGGCGGAGGCGGTGGCGGCACCAACAACTGCCCCGGCTGCCCCAACGGCCTGACGCCACCCAACAACATGTTCGTCGGCAACGCCGGCAACATGACCGGGCTTGGCGGCGGCATCAACATCCCGCTCACCCAGACTGGTGGCGTTGGCGGATTCGGCAACGCGACCTACTCCGGCACCACGAAGGCTTGCGGCGGCACCGTCTACGGGCAGTTCTCCTGCAATTCCGACGGCACCTGGACGGCCAAGGCTGCGTTTTCGTCCGTTTCTGGCGGTGCGCTCTCTTCGCTCATCTTCCAGACGAGCGGCGCTCCGCTGATCGCCAACTGCGCGGCGCCTCAGTTCAATTGGGCCAGCGTGGGGACAATCGTGCATAGCGGCGTCAGCAACGGCGTGGACTGCTACAGCGGATCGGGCAACGGCAGTGATGCGCTGGTGGGCATCAACGTGACGTGAAATTCGTGTTTCGTGTTTCGTGTTTCGTGTTCCGTGTTCAGCACCATACAAATATCCGCACGAAACACTGAACACCGAACACTAAACACAAAACACGCGAGCGAAGCGAGCAAGAAAGACATGGCGACTCTGGTATCAACGTGTAATGATTGCGGCCATTACCTCCCCGGCGAGTCCTGGGAGGCACAGTACCACATTCCCGGCGCCTGCCATCTCTGCCATCGGCGCTACCACCGTGCCGAGGATGGCCGCGACAACGGTATCGTTCCGCAATCGCGCGACTGGCCCCCACCGGGCTATGAGTTGCGCCAGCCGCTCAAGATCACCCCCGAGCCGTCGCCGGCGCATCGTCAGGTGATTGAGGATCTCTGGCGCGACGGGCAGACGGAGCAGATCAAGAAACTGCTTGCTGCCAAGAACGGCAACGGCAACGGGCATGCCCCGGCGCTGCCTGCGCCAGCATCCTCTCCGGTTCAGGAGGAAGTGCGGAAACTCCTCAACCAGGCGCTGACGACGGAGTGCAGCCACCTTGGCCTGATCACCGATGAGACGAGCCTCTGTGAGAGTTGCGGCAGCGACGAGCAGGGAGTCTTGCGCGGCAGACCATTGCCCGTGATTACCTGCAAGGTCCACAAGAAATGCACCACGGACTACAAGGCCAGAGATCCCGATGTGAAGTGGTGCAAGACCTGCCAGGATCATCCGCTGAGAAAGAAAGCTATGGCGCTGCTGGAGAAAGAGAAACTCAACCGCGAGGCGGGGACATTGCTCAACGGTCTGCGTCTTGCGCCGACGCCCGCCTTGCCAGCGCCGGCAATGCCAGCGGCTGCTTCACTCATCACTCATCACTCTAAACTCATCACTCCCGTAAGAGACCTGATCATGCACGTCTACCCCGTGGAGGGCAACGGGGCCTGGCAGAGGAATATCGGGCATATTCTCAAGAGAATCCACCTGTTCAACGGGAAGCGCATATGCGCCATCGCGACCACCCGGCCTGGCATCGGCCTGCCCACGGCTGTGAGAGAGCAATTCCCCTACCTCGACTCACGCGGCTCGATGGCGAAGCTGGATTCACCCGAGAGTGTGGAGGCTGTGCTCCGGCCGCACGGTTTTGAATTTATCAGAGTGCCCAACAATCCAAACCTCGGTGAGGTAACAAGTTTCCCGCTGCTTCTGGAGAAGATCGAGAGCCAAGATCCAGACAGAGTATTCCTCTACTGTCATGCCAAGGGAACTTCGCGGCCAAGCTCCCACGGATCGCACCTTCATGAGTGGACCGACATTCTCTATGAGACACTATTGGACTACTGGCCGGTGGTGGAGTGGGAGTTGAAACACCACCCGCTCGCCGGGACGTTCAAGAAGTCTGGTAGAGGCTTCGACGGCTCAGAAAGCCGCTGGCACTACAGCGGTGCGTTCTTCTGGGCACGCAGCAAGAACGTCTTCTCGCGCAACTGGAAGCAAGTGGACAAAATCTGGGGCGGTGCAGAGTCTTGGCCCGGCGTGCATTTTCAGGAGCATGAGGGTGGCACGGTCTTTCATGGCGGCGGGCCGCATGTCAACCTCTATGATGTCAACTACCTCAACGCCACCGTAAAGCCATCGCTGGAGTTGTGGCGGGGCATGCACGCACATGAGAAGACGGACTGGAGCGAGAGCGTCAGTGTGCTGGTTCCGTGTTATAACCCGAATCTTACATGGATGGAACAGACGCTAAGATCCATCCATGAGCAACTCGATCCTATCAGAGATGAGATCGTGGTGGTCGATGACTGCTCAAGCAACGGTGAGGCGATCCGAGAGTTGAGCGAACGGTACGGTGCCAGGTATCTGCGCAACGAGACGGAACAAGGCGGGGTGAAATCACACAACATCGCCATCCGGGAAGCCAAGCGGGAGTTGGTCCACCTTATTCACCCAGACGACACCGTGCTGCCTGGCTTCTACGATGCCGTGCGCCAAACCATGCGCGATCATCCAGAAGTTGCGCTGTGCGCAACTCGTGCGATCTTGATGAGCCATGACGGGCAACCGAACGGTGTCACGAGCGCTGACTGGCTGCGCGGGGAGAAGATGTTCCAGCCCATCCATGAAGGAAACCCATTGAGAGTTCCTGCCGTTGTGGTGCGCCGGAGTGCTTATGAAAATCATGGCGGCTGGAACGAAGAATTGATCCATGTAAGCGATTGGGAAACCTGGGTCAGAATGGTGACGCTTGGCGGCGGGGTAGCCATTGATAAGCCGCTGGCCTGCTACCGCATGCACCCGGCCAATCACTCCAGTCGGCTCCAACTCACGGGCGAGAATTGGCGCGATACGCTGCGCATGGGCAGGATTGTCGATCGCTATGCTCCGGTGAAGTGGGATGCGTTTCAGGCCACGGTCGTCAACGCTTGGCGCTCACAGGAATCCATGTTTCGCGCGGCTGGCGACCTGGAAGCCGCTGAGGCGAATCGCCTGGCGGCGGAATCGCTGGTGCTGCTGCCCTGGCGTGATGTGTCGCTGGGCAAGGGTGCCATCTCGACCTCGCTGACAGTGCGAGAGACAGAGACTCTCCAAGAACTGACAGCCGGCAAGACCGTCCTAGAAATCGGCTCAGCGTTCGGTTATTCAACTATCGCGATGGCGCTGGTGGCACGCCGGGTGGTGAGCATCGACCATCATCGCGATCACCCAGACAGTTTGGAGAAGCTTCGCAAGAACCTGGAAGAGTATGGCGTGACGGACAAGGTGAAAGTGCTGGTCGGCGAGTCTGTACAGATCCTGCCCGCACTGACAGAGAAGTTCGATCTGGTGTTCATCGACGCTGATCATTCTCTGGAGGCAGTCATGAGCGACATTGAGTTGTCAGAGAGGTTGGTTTCTGCCGGTGGCATGATGGCGCTGCATGATTACGGAGAAGAAAACTGTCCTGGTGTCAAGATCGCCGTTGACAGGGTGTTCGATCAACGTGTTAAACTGGTCGATACGCTCTGTGTGGTGGAAGTCCCCAGACCCTTGAGTGAATGCGGACATGATACAGGTCACGGAACTGAAGAATCTGCCTTTGTTATTTGAACAAGAGGGTATTGATTGGGCTGTGCTGATGATCGATGGCACGGTCAAGACGCTCAATCCACCAGCCGATGAGGAACCATGATGAAAGCCGCCATCGACATTGACGGAACGCTCGCCAAGTGGCCAATGATTCTCGGTGCGCTGAGCCGGGCACTCAAGAAGGACGGTTGGTCAGTTGTACTCCTGACCGGTGCGCTGCATCCCGATCCCGAGAAGGCCGACCGCGCCGGAATGCTGCGCGGCCGGCAGCGCCAGGTGGAACCGTTCGGCGCGGCATTTGATGAGATCGTGGTTTGCGCCGGCCGAACCACGTTACAGGTGGCCTGGCAGAAGGCGGAGTATTGCCGACAACATGGAATCGATCTGTGCATCGATGATAGTCGTGAATACACTAACGAGATTCGCCACCTATCGCCGAAAACATTGGCGCTTGAAGTGCGCTGAATCAACATGACGGCCACGAACAAACATCTCTGGAACGGTGGCTGCGATAAGCGGAGAATCTACACAGAAGAAGAGATTGAATTCCTGAAGGAGATTGACCGATTCCGCAACAGACACCAGAGGATTCCAAGCTTAGTAGAAGGCTTCAGGATAGCCGTGAGGATCGGTTGGAGGAAGCAGAAAGAACAAGCGTGACGGCAAGATGGCGTGGCTGTAGCGGTTATTCTGGCCGTCGCGGATGACGGTTACATGGTCGGTTTGGGTTCGGGTTGGCGTTTGGCGAATGGGTTGGGTAGGATGGCCGGGAATAGGAGTCGCCTGCGGAGAACGTCATGACCGGCCTGCCACAAGTTTGCGAAAAATCGGAGTTGCCGCCTTATCATGTGCTGGTGGATTTTGGGGTGGCGATCCCGAGCGATCTTCAGGGGCGCGCGTTATTGGCGTTCGAGAAATTCATGCGCGAGGCGGGCGTGCCGGTAGAAGTCTTCAAGCGAACCATGCAGGACGACTCGAAACTGCGTCGTAACATGACGCCGGAACAACGAGCCAAGCTATGAAGAAGTTATTCTCTTGGATGCTTGGAATGATTCCGGGACGATCCGCGCTATTGAAGATGGTCATTGATGCTCATGCGGCATGCAGATCCGAGAGCATGTGTTGTCCGTGGTGTTCCGGTTATGTCTCCTCCAAGATGGAAGAGCACGACCAATTCTGCCCGTGGCCGAAACTGCGAGAAAGCCCCGAAGTGGTCGCGATCGTGAAGGAGCAAGGATCATGAGCAGTCAGTTGCCGGAGTTCGTGGACAAGCTGATCCTAGATGGAACGAAGGTCGGTTGGTATCCGGAACGCATCGCGGCGTGGCGGCGCGGAGAGAGGATCAGCCCGGTCCATTGCGACGCAGCCTGGACCAGAAAATGTCAAGCAGCCTGCCATTTTTGTTTCGCGAGTTTGCAGGCATCAGATGAGGGTGGAGTAATCACAAAGGATATCGCCTTTGATTTTCTCTCTGATGCTGCCGAAATCGGGATAAAAGGAATTAGTCTGATTAGTGATGGCGAGAGCACTTTGGTGCCATACTATGCAGAGAGCATCGAACACGCCGTCAAGGTCGGCCTAAAGATCGGAGCTGGAAGCAATGGTATTGTCCTCAAGAAGCCAATCCTCGAAAGGATTCTTCCGCTTTTGTCGTTCTTGCGATTCAACTTTAGCGGTGGCGAGCGCCAACGCTTTGCCCAGATAATGGGCCTCAGTCAATCCATGTTTGATGTTGTGGTTCAGAATATCCGCGATGGAATGGCGGTCATCAAGAAGCACAACCTCGCCTGCACTCTCAACATGCTCCTGGTTTTGCATCCCGACGATGTTGACCAGATTATTCCATTTGCCAAACTCGCTGCTGAGTTGGCCCCGACTTATGCGCTAATAAAACATTGCTCGGATGGCGATGAAGGCCAGTTGGGAGTTGATTACAGCAAATACAATTACGTCGATGATGCGCTGATGGAAGCAGAAAGAATCGGCGAGCGCGCCGGCGTGAACATCAAGATCAAATGGAATCGCATCAAGAGCAAATGCGGGCGCACCTATTCTCGCTGTTATGGTCCGGCCTTCCAGATGCAGGTGTCGGGCAATGGCCTTGTAGCTCCGTGCGGCCTAAAATTCAACAGCAAATTCGCTGCCCTGCATTTGGGAAACCTCTGCCGAACTCGCTTCCGTGATATTTGGGCAAGCGACCGATACATGGAGGTTATGAGCTACCTGGCAAGTGATCAATTTGATCCACGGTACAGGTGTTCACCTGGATGTTTACAAGACCCGACCAACGCATTCCTGTTTGAATATGTCAATGGGAGGGTGGCTTTGCCTACCGCGCCACCTCCGGAGCATCTTGAGTTCATTTGAGCCGAACCATCTTCGCAAAAAAAAGTCCATCATATGGAGAGATGCAATGTCAGATGAAAGAAATGTCAATCTTGCGGAAGGTGTCGCCTCTCCTGTGATGCTGATTTGTTTTGGCTGTCAGCAAAAGAAATCTTCCGATAATTTCCATAAGAGCAGAAAGACAAGGACAGGGTTTTGCACATACTGTAAGCCATGTCGGTCAAAATACCGCAAGGATGGCCGCCCATCATGGCCATCTATACAAGACCGAACGGCATCCGCGACATCAAAACCTTGCAAGATGTGTGGAACCGATAAGCCTCTTGACGAATTCCACATCGCGCGCAATGGCAAATGTGGGCGCGCGGCACGCTGCAAAGACTGCATGAAGGTCATCATGGATGAGTATACTTCGCGTCCGGAAGTCAAGGCTCGCGTCCGCGAGCGTATGGCTGGAAGTTACGCCAAACTATCATCTGAGAAAAAGGCTGCGCATGTTGCCAGGGTGCGCCGTTATCAGACTGAGTCGCCCATGCATTCTCTCAAGAAAAGTCTGATGCGAGCCCTGGTTCGTCGTCCTACCAATAACCCCATCACCGCTGAGCAACTCATTCAGATGTGGCATGATCAGGATGGCAAATGCGCCGTCTCTGGATTGGCCATGACATGGGGACAGGGATGGTACAGTCCTACTTCGATTTCGATTGATCGGATAAATTCGGACAAAGGGTACACGAAAGATAACGTCCGTCTGATCTGCTATTCCATCAACACGTTCAAGGGGAAATGGACCGATGTTGAGATATTCGAGATAGCAAAGGCCATCGTCGCCAACATGACAAAAAAGGCGGAGCAGAAGATCGAACCGAAGGCCGATTTACCACCCTCTGCCCCCGACATCCTCCCCTTCACCTTCGTTGCTTGAGACTCCCATGCCTGTCTACACCCTCGCCGAAATCCGCGCCGCCCTCGACCGCGAGTCCCATCTCCTGCGCCTCGCCGGCTCCAAACCGCGCAAGGTTGTTCTTGCGCATGGCTGTTTCGACGTATGCAGCATCTCCCACGTCCGCCACCTGGAAGCCGCCCGCCAGATGGGCGACATCCTGATCGTCACCGTCTCCCAGGATCAACACGTTTGCAAAGGGCCGAACCGGCCGGTATTCTCAGAACAGGACAGAGCTGAGATGGTCGCTGCTCTCAAGTGCGTTGACTACGCCGCGATCAACGAATGGCCCACGGCAGTTGAAACCATCAAGCTTCTGCGCCCAAGTATCTATGTCAAGGGCAATGAATACCGCGACAAGCCCACCCTGGCACTGACGGCAGAGCTTGATGCGATCCGCGAAGTCGGCGGGATGCTTCGATTCACCAACGGCCCCGAGCAGCACACCAGTGAGATCCTCAAGCGCATGGGCGCTGGGAGCTAACCAATGGCCAGCGCCGCTGACGTGACTCAAGCCACTACCGGGGCCACAATCCCGGTAGCGGTGGACGTTGCCGGCTCCAGTTCGCTGGCATACCAGATCGTAAAACTCGCTGGCGGCGGAATCGGTGATACGACGCCGATCATTGCCACGACGGGCGTGCCGGCGCTGAACGCGGCTGGGCTCGTGGTGCAGAACGTTCCCGGCCAGAGCGTCAGCGCGCAGGTGTCGGGTACGGTTTCGGTATCGGGTGCGGTTGGTGTCTCGGGAACCGTGACGGTGTTCCCAGGCGTGAGCGTGGTCGCTCAGGTGTCGGGAACCGTCTCACTTTCGACCCTCCCAGCTATCAGTGGAACAGTATCGCTTTCCGGCAGTGCGCTTGTCTCGGGCACGGTTTCTGTCTCGGGGTATACCAGCAACATCAGCGGCACGGTGAGTGTCTCAGGAACTGTTGTCGCGAGCATGGTTCCCGGTGTCAGTGTAAACATCGGCTCACAGGCGACGGGTGTTTATACGACGACCGGAACATCGGGGGTTACGGGTCCGATTGTTTGGTTGGGAGCTTCTCAGTCGCTTGCTGCGGTCGGCACAGTTCTTGGCACTGTCAACGTCGCGGTTGCTGGAACGGCTGTCGTGACCGTCGTGCCTGGCTTGAGCGTCAGCGCGCAAGTTTCCGGCACCGTGAGTGTCAGTAATTTTACCACGGTGGTGAGCGGCGCGGTATCGATCTCAGGCACCGCGCTGGTGAGCGTGGTTCCTGGTGTTTCGGTTACGGTCGTGACGCAACTTGGCACTCAGGTCGTCAGTGTGGTTCCAGGTCTGTCCGTGACGGCGGATGTGTCCGGCACCGTGACGGTCAGCGGTTACATCATGACGACCGCGCAGGCATCGGGCGTCACGGGGCCGATAGTCTGGTTGGCGGCTTCTCAAACGGTCATTGTTGCTGTCAGTAATGCCACGACAGCAATTGCAACCACGACCCAGGCGCTGGTGACTGGTGCCGTGGTGTGGCTGGGTCCAAGCCAGACGATCATTGTCAGTGGCGTGAGTGTGAGCGTCAGTGCGGCGTTCAGCACAACCGCGCTTGCAACAACGACACAAGCAGCCGTCACGGGTGCTGTTGTCTGGATGGCACCGACGCAGACCATGAACGTGACGGTGCTCAGTACCGCCGTTGTCACGCTGGCAACGGGTGCGACGGTCGCAACGCTTCTTGGCACTGTGAATGTAACACTGGCCGGAACCGGTGTGGTATCCGTTGTGCCAGGCGTGAGTGTCAATCTTGGCAGTCTGGCGACCGTTGTCGGGACCACGACCGGAACCTCTGGGGCTACTGGAATTTTGGCATGGCTTGGTGTTGGCCAAACGCTGGCAACCATACAGACGGTTGGCACGGTTCTTGGCACCGTGGCGGTCAATGTGGTGGCTGGCGGTGCCGGTGGTGGATCGGTCACGACCGCCGGTCCTTCGGTTAGTGCCACCGGTCAAGTAATGTGGATCGCTGGTGGTCAATCCGCCATCGGTAATCCGGTGTATGTTTCGGTTTCTGGCACGGCTGTCGTCAGTTTGGCAACGGGCGGCACGCTCGCGACGCTGCTGGGCACCATTAACGCCACGGCGGTTGGTACGGCCGTGGTCACGCTTGCGACTGGCGGCACCATCGCCACGCTTCTCGGCACAGTTCCTGTGACCGGTACGATCCAGAATATTGCCTCCATTTCGACGATACTCGGGACGCAAATCGTCAGTATTGTTCCTGGCGTGAGTGTTAGTCTCGGCTCGCTGGCAACCATCGTCGGGACAACAACTGCAACATCTGGCGTTACCGGCATCGTGGCCTGGCTTGGTGTCGGGCAAACGCTCGCCACCATTCAGACTGTTGGAACCGTTCTGGGAACCGTGGCAGTCAATGTGGTGGCCGGTTCAGTAACGGTCGCCGGGACGGCCATTGTCACGCTCGCCACGGGCGCAACACTGGCGACACTTCTTGGCACGGTCAATGTGACGTTGGCAGGAACCGGATTGGTTTCCGTGGTGCCCGGCCTGTCGGTTTCCGCTGTGGTTTCCGGAACCGTCACGGTTGGCGGTTTTAGTGTCGTCACGACACAATCAAACATCACCGGGCAACCGATCTGGCTGGCACCGACACAGACAATGGCGCTTGTGAGCACGGTGGCGACCGTTCTTGGAACCGTTGGCGTTACAATCGCTACAGGTGCGAGCGTCACGGCGCTGGATGTGGGAAGAACACAGGTCATGCTGATCATGACCTCTTCCAGCGTGGGAATTTCTGGTACGATGATGCTGTTCACGGCCTATCAGGGGCAGACGCAGAACGTGGCAGGGACGACCGGATACGTGGTTCCGGCTAACAAAACCTTCCGGGTTCTTAGCGCCGCGATGGTGGTACAGAACAGTGTCACGACCAGCCCGGTATTTCATCAGCTGTTTATCTGCCAGAGCACGGCAGCGCCGACCTGGACGAGCACGGTGCCCATTGTGATGGCGGTTGGCGCTGGTGCCTACACGGCGGGGGTTTATTTCTCGGCATGCGGGGTGGGGATTCAGGATATTCCGGCCGGTGCCACGGTGGGGCTGGGATACACGATTGGAACATCGGGTGGCACGGTAAATCAGATAGTGGTGAACGGGTATTTGTTCCCGTGACAGAGTTGATGGAATAACTGCTCTCGCAAGTTGCTCTGTTGCTCATCGTTTGGGCATAATCGCTCATAGAAATTATTCTTTGCGACCAACTACACAAGACACCATGAGGTCAACGCGATGGCCACTCTTACAACTGCCCAACAAGCTACAATCCTGTCCGACATCCAAGCCGCTTCGGATATGAAGAACCTGCCGCTCGTGGCTAATTCCTGTTACATCATCGCCGGGTTGTACAACCTTCCGGCGAGTCCGACCTTCTACGTACTCTCCACAGCCGTTTCTCTCGTCGCGATCGTCCAAGCAATCAAGTGGAAAAAGATGACCCCATTCGATGCCGTGCCGACCGACACAGCTCTTGACGTGGCGATCTGGCAGGCGAGATCCCTGAGTTGTCAGGGCTGTCAGTTCAACATTCAGACGATCCTTCAAGCCTTTGCCCCTCAAGGCACGCTGGACGCGACCCAAAAGAACACCACGCAAGGGCTCAATGACTCGCTGTCCGCCGTCCCGTCTGCTGCCGGTGGAGCAGCCCAGGACGCCGGATGGGCCACGGTACAGCCGATCCTTGCCCGTCTGGCAACGCGCATCGAGAAGTTGCTCGCCAACACGGCGGGTGGCAACGGCACCACGAACCTCTTTCCCGCTCTGGCACCGTTCGCGGACGGTTACCAGATCCAACCGTCTGACATCGGCCTCATTCTGGGGATTTCTCTGTGACCATTGCCATCGCATCCCTGGAAGATGTGCGGATTTTCGTGCGTGCCTACTGCCACGGCAAGCACGAAAATCATTTGCCGCGTTACCACGACATCATCTGCAACCCGGACGATCTTGCCCGGCAGTGCGAGTCGTGGGAGTACAAGCACAGCGGGCCGCATTGTCTGGTGTCGTATACGAAGCAGAAGCACGTCATCCCCCGGAACTACGATGATTCCCGATTCGAGAAGATGGGCCGGGGTCCGTGGTTTTTGGAGACGGGTGAGTTCAAGGAGAACAACAACTACCAACTGGCCTTCAACGCCAGTGCAGCCCTGACATTCACTAGCCTAGCCAGCCTCGCCAGTGATGCGGCATTGCTGGCGGGGGCCAGTTCGGCGGTGGTGGACAACGGGGCGTCCGCGACCCTGCTAGACAGTTCTATCACAGCCGTAATGAAGACCGGGACATCCCCCACGCTCAGCACGTCGATAATTCTCAACCTATGGACCAAGACGGACGACTCGACGTATCCCGATGCGATCACCGGCAGTGACGCGACGATCTCGATTACGTCTACCAACGTCGGCAACAGCTTCCTTGTGCTCGCCAAGTCGATCACGGTTGACGCAACGACGGGGCGAGTCTACCCGGTGCAGTCGATCTCGCTGGCCAACCTGCTCGGTTGGGTCCGCTATTGGGGCGTGTGGGCGGTGCAGAATACCGGGGCAGCACTGGCGAGTAGCGGGAGTTCGGTTACAGCAAAACAGTCGTACGTCGCCGGGTGACCCATGCCCCGCACACTCTTTCAGGCAAATAAGCCGGCCTGGCCGTATGTCTTGAACAAGGACAGCGACCTGGCACAGGGGCTCGTCGGCTGGTGGCCGGGAGATCCCAGCGGCGGGACGAAACTCTACGACCTGAGCGGGAGAAACAATCACGGCGCGCTGACGGCTCTGACTCCATTCTCGGCTACCCAGGGATGGGCGCCGGCACTCAGTGGCGGCAAGAGTGCCATCCGCAACGGCGGCACCAACAGCTACGTAGTCACGGCCAGCGAAGTCTTTGATCCATCGACAACCAACCTCACCGCCAGCTGCTGGTTTTACATCACGACCGGCAGCGTCACCCAAGACCTGATTGCACAGGCGAACGGCACCGGCACCGGCAGGGCCTGGATTTTCTTGAACGGCACGAACAACCTATCATCGACGCTCAATAACGGGGCTACTATATCTGGCAGCCCAGCCGCAGTCGTAGGCCAGTGGAATCATGCGGCTGTCACTCTTAGTGGGAATTTGACACTTAACCTATACCTGAATGGCACCATCAACGGCACCGGAACCAACAGCGGGGCAAATTCTGCCACCGGGGCTCTGCTGTTCGGAATCAACAAGACGCTGACCTCGCAGCAATTCAATGGGCTGATGTCGGATTTCACCATCTGGAACCGTGCCCTCACAGCCAGCGAGGTCTACTCCCTCTTCGACCCGCAGCCCCGCTGGCAGTTGCGGTACAAGGTGGGGAGGCGAACGTGGTTCCTGGGACGTAGTGGCATCTCCTTCGATGCCGCGAGCAACTCCGGATACCAAGCCGCTACTTCGTCGCTTTCCTGGAGCCATACTTGGACCGGCAGCAATCGCTTCCTGGCCATCGACGTATCGATGCTCTCCGTCACCGATACCGTAACGGCCATGACCTACGGCGGCGCCAACTGCACGCTCGTCGGTGCCCAGAACGTCGTTGGTGGCACAGGAAGGGTGGAGAATTGGCGGATCTGCCAGAACGACTCCGGTGCTCCAGCGACTGGCGCTAACACGATCAGCGTGACGCTCTCTGGTAGTCTGGCCTGTGCCGGCACGGCAACTTCTTACACCAGCGTCAACCAGAGCGTGCCTACTGAAGCCTGGAACGGCAACTCGGGAATCAACGCCGGGACTGGCACGAACGCAACGGTTGTCGTGACCACAATCGCCAACAACGATTGGGTCCATGCCGGCCTGGCAACCAACCAATCGAGCGGCATAGCCAGCAGTCAGACTTCTCGCAACATCGTGGCCGGCACGCTAGGCACAGGAGCGAACGCCGACACGGGGCCGATCACGCCAGCAGCGGCGCAGACGATGACCTGGACCGGCGAGGGGATCACGAGCGCCTGGGCTGTTGGCGGGTATGCGATCCGCCCAACATCGGCACCGTCTCCGACAAGTGGCTTCCCGATCTTCTTTCCGGTCGGCCAAGAGGTCGCTTCAGAAATGTGGCGCTGGGACGGCCGGTTTTGAGGATTATTCTGTCAGCGAATCGTCAGGCTTGTCATCGCCATCGCCATCAACTCTTGTCATCATTTATTCGCTTTGGCTACAATAGCATTTCTCTAGATGTCGTGAAGTCACAATCGCGAGTTTGTCATGCCTCAACCGTGGATCATTCTTCCAGCCAGTGGCTCAGACCAGGCTGACGAATGGGTTCGTCTGGGCGTTGAATCACAGATGAGTGGCCAGCTTCCGCTGGCCAAGACCCGCTATGAGCAAGCGCTGCGCATCGATCCACGCCATGCCATTGCGCTTCAGAATCTGGCAATTGTTTACTCGCAGAGCAACCTCCCCAACGAGGCATTGCTGACCATCGAACGTGCTGAGATGATGGACGGCAAACAACCCATCATCGCCACGAACCACGCCCTGATGGCGCTGGAGGCTGAGCGCATCGACGAGGCGCTGGTCGCAGCACGCCGTGCGGTTGAGATTGCGCCACGGGATGCCAGCGGCAATCCGGCAAGGCTGTCTCTGGCAATGGCGCACGCCGTCAGTGGTCATCCAGAACTAGCGATACCGCTCTACGAAGAGATGCTGGACTATGAACCCAAGCATCCAGCGGCGGGGCCAAACCTTTGCTTCGTCGGCACATTGGCCGATAGCACACCGGAAGACCTCTTGAGAGCCAGGAAGCGCTGGTACGAGGCCAACCGCTACGATGGACCAAAGCAACCACATGACAATGACCGGAGGCTGGATCGGCCGCTGAGAGTGGGTTATGTGGGTGGCGATTTCAAATCACACTCCGCCGCGTTCATATTTTCAGCCGTGCTGTTGCATCACACCCAGGCAGTGGAGATGTATCTGTACTCCACACTTCCGGTGAGTGCCAAGGACGACATCCGGACACAGAAGTTCATGGACGCGGCTGGATCGCGGTGGCGCGATGTTTCAGCGATGAGCGACGATGCGGAAGTGGAGAGGCTCATCAGACGAGACAGGATTGATATTCTAGTGGATCTGGCGGGGCATACCAACGGTGGGAGGTTGGCGCTGTTTACCAGGAAGCCGGCACCGGTGGCGGTGACGATGCATGGCTTTGCGCATGGAACAGGTTGTGGCAGCGACATCGACTATTTCTTTGCGGACCCGATTGCCGTTCCGGAAGCAGAGAGAAAATGGTTCGCAGAGAAGATCATTGATCTGCCTTGCATCGTCACGATCGAACCTCCAACAGACTACAACCTTCGGGCAGACTCAATCCCGCCATTCCGCAAGAACGGCTATTTTACCTTTGGAGCCAACGCGCGGTTCGAGAAAATGTCCGATGACTGTATCAAGGCTTTTGGAGAGATTCTGCGCCGAACCGGTGACACAAAACTCCAGTTCAAGGACCACAGCCTCAAAAGGCCGTTTTCGATTCGGCGGATCATGGGACTCATGCCCGACGTGGCACCAGAGAGGTTGTTGTTCTCGACAGCTTCCTCGCATCCAGATCATCTGCTTGCCGTGCAGCAGAATGATCTTATCTTAGACTGTTGGCCTCATGGTGCCGGGGTCGTGAGCCTGGAAACTCTGTATATGAGCGTCCCGTTGCTCACGCGAATCGGTCGGCAACCCAGCGGCAGAACTGCCAGCAGTGTGCTGACGGCAATGGGTCGAACGGAGTGGGTCGCCAGCACAACAGAAGAGTACATCGACAAGGCAGTCGCACTGGCAGAAGATCCCAAACCACTGATGGCGGCGCGGAAGACGTTGCGACAGGAGTTGCTTGACTCGCCGGTTCACAATGGGTATGTCGCGGCGGTGGAGAATGCTTATAGGGAAGCGTGGAAGGAATGGTGCAAATCATGACTCCCGCCGACATCTACGCCATGCCGGTCAAGCAAACCGAACGCGACCTGTCCGTTCTGGTCGGTTGCCACTACAATCATATCCCAGAGGCCGCGCAGTATCATTGGGATCTCGACTTTTCCAAGAACGCTCGCGCCGAACTCAGGGTCGTGGAATGGTTCAACTTCGACGGGAGGAGGTTCTGGCTCCTGGGTTCGGTATGGTTCGATGACAAGCCAGTTATGGTCATCCAGAACGCCGGCCGCGAGGGCGATGATCACCGGATGCGTTTCGTGACCGACATGAAGACTTACGGTGAGATGATCGGCTATCTGTGCTCGCTGCGAAAGATGGGTGATCTCCAGAGCGACCACGCGGATACCCGGTGGGTCAAGCCAGATCAGGATTGCGGCGACCTGACGGAGTTCTACGGCGATCGGTTGGGGTGTTTGGAGAGGCATCGCTATTGATGAAGCATACAAAGGAATCGTTGATTGCCTTCACTGAAAAGGTGAAGCAAGCCTTTCTTGACAAGAGGATTCATTGCCCGATCCATCTCCACGGTGGCGCGGAAGATCACTTAATAGAGGTCTTTCGTGGGGTGCGTCCGCAGGACTGGTGTTTTGCGACTTATCGTGGCCATCTCCATGCAATCCTCAAGGGCATCCCGGAGGAGGAAGTCTTTCGGCAGATATGTGAAGGCCGCAGCATGTTCCTCATGTCGAAGGAGCATCGGTTCCTAACGTCGGCTATCGTGGGAGGTCATCTGCCGATGGCGTGCGGGGTCGCAATGACAATCAAAAGGCTTGGCCTTGACGAGATGGTCTATGTGTTTTGCGGCGATATGTGCGCGAGGACAGGCATCTTTCACGAGTTTCGCAGCTATTGTGCTGGCCAAGGCTTGCCGGTTGCCATTGTGGTTGAGAATAACTTTTTCAGCACGGATACGCCGACTGCTGAAGCCTGGGGCAGCGATTCGATCAGCGGAAGAGCGGCAATCGAGATCAACTATAGCTATGAACGGACACAGCCTCATTGTGGTTGCGGCGTTCACGTCTCTTTTTGAATGGCGATGGGTCCCAACATGAACAGTTATGACCGAACTTCAATGATGCTCGTCGATCCAGAGCCAGCCATAAAAACGGCAACGCAACTGCTCAACGAAGCCATGCGAATGCTGGCGCGCCAGCCAGGCGCTCTTTTTCTGGGACAAGGTGTCGCCTACCCGGGGATCGCGACCTACAAAGACCTTGATGGCGTTCCGATGGAACAGAGATTAGAGCTTCCTGTCGTCGAAGAACTTCAATGCGGAATAATGATCGGCTTATCTCTTCAGGGAAATTGCCTGCCTATCGGAATCTACCCGCGATGCGACTTCCTGCTTCGCGCCGCTGACCAGTTGGTGAACCATCTCGATAAGCTCTCTCTCATGTCAAGAGGCCAATTCAACCCCAAAGTGATCCTGCGCACCCGCGTGGGAAGCAAGGCGCCTTTGGATGCCGGCCCCCAGCACACTCAAGATCACACGGAAGCCTTTCGGTTGATGCTCACTTCAGTTGCGGTTTGCAAAATCGCCCGCCCGGAAGAGATCATGCCAACCTATGAGGCCGCGCTGTCGCGCAAAGGCTCCACGCTCGTGATCGAGGCGTTCTGATGCTGTTATTATTCTTCAATCAAAGTTCCAGCGGTGGTCCTCCCCCACCCCCGCCGGTCTATCCGGAGATCGCCTTCTTTCTTGGCTTCGGCTTCACGCAAGTGTTCACCAGCGATTTCGGCTACACGCAAGCCGCCTTCCTTGATACGGGGAATCTTGCATGAGCCTTACGGCTACTTCATCACCCGTGGTTGGAGGAACCTACCAGTTCCTGTTGCCGGCAAGTCTGAACAATGCGCCGTGGAACATCTCGGGCGGAACCGTCACGGTGACGTTTAGTAGGCCAGACGGCTCAGAGTTTACGGTATCCGGCAGCGTGATCGGTGCGCCGGCAGCCTATACAGCGCTGGGTTATACCACCATCGGCCAGTATGTCACTCTGACAACGGATCTCAACCAATACGGCACCTGGAACATCTTCTGGGAAGTGACGTTGGGCAGCATCACGGCACCGTTTGGACCGGTGGTGTTTACCGTGCGGCGGGCTGGCTATCCGCCAAGCCTGGCACCGGGGCCGGCGCGGTTAGGGTATGCGCTGTTCAGCTACGCTGGCGAATACCAGCAGGGTCTGTACTCCGTGGCGCAGACCTCAAGCGGACAACTGCTCTTCGCCGGCACGCTGACCACTTCGGGTGGTGGCCAGAACAACATGATCCTGTCGCGATGGAGCGCCGTCGGTGTCCTCGATACCACGTTCCAGGGCGGCCTCTACGTCGTGCCCAGCTACCCAGGATCGACGCAGGACGCCGGCCTGGCTATCAAGGTCCAGAGCGACGGCAAGATCCTTCTGGGAGGCTACGTATCGCCTGCCGGCCCACCGATCCTCGCCGTGCTGCGCCTCAACGCCGACGGTTCCCCGGATACGGGATTCGGTGTCAACGGCTATGCAACGGTTGACCCGTTCGGCACCGGGGCGGAGGTCACGAGTATAGCTGTCCAGACGGACGGCAAGATCGTCGCAGCCGGTTTCACGTTCAACGCGGACAGTTCGTTGTTCCTTTTCGTCATCGCTCGCTTCACGACGGCCGGCGTGCTCGACAGCGGCTTCGGCACGGGTGGAATAGTCAGCTTCGATTTCGGCAAGGGCGGCGGGAACGAAGCCTATCAGGTCGCTCTGCAATCCGATAGCAAAATCATCGTCGTGGGATCGGCGAACAACGCCGACTTCTCTGCCATCTACCTGGCTGTTGCACGTCTCACGACAGCCGGAGTGCTGGATTCCACCTTTGCTACGGGAGGGTTGTATTCAGTCAACAGTCCTGATGGCTCCTGCTCGGGCGGCTCCAGCGTTGCCATCGACGCTTCCGGCAACATCGTGGCTGGTGGAGGTAGCAATGTAGACGGTGCCGGTAACGCCCAATCACAGATGCTTATTCGTCTGACACCTTCTGCTGTGCTCGACACGACGTTCGGGGTGGCTGGCTTCATCTACGGCGCCACGACTCTTGCTGGCGTTACGCCGATAAGGACCGTAAATGACATCTTTATCGACTCAGCAGGGAAGATACTGGCGGTATCATCTGCCAAGTTCAACACGGAGCCGCTACCGATCGCCCGCTACACTTCGTCGGGCGTCCTGGATACGACTTACGGGTCGTCGGGAGTCTTCTCTCTCCCGGCGTTCTCTGACGGCACCGCCGTGACGCTTCACAACGGCAATAGCGCCATCATGCTCTCGGACGGGTCGCTCGTACTGGCGGGAACCAAAGGCGCCGGATCGTCGGAACTCACCCTGATTGCCGTGAAGATCACGCCTACAGGAACACTTGATCTCACTTTTGGGGATCTCTAACCATGCCATCGGCCAGCAATCCACCCGTTGAGGGAGGCACCTTTCAGTTCCTGCTGCCAGCCACGAAGGACGGCATACCGTGGGACATCACGGGTGGCAGCGTCTCGGTTGTTTTTACCCGTAAGGACGGGACGCAGTTCGCCGTCACGGGCAGTGTCATCAGCGCGCCGGCAGCCTACATAGCGCTTGGATACACCACGATAGGCCAATATACGACGCTCGTAACTGACCTTAATCAATATGGAACATGGTCCGTCGCCTGGACGGTGGTTCTGGGCAGCATCACGGCACCGTTTGGGCCAGCGATCTTTACCGTGCGACGCGCTTCATGAAAAATACAAGTGTCAAGATCGGCACACTGTAGCGATTTTAACGTCACGTCAACAGGAACGTATCTTGAACTTGTTGGATTGTGGATTGGACAGCAAAACACTTGCTCGTTATGATCGCCTGATCGACGGCAGACAGACACTTTTCTCAGAGGAGCACTTCAAATGGAACTCGAAAACACTCTCACGTCCTGGATCATGGGCCAGATCATGGCCTATCGCGGCGGCAGCTGGCTTCCTGTACTGTATGCGCTGCTGGGGATTGGTTTCTACAACTACCTGACGCACAACCTCAATCGTGGCACGCACGGCCTGGTGTGCTGGGGCGGCCGGAAGATCGGCCAATTCTTCGGCAGGTGGAAGTCGGAACCAAAAGACGCGGTCTACGTTTCCGAGATCGCCAAGCTTCGGCAGGACAAGAAGTTGTCCGCCATGGCGCAGCAACTCTTGGTGGCGCTGGAGCGAGACACGGCGATTTCGTGGAACGTCACGGGCGATTGTCTCACGGTCGCGGATGGGCCGACGTTCGGCTACAAGAACAAGACGATCAGCTATGTCTCGGTGGAGGGCGAGCAGTTTACCTCACGGTTGAGCAAGCGCGATCTCAACGTGCTGGCGAAGGGCGTGCAACTGGTCCTCGATGAGATGGATCGCATGAAGGCGGATCGGTTGCTCCAGAAGATCCGCGCCGGCAACTACACGGCTCACGGATCGGCAAAACACGACGAGGCACCGGCCAGCTACGAGGTCGGCCACGAGGCGACTCCGGAGGATGACAAGCTGGCTCCCTATCGCCAGACGAGCGAACCCACGAAAGAGGGCAACTCCGGCAAGCCGCTGAACGCCGGTCCGGAAGCCAAGGGACTGCCGCAGTTCGCCGGCTGGACGCGCGACGGCACGGCGATTCCGAAGACCAAGTGAACAATGCAAAATCTAAAATGCAAACTGCAAACTGCAAAGTTCTCATTAGCCGTCTCCCATTTTGCATTTCGTATTTTGCATTTTAGATTTTTCATTGCTTGTACCTCTCTTGCGAGGTTACCATGACCAGTGCCGACCGTGCCAAGCAAGTTATTGACTCCTTCAGCGACTCCCAGATAACCTCTGGCGTCGTCCGGCGACTCATGATCCAGCATGTCCAGGCTGCCATCGATGCAGCGGTCGCTGAAGAGAACGCCCGCTGCGCCGGCATCGCGCAGGCACACGGCGATGTCGGACTGCCGATCGCCAATGAGATTCGTCTCTCGCTACCTCCACTAAGCTGACACCAAAGGAAATACCATGTCCACGACCGCACCAGTCAGGCCACGCTTCTGCAAGAACTACCACGTTGTCAGCCACACGAAAAAAGCCTTGCAGTTTCGTGCCAGGAAAGAGGCAGCCGCCTTCCCGGCCGGCACGCTGACTCCAGCGCAAGTGTGCTTCGCCAACCTGTTTCCCAAGGTCACTCCGGTCAGGACTTTCCTGATCGGCATTGTGTCTCTTGGCGGAGCATTCAGCGCAAGCGATCTCGCCATGTTCTGCTCAGGCAACAGCATGCCGGTGCCGAACGTCCAGACCATCACGGCCAACGGTGGGTCGCAAGATCCCACAGATTCAGACTCCACGGTCGAGAACATGCTCGATGTCGAGTGCCTTGCCGCCGCGTGGTGGTTCTGTACAGGAGTGGCTGCCAACATCGTCGAGTGCTTCAGCGCCAACGATGCTCTGGGTATCGCTGCCGCCATCGATGCGCTGGTGGCTGCCGGTTGCAAGGCGATCTCTTGCTCGTGGGGACAGGCCGCCACACAGTGGAGCGCGTCGAGCCGCGCCGCCACGGCAGCCTCGATCGCGGCAGCAGTCGCCGCTGGTGTGTGCTTCTTCAGTGCGTCGGGGGATAACAGTCTCAACGACAACACCTCCGCGCCGACTCCCGATTATCCATCGTGCGATGTCAACTGCTGGGCCGTGGGTGGCACAAGCATCTCGATCAATCCTGACGGCACGCGACTGAGCGAGAAAGCCTGGGGCGACGGCAACTCGGCCGACGAGGGCGGTGGTGGCGGTTACGATCCAACGATCCATATGCCCAGCTACCAGAACGGTATCGTGACGGGAAGCGCATTCCGTGGCACGCCGGATTCCTCGCTCAATGCAGATCCGGATACGGGTTATCAGATGGTGTCTGGAGGCCAGTGGCAAGTCGTTGGCGGCACCAGCGCCAGCACGCCGATGACGTGCGGTGGCGTCAGTGCCGTGCTGGCCTGTCTGGCCACGCCGATCAGTAATGGCAACCTGGGATCAATCCTCTATCCAGCTGATGAGACGGCCTTCTATGACATCGTGCTTGGCAGCAACGGCAGTCCGGCTGTCGTCGGCTGGGACACGGCGACGGGTATCGGTTCGATCAAGGGCAGTGGTCTGGTGCCGGCCTTCACGGGCACGACGCCTGTTCCGGTGCCGACGCCAACCCCGGTTCCAGTGCCGACGCCCGTGCCTCCTCCGGTGCCGACTCCGACGCCAACACCGACCCCGATCGGCGGGACGACCGGTACGTTGACGGTCACGAAAGCCATCCCGGTGGGGAGTTACCCGGTCAGCACCACGACAGGATCTGGGGCCTTGTCGGTGCCGTCCGGTCTGGCAATCGGCGTCTATCAAGTGAGCACGCTCATGACCCCGCTGCCTCCGCCATCGGGAAGTGGACCGACCGAACAACAGGTTCAGGCTGCTGTCGATGCCGTCTTCGCACAAGCGATCGCGGAACTCGGTTGGTATCCACCGTTCAAGAAATTTCTCCTGCAAGTGCAGGCAGCGGTGGATCAGCAGATCAAGAAAGTCTTTGCCAGCGCGGGCGCGGCTCCGCAGTTCGATCTGTCGAGCATCGATTGGAGCGAAATCGGCAAGATCCTTCAGTTGCTCGGACAGCTGGGCAGCATCCTGGGTGGACTGCCGACCGTGCCGCCAGGCGTATGATGGTCTGGGCGAACGGCGCAAAGTTTGCATAGTTAGATTCATCACAGGAAGTGAACATGAAAGAAACCATCGAATTTCACTGTGAATCGCAAACAATTGCCGCCGGTTATGGCTGGCCGGTGGCACATTTGCGTGACACGACGGTGCAGGGCGCTTCCCAAACGCCGACACTACTCACAATGGAAGGCTTTCCACTTGTGGTGAACATGGCAGCTGGAAAGAAGTATCGCGTCACCGTTGAGGAAGTGCCATGACATGGATCTTTATGGTCGCTGCGGCTTTGCACAATTACGCTCTCATAAATCCTAGTATTTGTGCAGGACGGTGACTTTTTGTGCAGGTCGCAATCTGCCCGATCAAGCATTTTAGCAACGGCAAGGTCGCAGCGAAAGGTAGTGGCGATGAGTCTGCTTGAACACGATCTGATCAACGATGGAATTCCGGCCGATGCCTCTGGCCGGTTGCCGTTGCGGGAGCGCCATCCTAAAACAACGCCTCTGCCTCCCTGGGAGGCGTCTCCTTGGCAACTGGTGAGTCTGGCCGAAATGCTCGAATGCTATGCCAAATTGATTTTCGACATCCAATTCATGCTGTCTCGTCTTGAAAACTTGATGACGCAAGTTTCACCATTGCAGCAGGAGCAAGATCGACTACCTAATGAAGCGAAGGATCAATTCCGACAAGTAATAGAGCAGTCGTCCGCTATGGCTCTAGAAACTTTGGAGAGCCTCAGCGGCTTCCTCGAACTCATGGACATTCGCTCTGGGCCAGCCCAGGTGATGCGAATTCGTGACGCGCTGTCTCGGTCCTCGATTTCCGTTGACGAGATCGCGCAGGGTGTTCGGGAGCTGCGCCAGAGGATCGAAGACGAACTCAAGTCTTGCAACTTCTTGCATGTTCCGGCTTCAAAGGTGAGTTTCTATACTGGAGATAATCTTTTCGGGAAAGCGGTGAGCAGAAAGTTATCTGGTCTTGCAGAGGATATTGCGGAGGCTGGTAAGTGCTTTGCCCTGGGCCGGTTTACCGCTTCTGTCTTCCACTTGATGCGCGTCATGGAAGCTGGTGTGGCACGCTTAGCTGCTGTTCTCAGTACGACGATCAGCCTGAACCGCCCTTGGGGGGCGATACTCAGAGATGTTGATACCGCCATCAGGGCACTGCCAGGCGCTTCTGCCCATGCGTCCGTCACGGACAAGGATCGCCACGACCAACTGGCCGAAATTGCCAGTTATCTTCGCCATGTCAAGAACGCCTGGCGGGATCGCACGATGCATCCCAAACGCACCTACACGGAAGAAGAGGCAAAACATCTAATCGACAACGTCAAGACGTTTATGCAATCGCTGGTCAAGATCAAGTGACCAGATTCCGCGCGATCAAGCGCAGGGGAAACGGAGAATAGCCGGCGCTTCATCACCAGCGTGGTCGGCTCCGTTCAGCTTGGCGAAGACCGGCTCGATTCCAAGCTCGTACCATGCCGAGATAAGGCAGCAGATATTGCTGCAGACGAATTTCGCCAGGGCTTCGTTTTTCATCGCCAGTTCGGTTTTAGACCTAACGCTATCGCCAAACTTCCTCTTGACGGCAGAGAAGACAGACTCTACATTCGATCTCTTATGGTAGTGTTTCAGAAACTCCTCACGGTTGAGGCAGAAGTAATGGAACGCCTTCTCGAACAAGCCGCCGATGCCGCCAGTCGTGTTCGACTTGAACGCGAAGAATGCCTGCGCCTTGATGTCCTCCATCGTCTGGAAATTCTCTTCGCTCGCATACGCCCG
>Ga0209006_10000136_pt1 | contig 79528 bp, 64 predicted proteins | sample JacPin_JW_Ref_O2_FD_188567 | JGI IMG/M metagenome (GOLD analysis project Ga0209006, IMG submission 188567) | Forest soil microbial communities from Algoma, Ontario, Canada - Jack Pine, Ontario site 1_JW_Ref_O2 (SPAdes) (version 2) | ecosystem: Environmental > Terrestrial > Soil > Boreal... | reverse complement strand
AAATGGGAACCAATGCGTGTGCGATCTCATGGAAAAAGCTAGAAGACGAATACGACCACCGGCCCTAAAGGGCATCATACCTGCGCAACAACGCGGCCCTGAAGGACCGCTCTTTCACGGTCGCACCAACAGTCAGGAACATAAAAGGAGATCAGACGAACGCGACAGCGAACCATCGCGAAACCCGAGGCCACGTGGAAGAGCGGCGCTTCAGCGCCGCGTAAGCCGTCTATATTCCCGCCGGGCTTCAGCCCCTGAGGGTCGCCGTCATCCTGGAGAGCCGAGTCAAAGAATCCGAAATCAACAAGAAATCCAGAACACCCTCACCGCCTTGACCCCCGCAACCCAACTCGCATTTGCCCGGACGACGTACGAACGCAATGAAGTGCCGTGGAAGAGCGACGCCTCAGCGCCGCGTAAGTGTCAAACGAAGGAAACTGGGCTTTAGCTCCGGAGAGCCATCGCCATCATCCTGGAGAACCGAGTCGAAGAATCAGAATCAACGAAGAAATCCAGAACGCCCTCGCCGCCTTGAACCCCGCTACCCAACTCGCATTCGCCGGATTTCGCACAGATGCATGAAGTGACGTGGAAGAGCGGCGCTTCAGCGCCGCGTGAGCCATCAAACAAAGGGAACCGGGCTTTAGCCCCCTGAAGTCCATCGCCATCATCCCGGAGAGACGAGTCGAAGAATCAGAATCAACGAAGAAATCCAGAACGCCCTTGTCGCATTGAACCCCGAACCCAACTCGTGCAGGACTTCGCACGGACGCATGAAGCGACGTGAAAGAGCGGCGCTTCAGCGCCGCGTGAGCCATCCATATCCCACCGGGCTTTAGCCCCTGAGGTTCGTCGCCGGCACGCAGATTCTAGCCCCGGAGGGGCGCCAGAAATACCCGCCCCTCACCGAAAAGCAAGGAACCCTCAGCCCGCGACAAGGCTCGCGCACCACTACCCCCCTGCCGCAAAACTACTGCTTAGGATGAAACGGCATCCCCGGACGCCCCGCGCTCGCGGGCTCGGGAGTTTCCAGCGGAAGGTTCACCACGATGGGCTCGCGGCCATTGCGCACCACCACCGCCTCGCACACCTCGTCGCCCGCATTGATCTCCTGGTGAGGAACATAAGGCGGCACATAAATAAAATCGCCGGGCGCGGCTTCTTCGGAAAATTCAAGATGATCGCCCCATCGCATGCGCACGCGTCCGCGCACCACGTAAAGCACCGTCTCCAGCTCTCCATGATGATGCGGACCGGTCTTCGCCTCGGGCTGCACCACCACCGTCCCGGCCCAGAGCTGATTGGCCCCAGTGCGCGCGTACGTGATCGCCGCCGCCCTCGTCATACCCGGCGTCTGCGGAGTGTTCGTATCCATCTCCCCCGCCCGCACCACTTTGACGCCCTGCGTTTTCCAGTCCACGGTTTGGCTCATGCGGATAGTGTAAAGCCCCGGAGGGGCGACATACGTTAGCCCAGGACGTAAGTCCTGGGAAAGCGGCGAAAAATGGAACAGAGTCCCGGAGGGACGACAGAGGGAAGCCACGACAACCAACAGAAATCGAGGTCACAAACCCCTGCTAAAATCACGCATGCCCAAAGCCGCCAAGATAATCGGATTTTCCACCGGAGCCCTAGCCGCAGGCGATTTCCGCCGAGCACTTGAAATGCTAGCCGACAAAAAGGTCAACGCCGTGGAACTGTCCGCGCTGCGGCAGAATGAACTGGCTCCGCTGGTGGGGCAACTAGACCAGTTGGACCCGAGCCGATTTCAATACATCTCGTTCCACGCGCCGAGCGCCATGGAACAACCCTTCGAGCAAACTGCTCTAGAACTTCTGGCGCAGGTCGCCGCTCGTAAATGGCCGATCATTGTTCATCCGGACGCGATGCACACCCCTCTGGCTTGGGCCAGCCTCGGAGACTGCCTCTGCATCGAGAACATGGACAAGAGAAAGCCGATCGGGCAGACGGCCGAGGGTCTGGCCAAAATCTTTGAGATGCTGCCCAATGCTTCCTTATGCTTCGACATCGGCCACGCTCGCCAGGTCGATCCCACGATGATGGAAGCGTGGTCAATCCTGCAAAGCTTTCGTGGCCGGATAAAACAGCTTCACGTGAGCGAAGTGAACACCCAAAGCAAGCATGATCCCATAAGCCTGGAATCCGTCCTCGCCTTCCAGCGAGTGTCCCACCTGCTGCCCGCAGATGTTCCAATCATTCTGGAGAGCCGGGTCGAAGAATCGGAAATCAACGAGGAAATTCAGAACGCGCTCTCCGCATTAGCCCCCGCGACTCAACTCGCGTTCGTCGGCGACTAATCTCGGGAACGGCGCGACTTCACTCGTGCCGCAAGCCTCAAGAAAAGGAATCGAGTCCTGAGAAAGCACGCATACCCGGCCTTCTGAAATCTAGCTAGACACCAAGACGCTACCCTCCTTCTGACTTCTCTGCTAAGTTTGGAGTCGCAAAGATGGGGAGGTGGCCCGTGGGAAAGGGGATTTTTTTGAGTGTCGGCAAGACATCAACGCCTCAACAGGAGGCATTCGTCACTGCGATAGAAAAGCACCTTCAGGCAAACGATCTTTTTCCGAAAACTGTAGGCCGTTCGGCGTTTTCCTCTAACCAACCGCTAAAGTTGGTTGCTGACCTCATGAAGGAGTGCAGCGGTACGGTCGTCATCGCCTTTGAACGCATTTACATCGAGAACGGAATAGAACGTCGGGGAAGTACTGATGCAAAGGCGCTAAGCAAGACGCTGCTGCCGACGGTGTGGAACCAAATTGAAGCTGCAATGGCCTACTCGCACAGCCACCCACTTCTTGTCATTGTCGAACGAGGGTTGAAGAGCGAAGGCCTTTTGGAGAAGGGCTACGACTGGTATGTCCAATCATGTAAGTTGGAGGAATCGGTTCTTGGAGGTCCGGAATTTTCCGGCGTCTTCGCCGACTGGAAACGACGCGTCGAAAGCCATTCGGGAGGGGGGCCAGAAAAACATCCTGGGGGGCGATCAGTGCCCATCGCTCCTCCGGAAAGACTGACCCTCGGCGACCTCCTGAAAGCTCTTACTTTGACTCAACTGTGGGCGATCATCAGCGGCCTCGGGGTGTTGTTAGCAGCTGTAGCAACAACGGCGTTTAGGATGGGACAATCGGCTGGCATTCCCAAGTGAGATGTTGGCCCTAGATCATCTTTACGACACGCCCAACTGTGTCGATGTGAAGCACACGCTTCGAAGATGCTCGCGCGAACCCGACTATATCCGCAGTGCCACCGAGGCCCCGAGCCTCCCGCCCGTCCCAGATGGCTATTAACATCTCCGAGGTATTCACAACCTCCTTGCCTGCCTCGTAGAAAGCTCTCTCCGTCGGTTTTACAAAGCCCAAGGCGATCACTGATTTTGCTTTGGACAGGAGAAAGAAATATCTTTGTCGCTCTTCGTCAGAAAACGTACCTCCGTAGCGCTCGCAGGGGACCACCACGCGATATGGTAAGCCCCGGTCAAGTAAGAGTTCGGCATACATCTGGTCGGCTCCAATCGCTAAAGACATACATCCCTCCGTAACACCCCACGCAGTCACCGCCTCCGCTAACTGGTCCCGCACCCAGAGGATAGTCAGTTCGTCCCCGATTTTTTGGTGCCCAGTCAGGCCGGCGATCATAGCTTCCCATCGCTGGCCAAACTCCAATGAAACCGCCCTAGTGGAGTCAGCCTGCACGATTTACTGTTCATCGCGGCATAATATAGGTGCTCCTCACCTACCGGAACCACTAGCCGTGCCGCCCTGTACCTCTGCAAGTGCGAGAAGATCTGTTCATTTGCAGGGTGGCTCGGCTCAGCATCGGGCTCGAAGGACGGATCAAGAGGAAGATCCGCGTCTGGCCTCGCGAAGTATTTGGGCAACAACCGCAATATCTCCAGCGGGACAACGGGACTACAGTTCCGAAGCGAAATTAACTTCGAAACCAACGCCTTAAACAATGGTCTTTGCTCCCATGCTCCCAGTGACTGATCTACATAGGCATACACGCTTGCAATAGTCACTTTACCCAACACGTCCGATGCCCCTCCCTCCAATGCCGCACAAAGCAGCGACGTAAAGAGTCCACGCCCCCTTATCTCCACAGCGACCTGCGACCCGCGGCTTGCCGTTAATATAGAGATCCCTTCCCGTAGCACGGCGAGCTTGTTGAGAGCCGGCAAAGCTCCTAAGGCACCGCTGTAGCAGCAGTCCAATAGGATAACGACCTCTGCCACATGAGACTGGTTTGCGATTGTTATAAGGTCGACCATGGAGACACCCTCATCATGCCGCTCGGCGTCTGGGGTGACGAGATATCCCCCAAGATCGTTGGCGAACCCATGCCCAGAGAAATAAAGGAGCGCCACATCTGCTTCATCCCTCAGTAATCCTCGATTTTCCCTTTCAAGATCGCACGCGTAACGGCGAAGGGTGGGCTAGTGAGAATCTGACAATCAAAATTCGGTGCGCCATCCTGATGGGTCTTGAGTAGCCTAGAGATTTCAGTCGCGTCGTTTACGCAGCCCCGAAGTGGCGACCTTGGGTATTCATCTATTCCGACAATCAGAGCTCGCCGCATTTACTACTCCTATTTGTTCTTGCCTTCACCCATCATCTGCTTAACCGCGGACGCAATGCCGTCCCATGTCCAAGAAATGACCCTGTTCCTGTTGAGCCCCGGCGGGAGCGAGGTCGAAAGTGTCGCTCCGTCCACATACACCCCGAAGAACGGAACGTTTTGCTCCTTGGCGAAGGCTATCTCCTTTGCCACGCCCTTGGCCGACCATGTGCTTTTTCCAACGAGCACGACCATCAGGTTGCACCTGTTGATCTTGTCTTTCAATGTCGCTTCCCACTGACTCTGCGCCAGTTCCTCTTTCGAGGACCAGTCCTGGATGCTGAATGGCGTTTTCGAATGTTTGCATTGCCCGGCGAACAGCATCCGCTGGTCGCTATTGTGATCGAAATCGAAACTTATGAACGCCCTGGGGTCTGCCATTAAAATTCCTCCGTAAAATAACTGGGGGACACGGCGCGCCGTGTCCCCTTCACAGTACGTCTCTTAACTTTGGTTGTAGAGCCCTTGTTTCTATTGCCAACAAGCACTATCTAAATCAGCGAACGCAATCCACTACGAGCACCCGCTCGTGCTCCCGCAGCTATGGCACCTGTAGCAACTACCGTTGCGGGTCATGATGCTGCCGCAGAAGCTGCACGTCGGAGCGTCGCCCAGGTCAACCAGGCCCGCCAGCGCATCGGCGGCGTGGACGGACCCGGCTCCCGGCTCCCGGTTCCCAGTCTCCGGACGCCGCATCCCGGACGGTGGCCCCTCATTCAGATCGCCGATTTCTGACGGCTGAGAGCTGATAGCTGACAGCTTGGGCCGGAAGCTCTCAAACAACATCTGCTGCTGCCCGGTCAGAAAGCGTGTCTGCATCCAACGGAAGATGTAGTCCATGATGGACTTGGCGTAGCCGATCTCCGCATTGCCGCTCCAGCCGCTGGGTTCGAAGCGCGTGTGCGCGAACTTCTCGCAGAACACCTTGAGCGGCACGCCGTGTTGCAATGCGAGTGAAACTGCCAGCGCGAAGCTATCCATCAAACCGCTGACCGTCGATCCTTCTTTGGCCATTTTGACGAAGAGTTCGCCCGGCTCACCGTCAGGATAGAGGCCAACAGTGATGTAGCCCTCGTGATCTCCAACCTTGAATTTGTGCGTGATCGAAGCCCGCTCTTCCTGCAACTTGTGGCGGATGGCGCGCGGCGGAGCGTTCAGATTTTCTTCTTCAACATGCTGCGCGGCCACGCGAGCATCGTCTTTGGTGGAGTTGGCAGTCTTGCTCCCCGCCGCAGACAGCGGTTGCGATTTCTTGCATCCATCGCGATAAACAGCCACAGCCTTGATCCCCAGCTTCCACGCCTGAAGATAAGCTTCCATAATGTCTTCAACGGAAGCATTCTCAGGAAGATTGACGGTCTTCGATATAGCGCCGGAGATAAACGGCTGCGCCGCCGCCATCATCCGCAGATGTCCCATGTAAGCAATCGACCGCGTCCCCTTGGCGGGCTTGAACGAGCAATCAAACACCGCCAGATGCTCATCCCGAACATGCGGCGCCCCTTCAATAGTCCCGGTCGCATCAATGTACGAAACAATCGCATTCGCCTGATCGTGATCGTACCCAAGTTTAAAAAGTGCCGTAGGCACCGTCTGATTCACAATCTTAATCATCCCTCCACCAACAAGCTTCTTATACTTAACCAACGCAAGATCGGGTTCCACACCGGTTGTGTCGCAGTCCATCATGAAGCCTATTGTTCCTGTGGGGGCTAGCACTGTTACTTGAGAATTTCTGTAGCCGTGCTTTTCGCCGTGGGCGAGGGCTTCGTCCCAGCTCGCTTTGCTCGCTTCGTAGAGTGCGGTGGGGACGTTGCTTTTGTTTATGTTATTTACTGACGCGCGGTGCATGCGGATTACGTCGAGGAATGGTTCGCGGTTTAAGTACCAACCGGGGCAGGCTCCGCCGGGCATGTTGGCGGCGTCGGTGATGCCGAGACGAGTGGAGACAGGCTCGGTTGCCGGAGACAATTGCTCGCATTGTTCGGCGATGCGGCTCGATTGCAGATACGCTTCGCCGCACATGATGGCCGTGACGCAGGCGGCGTAATCGCGGCCGGCATCGGAGTCGTAAGGTAATCCTGTTGCCATCAACAACGCGCCGAGATTCGCGTAGCCCAAGCCGAGTGGACGATAGTCATGCGAGTTGCGCATGATCTGTTCGGTGGGATAGCCGGCGTTGTCGACCAGAATTTCTTGCGCGGTAATCAACACATCGACCGCGTGACGATAGGCTTCGACATCGAAGGTTCCGTTCGGAGCGAACTTCAGCAGGTTCAAGCTGGCCAGGTTACAAGCCGAGTCGTCGAGGAACATGTATTCGCTGCACGGGTTGCTGGCGTTGATGCGAGCGGTGTTCTTCGATGTGTGCCAGCGGTTGACCGTGGTGTCGTATTGCATGCCAGGATCGCCGCAGTGCCAGGTGGCTTCGGAGATTTTGTGCAGCAAGTCTTTGGCTTTGTAGGTGTGCATGACGGCGCCGTCGCGAACGGACTTGGTGGAGAAATCCGTGTCGCGGACCACGGCGTACATAAAATCGTCGGTGACGCGGACGCTGTTGTTCGCGTTCTGGAAAAAGATGGAGCTGTAGGCGTCGGAGTCGGGAGACGAGCCGTCGTATCCCTGGGAGACGAGCGCGTGAGCTTTGGCTTCTTCTTTCTGTTTGCACTCAATGAAGTCGATGATATCGGGATGGTCGACATTGAGGATGACCATCTTCGCGGCGCGGCGAGTCTTTCCGCCGGACTTGATGACGCCGGCAAAGGCGTCGAAGCCTTTCATGAAGCTGAGCGGACCGCTGGCGGTGCCACCGCCGCTGAGACCTTCGGTTTGCGAACGCAGTGGAGAAAGATTTGTGCCGGTGCCGCTGCCCCACTTGAACAACATGCCTTCGGTCTTGGCCAAAGTAAGGATGGAGTCGAGCGAATCTTTCACCGAGTTGATGAAGCAGGCGGAGCATTGCGGCTTGGAGTAGCCGGTGACGCCGAATTCGACGTTCTGCGTTTGCGGATTCCAGTGCCAGTTGCGGCCGTCGGAGTTGGGCTCGATGCGGTCGCAGCCTACGTTGAACCAGACGGGCGAGTTAAAAGCGGCGTACTGGCGGACGAGGATGTGCACGAGTTCGTCGTGGAAGGTCGCGCCGTCGTCGGGAGTTTTGAAATAGCCCTGCGCCAATCCCCAATCGCGGATTGTTTCGGCGACTCTGCCGACCAGTTGGCGCACGCCGGTTTCGCGTTCGGGTGTGCCAAGGGTGCCGTGGAGATATTTACTCGCGACGATGTTGGTCGCGGTCATGGACCAGTCTTTGGGGACTTCGACGTCTTTCTGCTCGAAGATCACGCCACCCTGGGCGTCGGTGATCTGAGCGAGGCGGAGTTCCCACTCAACTTCGTTGTAGGAGGAAACGCCGGGTTTGGTGAAGAAGCGGCGGAAGGAAAGCCCGGGAGCTTTTTTCTTCGTTTGGGTGGGGACGGTCTGGGTAGGGGCGATCTGGGTGCCGGGGGTAGTTTTGACTTCAGGCATTCTTTTCTCCAATTAATTAGATTCTATTGCGTTTCGGGCCGATTCGGGCGTTCGAGGGTGGCAGACGCGGGAATCGGGCCATCCGAACGGAGGGTCGGGGTGATGCATTTTTTTGGTAAAGATCGGGTCTTTCGCCCCTCAGGGGCTTGTTGCTTTTTCCTGGCGCGACCCACGGCTTGCGCCGTGGGCTGCATTCTTACGCCGCTTCGCGGCTTTTGGTACGACCCTAGTCAGAAACCGGAGGGTATAGGCTGAGGACAGTGAATGTTGGCGGCGCAACCGGAATCGAGATGCGGAGATGTTCCGGGCATCCTTGTAGCATCCTTCCTAATTTCTGGGCCTTGCGCCTGCTCTGACAGCCTGGTGGTGTTGGCATTGGCGGACAGGAGTGTCCGCCCCACAGCATCGTCGGTCGTCCGAGTTAACTTCAGCGATGTGGCGAAGTGGGTGCCGATGCCGGAGACTTTTTCTCCGGTTGAAACAAGCCATTGATTGAGGGCGTTGCAGATGTTGCTGCGCTGGATTTCGTCTTCGATGACGACGAAGCGGACGAAGCATTTTCCGGAGGACAGGCGGGCGCTCATGGGGTTTTGGCGCGATAACATGCGGTCGAGGATATAGGCCATGTCGTCGGCTTCGCGGAATTGGAGGACGGAGAGCATGCGGCGGGAGTCCTCAGCGGCTAAAGCCGCAGCCGACGGAGCGTTTATGGCACGACTGAAGTCGTGCCCTTCCCAAGATTCCAATCCTTCCGGATCCTTTACGCGCTGGCCTTCGGCCGGACAGCCGAGGGCGGCTGTCCCCACATGGCCCGTATCCACTTTTGGTTCTGTGGGTGCGCCGAACTCCATTATTTCCTCGGCAATAGCGAAGATGCCGGGTTTGCTGGGGACGTGGAGGAGGCTGTGAAGGGATTCGCAGCGGAACCAGCGCGACCATTGGAGGCGGCGGTAGTCCACGGGACGGTCCAGACCATAGCGGGCCAAGGACTCGGAGACGAGACGAGTTAAAGCTTCCATTACGGGCTCCTCAAGTTCGGCTTCCGGCTTCCGGCTTCCGCAAAAGGCGAAAGACGGCTCCATGGCCGGAGCGCCATGCACACACAAAACTGCTTATCTTGATTGTCGAGCTCCCGAGGGGAGGGTCGGGAGAACGGCCACCGCTGTTTTTGCCGGCTTCCGGCTTCCGCTATCCGGCTTCCGGCAAGCCGAGACTTCTTTGGGATTGTGATCTCTGGGTGGCGGCACGGATCGGGAGCCGCAGCGCCCAGAGATCTGGGTTTTGGTTGAGACGACTGGCCGAGTCACCTCTGGCCTGGCCGGCGTCCGTTTCAGTGTGTTTTCTTCCCTTTCAACACTTTCGCCTCATTCCCGTGAGGCGAAATTTGTGCTTGGGAATGCAAACTTACTCCCGTCCATTGTGCCTGTCAAGAGAGAAACACCATAGGTTGTATCTCCAACAATGACGGGCTTGATGCGGGGATGAGGACGAATTTTCCACAATGGTTGCGTATTTCCTCGGTCGGTGGTCCGGTTATTAGTTCTTCTTCGGCACCCCCGGCATTTCACGCCGGAAGTCTCTTCCGCCCCTTCGGGGCTCGGCTCCTTCCTATTGCCTTACCCACGGCTTGCGCCGTGGGCTGTATTCTTTCGCCGCTTCGCGGCTACAATTCGCGCCTCGAAACCGTGCCGATGCACGACGCTGCAACCGGCAATCCATGAAGGTCAGGTCATGCTGGCGCCCAGGGCTGGGGTGCGGCGGGCATGGGCGGGTTGTGGTTGTTTGCGTACTTCCACGCGGGCGTCCGCGATCAGGTTTGGGTAAGTTTCATTCGGCGAATTCATGCTGACGTAAATGTCCTCGAAGATGTCGCGCGGGGCGATGCGGAGGACGCCGTCGGAAGATTCGACCAGGTAGTCGCCTTTGCGCCCGGAGTGCTGGCGGCCCAACGAATCGGTGAAGGTGAGACTGCAAGTGAGTTGTTTTGCATTGACGAGAAATCTGGTGCGATAGGTCTTCCACTCGGCATTCTTCATGTTCTTGTCGGATTCGATTTCAGGTATTGTTCGCCAGTCTGGCCGAGCCGGTTGGCAATTTACTCCGTCGCCTCTTAAATTTCTTTTCGGGTCAGGATTGTTCTGGGAATTTTGTGGGAGCGAAGAAGACTGTACGAGCGAAAGGGCGCGAGGTCAATTCAGTATTTTTGGTGCAATTGAGGAAAAGGGACTGGCGGATTTTTACGGACCGGGACGCATTGGGAAAATTTGAGAGAACGTGGCTGGGGCGCTTGCATCATGCGGTCTTGGGGATAACGGGCACGGGGGCAAAGAATGATATCGAGGAACGGCGGCTTGATTGTTCACAGGGCTTACACAGGAAATACAGAAAACTCGGGGGCTGGTTGGAAGAAAAAAATCTTTACCACTGAGGAGCACTGGGGATGCACAGAGGAACACAGAGTAAGGCCGGCGGACTTTTTAAGTGAACTTCATGCGGCAACCACTCAGCGGCGTGGTGAGTCTAAAGGAGACATTTTTCTTTCAGGAGGAATTATGGCGATTGATCCGGTTTGTGGAATGGAAATCAACGAGGACAGCGCGAAGGCCCAAACGCAGTTTGCGGGGAAGAAATATTATTTCTGCTCCGAGGATTGCAGGAAGAAGTTTGAAGAGCATCCGGATGAGTATATGGAAGCGACGGCGGCGTAGGCGCGCGTACCTCGCCGGCTAAACAGTTTGCTGAAAAGCTCATTCCGGCAGCCAAGAGCGAACCGCAGGCGCTGAAGCGCGGCTGCAATGCAAGGATTTAACGACACGAGTGAACTCGTGCCCTTCCCAAAATTGGCCCAAAGCGAAGATTTTCAGCAGGACTGTAAAGCCGCACTGATTTTGCGGAAGTCTCGCGACATTTGCCTGAGTTTGTCAGAGTTCGAAAAAATGCCCCGCATGCCGGGGCATTTTTTTGGGGCCGATGCAGGGAGAGCAACTCCGCATCCTATGCGCGGTTAGGGCGTAGGGATCCTTGGACTCCGCGAGCCGCTTCGCTTCGCTCTTCGGCTTGCTGCGCTCAGGATGACAATTTCGTTATGTGCTTTATGGGAGTTTGCAGTAGGTGGTGATATCGCTGACGATTTGGTTCGCGCCGTCGAGGACTTCGGTGATGTCGTGGGCGGCGTCGGGGACGCAGGCGATTTCTTTTTCACTCTTGATTTGATTGGCGAAGAGAAGGCCTTGCGGGACGGCTGAACTGGTGTCTTCGCCGCCGAAAAGGAAGCGGACATCGGTGTGAGGGTAGGAATAAGACGCGTCGGGCGAAGAGATGCTGTCGTGATCCCAGAGCGTTTGGTCGGTTGCGACTTGTGAAGCGCAGTCGTTGTTGCCGTAGGCGGCGATCGCCAGACGCTGGGCAGTGCTGCCCGCGCCGAAGCAACTCTTGTTTCTGGTTCCGCAAGGCGACTTAGGAGCCTGGCCATTGCACAGGCAGCCGTAGTCGATGCGGCCGAAGGGCGGACCGCTGTCGAGTTCGGCGAGCGTGAGAACGGAAGCCATGCCATAGTGCGAGAGCGAGTAGGAGATGGCGGCTGCGCCTCCGCTTTCTCCGGTGGCACAGTACGGAGCAGACGTGTTGGACTGATGAATGCTGGTGTAGATCCACTCGACAAGCGTGGAATAGAGACAGGCGAGGGAGCGTGGACCGTCGGCAGCGGGGCCTTCAAGCCATCCGTTGCCGGTGGCGCCGGGGAATTGGGTTTCAGCGACGGTGTATCCGCCGGCGACGATGTTGGTGACGATGTAGCTCCCGTAGCCCGGCGCAAATTCGTAGTACGAGGCATCGCCTCCACCGGCGGTCATAACGACGGTGCCTAGCGGAGTGGTAGTGGGGATGAGAACTTTGACGTTCGCGGTGACGCTAGTTACGTTCGGACAAGTGAGCGCGACGTCGTAGCACGTGCCTCCGGCAATGCCATGGGCGGTGCAGGCGGCGGAGGTGCCGGTGGCGGTACCTAGGGCATCGTGAGGATTGAGCGTTGTACTGAGAGAGAGTGAGATGTGCGAGTCTTGAGCCAACAGGGTGGAAGCGAAGACAAGCATAATTGTTAGAAAGAGGCCGAAGACCGCTTGGGACGTGGCTTTTGACGAGTCGCGCTTCCCGTTCATGGGAAAGTACGGTGTCATTTTCGTGGGGCAAAGTCAAGAGAAAAGCTGCTGGCACCCGTAGTAGTTCGCGCGAGATCCCTCCCTTCGCCTGAAGAACGGCTCCGGTCGGGAGGACCTCCTAATTTTTGATGACGGAAGTCCCCACTTCTCGCGCAGAGAACGCGCGAGAAATGGGGTACCCAATCATCGGGAATCCAACAATTTAGCGGTGGGCTAGTGCAGGTTCTTGCACAGACTTGCCTGATTTGAAGGCTTCGAAGCGGGCGTTAACTTCGTCCCAATTGATGACGTTCCACCACGCCGCGAGATATTCGGGGCGGCGGTTGTTGTATTTCAGATAGTAGGCGTGCTCCCACACATCGTTGCCCAGGATTGGGAAGAGGCCCTGGGAGATGGGATTGTCTTGATTCGGAGTGGAGAGAACCTGAATGTCCCCGCCGGATTTTCCTGCGAGCCAGGCCCAACCTGAGCCGAATTGTTTCGTGCCGGCGTCGTTGAATTTGGTTTGAAAATCTTTGAAGCTGCCGAAAGATTTCTTGATCGCGTCGGCAATGGGGCCGTTGGGATCGCCTCCACCTTTGGGCTTCATGATCTTCCAGAACATGCTGTGGTTGACGTGGCCTCCGCCGTTGTTGCGCACGGCGCCGCGGATATCTTCAGGAATGGAATTGAGATCGCGAATGAGATCTTCGGCGGACTTGCCGGATAACTCGGGATGTTTTTCCAGGGCGGCGTTGAGATTTTTTACGTAGGCCGCGTGGTGCATGTCGTGATGCAGGGTCATCGTTTGCTTGTCGATGACGGGTTCGAGAGCCGCATAGTCATACGGCAAAGGGGGTAGTTCGTGAGCCATGATTATCCTCCAACACTTAGAGATGACGAGAAGCGGAGTTTTGATGCAACCGATACTGATGACGAGATGATTATAAATCTATTTGTGAGAGGTCATTTGCGGCCGAGAAGGCGGATGCGGGAGGTGAAGCTGCGGCCCTGGAATGCGCTGAAGGTGAGGAATTGGGGCGAGTTGATGTCGTTATTCACGACGTAGGGGTTGGCGTGGTTGGTGATGTTGTTGAAGCCGCCGCGCAGGACCCAGAAGTATCCGAAGAGGTGGAAGCGCTTTTCGAGTTGGAGATTGAGGGAGAAGTATTCGGGGAAGCGTTGCGAACCGGGCAGGCCGACGAGCTGCTATTGATCGTTGGTTACGTTGAAGGGGAATCCGGTGCGGGCTTCGAGGGAGTAGGCGATTTCGGTGTGGTGAATGATGGGAAGTTTGACGAGCGGTATGTATCCCCAGGAAAGGAAGCGGTTGGGAGTGTCCCAGGGATAGGGACCAGGAAGTTGTGGGCTGAGCAGTGGATTGTCGAAGTTGAAGTCGAGAGCTTGATTGGATTGGGCGTGGGAGCGGGTGTAGGAGCCCATCAGCATATAGCTTTCGCGGAAGTTGTGGCGGAGGATGAGTTCGACGGCTTTATAGCTATCGTCACGGGTGTTTTCGAGGATGAAGGTGCCGTTGTCGCCGGTGGAGGTGTTGTAGACGAAGCCGCGAGAGCCGTGCTTTTCGAGGAATTCGGCTTTCAGGTAGATGGCGGCAGGAAGTTTTCTTTCGAGGCCGAGGCTCCAGTTGATGAAGCGCGGCTCCTGCAGAACTGAAGCCCGCATCGATTCTGTATGGCTTACGCGGCGCTGAAGCGCCGCTCTTCCACGTTGGTGTATGCATTGTTATCAGCGGATCCATACTGCCTTTTTTCTGCAGTGGCCGACAAAACAATCAGGTGCAAGGTTCCAGTGTGGCGTTGCGGGAAAGGGAAGGTTTTTGTTGCCAACGAATAGCTTCTTCGGCGGCGATTCCAGGTTAGAGGATTTCCCAATTCGGTCCGGAGGTACATGACCTTAGTCGACGTTGAGTCGGTAAAGAAATTGCAGGACAATCAATTTCAGGCCGACTGGCTTCGCGGAGAATGGCGTGTCCTATTGTCGTGTGTGCGCTGCGGTAGTGTTGTTCGTGTGCGGGACTGGGCTGGCATCGGCCCGCGATCTGGCACTGGTGTCCAACAAAATGAACAATGTGAACAGCGTCACACCCGCGGATTTGGTGAAAATATGCAAGGCGCAGACGAATCGTCTGCCGGATGGAAAAACGCTGACCTTTGTCATGCGCGCGGCGTCGACTCCAGAAATGAAGATGCTGCTGGAAAAGGTTTACGCCATGCCGGGCAGCGAAGTGAACGAACTTATCGCCGCAGCGAATCGGGGGCGCACAGGCCACCCGGCAATCGTGGTGGTGGCTTCCGACGACGATTTGATCAATACCGTAGCTTCGATTCCCGGAGCTGTGGGGATTGTCGATGTATATTCTATCAACAGCAGTGTGGCGGTGGTCAAGATTGCCGGGAAGTTGCCACTGGAACCAGGATATTTGCTGCACGGAAACTAGGTAAGGTTGCGAAGCGAAGTTCATCCCAGATACCCAGAATCCTTAGAATCTGCGAATTATTCTGCATTCTCAGATTGGGATGGGCACTGACAGTGACAGTTTCTACCAAAAAACTCAGTGAACGCGGTCAGGCTTCAACCCGCAGACCGGGCGTCGAGTCCCGCCGTTACCCGCGGCTCGCCATCGATGTGCGTGTAGAAGTAAGCATGTTTCAGTCGGGCGAGTTTCGCAGTTGCTGGGGGCGGACCACCGAGTTGGGACAGGACGGAATCGGAGCCACGCTGACGGCGGACCTGGAACTTGGCGAGATTGTGACCCTTGAAATACCGCTGCCCCTGAGCCCTTATCCGCTGAAGATTCGAGCTATCGTGCGCTACTGCGATGGATTGCGCTACGGATTCGAGTTCCTGACCCTGACCGAAGCCCAGCGCGAGACGGTACGACGGGTCTGCGAAATATTAAACGCGAAAGCGTAAAAGCAGCCGTGGGAATCCTCGTCATGATCATGAGCGATAGAAGTTTTCCTATGTCTCAAATATCGACTTAAATGTGAGCAATAGCCGCGAGCCGTTAACGCTCCTTTGGCCATCAATGGTATTTATTTAGTTCTGCTGGCTCGCTGAACACTTTTGAATAAACTCCGCTTTGGTCCTCTCCCAGTCCTTGCCGAAGCACAATTACCCCGGTAACTTTCACCGCACACTCCTGCGTTCTACTATGCCGGTTGGACTGCGATTTCAAGGGGGGAATTCGCAATGGGTGCACGTGTCGCCCGGCCAGCCTCGGGCGAAGTTGTGCGCGCTGAACGGCTACGCAGCGCTCTCGAGGCGGGAGTGCCGCCAGCCTTCATTCCCAGGGAGAGTACTGCCTGGGAGACCGATCTCCTTTGGAAGAACCGCGAGACCGCGGAAGCCCGCTGTCACTACCTCGAACAAATATTTCTCACCGCGCCGGAGGGCATGACCGTCGTGGACGGTCACAATCGCGCTCTGTGCGTGAACCAGGCCTTCCAGACGATGTTCGGATACGCACCCGCCGATTTGCTGGGACAGACAATCGAAACATTGATCGTACCCGCGGAGCAGCAAGCGGAAGCGCGCTGGATTGCCGAGAGCGTAAGCCGGGGCGAGAGCATCACGATTGAGACGCAAAGAAAACGGCGGGATGGCAGTTGCATCGCAGTTTCGATTCGCAGCGCTCCTCTGATCGCGGGAGGGAAATGCATCGGCTCCTATTTCGTTTATCGGGATCTGTCGGAGCCGAATCAGCCAGCAGCGATGAACGCAGCGAATTCGGAAGCACGCTATCGCTCGCTAGTTCAGAGCTCGAAGTATGGAATTTACCGCTCGAGCGTGGAAGGAAAGTTTCTGGATGTGAATCCAGCGTTGCTTGCGATGCTGGGGTATGAGTCCGCGGATGAAGTGATGCAGCTCGATCCCCAGCAGGATGTTTTTGTGAACGGCGAAGAACATGCGCGGCTCATGGAAGAATTCCGGCGCACGGGACGAGTGGATGCCATCGAGGCGAGATGGAAGCGGAAGAATGGAAGCATGATTACGGTGCGCGTCAGCGGCAAAATGGGCAACGGCACGGACGAAGCGGCCAATGTGATGGAAGCAATTGCCGAGGATGTGACGGAGCGCAGAGCATTGGAAGAACAGTTCCGGCAGGCGCAGAAGATGGAAGCCGTGGGACGATTGGCCGGAGGAGTGGCGCACGATTTCAATAATTTGCTGATGGTGATCAGCGGATATGCGGAGGTGATGCTGGATGCCATGGACGCCGCGCACCCGCTGCACACCAAGGCGCGGGCGATTCAGCAGGCCTCGGACCGGGCGACCACTCTGACCCGGCAACTGCTGGCCTTCAGCCGCAAGCAATTGCTGGAACTGAAGGTTGTGGATGTAAACGCCATCATCGAAGACATGGAGCGGCTGCTGCGTCCGCTGATTGGCGAGAATATCGACCTGGTGACAGATATGGCGGCGGATGCGGTCCACACGCGCGCCGATGCCGGACAACTGGAACAGGTGCTGATGAACCTGGTGGTGAACTCCAAGGACGCGATGCCCGATGGCGGGCGCATTGCGATTAAGACGCAGAACATTACCCTGGACGATTCGCATCGCGGCGACAAGGCATTTATCCGGCCGGGCGAATACGTGATGATTTCTGTCTCCGACGACGGAGCCGGCATGGACAAGGAGACGCAGTCGCGCATCTTCGAGCCTTTTTTTACGACCAAGGAAAAAGGCAAGGGAACGGGATTGGGATTGTCGACGGTGTACGGCATCGTAAAGCAAAGCGGCGGTTACGTGATGGTGGAAAGCGAACCGGAGTGCGGCACGACATTCGTTATTTATCTGCCGCGAGTGGGAGAAGCGGCCGAAGGCCGCAACGCGGCGCCGGTAGGCCAGGCCCCAGTTGGAGGATCGGAAACGGTGTTGCTGGTGGAGGATGAAGAGTCGGTGCGGCAGTTGGTGCGGGAAACGCTGCAGAGCAAGGGCTATCGGGTGCTCGAAGCGGGAAATGGCGACTCGGGACTGGCGGCGGCGGCGCAATACGACGGAACGATCGATCTGGTCATCAGCGATGTTGTGATGCCGGGAATGGGTGGACGCGAATTGGTGCAACGGTTATTGGAATCGCGGCCGGCGATTAAGGTGCTTTATCTGTCTGGCTATACTGAAGATGCGATAGTGAGTGATGGGACTGACGAGAGCGATAAGACTTTCCTGCAGAAACCGTTTACGCTGCAAAATTTGTCGCGCACGGTGCGGGACGTGCTGGGGTAGAGGCTGGCGCCTATAGTTCAGGTTTCTAGACACAAAAATGGGGCGCGATGCAATTTGATCGCGCCCCGTTTTGTCAGTTGTTGATACGCGTTAGTTGCTGGTGAGTTTCTTTTTCAGGGCAGGATGAAAGCCTGCCTTGGGCCGTGCCATCGCCGCGTGGACCAAAGATGCTGAGGAGCCGACTCCACTCTGACCGAGGAAGCTTCCGACTCCGATCTGGGTCGCATCGGTTTCGATGAGCAGGACGGACGAAGCGCTGGCAACGTAATAGTCGTAGTTGGTGGTACCGCTGTTGCTGTCCTGCAAGGTCATGGTCCCGCGGCCGCTACTAGGCGCAGCAACGGTGCCGGTGAGGGCCTCACCTGCATGGGTAGAGCCTCCATCGTTCTCGTCGATCGTTCCGGTGATGCTGCTGCTGGCGGTGAAGGCGGCGATGTCGTCGACTTCGCCGACACTGGAATTAGAAGCCGACAGATTAAAACCATAACCGCCGGAAGTAGAGAAGGTTGTAGAGGATTGCGCCAGAGCGGTGCCGCTGGTGATCCCGGTAGCGTCCATCTCCAGCATGAGCAGACCTCCGCTTGAGGGATAAATGACAAACTGGCTGGCAGGATTGAAACCGCTTACAGCGAGTACGGATCGCCCCCCGCTGAGGGCACTATACGTGCCGCTGAAACCTATCTGCGACAGGAGAGTGCCCGCATCGTTGCTGTCCTCCCCTCCGGTAATAGTGATTCCGTCCGAATTAAACGTCAGCAGGCCGCCTGCCGCCAAAGGGTTCTCGTTTATATCAAGTCCACCAATCGTGAAAACCGCTGCGCCAGATGGTATTGCAGCATTTTGTTGGGTAAAGATGTCGCCGGTGAGGAACGCTACGCCATCGGTCTCAATGAACTTCGCGTGGGTTTGATCAACCGTGAAAACATCAAAGGTTTGCGCACCGAAGGGGCCGTTAAGCGTTGCGGTCGCTGGAGTGCTTCCTGATCCGGCCGTTATGGTGCCCGTCAGAGATTGGCCTCCAGCCAAACTCAGGGCATCATTGACGTCCTGTATTCCAGTGGCGTTGCCGCTTCCATCCACGGTGAAAGCTCCTGCCTGCGCGGCTGGAGAACCGTTCCCATCGATCCCGCTAAAAAGGAAAGCATAGGAATTGCTATCCAGAGAGGCAGATGAGCTTTGCAAATCAATCGTTCCGCTACCCGATCCGCCTGAGTCGAAACGGGTGATCAATCCGTGGGAGGTAGATGAGAGGACGAAATCGAAACCAATCTTTCCCAGAGAACCGGCGGTCAATGTCGCGGTGCCTCGGCCATCGGACCCAACGGCGTAGCTGCCGCCGTTAATCGCAAAATTGCCCAATATTTGTGCGCCTGGATCACTGTAGTCGAGTGACCCGCTAGTAACTCCGCCACTGCCGTTTGCCGCGAATGTGCCGGCAATGGCGAAGAAGTTTCCGCCACTGTCTGTCCCGGTGGTGGAAAAAGTGTAGCTGCCATTCAATTCGCTATTCGTCGAGGTAGTGCCGGTAATCGTACCGTTGCCGGTACTGTTGCCGCTTCCTCCGCATCCGGCGAAAGCCGCGAGCACGGAAAGCGAAGCCAGCAAAATGATGCTACTGCGTAAAGACATAAACCTTCCCCCTGAACCTGATAAGGACATTTTGAGCACGCATCATGACCTTGCGCTGACATTAGCACGAACTGCGTCCGCTGCTTTTAAACCCGAACCACGGAAATAAGTAGCGCATGCTACCAAGAATTCGCCGTTCTTCGATAAGTCGCCATTACTATGTGAACTTCCTGCGGGTTTTGCCGATTTAGTTTTTGGACTAACATGATGGGAGCGACGCCGAGGGCTTTTGGTTGCATTCAATTTGCAGTTCCTGCCCCGGAGAAATGAGCAGGCTGGCATTGACAAATCGTTACAATCTTTCGCGGCTCAAGGTCTCGCAGAATGTCACTGGGCGGAACAACCACCGGCGCATGGTGCGCCACACGTTGCTGGCCGCATCGCTCATATCTATGTGCAGTGGCGCCGGGTTGAGCGCGTTTGCATTGTTCAATGGTGGCAACGGGCAAAGAACGGCCCGGTCTGCGGAGAATGCGCCTGATTCATCGCCGGTCATTATCGACACCCTTTCTCTGCCCGGCACTCATCCCCGGGCGGCTTACTCGGTGCAATTGCGTGCGCGCGGAGGAGCTGTTCCTTACCAGTGGAAAGTGGAGACCGGAGATTTGCCTCCGGGGTTGAGACTTGAAGATGACGGCACGTTGCAGGGGTCGCCCACTCGCACGGGGGAGTTCCGGTTCACGATTTCCGTGCGCGATGGAAGCCGTCCGCAGCAGGTCGTGCAACGGGAGTACTCGCTGAATGTGGCGGCGGCGATCTCCATGGAGTGGAAGACGCCGCCGCACGTGACGGGCAGCAGGATCGATGGAAGCGTGACAGTCACCAATTCAACGGAAGACGATTTGGATTTTACCTTTGTTGTGGAGGCGATCGCCGACAACGGACGAGCGACTGCGATCGGCTATCAGCGATTTCCTCTGAAGAAAGGCACGATAGATTTCGAACTTCCCTTCGGCGAGAATCTGGCGCATGGAGCTTATGTGGTGCATGTGGATGGCGTGGGAGAGATTGCCGACAAGAACGAGATTCACCGGGCGCGCTTGCAGACGCCGGGGCCCTTGCAGGTAGTGGCTGGGCCGTAAGCACGGGACACAGAATCTCGCATCCTCCCCGAATCAATTATCCTCCCATCAATGCCCGAATTCTGTGACGTTGCCGTGCCCGTGCCGCTGGACATGGTCTTCACCTACCGTGTTCCCGCGGATGCCGCGCCAGTAGTGGGCGGGCGCGTGCTGGTTCCATTTCGCCAGCAGCGCATGACAGGCATTGTCATGGAGTTGCACGACCGCGAGCCTGCGGTTGTAACAAAAAAGGTGTTGGCCGTTCTTGATGCAGCGCCCGTGCTCGATGAGCAACTATTGCGGCTGGGCCGCTGGATTTCCGATTACTATCTGGCGCCGCTGGGCGAAGTGTTTCGCACCATGCTGCCGCTGAATGCGGAATTCAAACGAGCGGTCAGCTATCGCATCACGGACGAAGGGCAGATGGCACTGCACCTGGCGGGCACGTCGGGGTCGCCTGGACGCTCGAAACGAACGCCGGAGGAGCAAGCCGCGGAATTTCGCGTGCTCGACTATTTGGCGAATCGGCTGCCGGAAACGGCGTCCGGCACGAACGGGCAGGGCACGGCTTCAGCCGTGCCGTATGAAGCCAGTAGCGGTTGGGCTTTAGCCCCTGGAGTCGCGACGGTTCGCGAAGAAACTCTTCGCGCCGCCACTCGCGCTTCCAAGGCAATTCTCGCCGGCATGGTTCGTAAGAAGTGGCTGATGCGCGAAGATGTTTCCGCAGCGGTTGACGCCACCCGCATAATCAAGATTGCAGTGCTCCGTTCCGCGGAGGCCGTAAGCAAACTCAACGACAATCAGCGGCAACTCATCGACACGCTTGCCGCCAGCGGAGGCCGAGTCCCTGTCGACGCGCTGCAATCGCTCGACGTTCCACGCACCACGCTCGGTACTCTGGTTCGCCGGGGTCTTGTCGAGATTATCGACGAGCCTGCGGGCTTTGCTGTTTCGCGCAGCAAGCCGCGGCCTTCGCCGTTTGGCTTTGAATTCAATACAGCGCAGCAAGCCGCGCTGGCGCGAGTAAACGAAAGCGTGGCCAAGTATAAGTTCAACGGCATTCTGCTGCACGGAGTCACCGGCTCTGGCAAAACGGCGGTCTATCTCGCCGCAATGCGCGCGGTGCTTGAGGCCGGGCGGTCGGCCATTTTACTGGTCCCTGAGATCGGCCTCACGCCTGCGGTCGCCGCCGACCTGCACCAGATCTTTGCCGACGAAGTTGCCATTCTCCACTCGGCTCTTTCCGACAAAGAGCGCGCGGAGCAGTGGCATCGCATCAAGCGCGGAGAGGCGCGGATGGTTGTTGGCACACGCTCGGCGGTCTTCGCGCCGGTGAGCGATCTGGCGCTGGTCATCGTCGATGAAGAACACGATTCTTCCTACAAGCAGGAGGAAACGCCGCGATATCACGCGCGCGACATTGCCGTAATGCGCGCGAAAATGGCGGAAGCTACCGTCGTGCTCGGTTCGGCAACGCCATCGCTGGAGTCTTATTTCAATGCGAAGAAAAATAAATACGCGTTGATCGAATTGCCCGACCGCGTGGAGCGGCGCCCGCTGCCCGAAGTGGAGATCGTCGACATGCGGCTGGAGTTTCAGGAGACCGGGCAGGAGCAGGTGATCTCGCGCAAGCTGGCCGGCGAAATCGCGGAGCGGCTGGCGCGCCACGAGCAGATCATGATTCTGCTCAACCGCCGCGGATACTCCCCCGTAGCCCTGTGCCGTTCGTGCGGCAAAAAACTCGAGTGCCGCAACTGCGCTATCTCGCTGACTCATCACAAGCGCGAACACAAGATGGTCTGCCATTATTGCGGCTTTCTAGCGCCGGTGCCAAAGACGTGCGTTCACTGCGGCAGCGAGTACGTATATTTTCTGGGGACAGGTTCGGAAAAGCTCGAAGAATTGCTGCACGGCATGTTCCCGCAAGCGCGCATCGCCCGCCTCGATCGTGACACGGTTCGCGGCCACGAAGACTTCGAACGCACGTTGAATGCGCTGAATGAAGGCGAACTTGATCTGCTGGTGGGTACGCAGATGATTGCCAAGGGCCACGACATTCACGGTGTGACGCTGGTTGGCGTGATTGGCGCCGATGCCGCTCTGGGCCTGCCCGATTTTCGCGCCGCCGAGCGTACGTTCCAATTGCTCACGCAGGTGGCTGGGCGCGCTGGACGCGGGCAGTCTCCGGGAAAAGTTATTCTGCAAACTTTTTTTCAGGATCATTATGCGGTGCAGTACGCGGCGCATCACGACTTCGCTGGCTTTTACGAAAAGGAGTTGCGCTTCCGCAGTTGGACGCACTATCCGCCATATTCGGCGCTGGCCAACGTGCTGGTGCGCAGTCCAAAACTGGACGAAGCGCTGCAATGGTCCGGCGTATTGGGGAAATGGTTTGAGAGCACCAGACATGAAGGCGTTCGCGTGCTTGGCCCGGCTGCGGCGCCTATTGCGCGCGCGAAGAGCGACTATCGCTATCACTTCATACTGAAATCTCCCAGCCGCGAGAAACTCAACGCGACGCTACGCGCCATGCTGGCGCATGCAGCCGATAAGAAAATTCCGCGGACGCAGGTGATTGTGGATGTGGATGCGTTGTGGTTGATGTAGGACAGCTCCTAGCTTCCAGCTAAATCTGTGGGACATGTACTAACGGCGACTGATCGCGTGGCCTTATTAGCTCTTCATAAGAATGCGGCCTCCACGGAGAATATTCGTGGAGGCTTTCTCCTTTGCGAAAAACATTTGTCGTGCTGACTGCTCTCGTCTCCATCGTGCTGGCGTTGTCGGGCTGCGGCGGCGGAACAGGAATGTCCTCCAATTCAGGAGGGACCACTGGAAGCGGTGGCACCGGTGGAACCAGTGGCAGCGGGAATGGTAACAGCAGCGGAGACACTGCTTGCAGCGGAATTTCCGTAGGACAAGGCGCAAGCTTGAATGGATTTCGACCCTTCCCGGCAAGCAGTGCCTGGAATCAGGATATTTCAAGCGCGCCGGTGGATCCGAACTCTGCCGCGATTATCAACCTCATTGGACCAGGCGTCGGACTGCATCCCGATTTCGGTTCTGGCTTGTATAACGGATCGTCCATGGGAATTCCGTACGTTGTGGTCAATAGCTCGCAGAGCATGGCGACTATCGATTTCACCGCCTATGGCGACGAGAGTGATCCCGGTCCCATGCCGGTTCCGGCAACGGCTCCGATTGAAGGCTATCCGAATCCGGGCAGCGGCGACCGGCACGTGTTGGTGGTCGACAGCAGTACTTGCTTTTTGTATGAGCTGTACAGTTCCTATCCCAACAGTGATGGCAGTTGGAACGCCGGTTCGGCTGCCGTGTGGGATTTGGCAAATGGGGAGCAGCGGCCGTGGACGTGGACTTCCGCCGATGCCGCGGGGCTGCCGATTTTTCCGGGGCTTGTCCGTTATGACGAAGTAGCGGCCGGCGCGATTCAACACGCCATCCGGTTTACGCTGCCGCAAACTTCGGCTGGCATGGTGCCTCCGGCGTCACACTGGGCGGCGACTTCCAGCGACGCATCGGCTCCGCCGATGGGAATGCGTTTGCGATTGCAAGCGAGCTACGATATTACCGGATTCTCAACCAACGTTCAGGTCATTCTGACGGCATTGAAAAAATACGGATTGATCCTGGCCGACAACGGCAGCGCCATGTATTTGAGCGGTGCTCCCGATGACCGCTGGAGCAATGACGACCTGCACAATCTCTCGTCGGTGCCGGCGTCGGCGTTTGAAGTCGTGCAGATGAATCCGGTCTACACTGCTGCGAGCGTGCCGCAGGGAGCAGCGCCGGCGATCAGCAGCTTTACGGCAAGTCCTTCGAGCGTGAGTGCGGGCGCACAGGCCACGTTGAGCTGGCAGGTGAGCGGGGCATCCTACTACGTAATCTCTCCGCAGATTGGGGCAGTGAGCGGGACAAGTGTTGTTGTAACTCCCGCACAAACGACTACCTACACATTGTATGCAACCAATCAATACGGGCGAACCACAGCGACGGTTACTGTGACCGTTCACTAACGCTGTCCTGCTCCTCGAGCGTGCGAAAAGTATGCTGGAAGATTGAAGCCTCCGGGCACTCCTTCAATCCGTCCAGGAACTCGGAGAGAGTATTTGCTTTCTGGCGTGTAATGCGCAGAAGATGCGCCGAGGTGTTGAAGTAAAACGGCTTTATCGCGGTTCGCGGCATAGCTGGCGCTGCGCTGGTCATGCATTCACTCCTAAAGTTGTTGTCTCATCGCTGTCGGCTGCAACGTCATTGGTTCATCGCGATTTGATTCATTCTGGTTGGGTTCGTCTTGATTTGACCCATCTTGCGATGCCTGAAGCCATCGCTCCAGCAGCGCCAGAACTTCGCCGGGGGGCTGCAACCATACTTGGGCGGCGGTCTGCCGCCATCGGGGACGTACCAACACAGTCAAATGCCGAGTCTTCAAGACAGGATCATTCGGGAATTGGCCACCCAACGAATATTCATTCAAAGCCCGGAATGCCTGCTCGTCGGTGATGTCGTCTCCCAAATAAGCGACTGGGGCGTGGGAATCCATTTCACTAAGAATGGTTCGCACGGCATCCCCTTTGTTTGGATTGTGTGCGCGAATTTCAACCCCTCCGTCGAAAGCCAGCAGTTTCAATCCCGATTGCCTGGCAATGGGCGTCCAGCCCAGCAGTACTCGACCTCGAACGGCACTTGCCTCCGTCTCACTCAGACCGCGCCAATGGACCGCGATGCTTCCTGTTTTAAACTCGGCGGCATCTTGCAAGTCCTGATCGCGCAACCAGTCTTTGGCTTTCCCCAATGCTTTCGCAGTGTGATCGTCCAGCGGCGCAATGTCGGCGCTTCCATCGGCCTTCAGCCGCTGCGATCCGTGAAGGCCCCAAAATTCAAGGCTCGGCTCGATCCCCAGCAGTGGAATGACTTCCTTTGCATCCCTTCCCGAGACGATGACAACTCGCGTCTTACCCGTGTGAACAATCTTCTGCACAACTTGCGAGATGCCAGGATACGGAAATGCGCCCTGACGATCCTCATGGAATGGGGCCAGCGTGCCGTCATAATCCAACATGAGCAGTGACCGCGGCGCTCCGGCGACCGCTTGCAGAAAGGATTCGACTAAGACTCTCGCATCCGGATTCAACCAACTTTCTCCTTGTTCCGTGCCCAGGGGCATCACGCGACAGCCACGTTTCCACGAAACTCTTCCTGAGCAGAGTCTGCGGTATCGAGCCTAAGCTCGCACAGCTCAGTAATCAGACTCCCCGCCCAGCGGTAAATATTTTGTTCTCTGATGGTCCTGCGCATGCGGTGCGCGCGCAGTTGCTTCTCTTCCGGTTCCATCTCCAAAGCGACGCGGATTGCTTCCGCGGTCTGGTCGATGTCGTATGGATTCACCAGCAGGGCATCCCGCAGTTCGCGCGCCGCTCCCGTAAATTGGCTCAGAATCAGAACGCCACGTTCGTCACGTCGGGCGGCGAGAAATTCCTTCGCGACCAGGTTCATGCCGTCATGCAACGAAGTCACCAGGCAAAGATCGGCGGCGCAGTAATAGCGTTCAATCTCTTCGTGGCTATGTTGCCGCTTGAGAAAAACTATGGGCTTCCATTTTCCCGCTTGAAAGCGCCAGTTAATTCGTTCTGACTCCGCTTCCACCTCGGCCAGAAGATCGTGATAACGCTTGATGTGAGTGCGGCTCGGCGCCCCGATCTGCACGAAAGTGAATTTGCCCACGTAGCTGGGATATTTTTCCAGGAATCGTTCAATCGCCAGGAAACGCTCCAGAATTCCCTTCGTGTAATCCACTCGGTCGACGCCGATGCCCATGAACGATGCCTCGAGGCCCAGGTTGTGCATCAACGATGATCGCTCGAGGTAGTTCACGCGGTGTTGAGTGCTCTCGACGGAGTCATCGTCCGTCAGTTTGACGCTGATGGGGAATGGCCGGACGAGAGTGCGGTGGTTCTGGCGCAAAACGGAAAAGTGCTCCCAGTCGACCCGCGATTCAACGACGCGGTCTGCTGTTTGCAGAAAGTTGTTGCAATGCGATTGGATGTGAAATCCGACCAGGTCCGCTCCCAGCAGTCCGTCAACCAGTTGCCGTTGCCACGGGCAGATGCCGAACGCTTCCAAGTTGGGCCAGGGAATATGCCAGAAAATAGCCACCCGCGCGTCCGGCCTTTTCTCCTTCAGCATTCGCGGTAGCAAGGCAAAGTGGTAGTCCTGGACCAGCACAATCGGTTTGGGTGTGTCCTCAATCTCTTCCAGAACCGCATCTGTGAACTTGCGGTTCACTTCTTCATAGTGCCGCCAATCCTGGGCGCGAAAAATTGGTCGCGTGTGGGCGATATGACAGAGCGGCCACAATCCTTCGTTGGCAAACCCGTAGTAATAACCTTCCTCCTGCTCCTTGGTCAGCCACACCCGTCGCAACGTATACCGAGGGTCATTTGGAGGGACACGCAACCGATCATGTGCATCTACGACTTCGGTGTCGGCGTCTCCGTTACCGTGGGCGATCCAGGTACCGTCGCAGGCGTCGAGCACCGGCTCGAGAGCGGTGACTAAGCCGCTGGGCGGCACAATCACTTCAAGTGACTTGCCGTTGCGCTGGTGCAAGTAAGGCTCACGATTCGATACGACGAAGAGGCGTCCGCCATCAAGGCGGGTTTGCAGATGAACCGCGAGCCGGTCCGCCGTCCACATGGATTGTCCGGCTTCCCGCAGCCGAGCTTCATTCTCCGCGGCACTGCGTGCTTGGCTGAGGCTTTCCGCCAGTGTGACCACCTCCCACGCGAGCGGCCGGAACAGTTCCAAGTCCGGCATTTGCTGCCGTGAAGAAATTCTTCCCATGCGGAGCGCGCGCATCCATTGCGCGGCACGCGCGATGGGCCCGGCAATGCTCCAGCGCACAATCAGCAGTGTAATGAAAACGATGAGTACGACCTGGATGAGCACGCTCAGAAATGCTTCGCGCCAGGCACGCAGAGTCTGTTCGCGAATGTAACGAGCGTCGTGAACGACGGCGAGTCCGCCCACAATTTCATCCTGGCGATGCAGAGGCAATGCGAAGATGTGTACCGGGTCGTCTCCCAGCCGGACGAACGAACTCTTTCCTTCCCCCTCCGCTATGGCTTTGGTTACTTCCTGGGGTATGGAAGGAAGGACAGCCGCTAACTCTGAAGTGATGGCTACGACTTTGCCCTGCCGGTCGTAAACAGCGACCCCTAACAGGTGTTCGCGGTTTCCGAAGCGTTGCACCAGGCGCTGCAGTCCGCGCTCTGATCCCGATTCCCACGATTTCTCGACATTGCCGGCAACGCTCTCTCCCAGTACTTCGGCGCGACGCTCCAAATCACTGCGCAGACCGCGCTTTCCTCCGGCGACCTCATAATAGGAAAAACCTAGCGAAACCAGCGTGATACCAACGATCAGGGAGACGATTAGCCGGACACTCAACAGGCGCATGTGTGGCCTCTCCATGGCAAACCTGAAGGAGCATGGCGCGAAAGCGAAACAAACATAACTGTCATAATGGCTTCATTGAGTGAAAATCAGGACGGTTCTCGTCCTCAGGCTTTGCAATTGTCCAGTCCGTAAAATGTTAAATAATCGGTGGAAGAAGTGAACATACGGAAATCAATGTAGAGTCAGTCAGGAGAAAAGGCGTCCAGTTGGAAAACGGATTTTCCGAGCCGTCCAAGTTTCAAGTTTGGACTGACAATTAATCTCGCTACGGAATTCACCCGAGTTTCATCCTGATCGTCTGTTCATAAAATATGCAGGAGTTTGCTTTAGGTCTCAGGTGTCCCAAATTTAGGTTAGGCCGGAATGCTTGGAACTTCGTGAGTTATTCCCAGTACTAGGAAGTTCCTTTAGATGGGCGGATACAGTAAAGACCCTAGGGTCATCCCAGGTTTTCTCGTGATCCAATGTAGCCTCGGTATCTGTGTGAACATGAATCCCTACAAGGTTCCTTCCAGAGCAGATGGTTAGTACCATTTCTGATTTCGGCCGTTGGTTCATTGCAGGCACTCCGCTCGTTGCCGCTCTTTTTCGTGACAATGTTAAGCCGGCGATCTGTACTAATGCTGCCACATTGATTCGGCGCGCAAACAGTCATTCCTCAAGCATTTGTTCGGCAGTTCAAGTCGTCCCTCAGTCCAGGAGAAGGCGAAGCTCATGAAGAGAAACAACGATTCCATGACCGCCGTTGCCAACGGCACAACAAGCGAAAATAGAAAGGCGGGCAATAACGGCGGTACTGTTGCCGCTCCGCCGCCGGTTTCGGACGATCTCAGCGTGATTCTCGCCGGCCTGCAAACCATGCGGGATGGCGATTTTTCCGTTCGTCTTCCAGGCTCATGGACCGGCCTGGCGGGGAAAGTTGCGGACACTTTCAATTCCATTGTTGCTGCCAATCAAAAGATGTCGCAGGAATTGAAACGGGTTGGGCAAGTGGTGGGTAAGGAAGGAAGAACCCGCGAGCGTACGCGCTTTCACGAATCCAGGGGGGCGTGGGGCGAGATGGAAGTTTCCATCAATACACTGGTTGAGGATTTGCTCCGGCCAACTGAGGGCGTGACACGCGCTATTGCCGCCGTGGCCCAGGGGAATCTGACTCAAACTGTGCGGTTGGATGTGGATGGCCGGCCGCTGGAAGGCGAGTTCCTGCGCTCTGCCAACATTGTTAACACTATGATTCAGCAGCTTGGCATTTTCACTGCTGAGGTGACGCGCGTAGCCCGAGAGGTCGGTACCGACGGCAAGCTCGGCGGCCAAGCGCAGGTTCCAGGCGTGGCCGGCACGTGGAAAGATCTTACAGATTCCGTCAATTCAATGGCGAGTAATCTCACCGGCCAGGTGCGTAACATTGCTGAAGTGGCTACAGCTGTCGCCAGTGGCGATCTTTCCCGAAAAATTACGGTCGATGTGCGCGGCGAAATTCTTCAGCTTAAAGAAGCCATCAACACGATGGTGGACCAGTTGCGATCGTTTGCTTCTGAAGTGACGCGCGTGGCCCGCGAAGTGGGCACCGACGGAAAGCTCGGCGGCCAGGCCGTTGTCGTGGGCGTGGCGGGCACGTGGAAGGATCTTACGGATTCCGTTAACGCCATGGCGGGTAACTTGACGGCTCAGGTGCGAAACATTGCCGAGGTGACAACGGCTGTGGCGCGTGGCGATCTATCGCGCAAAATCACGGTGGACGTGAAGGGCGAAATTCTTGAACTCAAAGACACTATTAACACGATGGTGGATCAGCTTAATGCATTCGCTGGCGAGGTAACGCGTGTGGCGCGCGAAGTTGGTACCGAAGGAAAGCTGGGCGGACAAGCGCAAGTGCCTGGTGTCGGTGGAACATGGAAAGATCTCACCGACAACGTGAACTTCATGGCCAGCAATCTCACGGGCCAGGTGAGAAACATCGCCGAGGTGGCGACGGCTATCGCGAATGGCGATTTATCGCGCAAAATCACCGTCGATGTGCGCGGCGAAATTTTGCAGTTGAAAGAAACGCTGAATACGATGGTGGATCAGCTTAACCGTTTTGCGGGCGAGGTGACGCGCGTAGCCCGCGAAGTCGGTACGGAAGGCCGTCTGGGCGGACAAGCCAACGTGCCTGGAGTAGCCGGTACCTGGAAAGATCTTACCGACTCGGTCAACTCCATGGGTGGAAACCTGACCGGACAAGTCCGCAACATCGCTGAAGTCACAACCGCGGTCGCCCGCGGCGATCTGTCGCGCAAAATCACAGTTGACGTGAAAGGGGAAATTCTCGAACTAAAGAACACCATCAACACGATGGTGGACCAGCTCAACGGATTTGCCGGAGAAGTAACCCGCGTTGCCCGCGAGGTCGGAACGGAGGGTAAACTCGGCGGACAAGCTCAGGTGCCTGGAGTGGCCGGCACGTGGAAAGATCTGACGGACAATGTCAACTTCATGGCCAGCAACCTGACCGGCCAGGTGCGAAATATCGCCGAAGTCGCCACGGCCGTGGCTCGTGGCGATTTGTCACGCAAGATTACGGTCGATGTGAAAGGCGAAATTCTCGAGCTCAAAGACACGCTGAACACAATGGTGGACCAGCTTCGCTCATTCGCGTCGGAAGTAACGCGCGTGGCCCGCGAAGTTGGAACGGATGGCAAACTCGGAGGCCAGGCTCAAGTGCCGGGCGTGGCAGGTACGTGGAAGGATCTCACGGACTCGGTCAACTCCATGGCCAGCAACTTGACCGGACAGGTTCGCAATATCGCCGAGGTTGCGACGGCCATTGCCAGCGGAGATCTCTCGAAGAAAATTACGGTCAACGTAAGCGGCGAAATCCTGCTGCTCAAAGAAACCATCAACACGATGGTGGACCAACTCAACGCGTTCGCCGGCGAAGTGACGCGCGTGGCCCGCGAAGTCGGTACTGAAGGGCGTCTGGGCGGACAAGCTAACGTCCCCGGTGTTGCTGGCACATGGAAGGATCTCACGGACTCGGTTAACTCGATGGCCGGGAATCTTACTGGCCAGGTGCGCAATATCGCCGAAGTCACAACTGCTGTCGCCCGTGGCGATTTGTCGCGCAAAATCACCGTGGATGTGAAGGGCGAAATTCTCGAGCTTAAGAACACCATTAACACGATGGTGGATCAGCTCAATGCGTTCGCCGGTGAAGTAACTCGCGTGGCCCGCGAAGTCGGCACGGACGGGAAGCTAGGTGGCCAGGCGCAGGTGCCCGGCGTTGCCGGAACGTGGAAAGATCTAACCGATAATGTCAACTTCATGGCCAGCAATCTTACGGGCCAGGTACGTAACATCGCTGAAGTTGCGACCGCCATCGCGAATGGCGATCTCTCGAAGAAAATCACTGTGGACGTGCGCGGCGAGATCTTGCAGCTCAAAGAAACGCTGAACACGATGGTCGAGCAACTGCGATCATTCGCTGCCGAAGTAACTCGCGTGGCCCGTGAAGTCGGCAGCGAAGGCCGTCTCGGTGGACAGGCTAATGTCTCGGGTGTGGCCGGCACGTGGAAGGATCTCACTGACTCAGTGAACGCCATGGCGGGAAACTTGACGGGCCAGGTGCGCAACATTGCCGAGGTTACAACGGCTGTGGCTCGCGGTGACTTATCACGCAAAATCACTGTAGATGTGAAAGGCGAAATTCTCGAGCTTAAGAACACCATTAACACGATGGTGGATCAGCTCAATGCCTTCGCCGCCGAAGTAACGCGCGTGGCGCGCGAAGTCGGTACCGAAGGCAAGCTGGGCGGCCAGGCGCAGGTGCCGGGTGTGGCCGGAACGTGGAAGGATCTTACCGACAACGTAAACGTGATGGCCGCCAATTTAACGGAACAGGTACGCGGCATCGTCAAAGTGGTGACAGCTGTCGCTAATGGAGAGCTGACACAAAAGTTGACTGTGAATGCAAAAGGCGAGGTCGCGGCCCTGGCCGAAACGATTAACAACATGACCGACACGCTCGCTACCTTCGCCGACCAGGTTACAACTGTGGCGCGCGAAGTCGGCGTCGAAGGCCGGCTTGGTGGCCAGGCTAACGTGCCCGGCGCCGCTGGGACGTGGAAAGATCTCACCGGCAACGTGAACTTGCTGGCCGACAATTTAACCAACCAGGTACGCGCAATTGCGGAAGTCGCTACCGCCGTTACCAAGGGTGACCTTACTCGATCGATTCAGGTGGAAGCGAGCGGCGAAGTGGCCGACTTGAAAGACAATCTGAACACGATGATCGACAATCTCCGCCTGACCACCGATCGCAATACCGAACAGGACTGGCTCAAAACAAATTTGGCTCGGTTCACGGGCATGTTGCAAGGACAACGCGACCTGACAACGGTAGGACGAATGCTGCTGTCGGAACTGGCTCCCTTGGTGAGCGCACAGCAAGGGGTGATCTACCAGAGGGGCAGTGAAGACTCTTCCGAGATGGTACTGCTTTCAGCATTTGCCGGCGATGGCGAGGATGGGCATCTGCGGCGTTTGAAGATTGGCGAAGGATTAGTGGGACAATGCGCGTCGGAGAAACGGCGAATGCTAATCTCCGAGTTGCCGCCTAACACAATTTCAATTCGGTCGGGTTTGTTCGAAGCGGTTCCGCGAAACGTTATCGTGCTTCCCGTGCTGTTTGAAGACCGCGTTAAGGCTGTCATCGAACTGGCTTCGCTGAGCGCGTTCACAACATCTCACCTGGCATTCCTCGAACAGCTAACGGCCAGCATCGGCATCGTGCTCAACAGCATTGAGGCCACCATGCAGACGGAAGGACTGTTGAAGCAATCCCAACAGTTGGCCACCGAACTTCAGGTGCAGCAGAAAGAATTGCAGCAGACCAACGAGCAGCTCGCGCAAAAAGCGCAGCAGCTCGCCGAACAGAACGTCGAAGTGGAACGTAAGAACCAGGAAATTGAGCAAGCCCGACGCGCCCTCGAAGACAAAGCCAAGGAATTGGCTCTGACTTCGAAATACAAGTCGGAGTTCCTGGCCAACATGTCGCACGAGTTGCGTACGCCGCTGAATAGCATTCTGGTGCTCGGCCAGCAACTCAGCGACAACCCAGATGCGAACCTGACGCCGAAACAAGTCGAGTTTGCCCGCACCATTCATGGCGCAGGAACTGACTTGCTGAACCTGATCACCGACATTCTCGATCTATCGAAGATTGAATCTGGAACGGTTTCAGTGGAAGCAGAAGAGGTCTTCTTCGCCAGCTTACTCGACGCAGTGGGCCGTCCGTTCCGGCACGAAGCGGAGAACCGACGCCTCGGCTTCGAGGTGCAAACCGATCCGCACCTTGCCCGCAGCGTGGTTACCGACTCGAAGCGGCTGCAGCAAGTATTGAAGAACCTGCTGTCCAATGCTCTCAAGTTCACCGAGGTCGGAGGCGTTCGCTTGTCGGTTTCTCCGGCAAGGGACGGTTGGAGCGAGGATCATCCGATTCTGGCGAAAGCAGCATCGGTCGTGGCCTTTGAAGTTTCCGATACCGGCATTGGTATTCCCTACGATAAGCAGCGCATCATCTTCGAGGCCTTTCAGCAGGCAGACGCCGGCACCAGCCGCAAGTATGGCGGCACCGGTCTGGGGCTTGCGATCAGCCGCGAGCTGGCCAGTTTGCTGGGTGGAGAAATTCAACTACGCAGCGCTCCGGGACGCGGCAGCACATTCACACTCTATCTGCCGCAAACCTATGTAGGCCCCTCCACTTCGAGCGCTGCTATCGCTGAGCGGAAATCTCCGTCGGCGATTTCGACGTCGCAGTTGACGATGTCTGGTGTTTCGGAGCTGCCGGCCGAAAAGATTCCGGACGATCGGGATAATCTGCAGGCTGACGATGCGATTCTTCTGATAGTGGAAGACGATCCACACTATGCGCGCGTGCTGTTGGATCTTTCTCGAGACAAGGGTTTCAAAGTTCTGGTCGCTAATCGTGGCGCTGAAGCGCTGGCGCTGGCGCAAGAGTACCATCCGACCGCAGTGTCGCTGGATGTGTTCCTGCCCGACATGCTGGGCTGGACGGTGCTGAACCACTTGAAGCAGGATGCGGCAACGCGGCACATTCCAGTTCAAATGTTGACGCTGGACGAAGACCGGCACCATGGCCTGGCTCGTGGGGCATTTGCATTTGTTACAAAACCCACGACGCCGGAGGGACTGGAAACAGCGTTGTCCCGCATCAAGGAATATGCCGCTCCACGCCGGAAACGATTGCTGGTTGTGGAGGATAACCCGGCCGAGCAGCTGAGTATCAAGGAGCTCTTGGGTTATGACGACATCGACGTCACTGTCGTTGCCACGGGTGCGGAAGCTATCGAGGCAGTTACGGAGCACAGTTTTGACTGCGTCGTTTTGGATTTGCGTCTGCCTGACATATCAGGCTTCGACGTATTGGAACGCTTTCGTGACACTCCCGCGGTTGGCGATTTGCCAGTTATAGTCTTTACCGGCAAGGAGCTTTCACCGGAGGAGGATGCGCGACTGCATTCGCTGGCCCGCAGCGTTGTGGTCAAGGGAGTCGAGTCGCCCGAACGGCTGTTGGATGAAACGGCTTTGTTCCTGCACCGCGTAGTCGCCGATCTTCCGGTAGAGAAGCAGAGAATGCTTGACCGGCTGCACCGCTCCGACGATGCGCTCGTGGGTAAAAAAGTCCTGGTAGTAGACGACGATGTGCGCAACATCTTCGCGCTCAGCAGCGTGATCGAGCGTCGCGGTATGACTGTCATCACGGCTGGAACCGGCAGGGAAGCGATCGCCAAGCTCGAATCGACTCCGGATGTCGCTATCGTGCTTATGGATATCATGATGCCGGAGATGGACGGCTACGAAACGATGCAGGTGATTCGGCAAAACGCTTTGTTCCGGCGTTTGCCCATCATTGCACTGACCGCCAAAGCGATGAAAGGTGACCGTGAAAAGTGTCTCGAGGCGGGAGCATCGGAATATTTAGCCAAGCCGGTCAATACTGAGCAATTGCTATCTTCGCTGCGAATGTGGCTTCATAGATAGGCGCAGGTTTTCCGCGACGGCGCGCGTGGTCCGGTGACCTGTGCGGAGAGGACCAATGGAAGCGAACGAGAAGGTCAACATACTGATGGTGGATGATCAGCCGGCCAAGCTGCTCAGCTATGAAGTCATGCTGGGTGGACTGGGAGAGAACCTTATCAAAGCCACTTCCGCGAAGGAGGCCCTCGAAGTCCTGCTGAAGACAGACGTTGCCGTGGTGCTGATGGACGTGAGTATGCCCGAGCTGGACGGGTTTCAGTTGGCAGCAATGATTCGCCAGCACCCGCGTTTTCAGAGAACTGCGATTATTTTTGTTTCAGCCGTCCATCTCACCGACCTGGACCAACTGAAAGGATATGAGCACGGGGCGGTCGACTACATTTCCGTACCGGTCGTTGCCGAACTCCTGCGCGCGAAGGTAAGAGTATTTGCGGAGCTACACCGCAAGACGAGGCAATTGGAGACGCTGAACCGCGAGCTCGAGCAGCGAGTTCTGGAGCGCACCGAGGAGTTGGCAAGCAAAGCCGAATTGCTGTTGCGCCTGAATGTGGAACTGGTGGGGAAGAACCAGGAGCTCGATGCCATCGTAAGCACCGCTCCAGACGTTATTTTCAGCAGCCAGGGAGATGGGCACTACGAGTACGTCAGCGACAGGTTTCACGAGTATGCTGGCACTTCTTCCGACTCCGGCCACAGTGTTCGCTGGCTGGACTATGTGCATTCCGAAGACGCCGATCGAATCCAAGTGAGTTGGACGGAGTGCGTTGACGCGGGGGGCAGCTTTGAATCGGAGTATCGATTGCGCTCCAAAGACGGCTCCTACCGCTGGTTCCGTTCTCGTGCAGTTCCTATTCGCGATACAGAAGGACGGATCGTCAAGTGGTACGGCACGTGTTCCGACATCCACGACAGCAAGTTGCTGGAACAGTCGATTCGCGATAACGCCGCTGAACTGGAAAAAATGGTCGATCGCAGGACGGATGAATTGCGGCGCCTTTCCGTACGTCTCATGGCCACGCAGGATGAGGAGCGCCGCCGCATCGCTCGCGATCTTCACGACGGGTTAGGACAAGAACTTGCCGTGGCCAAAATGGTGTTGGACAAAATCAACCTGCAAAAATCTGCTTCGCCGCGAGATGAGGCCTGGGCTCAGGCTAGCAATATTGTCGATCAGGCTATTCAGCAGGTTCGCACCTTGTCGCATCTGTTGCATCCGCCCTTGCTCGATGAAGTCGGCCTTCTGTCGGCGCTGAGTTGGTATGTGGACGGGCTCACAAAGCGCAGCGGCATCGAAGCTTCTTTGGATGTTCAGCCGCGCGATTTCCCGAGGATGACGGCCGAGGTGGAGACGGCAGTCTTCCGCATAGTGCAAGAGGCGCTCACCAATGTCTTCCGCCATTCAGGAGCGGGCAAGGTTTTGATCAGCTTGAGTCAAAAAGAAGGAATGATGGTAGTTGCAGTGCGGGACAACGGGAAGGGAATCGGCAAGAGAGTTGCCGAGCTGCAACCGGACAGCGTTGGAGTCGGTATTGGAGGTATGAAACAGCGCGCCAGAGAGTTTGGCGGAGAACTGCGGCTGACCAATGCTCATCCCGGAACCCTCGTCGAACTGCGGATACCGTCGAGTTCAGTGTTGCGAGAGCCAACCCCTGTCTTTGATGGATGCGCCTAGAGTGGGCTGAATTCGAGCAGTTCACTTCTCCGAGTAAATGTAAAACCTAAAGACCCACTACGCCTCGATTTGATGCGCTGCTCTTAGCGTGTTTTTGTCGTAACGCCTTTGAATCAATACCGTTCACACTGTATTTCACGAGCAGATCACACTTATTCGCCTGTAGTCTCCCCCAGATTTTTCCTGAACGCATGGACTTCGCTTACAGCGCGAACCCGATGGCACGGCAACCGGGTGAAAGTTACCGTTAAATGCGCAAGAGCATTCAAACAGTTGCTCGCTTCGAGCATGGAAGAGGTCGCCTATGACAAGAATCAGTTCCACATTGCCGAGATATTTCATGGTGCTCGGTGCCAGCTTACTCATCCTCGGCTGCATGGCATGGCCGAAAGATGACAAAGATCAATCGGATATCGACAAACGCCTGGACAACGCTGCCAAAGTTTTGAACGAGATTATGGGTACCCCGGACAAAGCCATCCCCGACAAAGTGATGAGCGATGCTAAGTGTGTTGCAGTGATCCCCTCAATGGTAAAGATCGCCGTAGGTTTTGGCGGAAGTCATGGCAAGGGCGTCGCTACATGCCGGACGGAAAATGGCACTTGGAGCGCTCCAGCCCCAATTACGATTACAGGCGGAAGCTGGGGATTGCAGTTGGGCGGTCAGGCAGTCGACCTGGTGATGATAGTTACCAACGACCAGGGAATGCAGCATTTATTGTCCAGCAAGTTCAAAATAGGCGCCGATGCCTCGGCGGCAGCTGGCCCAGTGGGGCGTGACACTGGCGCTGATACCGACTGGAAAATGAAGGCTGAAGTATTGACCTATTCGCGCGCGCGCGGCATTTTCGCAGGCATCGACTTGAACGGGTCGGCCGTCACGCAAGATAAAGATGAAACGCGAATTCTCTACGGAAGTTTCATTCCGTTCCCCGATATTTTAAGCGGTAAAGTTCGGCCGAAAGAGTCGAGTGAAACTTTCCTGGCTGCGATTCGGAAATATTCGGTCCAGGCCAAGGATAAGGATCACGGCGAATAAGGCTGGGTTTTCAAGAGAAAGGTTGGGCGAACTCTCTGCCAAGCCCGGTTCCGTTGCGAGCCGGGCTTGGTTCTCAAACAATTGTTCTAAGCAAATCAAACAACATTGGAGGATTTCATGTCGACAATTCTACTGATCGTTCTGGTGCTGTTGTTGCTCGGAGCCCTGCCAGCTTGGCCCTACAGCAGATCATGGGGTTATTATCCCAGCGGCGGACTCGGCTTGGTAGTCGTAGTTTTGCTCGTATTACTTCTGGCCGGTCGATTATAGAGTCGATCATTTTCAAGGGAAACGCATCGAGGAGCGTCTATGTTGAATCGTCAAAGTCCCCGCCACGCGGCCCAGACGTTGATTCCAGTGTCTTCGTCGGGATTGCTTGAATCAGGGGTGTTAGACACCCTTTATGCAGGCCGTGCACGAACAGCTCGGCCTGCGAAAGCCACCGCCCAGTTGCGCGAACCCAGAGTAGCGGGTCCGGAAGCAATCTGGGGACAATACAATAATTACCGATCGAATGGTGTGGCTCTGTCTGCTGTTATACACATGGCAATTCTCGGTGTGATTTTGGCCACGGCGACTTTCGGCCATCAGGTAGTGCAGCAAATACGCCAGCGTGAAGTCGTGACATTAATTGCACCTTCGCCGGATTCCTATGCCTTGCCTGTGGCGAAGAAAGTAGTGAGTGGCGGCGGCGGCGGCGGCGACCATAGTCCACTACCCGCTCCCAAAGGAGCGCTGCCGAAACCTGCGATGGAGCAGATTACTCCGCCACAGATTGTGGTTCGCAATGAGCACCCCAAGCTTGCGGTTGAGCCCACGGTCGTGGTTCCCCCGCAAGTACGTCTGGCAGAAAATCATATGTTGAACCTGGGAGTTCCTTCGGCTGCTCCGCTTCCTTCCGCGCCTCCATCAAACGGAACCGGCTCGGGTGGCGGCATGGGTGCCGGCTCGGGTGGCGGCGTAGGCGTAGGTCACGGTCCGGGAGTTGGTACCGGCAGCGGAGGAGGTATTGGCGGTGGCGTATTTAAGGTCGGAGGAGGGATATCGGCTCCTCAGGCTCTTTCGACACCAGATCCTGAATACACTCAGGAAGCCCGCAATGCCAAGACTCAAGGGACATGTATCCTGTGGCTCATAGTTGACGATCAAGGACATCCACGCGACATCCGAGTGGTGCGCGGCTTGGGATTTGGACTGGACGCCAGAGCAATTGATGCGGTCAAACAATGGCGTTTTCAACCTGCTATGAAGGACGGTCGACCGGTAAATGTACAGATCAGCGTAGAAGTCGGGTTTAAGCTTTATTGATTCGAGGGTTCTGCAACTCAATTGCCAATCTCTGCTTCCGTCACAGTCCGGCGCCTGTTTCAGCGCCGGGCTTTTCTTTGCTTCCGGTAAGTGCTGTTCTTCGTTTTTTGTGGGCATCCAATGCCGGCTTGCTCCTAACACTTTTCGCCACGAAAAGTTTCGCCTAGCGGCAGGAATAAATAGACCTCAGCATTTAACTTCACCGTGCGGTACAGCAAGTCTGGCAATCAAGTACAGGGGCATCCCGATGGGCGGCAGAAGGCATTGCCCTTACTCTTTGTCTGGAAGTTGAGGCTCCCCTAATAGTTGAGACCGTTTGAGACCACCAACTTAGGTTTTGATCGAAGGAGAATACAGTGGCTACTTGCGTGATTTCCGCGACAGCAACGAGCATGATTCCAGCCCGGGAAGAAACTCAGCGAGAGGAATCGGAGCGCAGCATTATTCAGCGCGCACAGAACGGCGACGAGCAGGCTTTTGCCACGCTCTTCCAATTGCACAAGAAGCGCGTTTACTCCGTGTGTCTTCTGATGACAAAGGATGTGGCCGAGGCGGAAGACCTTACGCAAGATGCTTTCCTGCAGGTATTTCGGAGCGTAGGTTCGTTCCGGGGCGATTCTGCTTTTTCGACCTGGCTCTACCGGATCGCCGTAAATACGGTGCTCATGAAGATGCGCCGCCGCAAGTCCCCACCTCCACTATCGCTCGATGAACCTGTGTCGCCGGATTCCCCATCTCTGCGGCACGACTTGGGGAAAGCGGATCCAGATCTGTGCGGCGTGGTCGATCGGATCGCGTTGCGCCGCGCGATGCTGGAGCTCCCTCAGGGATGCCGGAAGATCTTCGCCCTTCACGCGGTGGAAGGATATCAGCATCATGAGATCGCCAAACTGCTGGATTGCTCGATTGGCAATTCAAAATCGCAATTGCACAAAGCGAAGATGAAGATGCGCGATCTCCTGACTCCAAAGCGTAGAGTTTTGCGGCGATCCGCAGCCGGTCCGGTCATAGCTGGTCGAACTCCGGACAAGAGCGAAGATTTGGCTCAAGTTTCCATGTAGTGCTATGTGGTAATCGGCACGCGTCAGTGCTGGAAAAGGATCTTCAGAGGAAGTTAGGAAAGGACGAGTCTGTGGGGCTAGGAGCCATTGTAGTGATGGGGGCAGAGCAAGAGACCTTTTGCTCGACTGCCGCGCCAGTGATCGCAGAAAATCCCCTGCTCGCGCAGCCGATGGCGTGCGTCGAGATCGTGGGACGTTCCATGATCGAACGCACGATCGAAAGGCTGATGCGCGCTGAAGTAGAAATTGTTTCTGTGTTGGTTACAGAGCAAATTTCTCATCTGGTACAGCCGTTCTCGGCGACTTTGGAAAACGTTCAGGTTCAAGTGGTGACTGATGCAGCATCCGCGGTCGCCGATAAATTAAGAGACTATGCGGAGCGGGGGATTGAGCATTCGTTCATTATCTCCGCCAGCCTGTATGCGGAAACTGACCTGCTGGACTTGTTTTACTTCCATCGGGAAGCGCGACAGGCAGCTACGCGCGCCCTGGATAACGATGGCCCTTTGGATCTCTGGGTTGTGAATTGCGTGGATGCCGAGCAGAGCAATCTTGCCGATCTATTACTTCACGCGCAGGTTAAGGGCGCTTCGTACTTCGTCCGGGAATACGTGAACCGCCTTGCACATCCCCGCGACCTGCGCCAACTTGCTTCCGATGTGCTCCGCGGACGTTGCGCGATCCGTCCGTCCGGTCAGGAAATCAAGCCCGGCATCTGGGTTGACGAGGGAGCGGAAATCCATCGACGCGCTCGGATTGTGGCGCCCGCTTACATAGGGCGCGGGTCCAAAGTGAAGGAAGATACTTTAATTACCCGCTGCAGCAACATCGAAAAGGGCTGCCATGTTGATGCCGGTACGGTGGTGGAAGATAGCTCGATTCTGGCGAATACTCACATTGGCATTTGGCTGGATGTCTGCCATTCCGTCGCCCACGGAAACAAGCTTCTGAGTCTGGGACGCGATGTGGTAATCGAGATTTCCGATCCGAGCGTAATGCGATTCAACGGATCGGCGCGGAAAGAGGCAAGGAACAGCCTGGCTTTAGTTCACGGAAATGAAAAGCAAAAAATCGCTGCTGATCCAAGAAACGAGACTCCAGCGCCAGAGGCTTGGCAGCTCGGGGCCAATCCTATTCAGGGGTAATGAAGGGGGAAATGAAATGTATACGAAGAGTCCCGTAATCGTGATGGAGCTCCCGGAAAAACTAACCTATGCGGAAGGGCGGGCATTGCTGGCTGACTTGCAGCCGCTGCTCGAAGTTGATCGTCCCCGCGTCGTACTGGATTGCTCTCGCGTTCAGCACATGGATAGTGCGGGGATTGAAATACTTCTCCACTGCATGGAAGAGGCTATGAAACGGGACGGAGATTTGAAACTGGCCGCAGTCTCACCGATGTCGGCGGCGATTATGGAGCTCATGCGTGTCGACCGTTTGTTCGAGGTTTTTGAAACCTCTGAACAAGCAACGCGAAGTTTTCACGCCGTTGCTATGCCTGAGGCTCCGCAGGATTTGCCCTGGTATTCCACTGGGTATGGGTTGACCAATCTGAAATCTGCCTAAGGGTTCGTGTGAGAGTCGGAGGCGTACGTGGGAGCATGGCAAAAGATGCTGATGCACATGGCCTGGAGCGGTTTGCTCGTCTCCGGGCTTCCGGTCGCTGTGCAGCCAGTTGCGGCGCAGCAAGCCGCAGCCGTTCAGAACGGCGATCCTGCTGCAAACCGCAACCAACAGAAGCCCTCTTCTGCCGCGAATATTGAGGCGGAGGCAAAGTCCGGCGATCTTCCCGATAGTCCGGGTGTGATCATTTCAAAGTCCGGCGATCTCCAACAACAGAAACAGAATAAGACGGGAGAACTCTGGGCAGCCTCGCTTTCAGCGCCACAGTCCGCGCCTGCCGAACCGAAGCAGAGCGAGTCGAGCGCAGTTGAGTCAGCGCAGATTCAATCAACTCCGCCTCAATCGGCTCAGACTCAATCAACCACAAATCAATCGCAGGCTTCCCCGCAACAACCGGTTGGCACAGCCGCGGCGGAAGCTCCCAATGCCAGCGGAATTGCGGCATCGCAACCGGCCGGTGTGGCGATAGCGCCCGCAAAACAGCGACGGGTGCGAACAATCGTTCTCCGAACCGGCGCCATCATCGGAGCGGGTGTCGCTGTAGGAACGGTAGTAGCGTTAACCCAGGCAACTCCGAGCAAACCCCCGGGAGCGCATTAGCTGGAAACCTCGTCTTGCAGCGTGATCAAAGAACGTTCGGAGGCCGTGAAACTTGTGAAGTTCGTGACCTTTTCCGGAATTGATGGTGCCGGCAAGAGCACTCAGATCAGTGCGCTTGAATCCTGGCTTTGTCAGGCCGGTCTGCGCGTGAATCTTTTTACCTTCTGGGACAACGTCGTTGTAATGCGCCGGTTCCGCGAATACATGAGCCACCAGGCGTTTGGAGGCGATCAGGGCATTGGCTCTCCTGAAAAGCCCTTGCAGCGGCGCGACAAGAACGTCACCGGATGGCCCGTGATGGCAATGAGATTTTGCCTCTATTTCGCGGATGCCGTAAACACTCGTCGAATGGTTCGCAAGGCTGCCACGGACAATGCCGACGCGGTGATCTTTGACCGCTACATTTACGATGAACTCGCCAACCTGCCGTTGAGCCGTTCCTGGGCGCGAGCTTTCGTTCGGCTCCTGCTGTGGATAGCGCCCAAGCCCGACGTCGCTTATGTGATCGATGCCGACCCGGTTAGCGCTTTTGCCCGTAAGCCGGAATATCCTTTGGACTTCGTTCGAAGAAACCGTGAAGCCTACCTTGCTCTGAGCCGCCTCGCGAGAGATATCACCGTTATTGAGCCTCTTTCCGTCGAAGCGATGGAATTGAAAGTCAGAGAGGCGTTCCTGCGGAAACCGCTTGGTCACGGAACTGGAGCCTCTGAGATTCCCAGTTTTGGAGTCAAGCAAATAGAGCCAAACTGAATCGGGCGGCCTTTGATATCCAAGAATTGCCTCTTCAGTTCGTAGGCAGCCAACATCTCCGGCACTTAACTCATCCAATTTCGGGCGAAGACGAGGCCGAAGAAATAATGAAAATATGTCTGGTAACTACTTTTCCACCCAGCCAAGGTGGACTGAGTGAGTATGGACTTCACATCGCAGAAGAATTACGCCGCAATCCTTTTCTCAGCCTCACGATTCTGGCGGATCAGATGTCACCCTCGCAACCGGAACTGGATGACTTTACCGTGCTGCGCTGCTGGTCGTTTGACGATCCCAAGAGCGTAGTTCGATTGCTCAGCGCTCTGAACAAGCTGAAACCCGATGTCGTGTGGTTCAATCTGCTCTTCAGCACGTTTGGCCGCAAACCGGTCAATGCTTTCCTCGGCCTGCTCACTCCTCTGCTTGCGCGTTTGACCGGTCGCTACACTCACGTCACGCTTCACCATTTGATGGACACAGTGGATTTGAAGGATGCGGGCGTACGCTACGCGCGCACTTACCGTCTGGCTGGAGCATTTGCGACTCGGCTTCTTCTATTGTCGAACTCCGTGTCTGTGTTAATGCCGGGGTATCGCAAGATCCTCCAGGACAAGTATGGCCGCGACAATGTGCACGTGCGGTCGCACGGGATCCTGACGCGAAGGCCGGAATATCCGGATTTTTCCCGGCGCGGCAATCCGGAGCATCGCATTTTGGCATTCGGCAAGTGGGGAACGTACAAGCGCCTGGAACTCATGATCGAGGCCTTCGAGAGCCTCACCAAGTCTCTGCCGACAGCCAAGCTGGTTGTCGCCGGGGGCGACCATCCACAGGCGTCGGGATATGTGGAATCGATGAAGAAAAAATGCGCAGGGAATTCGAGGATTGAGTTCACCGGCTATGTGCATGAAGATCAACTGCCCGAGCTTTTCCAGAGTTCCTCAGTCGCTGTAATGCCATATTCATCGTCGACCGGTTGCAGTGGTGTTGCCCACCTGGCCTGTGCTTACGGGATACCGATCGTGTGCGCGGATCTTCCTGACTTTCGCCAGATGGCTGACGTGGAAGAATTGGCGATTGAGTTTTACCGGCCCGGGAATGCGCAAGACCTGGCCAGCTGCCTGACTGGATTGCTGAAGAATGCAGAAAAGCAGCAAACCATGGCGGTGCAGAATTTCTACACGGCCCTTCGCATGACCATGCCCACCATTGTGCAGAAATATCTACGGCATTTTGAGCTGGAGCAGCGAACCGAAGCGCTGCGCCGCGTGACACGTTTTCGCAGATTGCCCAGCTGGGCCCCCTCCAAGGGGTTATTGCTGCGCCTGATGACCCGGAATTCTCCGGGATGGGTCCATCGCTCGGGGCTTCACCGCACTTCATGGAACGGCATGGACGGCAAGCGCCTATTGAACAGTGACGTTAATGGTGGTCGAAAGCTGGCTGGCACTGGAATCCCCATTAACAGTCACGGAATAGTTGGTGCTGGAGGCCGGTACGACGATGGTTTGGGTCGTCCCAGTAATGGCCGGAGTGCTTTTTCCGCCACAGGAAACCCCAGCTATCCCGATGCTGACCAGAGCAAGGATGCAGAGCATCCGAGTCCACCGCCTGCGTTGGCCATCGCCAATCAAAGCAAAGCCGGCTATCCCGCCGAAGGGCAGCAACCAAACGGCATAGATCAAACTGGATTTTCTTTGCCGGGGTGATCTCTCCGCCGCTGTTGCTACGCTGGAAATGGTAAGTGTGGAAGTGGCGCTGCCCGACCCCGGCGTGATGCTAGCTGGAGAAAAAGAGCAGTTCAGAGCGCTGGAAAGGCCGCTACACGAAAGCGAGATGGGACTGTTAAAGGATCCCGACTGAGTTTGCGCAGTTACTGTGAAGGTACCTGACTTGCCTGCCGGAATGATTACGGACAACGGAGACGCGCTGAAAGCCAACGTCGGGGACGGTGGCGTAACGGCGGCTGCACACGAAGGGTTGTAGTTGAGGGCCCCGGTGATCTGATTGGCCAGACTAGGCTTGCCCACCGCTTGCACAAACAACTGATAATTTCCGGTGGGAATCGGAAAGCCGCACAGATTCAGCGAGCGAACGCCTACCATCGTGTCGGTCAGCGACATTAGATTCTGACCATCGGAGCTGATGTACACCGTGTAGTGATCGACCGTGCTCTCGTCGCCACTGACGCTCCACTGCAATGCGTTTGCTGCGACCGAACCGGAGACGGAGAAACAGTTGTCGATGCCGGATTCAATTTCCGTAGCTTCCTCGTAGTCGTTCCACGTAACCAATTGCAGATTGCTTAGCTGCTTGCCCGAGTTATAAAGACTGTTGACATGCGAGAACGTCTGTAGCCATGTCTGGCCGCACTGCTGTCCCATGATGCGATTGGAGCCCCAGGAGGCAAGACTATCGTTGAATCCTTTGTATGCCGCTCCCACTGTTTGCTCGCTGGCGAACGATATTCCTGCGTCGTAGAAGCTTGAGAGATAGCTGGCTCCGTAGTCGTTCGTAGTGGGCATGACCCAGGAGTAGCTGCCATCGCTGAGCGTGTGGCTGAAGCCGCTGTTGTTCTGAAATAGAAATAAGGGATGAGTGCTCAGGGCGGCGTTGGCCGCATTCCAGTCGACCGAATAGGACTGATCGACGTTGAAGTTTGTGATCACGGGCTGCCCGTCGATCTTCATATACGCGGGCGAAGTGAAGTAGGTCTTCTCAATGTATTGCAGTTGGCTGGTCAGCGCCTGCTGAGGTGAGCACCCGGAGCAGGAATCCCACTCGATAGCTCCCTGATCCACCATGATCGCGAAAGTGAAGCCGGGATGGTTCTCGGCTTCCGCCATGACCAACTGCGTCGCCTGATCGATCGAGTTGTTGGAACCGTACCAGTCGATGATCACGCCGTCGATGCCGCGGCTGATCAGGTCCGCGATCTGGCTCTTAACCTGATTCGGGTTGGTGGAGTTGTAGCCGATGTTCATGTGCTTCGACCCGCCAAACCACAGAAGCAGGTGCGCGTACACCTTGGTCGTCGCTCCTGAATAGAGCAACGAATGGACGTCGACTTTGCTTATGTTGCCGGCGCCCCGGTTGCCGTTCGATTGATTCACGAAGTTGTTGGCTGCGCTCGTGTTGTTGGCGGTTTGCGCGGCGAGAGTCGTGGTGGGTACCACGTAAGAGGAACTCGCAGCGAACAGATTTGACACACCTAGAATTAAGACTGCTAAAGCGAACAGTTTTCGACGCATCGGTCCTCAGGAGCGGAGTAGTGCCGAGGATCTTGCTTGGTCTCGTGGCCAGAGGGGGAGGAAGGCACGCCCGCGCCTGTAGATTTCCTCTTTACTGGACCTGATCTTTCTGGGAACGGAGCCAGCTTATAGCGGATGAGGCGCGACTGAAAAGATAACGTCGGTCTAAGAACCTCTGTGCTACGACCATCGAGTATTGACGATCCGATTACACGACCCGCGTCGAAGAATCACCCGCGATTTCAATTAGTTACGCGGACAAGAACGATGCGCAGTTTCAATTTGGGAACCAACACTCAGCATCGAAAAGTCATCCTAAAATATACCTTTCGGTACCACACACAAATCACAACCGGGGAATCGAATGGATTCAACAGAGAAGATGAGCAAATTGTCTGCCTTCTGCGTGACAGCTTCGTTGCTGCTGGCGCTGTGCGGTTGCCGAGGACTGGTGGACGGTCCCACCGTGGGCACGGGCAACGTTCAATCCATCAATCACGTTATTTTCATGTTGCAGGAGAATCGCAGCTTTGACAGCTATTTCGGCATGCTGAATCCATACCGGCAGGCGAACGGGGGGAATATCGGCGATGACGGCAATACCTACAACGTGGATGGCATCGATGACAAGCTCACTCGCTTTACGAATTCCGATGACGAAGGCCAGACATTTTCATTGTTCAAGTTTAAGAGCGCTTGCATTGACGATATGAGTTCCGCGTGGCTCGAAAGCTACGGCGACGTCAGCCGTTACGACTTCACGGTGAACCGGTCGATGTTGATGGATGGTTTTGTGCATACGGCGGAGGGCTTCGCAAAATCCGGCTCAGGCGACGGAGAATTTACCGACATGGTCGGTCAGCGGGCCATGGGTTATTACGATCAGGACACGCTCAACTATTACTACTACATGGCTTCGCAGTTCGCGGTCTCAGACCGCTGGTTCTCTCCCGTTTCTAGCAAGAGCACGCCCAACCGCCTAGCGGCCATGACAGGGGGAACGACGCAGGGCCTGGTGAACGATCCTTTCGTGGACGACAATGTTACAAGCCAGTTAGACATTGGAACAATTTTTCAGGAATTGGACCAGAACGCCGTCTCGTGGAAAATTTATTATTCAGTTACCGCGGGCGGCTGCACCGACGACGATGGCGATTGCGGACGGAGCGGACAATCCAACGACTATCCGGTGACCACGTTTTCCGATTTTTCCTATTCCAGCAAGTTCTTGTACGAGAATCCGCAACATGCCGCTTGCACTGCGCCGACCGTCAGTTCCAAACAAGCTGTCGGCGATTCCAGCGATGACTTTTGTATCGACCCGACGCACATCGCGCCCATTGCTCAATACCTGAGCGACGTGGCAAACAACACGTTGCCGAGTTATGCATTTATTGAGACTGCCTATGGCAGCAGCGACGAACATCCCGGCTCCGGGCAGTCCATTCTGCAAGGGCAGCAGGAAGTGTCAAAGCTAATCAACGCACTCATGCAAAGCCCTTCGTGGACCAGTTCGGTCTTCTTTCTGAGCTATGACGAGCCTGGTGGACCCTTCGATCATGTGCCGCCTGTGCCCAAACACTCCAACGACAACACCGACAGTTCACTTGGAACGGTCCCGGATATCAGCACGATTGCCGTCAATGCAGACAGCTACGAGCCATGTGTTCCGCCCGGTGGAACGGCCACTCTTCATTGTGATCTTAGGACCATTGACCCCGGCGCGAACCCGGCAGATGCGCCAGCCCAACAAGGCTTCGCGGCGCAATTAGGATTTCGCCTGCCGAACCTGGTGATTTCGCCCTTTACGAGAAAGCACTACGTTTCGCATATTCCGATGGACCATACTGCGATCGTAAAGTTTGTGGAGAGCAGGTTCATTGATTCGGGCGCGCACCTGACGAAACGCGATGCGGCCCAGCCTAATCTGCTGGATTTCTTCGACTTCATCAACGTGCCGTGGTTGACGCCGCCAGCGCCACCTGCGCCCAATTCACCTCCGGGCACATGCACTCCACAAGACATGTAAGCGGCGCGCTAGCATTGGCATGGGCTCACGAGCCCCGCTATTGCTGGCTGGATGGATTCACGGTCAGAGACTGGGCGACGTACTGATTGCCGTCGAACCGCGTAATGACAGTGACATCAGTCGTTTCGCGCAACCCATCGCCAAATCCGGCAGCGGATGGATCGAAATGAATCTCATACGTCTTGTGGTCGGTGGAAGAATCCAAAACCAGAACACCCAGGCGAAGATCCAATGATGTGACGCGGCCGGCAAAAGTAAAACTGGATCCGGGAACCGCAAGCACCGATAACTCCTGGGCAACGTCACTGCCGTTCTGTTGCGGGCCGAATTTTACCGCGACCAAAGTCCCGGGCGTGAGTTGAGATGTCGAGGCAGAATGGTCACCGTTGATAAGCCGCGTTTGCGGCGTCACACGTATCTTCAGAACCCTGGGCGAAAGTGCATCGCGTATTTCCAACTCGCCCTTGTCGGCACGATAGCTGGTCACGGTTCCCTGGCTCTCACCGGCCGAAGTTGCAGTCTTCAGGCGAATGCTTCGCGCGAAGACAGTGCTTCCGTCGAGGATCGTATCGACGTAGACGCGATCTCCTTGATGCAAGGCCGATGCCACAGCCTGAGTGCCATCGTTGTAGATGCGCGTGCGTGTATCGAAGGAAATTTTCATCTTGCCGCCGCCGAATACCTGTACCGTAATTTGATCGCGCACGCGATCGAGCCTTTGAATCGTGCCGCCGATCAGGCTGGCCTTCGCGGGACGCAGCGCTGGAAGATCCGGGAGCAGGCTGGCAGGATCCAGAGCGATATCCGCGGCGTCTTTTGCTGGCGCAAAAGAAGCGCCGGTTGAGACGAGCGACTGCGACGGTGCCACTTGGGCTGCGGCCATACCTCCGAGAACAACCCCAGTAAGAACGATCGGCGAAATCATGCACGATAAAAAGCGGCCCATAGTATCCCCTCGTATAAAGCTGTCCAAAGTTATTGACGCGGAAGTTGGATGCCAATTCTGCCCAATAGGTGGTTGTATTCCTGCAAAAAAACACATAGCGGGCGGCAAACAATTCTCGCCTCCGGGCATCCTAACTTGCGCTGTGCCAAGCTGCAATCGCTTGCAAGAAGAAGTTTGAGAAGGGATTTCCAGGCATGTTCAGCAAACGATGTCTTGTCGTCGCCCTGTTGGCCTTTACCGCGGGATGGACGCTCTCCGCACGAGCTGGAGATTTGAAGATTACGCTGCCCAAGCGAAGTCACATGACCCCCGTACAACGGTTGAACCGGGAAGGTGTGGACGCTGTTCGCAAGCACAGCTACGAAAAGGCCGAAATACTGTTTTATAAAGCCTACCTGCTCGACCCAGATGATCCCTTCACGCTGAATAACCTGGGCTATGTTTCAGAACTGCAAGGCCAGGTAGAGCGGGCATTGCGATTCTATGATTTGGCGGGACAACAGGCGACGGACGCCGTGATTGCACATGCAACCTCGCCGCGCGTTGAAGGACGCACCATGAAAGACGCGCTGGCGGTCACGGACGTGCCCATTCAGATCAATCACGACAACGTGGAAGCGGTACGTTTGTTGTCGCAGGGGCACGGACCGGAGGCGGATCTGTTGCTGCAGAAAGCGCTGAAAAGCGATCCGCGCAACATTTTTACTCTGAACAATATGGGCGTGGCGAAAGAGATGGAAGGAGAATCACAAGCTGCGCTGCATTATTACGATGAGGCCGCCGCAACCAGCTCTGACGCGGCAGCTGTGGTTACACTCAATCGTGCGTGGCGAGGAAAGCCAGTTTCTGAGATGGCGGCACAGAATGCGAAGAATTTGCGCGGCCGCATGCAGACCGAAGAGAACCCTGAAGTAAAGGTCGCTCAGTTGAATATTCGTGGCGTATCGGCGCTTAATCGCAACGATTTTGCCGCGGCGGACCAGGACTTTCGTAAGGCTTATTCCCTCGATCCCAACAATGCTTTCGCCGTGAACAACATTGGCTACTTGTCCGAAGTCAATGGCGACCGGGAAACCGCGCAGTTCTTTTATGAAAGGGCGGAAACGATCGGCGGTCTCAAGACCAAAGTCGGATTGGCCACTCGGCGCTCCGCTGAAGGCCTGAAGTTATCCCAAGTTTCTTCAGACAGCGACGCGAAAGTCGAAGCGAAGGTTCTGCAGGAACGGGATGCTCTTCGCCGCACGCAGCATGACCCGATCCTGCTACGGCGCCGCGACAACTCGGTTGTAGAGGAGCCGGCCACACCTCCGGCAAACATTACGACGCCCCCCTCGCAATAAAGACAACGCAGGTCGGACCTCTGATTCCCACTGTGTGAAGCGTGAGGTTCGCTCAAGAGGGACGTTTAACTATCGCGCTCCGGCTTACAAATCCGCTACAGAGGAGTGTGTTCTTGGAACCGGTCGATGTCAGACTCGGGATCGTAGGAAAAGTAGCGAACCAGATTCTTGAAATATCGCAACAGCGTGTTCACGTTGGTCGCATACCAGCAACAACGAGTCATATCCGGCGAGAATCCACAAATAAATCGGAAGCGGTTGTGGACCGAAGCCTGTACGAGCATCGCCGCAGCCATGCGATGATTGCCGTCCAGAATCGTCAGCGGCCCGGTGTTGTCGATCCCAATAAGCAGAACCGTGGCATTGACCAGGCTTTCCTGCACCGAGGAACTGAGCAGGCGCAGTTTTCCAAAGAAGTTATCGTCGAAAGAACCTGCCATGTGTGGGCGGATGCGCTCGACAACATCCGTAAGATGAAAACTTCCCTGCGCGACCCGGCGCCAATCCGCTCGCGGAAAAAAACGAATTCGTGCGAGATCAGCGGCCGTCAATTCAACCTCGAACCATTCGGTATTAGCAGGAAGCTCCCGCCACATTGCGCCGCGCCGCAAAAACAGCAGAGCCTGCCGCAGCGAGTTTTCTCTGGAACTTTCCAGGTTCGGCTTCTGGACGAGGTAATCAAACTGCCCGCGATACTCGTCGAATTCGGGGTGATGAAATTCGCTCCTCAGAAATTCGGCGATCACTTCCTCTTCAGTCAGTGGACCTAGCAACCGCAGGGCGCTGTAGGTGGGCAGAGCCTGCCGTGACGACCGGTTCCGCAGCAATGGAATTGTGAGAACAAAGAGGAGAACAACCATGAGCACTAACTGGACGAGAATCACCTGGCGAAGCGTCTGGTGAAGAATGTAGATTCCCAGCGCCAAAGCGCCGCTGAAAGCCAGTTGGAGCCAGCTGGTATTCGCAATCTTGCGCGACATTTCATAGGTAATAATCACGGAACTGAGCGAATACACGCCGGTTGTGATGGCATAAAGAATCAGTAGCGGGGCGAGCGGCCCGTAGTTGCCCAATTCGAAATGCGCGCCAAAGAGCGTCTTCCACAGAAAGCTCGGAACCATCCACAAGCCAAAGATGAGAACGGTGAGAATCAGAAAAACGAGCGAGAGGGAAGTGAGCAGGACCGGGCTGCCCTCGTGCTCATCCGTGCCGGCGCCTGCAGATACGGGGAACATGGTATTCACCACCGACCAGGCGCACATGTTTACGAGCCGCCCCACAAGAGCGATGGCCGCATAAAATCCTGCCTCGGCGGGCGGGAAGAAATGCTTTACAAGAACGATGTCGAAGTTGTTGATGACGGTCTGGCCGGAAAAGAAAACGATGGCCTGCAATCCTTCACGGAACGAAATTGCCATGCTGCGAAAGCTGAGAAATTTGAAACCGGGACTTGGGATCGCGGCAAAATAACTTACGATCACCGCCAGGGCACTTGCGAAAACCGCGCCGTTCACTCCGGTGCCGAGTTCAATCAGCAAAAACGCTCCGCCCAAACGAACCAAGCCTTCCAGCATGAAATTGAATGCGAGATAACGAAAGGCGTGAACGCCCTGAATATAGCCGCGGCGCACTCCGAGAGGTATATAAAAGGCCGTGCCCAACGCGAGCAGCGATATCAAAAACGGATTGGGCAGATTCAAGTACGAGGTCAATGGACGCTCAAACAGAAACAGCAGCAGCCCAATTCCGATTCCCGCGATCCAGGAACGCTGATGCAAGCTGGAAAATACGGCAGCCTGTTCCTTCGGTGTCGCGCTCTTTGCCACATATTTAGCGCACACCGCCTGGAACGACAGGGTAATGCCCGACATGAGCATGAGGATCGTGTAGACCGCCGTCGCATGTGCAAACCCTGTCGGACCGAGCAGCCGGGCGGTTACCACGTTGTAAACAAGGTTGGTGACTCCAACGAGTCCGGAGCCGGCCAGCAGAGTGAGACTTCCGCCGAGAAGCTGCGACTTCAGCGTCTTGCGCGGCCCAGACGGCGTGACAGGGCTGCTGTCACGTGAAGGAATGACCCTGTCGTTCTCGGCCTGTATTGTGTCAGTCATCGACGAAGTCAGAAGGCGTCTCAAAATAGATTGAAGTGCACAACCGGAAGGAGGGTTGTTTTGGTCGATCCGGCGAAGTCGTAAAAAGTCTGTTGCTGCAACCCAAACGCAAATCGCATCGGATGTTCTATCGGTTCTCCCGTCGCATCCTTCGAGGCGCCGTGCATCGGTCGAGTGTAGGAAACCAGGAACTCGCTTTGCGCATTGTCATATTGGTGATAACCCTCTCCTCGCGACAGCACGAAGGAGCCTTGAACATTCCAGCGGGGGTTGGCGCGGAACTCGAATCTGGCGCCCGGGAGGAATGCTTGAGCAATTGCGTAATTCGTTCCTTGTACACGCCACGACCGCAGATCCTCGGCCAGCAAAGCGGCAGTCAAGCGGCTGCCAAATTTGTGTTGAAGCCCCACGTAGCTGGAGGTGTTGAAGTACTCTTGTATGGTAGGCCCAAACAGCAGGTCACGTGCGGCGTATCCGGCGAGCAAAGAGGTATGTCCCCAAGGGCGCCCGACAGTGAACTCCAAACTGGCGGAAGCGTCTCGCGAATGCAGGTCCTGATCCGTGAACGGCCCGGCTTCACGGATAGCACTGGCGTTGATGGACACCCAATTGAAGAAAGAACTGGTCGAGATGTAGAGAAACTGACGAAAAAGATTCTGGCTCATGAAAACCGGCGAGAGTGTGTCGCGCCGAATCGTGAACTGAAGTCCGCCATTGAAGGCGATTGAGTTCGAGCCGAGATGGAGAATAGGAGTGATTCCGCCATTCAAAAATGTGTCATAAGTATTGCGGTCCTGAATGACGTTGACGCTGGGAAAAAGAAAACGGCCGGCGGTCAAGCTCTCGCCGACAAAACCGGAGATCACCGGCAAATTGCCTAGGTGCAGACGGTAATGAGACTCCGCCAGGCTCTGGTAGGAATGACGCGGCGGCGGCAATAACGAAGGGTCGGTAACGTGCAAGATCTTTGCATCGAGCGTATAGACGTTGATGTCTTCGAGCGCGGGAGCGAATGAAGCCTCAGGGGACAAACTCACGTTCTGCGTGATCGGCCGTCCCTCTTCGCTCGCTAGCTCAAACTGTGCAGTCTGAACGGTGGGTTGTTCTTCCTGTCCCGCCACGGTGCTGGCCGAGGCGAAATCGGAAAGAGCATGCGCAGTATCCTGGCGCTGCCGGTACAAATTCGCCTCGGCCATCATATAGTCGTAGTCATCGCGGAAATCGTCCGCCGGGCCAAGGCTTGCCAGAGATTTTTCCGCTTGATCCGTTTCTCCCTGAGCGAGATATGTATTGGCCAAACCAATCTCCACCGTGCGAGGGTTGGCTCCCGCGAGCCGTGCCTTATCGAAATAAGTTTCGGCAAGGTCGAAATCGTGCATCGCCATAAAAACGCCAGCGGCTTCCACAATGTCCTCGGGCATGACTGGAGACGCATCCACGCGTGCCTCGGCGAAACCCAGCGCGATCTGCCGCCGCGCATCGTCGAAATGCCCTTGCCGCAAAAAGACCTGAGCAATCGCCAGCCGCACGCCGATGCGATCGCCGTTGGGAATATCCAGCGCCCGAGAGAAGCGCTGCATTGCCGCGTCTCGATCCCCAACGCTTAAAAGCGCGCCGCCAGTCGCCATCAAGATGTCAACTTGATCGCTTCCGTACTGTTCGGCCAACTGAATGTCGCGCATCATGTCTTCCCGCGCTCCCTGTTTCGCATGTACTTGCGCTCTCAGGGCATAGACACGGGGATCGGTAGGGGATAATTTCTGCGCCGTATCGAGTGCGGCCAGTGATTGCGGAAAGCGCCGCAAATGATAGAGCGTGTCGGCATAGGCCAATTCAATCGTGAGATCGTTCGGCGTTTCCTGAAGACCGATCCGATACTCCATTTCGGCATGAGAGAAGTCCTGCTCTTGCCGGAACGATTCCGCTCTTGCGAGATGCCAGGCATGCGATTTGCCGAGTATCTTCTGCGCTGCGTCTAACTGGACGAGAGCTGGCTTAGGCCGGTGCAACTGCAGGTCGGCGTATGCCAATCCGAGATGAGCTTCGCCGTAGTTGGGCTGTAACTGAAGGGCAGTCTGAAAATCCTTAGACGCTTTCCCAGCCTCACGAAGATCGTTCAGGACGAATCCACGATTCTCGTATCCCGTGGCCATCTTGGGGTCACGTTCCAGAGCGCGAGTGAAGTCGGCGAGAGCTTCGCGGGATTGCCCGTTATGTGCGTGAACATATCCCGCAATCAGAGGAAGATCTTTATCGTTGGTGAGAATCGAATCGTATTTGTTGACCAGCGCCAGCGCCTCATCGTAACGGCCCAGGTAGTAAAGATCGTAGGCCAGGTACACGGCCCCTTCGCGATCGTGAGGCAGTTTTTCGAGAACGGCGTAACCGAGCTTGGCCGACTGCGCATAATCGCCCTTCAAGGTGAGATAGCGTTCCCGCTCGCGACTCACCTGCGGGCTGTCATTCATCTTTGCGGTGGCGCGATCCAACCAGCGCTTGGCAAGATCCGGATTGTGAGATTCAAGCGCGGCATTGGCGCCACCCGCGATGATTAGCGGGTTGCTCTTCATCCGCTGATAGGCGTTCTCGTAATTGGCTTCCGCCAAACGAAGGTTGTTTTCGGAAGTGTATAAATCTCCGAGCGCCATGTATGGCGCGTAGTCTTTCGGATGTGCAGTTACCGCGCGGGTGAAATACGTTTCCGCGAGCCTGGCATCGCCTTTATCGCGGGCAAGGTAACCCAAGGAAGACAATGCGGTTCGATTGCGAGGATCCAATTCGAGAACTTTCGCGAACGTATTGCTAGCCGCATCTTTTTGACCGATCTTCCACTGCAGGCTGGCGTAATTCAACAGGGAGTTGACATTGGAAGGTGCAAGAGCCAGCGCGGCCTGCAAGTCTTTGTTAGCTGCATCGAAGTTGCCCGAACCGGCCTCAATGGCGGCTCGCAGCCGCAACATTTCTGGTTGTGACGATGCGGGAACATTCGTCTGGCTTAATTCCGTGAGAGCTGCATCGAGTTGATGTTTCGCGCCAGCCTCATCGTCCTGGCGCACGTCGAGTTCATATAGGTTGAGCCGCAACTCAATGGGATAAAGCGGACCTTCCGGCACATGCGGAGGCAAGTTGTTGAACGCGAGATTGTATTCGGTGCTAGCATCTGCAACTCGATCTTCCTGTTCGGCGATCGACCCTAAAATGGCGTGCAGCCGGTAATTGTTGGGGTCAATCCGCCGCGCCTCATTTAGAAAGCTCTGAGCGGCGTCGGTTTGGCCAATCGCGGCCAAAGCTTGGGCCGCGCTCAGGTTCAATCCGAGATTTCCCTTCGCGCTCTTCGCAACTCGGGTGTACAAGTCCGCCGCTTCCTGTGGCTTCCCTGCAAGCTGGTAGGTGTATGCCAGTTCCGCGAGAACATCCATGTTCTTCGAAGGAATCGACTGCAGAGTGGAGATTGCCGCGTCGAACTGGCCTTGATCGCGATACTGCCCTGCAACTGCGCGCAGGACTTCGGGATCTTTCGGAGCTCGGCTCCTGGCGCGATTCAGGTAGTGCGTCGAATCGTCCGTCTTGCCGAGATGTTCGTAAGCGTGAGCAATCAGCAGGTCGGTGTGAGCGGAAGGCTGGAGCGCGTCGGCACGCTTGAGCAGATCGATGGATTGCTCCGCATCCGAGTTGATCATCAGCTCGCCGGCCAGTTGCAGACTGTTGGCGTCTTTCGGATTCGCTTCGACCACGCGTTGCAGCAATTTTTCTGCTTCAGCATCGCGGCCCATCTTGGCGTAAGTTTGCGCCAGTCCGGCCAGACCTCGAACGGAACTGGGTTGCAGTTTGAGGCCGCGATTGTAAGCATCGACCGATGCCGGATAATGGCCTTCCAAGCGGGCCGCATAGCCGAGGAGGAACCAAAGTTCTGGATTCTGAGGAGCGGACTTAGCGGCGCGCTCGGCAAATGCAACGGCGGCTGGATAGTCGTTTCTCTTCAGCGCGTCTTGGGCAGCCCGCGCCTGGCGGGCCACGTCGATACTCGATCCCCAGCCGAGATTGGAATCTGTCTGGCTGGAATTGCCTTGTGAAGCATCGGATGCCGGCGCCTTCTGTTGGTTACTGGGTGCGGACGAACTGGTGCCCTGACCATTAATGTCGTAGGTCTGGCCAAGGGCGCCACCTAACAAGACAACGACGCAAAAGCTCGTGAGCGGAAATCGGCTTTTCACGGAATCACCACGCTATATTCAAGTCTTGGGCATTACCTCCCGCATTCCATTAATTTCTGCGGTCTCCATCAGATGCTACTCCTTGAGGTAAGGCTGCTTTGGCGCTTGAGCAACGAGACAGCATAAAAATTAGGAGTAAACCCCTAGGGCGTCTTCCGAATCCAAATCGTTCGCTACGAATACGGAGCGCGCACTCGTGAGCACTGGCCAAAGTTACTCTCGTCCAATTCCGCTTATGGCGATCGTCCTCGTGGCGCTGGCCGTTCATGGGCCGTTGCTGCTGATGCAGCTTCCTGCCGGATCGTTCGATGCTAATTTTCACATTTTCTTCGCCTCACACTATGCCCATCACTGGTTTAATCCCTGGAACGAAAAGTGGTTCGCGGGCTTTTCCCAGACCACCTATCCTCCGCTGACTCACCAATGGATTGCACTTTTGTCCAACGTGGTTGGCCTGAAGATGGGCTACATGCTGGTGCAGTTGATCGCTATCCTGCTGCTGCCGGTGGGCGTATTTCGCTTCGCCAGAATTTGGGTGGAAGATCGCGCTGCGAGCTATGCCGCTTTAGGAAGTGTCTTTCTCGGCGCATTGGCGTTCCTTGCCTACCAAGCGGGACAACTCGCAACTATCGCTTCTGCGGCCCTGTATCTGAACGCCCTGCCCTATTTTTATGAGTGGATGACCGAGGCCGCCGGTCGATCGCTAATCAAGGGAATTGCGATTAGTCTGGCAGCTGCCGCGGCTCACCACGTTACGCTTATTTTCGGTGTCGTATTTTTTGCCGCTCCCGTTCTGTGGATTGCATACTTGGATGCCCGCGATGAGCGCGTGTCAGGCTCTGTGGGCGGAGTGTTATCGCGAGCGGTGGTATTTGCGGCCATAGTTGGTGCGGGCGTGGGCATCGTTCTGTTGCCTTATTGGCTGGCTCTGATCCAGCATCCAATTCACCAGATTCCGATTCCTCATGACAGCCGCGCCAACTTTTTGCTGAATTCAACGACCGCGGTCAACTACTTCGTAATCCCATACGGAGCATTGATTCTCGCGTTGCCTTTTATCTTGTTCCGAGGCTCTTCCTCTAGCCGGTTGCGGCCACTGTTGTTCGGCTTCTGGCTCGCTCTGATTTTTGGATTGGGCGGCACGACGCCCCTGCCGCGCTGGCTATTGGGCCGCGCTTACGAGATTTTGACCTTCGAACGCTTCACCTTCTGGGCAACGCTGCTTGCGATGCCTATCGTCGGACTTCTCGCGGTTCAATTGCTTGATCGTTTTCAGGCAAAAGCCGCCATCGGACTCTCGCTGGCGGCTATGGCCACAATCGGTGGTGCCCTGTGGTGGCTTAACGCGAATCCCTATCGATCGACTAATTCGGCGAATGTGGATCCGGTCGTCGCTTTTCTTAATCGCGATGGCCACGACGCGTATCGCTACATCACTTTAGGGTTTGGCAGCGAGCTCTCCAGAGTCTCGACGTATACCGATGCAAACAGCGTGGATGGCGATTACAATTCGGCCCGCCTTTTGCCGGAGATGACGCACTACGGCTCGGCACAGCTTACCAACGCCAAGTTTTACGGTTCGGCAGGCATGGCGTCTCTGCGGGCCATGCTTGAACACGCCAACCGCTACGGGCTCAAATATATTTTCGTGCATGACCCGTATTACGAGCCCTTGCTCACGTTCGTGGGATGGCGCAAGATCGAGACCTTCAACAATGGCGAAATCACCGCATGGTCGAAGGACGACGTACCGCCCGCACACCAGATTAAATCGGACGCGGTGCCACCGGCGTGGCAGGGACTTATGTGGGGAATCTTGCCGATTGGAGTAAGTCTGCTGGCGATTTTCCTGGAATTGTTCTTACCTGCCGTCCGGCGTGTGTCAATGGGCGTTGATGTTCCGGTGCGTGTGGAACATGCCGAACAACACTACGTGGCTTGAGGCATCTGCATGAAATTCATTCTTCCGCTCATTCTCGTTGCTGCAACTGTAGCTTTAATGGCTGTCGCTCTTGTTGGGCCGGGACACGCGCGCGGCACAGTGGGCATCGCCGGCGGTTCCGCTGTTGGCGGACTCACCCCGAAGGCGGACACACCGGAACAGGCTCTTGCCAATCTTCTCGACGATGTTCAGCGGCGCAATTGGGACCGCGCGTTCTCGCTGGTATCGAAGACGAGCAGTGCCGACGAGCAATCGTTCATTCAGGACTGGATCGGGTCTAACGGCGGTCTGCGCGCCTTTTCGAGCCTGGAAGGCTTCGATCCACGGCCTTTGCACATCACCGATAATGATGCTCAAATGCGCGTGCGGTTGCACTGGACCACGCCAGTCGGCCCGATGGAAGATGTCCGCGATTTTCATCTCGTGCGTGAAGGAGATCTCTGGAAAGCGGTTTGGCCGAAAATCCAGGCGACAACGGTCCCTGCGCAAGTAATTCCCGTGACGTATCTGCGCTGGGATCTGGTTAGCGGAAGCGCGGAAGACGAGTGGGGATCGAAAAATATCGATGCGCCGCACGTGCGAATCATTTCGATGAACGCAGTGGACTCGGCCGAAGGAGCGGTGGTCATGGGAGAAGTGGTAAACGAAGACACGATCCCAGCCTTCGTCAATGTAAACGCAACACTGGTCGATGGACCGGGCAGTGTAATTGACGACGAGAGCAGTTTTGACAAGATCGCCCACATTCTGCTGCCGAAAGAAGTTACACCGTACCGCATCGACTTTCCCAATCTCTCGCTGAAAAAAGTCAAGAACGTCCGCATGGACGTGAAAGCCGCTCTGGTTCCCGCTTCCGCCGATCCGGTGATTGGCGTGATGAACCAAAAGGTGGATTCCGACGTTCAGGGAAAGAGCGTGCTGCATGGAGACTTATTCAATGAGAGCGGGCAGACGGTGAATATTCCGCACGTGATCGCGAGCTTCTACGACAACAATGGAAAAGTCGTATGGGTTTCGGATGGCTATGTTGATCGCGCGTTGCTGCCGCAGTCCTCGGAGCCATTTGCCGTTGAGATCCCGCGCGCTCTTGCCGCCACGGTGCATAACTTTCATGTCATGGTGAATCAGTACAGTTTAGGAAGGTCCTAACCGTGCGTTGCCGTTTTCGAATGTGCGGGGCGATGAGCCTGATAGGAGCATGGGCGTTCGCCGCTTGCCTGGTAGCGGTGTCTTCGGCGCAGGAGATCAAAGTTCCTGCCTCGGTCACAGCGGGAGATGAATCGGTCATCTCAACCACGGGCAGTGGTTCAGCGACGTTTTATCTCGTGGGCCCGGGAGTTTCGCGCAAGAGCGAAGTGAGCCTTGGACAGGAGATTCCTCTGCGAGCGCAGGATTTGCGAAATGCCGGAAGCTACATGGCTATCGTTTGTTCCGGCACGTGCCAGAGTACGGGCTTCTATGTGAGCGCGACCAAGCCTGCCAGCCTCGCTTTTCTGGTGCATCCGTCGCGCGTTCCGGTAGGACAGAGCGATGCCGTCAGCGGCGTCGCATTTCCGTTTGATCAGTTTCGCAATCTCGTGCTGGCCCCGCAAACGATCAACTTCCAATTGACGGCGGGGAATAGTGCTTTGCTTTCTCGCGAAGTCCGCTCGCAAGATGGAGTGGCCTGGTTTCGCACCACATCGGGTAAATCGGCTGGATTAATGCAGGTGAACGCTGCGTTGGAAGGCATAACCGCGAAGCGCGCCGTACAGCAAGTGGCATCGGATCCGTGCAATCTGCGGATCACCGGCCAACGCGTGGCGACGGGAATTGTTGTGCAAACTGAACCGGTTCATGATTGCGCAGGTAATCCTGTTCCCGATGGGACGATTGTTACCTTCACCGCCACCGAAGCGAGTGGGAAAAATACGGTTGACGCTCCCATTAAGAAAGGAATCGCGCGAGCTCAGATGGCGGCTTCGGGAGCCGTGCTTGTGTCGGCCGCTTCGGGTGTTGTCATTGGCAACGACGTCCGGATAGAGGCGCAGCGATGAGTTGCATAGTCAAGAGCGATACTCAGCCTCGCATTGCGACAATCGCTATCGCGAAGCTCATAGTGACCGCCGTCGTTGTACTGCTGGCAAGTTCATCGAATTTGTATGCCGCCGATGCCACGGCGCAAGTTCAATTAAACGTAGCGAAGGCCGGTCCCCGCGCTGTTGAGAGCCTGACCGAGCGGGGAATTCTTCGCGACTATCGATTTGCGTGGATGAGCATGGCGCAGGCTCTCGAATTCAACACTGTCGATCCTCTCGAAGGTCCATTTGCCGGTGAGGCAAAAAAGTGGCTGAGGGAGACAGTTGCCAATCAGCAGCGCTCGGGAATCAGTCAACGATATATGAATCAGAATCACCAACTGGAAGCGGTGTTCTATGCGCCCGAAGGCGACGTCATGGAGCTGCACGACACTGCGGAGTATCAGTTGCAGGTTTCAGACGGCGGAAAACTGATTCATGACGAGCATGTCATCGTCCACTATGTCATCCTCATGACGCCCGCCGCCGATCAGTGGGTAATTCGCCAGTTGCAGGCTGTACCGCAGTTTTGACGGGTGTTTGCGTCCAGGTTAGGCACTCAGTTCCGGCTCGCAGTGATGGCTACATCGCTCTCTCCGCGCCAACCGCCGCCTCCCACAAAGCATCCTACCTTCTGCGTAGAAAGTCGAAAAAACTCTGAACACTCAAAAGAGCAGATGGGCCGCAAGAACGGAGCGATCAGTGTCGAAGGCGTTGCTTAGCGTCTGTGTAGCCTGTTTTGTGATGGCCGCCGGATGCACAACTCCCGGAATTCATCGTGCTCTGCAAAACGCCCAGGCGCCCGGCCTGTCTCCGAAATTGCTCGCCGTTTACATGCCGTGGTTCGGCGATCACACTCACATGGATGTTGGGTATTCAAGTCAGGATCCCGCCGTTTTGCGCAAGCAGATTCAGCAGGCTCGGCGTATGGGGATAGTCGCTTTTGTAGTGGATTGGTATGGCGAGGCTAATCCGTACTCTGACCACAATTTTGCTGTTCTGCAGCAGGTCGCGAGTGAGAGCCACTTTCAAGTTGCCTTACTTTACAACGAAGCGTCAGACGAAGACACGCAAGGCACGGATGCTGCCATTGCCGCTCTGGACCATGCCTATAAAGCCTACATCGGTCCGTCCGCCCCGTATGGCGCAACGTATCTCACGTACGAGGGACGGCCCGTCGTATTCGTTTTCCCCAAGAGCGGACACGTCGATTGGAATCGCGTCCGTGAACATTGCGGCGACTGGGAAAAGCCTCCCCTTCTGATCTACAAAGATCAGCCTCCGGATCAATATGCAAATGATTTCGCCGGATCCTATGCCTGGGTCCAGCCCGGTCCAGGAGGATGGGCCGGCGATGGCAGCAACTGGGGCGAGCAGTATCTCGAGAGTTTCTATAAGACGATGAAGGACAAGCATCCCGAAAAGATTGCGATAGGGGGTGCCTGGCCGGGCTTTGACGATTCCGCCGCAAAATGGGGACTGAATCGCCACATCCATAGCCGATGCGGAAAGACGCTGGACGAAACCCTGAACTTTTATCAGCGCTACTACGACGCCGCCAATCCACTGCCGTTTCTACTGATTGAAACCTGGAACGACTACGAGGAAGGAACTGCCGTTGAACACCGGACGGAAGTGAATTGCGCAAGCGGCGGAAATGCCTCTCCGGGTTAATTGTTCGGCGGTAATGGCTGCCAGGCGTGTATTTCAGTAACAACCCGATGGTTAGTTGTTACATCAAAAAGGGGCTTAATTTACCTGTCCGGGAAGCTACGAGCGAATTAAACAATGATCGACGGGGCAAAACAATCCTCCGGAATTCTCACTCTTCTTTCCCAGCTATTGCTGGGAGTTGAAACGTATGAAAGCGGCAGTGCTTCCGGCGGCGAGAATCGAATCGCCGAAACAGTTGCCGCCTTTGGCCCACAACAATTCGACGAGCTCTTGAGTCTTGCGAGTTCTCACCACGTGATCATGCGAGCTTTTCCGCGCCTGCATCGGGGAGTGCTCGCTGCGGGCAACGGCCAGGTGGAATGGGTTGAGCGGGCAATCGCCAAGGAACAGGCACGCATCGACCATGCGGTGTCTTTTCTCTTTCCTATTTGTCAGGCATTGGCGGAAGCGGGCGACGTCCTTGTAATCAAGTCCCTCGACCACTGGCCCGACCTCGGTAGCGATCTCGACCTCTACACGAATGCAGATAGTGGCGACATCGTCGCCATGATGCTGAAGCACTTTAAGGCGACTTTGGCGGAACGGAGTTGGGGTGACCGGTTGGCGAACAAATGGAACTTTGTCATTCCCGGTTTGCCCGAACTCGTCGAGGTGCACATCGCGCGCCTGGGGCAGACAGGCGAACAAGTCGCAGTCACTGATTCTCTGGTGAACTGGTCACGTGTGGCGCAGTTTGGGTCGCAAACGTTCCGCGTACCTGCACCTGAAAACCGCCTCATCATCAGCACCTTGCAACGCATGTATCGTCACTTTTATCTGCGGCTGTGCGACATCGTAGACACAGCCAGTCTCGTAGAATCCGATACCATTGATTATGTCCGTTTGCGAGCCGTAGCCCGCTCGGCCGGTCTGTGGGACGGTTTGGCAACTTATCTTTCCATGGTGTCGGGCTACGTGAATTCGTATAGCGGCGAAACACTTCCGCTGCCATCTCTAGTAACCAGCGCGGCCCGTTTCGGAGAAGAGCGAATCTTTTTTCGAAGAAAGTTCCTGCGAATTCCGATTTTCCCTCAAGCGGCCGGCCTTTATGCCTCGGAGTGGGCGAGATTACTGCTGAACGGCGAACTCCAAAGCACGCTTCGTTTGAGCCTGTTACCCGGCCTAGCCGCGGCGGCGGCACTGGAGATGAAGCTTACTGGCAGCGACAAGGGAATTTGGTAGCTGCCAATGTTGTGACGTTAAATGCTAGGGAGTTTACGGTATTGCAGTTGGATGACCAGTATCTCTATCGTTAACAGACGGCGCATAATCTGTGTCCGATGTGATTAGTGAAAGGACGGCCCGATTGGTTCGTATCCTCGTGGTGGACGACAACCCGGCGGTTCGGCACTATCTCCGGTCCCTTCTCGAACAGCAAAGTACTTGGCACGTTTGCGATGAGGCGCGAACCGGTGGGGAAGCGCTTCAACGTGTGAAAAAGAATCCGCCAGACATGATTCTGTTGGATTTTCAGATGCCCGACGTAAATGGACTCGACGCTGCCCGGCAAATCTCCAGTCTTTTTCCGGAGATTCCAATCCTGATGGTTACGATTCATCTATCCAAACAGTTAGAAGAGGAAGCCCGCAAAGCTGGGATTCGCGGGGCCTGCGCGAAATCAGATGTAGGTTCCATTGTCGCGGCAGTCGACGCCCTTCTGCATCAGGGAACGTATTTCCCTACGGCTCCGGTCAATACCTAAGTCCGCCACTCGTGCGATCCATGTGTCCGGATTGCGCAAGCGATCTATCTAACTCGTTTCCCGCTGATTGAATCATCGAGGGCCTGAACCGCTTTAGTGTCCCGCTTCCGGCGGATAATAACCATTTCTGGTCCGTACCGTGAGTTTGGTGTATCCCGGCGCGCGTGCCTCAACCTGCACAGACTGGTATCCCGGCTTGGCATTTTGGTTCTTAGGCTTATACGCGATCATGTACTGGCTGCGGATGTCGTGCGCGACGGTTCGTGTGATGTTGTCCACCTGGTCCAGCGTATCGGGAAAGTAAGCCACCCCGCCGGTTCCGGCAGCTAGTTGCTGCAGCGCGTCGCGGCCTGAGCTTTGTAATCCGCTGCCCAACAAACCAATTGCGTAAAGCGTTGGACCGTCCGCCTGCTGCAATCGGCGCGACGCCTCTTGCAGGGTTTCCTGACTCATGTTGTCCTGACCGTCGGTAATGACCAGCAGGACTCTCTTGTCAAGCCTGGGATTGTTCCTGAGGTGGACGGCGGAAGCGACAATGGCATCGTAGAGCGCGGTGCTTCCGCTCGATGAGACTTGGTGCAATGCTGTCTGCAACAAGTTTACGTCAGACGTAAAATCCTGATCGAGATAGTATGTCTGGCTGAAGTTGACGACGAATATTTCGTCTTGCGGATTGCTGGCGCGAATCAAGTTTAGAACTGCCTGATTTACCTTTTCCCGCTTGTCGCGCATGGATCCCGAATTATCCACGACAATGCCGATTGCAACCGGAACGTCCTCGCGGCGGAACGAGGTGATGGTCTGCGGAGTTCCGTTGTCAAGAACCGCGAATGCGCTTTGATTCAAGCTCGGAACCAGGTGACGCTGCTCATCCAGCACCGTAGCGTGCAATACAACCTCTTCCACCTGCTTTTTAAACACGAACATAGTGTTCTGGTCATTGGCGCTGGGCTCTTCAGCTGCCGGTTGTGGTTCCGAAGAGGCTGGTTCGGCCGGCGTGGGCGAAGTCTCGCTCCCACTGGGCATTTGCGGTGCCGTGGCGCTTCCGCCAGTGGCGGCAGGGGGCGGCGCGGGTGTGCTGGGCGCTGGATTCTGAGCCCACGCAGTTGCAATAGGAATAACAAGAATCAAGCCGACCAAGAGCTTGGACGACCATCGGGAAGCGGCCGAACGCATAGAATTCCTCCGTTGCACCCGTTTAGATGCCATTTTTATCCCATGTGCTGCGAGGATAGCTCTCGCATGACTACAGCGATGGGCGCTTTATCCTACAGTCCGGACCTTAGGCATCGGCATTTTCTCAAGTACTCGTTTGGGAAAAGGTTACTTCCAGTCTCCCTGAGGATTGTCTCTTAGTTGCTGTCACGTAAGGAATTCAGATTGGCAATTTCCGTGCTCATCAAATAGTTGGCTGAAAGGAGTCCCTGAATTTGTCGGGTGCAACCGCGATAGTGACGTGCGCAACTATTAGGGTGGACTCTTGATTACGGTCACAAAATCGGATTAAAAGTCGATTGGTCCTCTTGGGTGAGACCTTGGGCATGCTTCGAATTCTTGTCGCGGATGACCACGAACTGGCGAGAAACGGGATTCGGGCGCTGCTCGAAGACCACCCCGGCTGGGAGGTATGTGCCGAGGCCAAAGACGGGCGCGAAGCCGTGGCAAGCGCCAGCATTCTGAAACCGGATGTTTGCCTGCTGGATATCGGAATGCCGAATTTGAACGGGCTGGATGCCGCCAGGCAAATCATTGCGATGATGCCGGAAGCGCGCATTCTGATCCTTACGGTGCACGATTCGGAACAAATGGTGCGGGAAGTGCTGGCTACCGGAGCGCGCGCTTTCTTGCTCAAGTCGGATGCCGGACGCGATTTGGTGGCTGCGGTCGAAGCTTTGGAACACCGGCAAACCTTTTTCACTCAAAAAGTCGCACAGATGATGGTGGATGGTTACCTGCGGCCTCATGAGGAGATCAGCGCTTCCGGGCAGTACGTTCTAACGCCACGAGAGCGTGAAGTAATTCAGCTCGTTGCGGAAGGCAAGACGACAAAAGAAATTGCCACTGCCCTCAGCCTCAGCGTGAAGACGGCGGAAACTCACCGCACGAACCTCATGCGCAAGCTCGATCTGCATTCGGTAGCGGATCTAACCCTGTACGCGGTCCGCAACGGTATTGTCCAGATCTATTAATCGGCAACTAATGATCAGCCATATCTGTTGCACCTTACCGCTCCGCCGCGGATCGCCAACCTGGCGGATGGGACGCTCCCTCTAGATCTGCCCTCCGTTATCTATTCGAAAATAAAGCGAGAATGCTTTCTGAGTAGGGCCTTCGCCTGATACTTGCCCCCACAGGGTCCGATTAAGGTGGGCTGAGTGGATGGTCCCAGGAGGACCGATGCTCTGGACGATAGCTATTTTGCTGCTGATCCTTTGGATGTTGGGCATGGTCAGCTCATACACGCTGGGGGGATTCATTCATATTCTGCTCGTTCTGGCTGCCGTCGCAGTTTTGATCCGCATAATTCAAGGGCGAAGTCCTGTAGTTTGAGGTGACCGCCGGGCACTTGCCTCAGCAGGGTGATGAGCGAAACGAACCAGCCTCGCCCCTGCATTCGCTTTTAATCTTCAAGGCTAGTCGGCGATATCGGGGAAGCAAAGGAAGAGAGTTGTTGGAGTCCCGAGCCGAGATTCGTCGTGCTGGACCGTCCCTGCGAATCGCAGAAGAATCTATTCCCTATCGTGCGGGATGGCCTGAAATTTTCCACAACTGCGCTAAGGCCCGGGCCGCATCGGATACGGCACGCTTTTCGGCACCAGCTTCAGAAATTCCCGGAATGTTTCGTCGCTGAAAGATCGGGGCGCCGTATTGCACCTTTTTCTTAACGGCGAGATCTGCATGGTGCAACTCACAGACGGCGCTGTCGAACATGCGCCGCAGATTTTCCGCAGAGGGCGCTTCGATGTTATGTCCTGCAATTCTTTGTGCCATTGGGAAAGTCCTCAACCCTCAGACTTCCTGAACTCTAAGATGATCTGCTGCCCGCGGCAATACTGTGTAGCCCCGGTTGACCGGCTATAGTTTCCCTACTTATGCAGACTCGTAGATGTAAGGTTCTCCGCTTCCGCTCTCCCCTGATCGCGAGAATAGTCGTTGTGAGTTCCTTGCGCTGCAAGACGTTTGGAGACACTCGGAGCGATTCCCAACCCTGACAGCTTCTGGCAAGAGGGGAGGGCATAATTAGTGGGGAAACAAATGCGGATTAAGCCGCCGCGCGCAGTTCCAGACAACTCTGGAGCGCTCGCAGAGCGTAGAGAGCATCATCCAGGGCCTGGTCTTCTTCGATTGTGTCGGCGCCTGAGAAAAACAATTCCCGTGCCCGGGCCACGATCGCTTTTTCGGCGTCCACGATTCGGGCTGGAATCCTGTTCTTGTCCTTCTCGAATAGAGCTGCGGTGTAAAGTTCAGCCCAGCTTCGCGGGTTGGGCACTGAAGTGGCTTGATTAACCATAGCGAACCTCGACCACTGGGCGAATTATGCTGCAGGGACTCCAGATACCGTAGTAAGCCTTAGGGAAAAAGCCTATAGGGTGAACACCGTATTTGGGGCCAATGCCCGGATTGGGATCTCTGTAGTTCGTTTTCGGTTCCATCGGACCTCCTGACAGTTTGCCGCTGGAGCCGCCATTCGTCGTCGCGTCGACGATGCAAAAGCTCAGATCACCTGCCATTCATTCAGATGTACTAAACTTGGAACCATAGCCTCCACGCAAGCTTTGCTGTCTGAAGCGCACAGTAGCTGGTTATAAATACAGGCCATTGTTTCAGAGCCATTGTTTCTATGATCTACCTATGATCTACGGGTTGAAAACTGTTGCCAAGTATTGGCTCGGCACCGACAGGGCGGAACGGAACTTCGCCGTCTATCCCGATGACACCTTCATAGTTTCCTATCCTCGATCCGGCAATACGTGGACTCGATTTCTGATTGCCAATCTGCTGTATCCGGACAAAAAGGTCAGTTTTGCGAACATCGAAAAGCTGATTCCTGACACTTCCTCGCAATCCAACCTCGCTTTGAAGCGCACGCCGCGTCCGCGCATCATCAAGACGCACGAATATTTCGACCATCGTTACCCAAAGACCATCTACATCGTCCGCGACCCACGCGACGTTGCCGTTTCTTATTACGATTTTCAGCGCAAATACCGGCAGATTGACGACGATTACCCATTAGACAGCTACGTCGATGATTTCATTTCCGGCCGCTTGAATTCCGCGGACTGGGGGACATGGTCGGAAAATGTTGCCAGCTGGCTATACACCCGCGGACAGCGGAGGAATTTTCTGCTACTGCGATACGAAGAGATGATCCAGGACACGGTTGGGCAGTTGGCCCGCATCGCAGTGTTTCTTCGAGTTGAAGCCGACTCGGCGAGGTTGACCAGGGCAGTTGAGCTAAGTTCCGCTGATCGCATGCGGGAACTGGAGAAGCTCGAAACGGGCCAGTGGGTCGCCACGCGAGGCCGCCGCCAGGACATCCCATTCATAGGAGTGGCGAAGGCCGGCGGTTGGCGGACTTCCTTACCAGCATCGTGCGTGGATAAAATTGAGTCGACATGGGGCGAACTGATGACTACGCTTGGATATGGATTGGCGTCGAATAAACAAGCCACAGTGTAGGCAACAAAGCACAACGGTCGGGCTTGCCAGAGCCGAGATCCTCCGCTGATGCGCAAAATTGAGATTATCAAGAATGTGGGTGCCAGCTGGTTTAATCTGGGCATCAACATTCTGGTCGGGCTTTTTCTTTCACCCTTCATCCTCCATCGCCTGGGCAACACGGCTTATGGAGCGTGGGTTCTCGCGTTTTCAGTCACCGGATACTACGGGCTGTTTGATCTGGGCATCCGGTCCTCCCTTATCCGCTACGTTTCCACTTACACGGCCACGGATAACCAGATCGGCCTTGCGCGGCTGATCAATACCAGCCTGGCCGTATATACCGCGATCGGTGCGGCGGCGATGGTCGCCACGATAACAGTAAGTGCTTACGTCGGGTCGCTGTTCCACATGCCGGCGAATTTTTTGCCCACCGCCCGGCTCCTTTTTCTCATCGTGGGATCTGCTGTCGCTTTCGGATTTCCGGCCGGAGTCTTTGGCGGAATTCTCGAAGGATTGAATCGCTTCTACTTTGTCAACCTGACCAATCTAGTATCCACGCTTCTGCGGGCTCTATTGATCGTTATTGCGCTCCGCTACGGATACGGGTTGTTAACGGTGGCGATTATCACGGTGACCTTGCCGCTACTGGCCTCGGTGGTGCGAGCTGCGATCGTACTTCGCCTGCTGTCTCTCAAGTTCGGTTGGAGATACGTTGATAAAGGCTCATTCCGGGAGATCGCCCATTACAGCAGCGTCAGTTTCATACTGATGATTGCCCAGAAATTGCGTTTCAAGACTGATGAGGTCGTGATCTCGACCTTCCTTTCTGTAGCCGCGGTAACTTTCTTTTCCAATGGCGACCGACTGGTCGATTACACGGCGGAAGTCGTCAGTAGCTTGGCGCAAATCTTTGTTCCCATGTCAGGCCAGTCAGACGCCAAAGGGGACCTCGGCCAGTTGCGAAGGATCTTTGTGGCCGGCAATCGCGCTTGCGCTCTCATTGTGTTTCCCATCAGCGCCACGTTGATCATTCTGGGGAAATCCGTGATCACCGCCTGGGTGGGCCCACGTTATGTCACTGCTTCATATCCCGTAATGTTGGCCTTGCTCATCCCTACTACTCTCGTCCTAGCGCAGGCGGCATCACCCCGTATTCTCTACGGAATGGCGCGCCATAAGAGCCTGGCCTGGGTAACCGGGATGGAAGGAATCGCCAACGTGATTTTGAGTATTGTTCTGATTCGTCCATTCGGAATCATTGGCGATGCGTTGGGAACCGCGGTTCCGCTCACTTGCACGGCGCTGTGCTTTCTGCCGCGACATTTGTGCCGTGTTTTGGATGTGCGGTTGCGAACCTTTCTACGAGAGACCTATACCTTGCCTCTGTTGTTATGCTCACCCACGGTCGTGGCGCTGTTGCTGGTGCGACGATGGTTTTTCGCGCGAAACTATCTGGAGCTTCTGGTACAAATCGTGATCGGTCTCGTACCGTACGCCCTCGGCCTCGCGTGGGCGACCTGGACGAAACGCATTTGGCAAGTACATGGTCTGGAGACGACCCCGAGAGTAGAAGACCTGGCGGCCATTCAAATCTCAGGTTTCGAATAGAAATCCAGAATCGCGCGGTTTCTGAAATCTACTGCGGCGAGTGCCTAAGCTGGTATGTCGGCTTATTCAGCCCGTGATCGTGCTTGCTGTACCATCTCGACCAAAACCTTTCGAGTTTCTGCCGAATTGGTTACTTCTCGCAGAAACGGGATTCGGGCACCGCGAATCCCATCATGGGTTTTCAGGCGCACCTGAAAACCGAGACGATCGACCGCGATCATCGTTGCTTCCTGTGAATCAATGCGAGCAAATTCACGAGCAAGCAGCACGAGTGCGTCCTTGTGGTCGCTGTTCATATGCTGAATGATCTCGATCATTGAGTCGGCAAGAGGATCGGGTTGGCTGCTACCATATTCGGAAGCAGATACCCACCCCATGACGCCGAATCCGCCCACGTAATACACGTCTACCACCTCCATGCGGCGGAAGGAAAAATCTTCAAAATCTATCCAATATTTACTGTTGGCGTAACGTGCCAGGTATAGCTTGCGAGCCTCCGCCACCTCCGATTCCGGCAAGGGCAGAACGTTCCCTACCAGAGTGACTCTGGCTGCTCCGAGCACATCACCACCGGAATCGTCATGAACCACAAGCAAGCTGGCGCGCGGGTCGGCCTGTAAATTTTGCGTATGCATGGCCATTGTGCTGATAAGGAAAATGGGTCGGCCCCGGTCGTCCAATCCAAAGGGCATTACCGATCCGAATGGGAACCCCGGCTGCTTCCGTGAGAAGGTCGAAAGACTGCCGGTACGTTCCAAGTACATCAACGTGCGCGCACGTTCGGCGAACGTCGGCTCGGGGGCGGGCGGCTGGTCGCTAGCCCAACCAGTGTCTCCATGTTTTCTGCGGGATGGTGAAGTCATGGTTAAAGTTCTTCTGGCACCTTACCATGCCCTTCGAGGTCATGCCGTTCATGTGGCGCAGTCGCTCCTTGACTATGTTGCGGATCATGGCATCGGCAACTCGCATGGCGGCTATTTCCGTGCCAGAGGGGAATCCGTATGTTTGCGTGGCGGCGCGGGGCGTGGGTTTTGCGTCCACACGCGAAGGACGCGATTATGAAACGTGTCGGCGATGAGAAGATTGCCCTGGGCATCGAACGCGATGGAGCGGGGCCGGCCCAAATTCTCGACCACAGTTTGGAGACTGGAACCATCCCATTTCAACACGCGATTGCGGCCAGTTTCGCATATATAGAGATCGCCCTCCGGAGAAACGGCAACGTCCTGCGGAAACACGACGTCCGGCTTGGCGAACAGTCTGGTGAGTTGACCATCCTTCAGGAACTCAACTGATCCAGGGCGGGGAGACGCGAGTGCCAAGCCTCCTTTCCAGCGCGTGACACCGTAGAAAACCAGAGTCTCCGGCACATCTTTGGCGAGCGGAACGGCATGGATCTGGCCCTTGCGCAGGTCCACCCAGCGGAGCTTGGACGAGACCGCGCTGGCGATGATCAGAGATTTGTCCGCCTCCAGCAGCAGGGCATGCGGATTGATAAGCAGAGCCTTGCTGGCGGGTCCATCGTCGCCCTCCTCGCCGGCGACGCCGCTGCCGGCAACGGTTGAGATGATCCCTGTGCGAAGATCGATACGTCGTACGCGGTTGTTGTAGTAATCACCGACGTAGAGCCGTCCCAGAGTATCGATCTGCAATTTTCCTGGGTAGCTGAGCCAGGCTTGCTTCGCAGGAATTCCGTCGCCGTTGTAGCCCGGCACGCCTGTGCCTGCCAGTGTCCGAATCCGTTTGGAAACTGCATTGATGATGCGCACGCGGTGGTGCAGTGTGTCGGATACGTACACATTGCCGCGTGCATCGGCGGTCACAGCGCCGGGGTGAGCGAGGCGAGCCGCGAGAGCTGGCCCGCCATCGCGGATACTTCCATTCCCTGCAACGACTACAGGCGCCGCCGTGTTCGGTGCGTAGCGAAGCACACGATTGCCGTGAATATCGCCGATCCAAAGCACACCATTCTTGTCGAGAGCAATGGGACCCGGAGTCCACCTTTCCTTGCTGCCTTGCTTGCCGGCTTTCACCAGCGTTTTCATGCGCTCGTAGGATGGGTCGACGCGGCAGATGCGGTGATTCCCTTTGTCAGCCACGATAAGGTTGCCGGCATGATCGACTGCGATCCCGTCGGGAGTGCGCAGCGGCGATTGCTGGGCCTTGGCTCCATCGGCAACCCTCCCGGCTTCGCCGGTACCGGCAGCTATTTCGGTGAGACCGGTTGTAGGATTAAACCGCAAGATACGGTGGGTGAAATATTCGACGACGTAGATACGTCCGTATGGATCTTCGGCGATCGAGCGAATTGCCCCCCGCATTCTGGCTGCATCGGGAAGCAGCCCAGTCCAATGACCATCGTGTTCGAGCTTCCACACTTGCCCGCGCGGTGCGTCGGCCACCAACAGACCGAGTGTGGTCCAGGCGAGGCCACCCGGCTTGCCGAATCCACCCGCAGGCGTCCCCATATCTTCCATTACGCCGGTGTTGAGATTGACGCGTTGGACGCGGCGTCCGATGATTTCTCCGATAAAGAGATAATTTCCTTGCGAATCGAGAGCGAGTGGAGCGGGTCCGTGCAGCGCCTGTTCCGTAGCGTTTCTGGGGTTTGTGGCACCGACGAGCAGTCCGTTCCCGGCCACGGTGGAAATGATGCCGCTTCGCGCATCGATCTTTCGCACCCGATTTCCGCCGGTGTCGGCGATGTACAGATTCCCTGTGTCATCAACGGCAAGACCGCCGACGCCGACAAAGAGCGCGTCGATCGCGGGCCCTCCGTCGCCGAAATCGCTGCTTCCCGCGATGACCTCCACACGTCCGAAAGGCGGATAGCTTTGAGGGAGAAGTTCGCGAGAGTCGACTTCTTTGCTGCTTGCTGCTTTTTTCTCCTCAGGAAGTGCGCGATTCCGGCTGGGCGGATTCTCGCTTGCTGTGGGTTTTGCGGCCGCATAGGACACTTCGCCGGTGAGTGATTCGAGAAATGCAATCAGGTCTGTTTTGTTTTCGGCAGTTAAATTGAGGGGATGGATTTTTTCGTCCAGGAAAGGATTTTTTTCCGCGCCGCGGGAGTAGTAATCCACGACTTCCTCTAGTGACGTCATGCCACCGTTGTGCATGTACGGCCCTGTTTTCGCGACGTTGCGCAGGCTGGGAGTACGAAATGCGCCCTTATCCTCACGCGCCTTGGTGATCTCGTAGCGGCCGAGGTCGGGGGACATTGCCCAACCCACGCCCGTGTTGTGGAATTCATAGTCGGAAAGGAACGGGCTTTCTTTGGAATAGGTGTGACAGTTGATGCATCCCGCCGGGCCGCGAAAAAGTTCGAATCCTCTCTTTGCAGAAGCGGAAATCGCTTCCTGGTTGCCTGCGATGTAACGATCGAATGCGGAATCGCCGGTCAAGAGCGTTCGTTCGAAAGACGCAATGGCCTTGGTGACGCGGTCCCATGCGATGGCAGGATCGCCGAAAGCCTCTTTGAAGAGAGAAACATAAGTTGGGTCGTTCGCCAGGAACTTGACCACGCCGGCCTGCGTGTTCTTCATCTCCCGTGGATGTGTGACGGGATACCGTACCTGATCTTCGAGAGTTACAGATCGACCGTCCCAGAGCAGATGAGATGCGTACGCGGCGTTCAGGACTGACACCGCGTTGCGCTCTCCTAACTGCGAATCGACCCCGGTTGACAAGGCCGCCGGGTCGGCGAAGAAGTGATCGGGCTTGTGGCAACTGGCGCAACTGATGGTTCGATCTACAGAGAGACCGTTCTCGAAAAACAACTTTTCGCCCAGGCGCACCTTGGCCGGAGTTAGCGGATTGTTTTCTGGAACTGGGACTGGAGGCAGTCCGGCCGGTACCTGGGGCAAAGAGTCGTTTTGTTTCATCAACCCGGTAAGAGTTGGTGTGATCGACATCACAACTGCCAGGCCCACGGCGAACCAAGCAATCTTTCGGCTACGGTTTGATTTCATGACTACTCCCGCACAGAGACTCAGAATGAATGGATACAACCACGGTGGAGGCTTCTTCCGGCTGCATCGTGGAACTTAGGACATGAAGAAGAGTCTTCGGAGTAAAGCTGGAAAGGATTGCTTCGGCCCCAGAAGGATCGCGCACGTTTTGCGGCAAGAGCAGAGTCAGCGAACGGCGGTAAAACTGATCGCGGAACGAAGCAGCATCGAGTTTCAGTCGGCTGCGAAGGATCTCTCGTGCAAGATCCAGCTCCTGCTGTGTCACAGGTTGTTGGCTGAGATGACGCAACTCTTCCAGGATGATCTGGCGCGTCGTTTCCACCTGGTCGGTCTGGCATGCAACTCGCAGAATCATGCCCTTGGTCCCGACCGGCAGGCCGGCCGCTTCCACGGTGTAGACCACCTGGGATTCAGTTCGTAGCCTCCGCTGGAGGCGGGAGTTGTAGCTGGCTCCGAGGATGTGCACCGCAATCTGCCACGCGTAAAAATCGCGGTCATTGTCGATTCTTGCGCCTGCGCCAACGAGCAGGGCTGCAGGAACCGCGCCTTCTTGTTGCAAGCAACGGACGGAGCCGACCTTATTGCGTACCGGATCTGGGGCAGGAAGTGCCGACCGCATCACCTGTCGGGGGGGGAGTCTTCCGAATTCGCGCCGCACTGTCTGCGCCAGTTCGGCGACCGGCAACTCGCCCCAGACAGAGAGAACCATGTTTGCCGGGGCGTAGGCTTGCTGCCAAAAACGGGCGAGGGCAAAGCCATTTATAGACGAGGATGCGATGGGCTGTGCGTCTGGCTGGCCCGCAGTCTTCTCGGATTCTGTCCACACGAGGCTGGTCAGTTCAAATGTTGCGTGCTGCCACGGATCATTTTGTTCCTCGGTTAACTGTTGACCGCGGCGTGTCACGGCGTCGCTCCACACTTCCTTAGGGAGTACGGGGCGATTGAGTAAGTCGGCCAGAATATGCAGAAAGCGATTCGTATGCACGGTCGGTACTGCGAAGCGAAAGACCGCCACGTCCCGGCCGACCGTGAAATCAGGGGAAACACCGATACGTGCCAATTCAAGGCCGATGGGCGGAGCGTCCGCGGAACGGCGACCGGAGAGAAATGCTTCCGCGGCGATCCTGGCAATCTCCTCTTGGCGGGAGATGGGTGTGTCCGTGCCTGCGCGCACCACGAGCAGTACCTCGGAGAACAGAGCCGCCCTCTGCGGTTTGCCCACAAGCGCACGAAGGCCATTGTCGAGGTCGACTCGTGCGAGGCTCTGAAGCCCAGGTGAAGGAGGAATAGGAATTGCCGCGGTTTCAGCCGGGCAGACGGCAGAGATCGTAGCGACAAAGATCGTCCAGACAAGGATCGTCGCGAATTGAAGCAATGAGCCGAAACGAATGGAGTTCACTTCGCACCTATCGGGACACTTGCCGATGGGAGAGCGCCAAGAAGCTGATGTGCCGCGGCACGCACATTTTCCACTCCCATGGTGCGCAGAGCTTCTAACCGGCGGAATGAAATGCTCCAGTCGCCATTGACCGCCTGATGAAGTGCCAGCAACGAGGCGAGAGTAGGAGGGTCGTCCAGTTGTGACGCAATGCGCATTTCCGCCCCAAGGGTCGCCCCGGCAATGTCTTCCTCTGGGCTGCCGCCCAGGGCTTTGAGCAAGGTGGAAGTTTCCTGCATCAATTGCTGCGGCTCTGCGCTTTGGGTTCCGTACACATGTACCAAGAAAATCGCCGCTTGCTTTTGAGTGGGATAGTTTGTGGCTGCCGCCACGCTCCAGGCGACTTGTTGCTCCAGCATGAGTTTTCTGCGCAACGGGGAGAGTTCGGCGGAATTAATCAACTCAGCCACGGCTTCGAGGCCGGCAGCTTGCACTGGCGGAGCGGGCGGTTCAGGAAAAGCAAAGAAAATCACCGGACTGCCGGCGCTGGTGAAAATCCGCACAACTGGCTCTGATGGAAGTGTCGGTTGTTCGCGCCGTGACCGCGGCGTATCTCCAATTCCTTCCGGACGCCATTCCGCGAAGTAGTGCATGGCCAGCCGATAGATTTTCTCCGGATCAACGTTGCCAACCACTGCGATGACAATGTTTTCTGGACGGTAGAAACGATGGAAGTATGCAAACGCTGCCGGCCTGTCGATGGCGCTGATCTGCTCAGGTGTTCCTTCCATAGGTTGTGCCGCGGGTGCACCGGGAAAAATCTCCCGCAGAAGCCGTTCCTGAAGTGTTGGTCTGCCGCCGGTCAGTCCGGCGACTTCGCGCAACACGACGTTTCGTTCGCTGTAGAAGCGGCGCAGAATCGGGTGTTGCAGGCGCTCCGCTTCGAGCGAAAGCCACAGCTCGACTTGATCGTTGGGGATTGAAGTGAAGAATTGAGTGACATCGGCCGTGGTGGTGGCATTGAGTCCGACGGCGCCATGGGCTTCCAAACGTCCGCCGAGAATCTCCCCGGTCTCGCAGGTGCGTTTCGCGGCTTCCTGAGCTTGCTCGACCCAGCGTTCAAGCCCGACCAAAATCGCCGGATCGGGTTCTGTTTGCTGGCGTTCCCGTGTGAGAGCCTGATGTGCCCGGTCGAGTTCTGAAAGCGCATTCCCTTCGGCTTCCGCATCGAGCGTTCCCACCGTGGTGGAACCCGAAAGGGTGACATGTTCCAAAATGTGTGCCATGCCCGATTGACCAGCTGGATCGTCAATTGCACCTATGTTCACCGTTAGGTTGAGGGCTGCGAGTTGCAACTCCGGGCGGACTGCGACCACCAATTGAAGTCCGTTGGACAGCTTAAAACTTCGAATCTCGCGGGCGATCTCTGGTGTTTCCGCTGAGGCGAAACTGGCAAGGAGGATCGTCAAGGTAATCGCGAGTCTGCGATGTGTCGCGGTTATCATTTTCTTGCCTCACCGTTTTTTATCCCGCCGTCTTTCGCCGCACCGTCGAGCAGTCTCACTCGGCGCACACGGTGGTTCTTGGTGTCAGCGATGAACAGTTCGCGGCCGTCGTCGCTCACTGCAATTCCCCCGGGTTGAAATAAGGATGCGCGGTCGGCGGGTCCTCCGTCGCCGGAAAAGCCCTGAATACCGCTGCCGGCGATTACAGTTACCGTCGAGGTTCGGAGGTCCAGACGCAGCACGCGGTGCGCAAGAGCATCGGCCAGGTAGACGTAGGAACCCTGCGCAGCGATGTCTATGATTTGTGAATCCCCAGAGAGCGCTGCCGGCAAAGCATCAATCTGCGGCATCGGCGTGAACGTTCCGCTCCGCGGATCGAATAAGCGCACATCTGAGCTGCCGTGGGTGAGCAGGAACAGCCCTTGCGCGCCAGCATCGAGACTGGTCACCGCGATGTCGAGCAGGTCGCTGTCTCCCTTAGCGCCATGCAGCGCGTGCATGGTTCCGGAAACCGGATCGACGGCTAACACTCTGTGCCGTCCGAAATCTCCGATATATAACTGGCCATCCGGCCCCACAGTGAGTGCCGAAGGCAGGCGGAGATGAGCCGATCGCGCCGTCGATACTTCGTCGGAACCGTCCGACTTGCCTCCCGCCAGGGTGTGCAGGATGCCCGTTCCGAGGTCGACTACCCAGACTTTGTTGGAGATGTTGTCCGCAATGTAGAGCGCGTGTCGACGGCTATCGACGGCAATTCCTTCCGGCAGGAGAAAATCAGCATCGGTCGCAGGAATACCTTCGCCGGTTTGCGTTCCCCCACCGGCGACGGTGGAAATTATTCCGGTGGCTAGATCAACGCATCGTATACGCCGTGTGCCGTAGTCAGCGATGTAGACTTTGCCATTCGAATAAGCGATATCACCTGGCACTGAAAGCAGAGCATCGCGAGCGGGGCCGCCATCTCCCCAATCTCCCGTGCCTGCAATCGTTTCGATGATTTTAGTTCGGGCATCCACACGCCTGATCCGGGCATTGAGAATGTCCGCGATCAAAATATTTCCTTGATGATCCACCCACACTCTGCCGGGACTCCACAACTGCGCCTTGATCGCGGGACCGCCGTCTCCTGAGAAACCTTTCTCACCTGTCCCTGCGACCGTGGTGATCACTCGAGTTTTGGCGTCGATTCTTCGCACGCGATGATTGCCCACGTCGGCGAAGTAAATGTCCTGATTCGGAGCAACAACCATGCCTTCGGCGTAACTGATTTGAGCGTCAACAGCCGGGCCATCATCCCCGCTGAAACCCAGCTTGCCCGTACCAGCGAAAGTGCGCACTAAGCGAGTTCTGGCGTCGATAACCAGGATTCGATGGGAGGGACTGTCGGCGACGTATAGATTGCCGGCCTGGTCGATGGCGATACGAGCGAGCCGCAGAAATTTTGCCTGCAAGGCGGGAGTGCCTTCCGGATTCACTCCGGTCTCGCCCGTTCCTGCATAGGTGGCGATAATGCCGGTGCGAGCATCGACGCGACGGATGAACCGGTTCACCGTGTCGGAGATAAACAGGTTGCCCAGCCGGTCGACTGCGATGCCTTCGGGAAAATGTAATTTCGCGGCTGTGGCAGGACCGCCGTCGCCCGAGAATCCGCGCTCTCCAGTTCCAGCGACAGTGCTGATTAAGCCGGTGCGGTGATCGATTTTGCGAACGCGGTTGTTGTAAGAATCAGCGATGAAGAGATCGCCATTGGGGCCGAAGACTGCATACTCGGGCCGGGACAACTGGGCTTGCGACGCCGGAATGCCATCTCCGTTGTATCCTGCCTCGCCTGTGCCAGCCAGCGTCTTGATGATTTTCGTGCGATGGTCAATGATCCGGACGCGATGGTTGCCGAAATCAACCACGATCAGATCTCCGTTGGGAGCCTCGCTGATGCCGCCCGGCAAGCTGAGGCGCGCGGACTTCGCCGCTCCTCCGTCCCCTACGTGTCCGCCCCCGGCCAGCGTGTCGATGATGGTGGCAGGCGGAGTGACCACTGTGGCGTGAGTGGGAACTTCGTCGCCAGAGGTGGCGCTGGCTCCCCCAGCAAGCAAGAGAGCCAGCACCGCAAGCGACGGGACGAGCGTTTTGGAGGGGATGAAGCTCATGGGCAGAGTTTCGGCAGGTTGTTCTCTCCCAGCTGGGGCCGGGCAGTTATGCGCCGGCCCCCGAGGCGGAGGAGAGAGAGGTTACATGCGTTCGGCGAGGTTGAGTTGGAGTTTGCCGAGTTCGACGACGGGTTTTTCGCTTTCGTCGT
>Ga0209006_10000135_pt1 | contig 79880 bp, 66 predicted proteins | sample JacPin_JW_Ref_O2_FD_188567 | JGI IMG/M metagenome (GOLD analysis project Ga0209006, IMG submission 188567) | Forest soil microbial communities from Algoma, Ontario, Canada - Jack Pine, Ontario site 1_JW_Ref_O2 (SPAdes) (version 2) | ecosystem: Environmental > Terrestrial > Soil > Boreal... | reverse complement strand
TTGAAGAGGTCCGTTTTGGTTTCGAAGTAAGTGAAAAGCGATCCATTCGCAACGCCAGCCTCTTTCGCTATGCCAGCTGTCGGCGCACTCAGGCCCTGCATAACGATAATCCGCGTCGCCGCCTCTAGAATCGCGCTTCTCTTCTCATCGCTCTTCGGCCTTGACATGAGTTAATAGTATAGATAAGCGTCTGGACAGTCAAGCATTATCTTTTCGTTCTGCATTATGCCGGACTGTAATCGAGAGCAATCGTTTGGATGCCACGACCAGCGTATTAAGGTCGGTCATCGCGCCTTTCCGCCACAGAAACGCGCGCGGGTTGAAGTTCGCGTCCAGGGACACTCCGACCAACGGGCCGCCTTCGCTCTCCGTTGTCGTTGACGTGCGCTCGGTGGCAAAAACGGTGGGGCTAAGGCGATCAACTCCCCGTATCTTCACTTCTTCCTTGTTCTGAGACGCGAGGTTTTCGAACACCCCGGGCGATCGAGACCGTTGCCTGGGATCCTCTTTAATATACCTTGACAAGTATATGCTCGTTGGAGTATATCAAGCGAATGGAATCTGTTTTCGAAATCATCGCGGAGCCGAACCGCCGCGCCATACTGAGCCTCCTGGTCTCGTCACAACAGTCGGTGGGAGAGATCGAGCGTCAGCTTCATATGACGCAGCCGACCGTGTCCAAGCACCTGCGCGTGCTGCGCGACGCCGGTTTCGTGGAGTCGACAGTGGACGCACAGCGCCGTCTCTACCGGCTGAAGCCGGAACCATTTCAGCAGGTGGATGCCTGGCTGGCTCAGTTCCGCCGGTTCTGGTCCGCTCATCTGGATGCTCTCGAACGCCACCTCAACCGCATGGATCAACGTCCGCATGGATCAGCGACACCAACGAACGGCGCACCAACGAAAAGCAAGACGAAGCAGAAGCCGACGCGGCCCAAACCGCAAGCGTGAGATAAGGAGAAGCAAAATGAAAATCAAAGTGATGAGCATATTCGTGGATGACCAGACCAAGGCCCTGCGCTTCTATACGGAGGTACTGGGCTTTGCCAAGAAGGCTGATTTCAGCAATGGCCCCTATCGCTGGCTGACCGTGGCCTCGCCCGAGGAGCCGGACGGCACGGAACTTCAGCTGGCGCTGAACAACAACCCCCCGGCCAAAACGTATCAGCAGGCGATCTTTCAACAGAACCAGCCCGCGGTCATGTTCTTCACCGACGACGTCAAGGGCGACTACGAGCGCATCAAGGCCCGCGGCGCACAGTTCACCATGCCGCCCACCGACGTGCCCGGCTCCACCATTACAATGCTGAACGACACGTGCGGCAACCTCATTCAACTCACCCAGCTCAAACGCTGGTAACGCCAAGGAGCAGAAGATGACCGACCTTCAGCAGTACGCACCGGGTGCGGCCACTACCGTGCAGTTCTTCCGGTTGTGGTCCGATCGCGTAGATGGTCTCGAACGTCACCTCTCGGCCCACACGGGGGCGAAGGCAGCCGTCATGGTGGTGTTGATCTTGTATCCGATCGCACGGATTGCGATTCCCGCCATACTCCATGGCATTGTGCCCGATGTGGTCCGGACCGTGCTCAACTTGATGTGAGTTCGACAGGAGTACTGCGGCAAGAAATCACTCGCGGGTCGAGGTTGCGAGTGAGCATCGTCGCTCGGGAGGATCAGGACTTCAGCTCACTTGGTGGCACGCGATTAAGACTAGGAGAAGAAGATGACCGAACCTCAGACGTACGAACCGGGTCCCGCCAACCTGGCGCGGGCAGTGAAAGACGGAGAGCAGAAGTGGACGCTCATTCTCGTCCGAGAAATGCGCCACTCGCCCGAAAAGGTCTGGGAGGCGCTGACCGACCCGGCGCAACTGCGCGAGTGGGCTCCCTTTGTGACCGATGGGAGCCTGGGTGCGGTTGGAACGGTGAAGCTTACCTGGGTGGGAGCACCCACGCCGATCGACACAAAAGTTACGCGAGTCGAAGCCCCCAAGGCGCTTGAGTACGGCGATATGCGTTGGGAACTCGAGGCCTCCGGCCGGGGCACGCGCCTCACGCTGTGGGCCAAGATCGATCGCCGCTTCATCTCCATGGGTGCTGCTGGGTGGCATATTTCTTTCGATGTCCTGGATCACCTTCTCAGCGGGACTCCCATCGGCCGCATTGCTGGTGGCGATGCCACGAAGTTCGCCGGCTGGCAGCGGTTGAATGCCGAGTATGCCAAGCAGTTCGGCATGAAAGCACCTAACTGGCCGCCTCAGGCGACTCAAAAATCGTGAATGAGTTGGATCGCCGATAAATGGAGGACAAATCGATCATGACAGAAGCCACCAAACGTTCAATTTTTCGCTGGGTTCACATCATCTGTGGCATTCCGATACTCGGCTACATTTATGATTCGCCTTCGGATACTCACAACTACGCGACCAGTGTCAGGTATATCTTTCTTCCTGTGCTGCTGCTTTCGGGACTTTGGATGTGGAAAGGCCACGTCGTTCGACGATTTATTTCGAAGAGATGGGCGGCCGGCACGGGTTCGTACTCGAACCCGTGATCTTTGATCGGCGGGTGGACAAAGTTCGGAAAGGCAGGCCGTGCGGCCTATCGTCCCGTTGCCCAATATATACCACCCTGGCCTTGAATTTGCGGCGGTCGTGCAATCAACGTTATTCGAATCCATCCCGGTCTCAACATAGGAGGAACTATGTCAAACGTAACCCTTCCCAACAAACACCGTGACGAACTACTCAGAGCATTGAAGGCTCGCTTTGAGAAAAACATGAACCGCCATAAAGGTCTTGACTGGGCTCAAGTACAAGCAAAGCTGGAAGCTAACACTGAAAAACTACGGTCACTTCATGAGATGGAAAGAACTGGAGGTGAACCGGACGTTGTTGGTCGTGATAAAAAGACGGGCGAGTACATTTTTTATGATTGTTCAGCGGAAAGTCCTAAAGGCCGCAGAAGTTTTTGCTACGACCGTGAAGCGCTGGAATCAAGAAAAGCAAACAAGCCCAAAGATAACGCGGCTGGCGCGGCAGCGGCCATGGGTATTGAGCTCTTAACGGAAGAACAATATCGAGAGCTGCAGAAACTTGGAAATTTCGATACGAAAACGTCGAGCTGGGTGAAAACACCGTCTGAAGTCAGAAAACTCGGCGGCGCCCTCTTTTGTGATCGCCGATTCAACACTGTTTTCGTATATCACAACGGTGCGGAATCTTACTACGCGGGGAGGGCGTTCCGTGGCTGGCTGAGAGTGTAAGAGTTGGCTACATTTCTACTGCTATGTCGTAAGGGCTATGTACTTGGACGCCGGCCTGTGTATCCATCACGCGTTTTGTGCTGGACCACCTCGCGGCCGTACCGCACACGAGGTTACGCCATGGTTAAACTGGCTTTCGCTCCCCTTAGCGGCAGGCATCATCTGTCTGATCATGGCGGCTATTCTGATGGTAAAAATCGGAGGGCCGCTGGATGCACAGATTCTCAATTACTACTTCGTGCTTTCACCCCAATGGCTGTTGATAGCAGGTATAGCGCTGGTTGTACCTGCGCTTGCGCTGATAGCGACGCACTGACTCGGGGCGAGTGGTCCGCTCAATCCCGCGCCCGCTTCGAGGTCATTGGCTCGAGGTCACCGGCTCGAGGTCACCGGAAAGCTCTCGGTTGACACTGCTCCCGATCGTTTGATAATAATTATCGTTCGATAATCATGCGCTCCACCCATAGACAGTTCCGTGAGCTGGCCGCGAAGCGGGGTTTGGCGGTCACCCACCAGCGTCAGGTGGTCTATGAGGCCGTGGTCGCCTCCCACGGGCACTATTCTCCGGAAGACATTTACGCCGCCGTCCGGCGCCGCATTCCATCCGTTTCTCTCGCCACGGTCTACAACAATCTACGGCTTTTCATCGAGTGCGGGTTGCTGCGGGAGGTCACTCCGCATGCGACCACCTTGCGGGTGGACGGCAATCTCCAACCTCATCATCACCTGGTGTGTTTGCGCTGCAAATCGGTGCAGGACATCGAAGGAGAATTCATCAATTTCAAACAGCTGTCCCGGCACGTGCCGGACGGCTTTGATCTGACGCAGCCGCTGGTCGAGGTTTTCGGCCTCTGCCGCCTCTGCCGCGCCAAAAAGTAACTTTTTCACGCAGTCAGGAATCATATTCCAAGGACAAAAACATATGGAAAATACGCTCGCGACCTCATCAGGAAGTGTTTCTCCCGAAGCGAAAAACAAAAGCACCATACCCGAAGCCAAGTGCCCGTTTAACCACGGTGCGTCCGTGCCCTCGAACCGCGACTGGTGGCCGAATCAGGTGAACGTGAATATCCTGCATCAGCATTCGCCGCTGTCCGATCCGATGGACAAGGAATTCAATTACGCGGAAGAGTTCAAAACGCTCGACCTGAAGGCCGTGATCAAAGACCTGCATGCCTTGATGACGGACTCGCAGGAGTGGTGGCCGGCCGACTTTGGCCACTATGGGCCGCTGTTCATTCGTATGGCGTGGCACAGCGCTGGTACGTATCGTATCGGCGACGGCCGCGGTGGCGCCGGAGCCGGTCAGCAGCGCTTTGCGCCCCTCAATAGCTGGCCGGACAACGTGAACCTCGACAAGGCGCGCCGGCTGCTGTGGCCGATCAAACAGAAGTATGGGAGGAAGATCTCCTGGGCCGACCTCATGATTCTTGCCGGCAACGTCGCCCTCGAATCGATGGGCTTTAAGACCTTCGGTTTTGGCGGCGGCCGCGCGGATGTCTGGGAGCCTGAAGAAGTGAATTGGGGTCCTGAGGGCACGTGGCTGGCGGACGAGCGTTACTCCGGTGATCGTGACCTCGAGAATCCTCTCGGCGCGGTGCAAATGGGTCTGATCTATGTGAATCCGGAAGGGCCCAACGGAAAGCCCGATCCAACCGCTGCAGCCCGCGATATTCGGGAAACCTTCGCCCGCATGGCGATGAATGACGAAGAAACCGTTGCGCTCATTGCCGGCGGACACACCTTCGGCAAAACCCACGGCGCTGGTGTTCCCGCTCAATATGTAGGCAACGAACCAGAAGGTGCCGGCATCGAGGATCAAGGCTTCGGATGGAAAAATAAACTTGGCAAAGGTCATAGTGGTGACACGATTGGCAGCGGTCTGGAAGTCATCTGGACCACCACGCCTACGAAGTGGAGCAACAACTTCTTCAACAACCTGTTCCGCTATGAATGGGAATTGACGAAGAGTCCGGCCGGTGCGCACCAGTGGACACCGAAGAATGGCGGAGGCAACGCTACGGTGCCAGACGCGCACGATCCCTCGAAGCGTCACTCGCCGTCCATGCTGACCACGGACCTCGCCTTGCGCCTCGATCCTGCTTACGAAAAGATTTCACGGCGCTTCTACGAGCATCCCGATCAGTTCGCAGACGCGTTTGCACGGGCGTGGTTCAAGCTGACGCATCGCGACATGGGGCCGATCGTGCGCTACCTGGGCCCGCTCGTTCCGAAGGAAACCCTGCTATGGCAAGACCCTGTCCCCGCTGTGGATCATAAATTGATCGGGGAGAAGGAGATTGCAGCTCTCAAGGCCAAGATCCTCGCATCCGGACTGTCGATCTCCCAACTGGTCACGACGGCCTGGGCGTCGGCGGCGTCGTTCCGTGGCTCTGACAAGCGGGGCGGGGCGAACGGAGCGCGCATTCGCCTCTCGCCGCAAAAGGAGTGGGAAGTGAACCAGCCGGCCGCGCTGGCAAAGGTTCTCAAGAAGCTGGAGGCCATCCAAAAGGAGTTCAATGGCCCGCAGTCCAACGGGAATAAGTCCAACGGGAACAAAAGCAAAAAGCAGGTCTCGCTCGCAGACCTCATCGTGCTGGGCGGCTGCGCAGCCGTCGAGGAAGCGGCGAAAAAGGCCGGGCACAAAGTGAAGATTCTGTTCTCGCCGGGGCGCACGGATGCTTCGCAGAAGCAGACCGATGTGCACTCCTTCGCCGTAATGGAGCCGGTCGCCGATGGCTTCCGCAACTATCTCAGAAGCGGACAGGTTCTGTCGGCTGAGGAGTTGCTGGTCGATCGCGCGCAGTTGCTGACCCTGACCGCCCCCGAGATGACGGTTCTTATCGGCGGCCTGCGCGCCCTGAATGCCAACTTCGGACAGGCCAAACACGGCGTCTTCACCAAGCGGCCCGAGACCCTGACCAATGATTTCTTCGTCAACCTGCTCGACATGAATACGAAGTGGGAGCCCTCGTCTGCCCACGGCGTGTATGAGGGGCGTGATCGGGCGACGGGTAAAACCAAGTGGACCGGCACGCGTGTCGACCTCGTCTTCGGTTCGAACGCCCAGCTCCGGGCCATCGCGGAAGTCTATGCCAGTGACGACTCGAAGCAGGCGTTTGTGAAGGACTTCGCGGCTGCGTGGACCAAAGTAATGAACCTCGATCGCTACGACCTAGCCTGAGCTCGGCGGAAAAGGGAGCTGTCAACTCGGTATGAACCTTGGTGGTGGGCTGCTTTCATTGCAAAGCAGCCCACTAACCTACTCCGTTCCTGCGAAACTTGAGCGTGAGCCGAGCGGCGCATCACGCCTTCTTCGCCTTCGCGGGAGCAGCCAGCGCGACGGCAGCTTCGGTGGTGAGCAGAAGAAAGGTGAACGTCTCCTGCAGATACAGCCGGACGGCGGCGTCGCTGTGGCTAAGATAGCCGATAGAGACGTCCTGGCCAATGTGCAGGTCGAAATCGCCGCCACGGGTAGTCAGCACGAAAGCGCCGGCAATGGCGGGCGCCCAGATGATTTGATCTTTAACCAGCCGCTTCACGTGCTCGAGCACTGGGTATCCGTGATCGCTGGTCTCGGCGAGCGCGGTGTAGGCGTCGGCGCCGAGCAGCACGGCATAGGGACCGTTGACACCGACCAGACGCAACTGGCTTAAGCTTTGGGCGATCGCATCCGGGTACTCGCGCACGTCGGCGGGCAGCGTCATGATCGGGTTGCTGGTTCCTTGGCGGATGCCTCCAATGCCGGCGGCGGCATAACCCTCGAAGATGGCCGCGTCTTCGGCAAAGGCGATCTGCCGCGCGGCGTCCTTCGCCGGTTGCCAGTCCGAATCATTCGCACCACGATCGACGTCGTCAATCGTCTGGCGGTTCAACTCAAACGGAACCCGCAGTTCGACCAGCGCCTTCACCTCGCGCTGCCTCGCGACCATGCCTTTCGCTGGGGCGGTGATCGTCCGCAGGTGGCCCGTACCGACAGCAGAGAGGCCGGTGCCAGCCGGTCCCTTGAGGTCGACGACGCGGCGTCCGGCAAGGTAGCGTTTGAGCGTGCGCGATGTTTCCTCTTCGATCTGAGCCCATGCCGAATCAGAAATGGGAGCAAGCTCGCGATGGAGATTATTCATGTCGTATGTCTCCTTTGAGAGAACCGATGCCGAGCGAACCGTCGCGCACCGATGGAATAGATGAAGAAGTTTCAACCACCGCCGGCGCTGCGGGGGATTCCGCAACCGCAGGCGGATCCTCGTTCGTCTGGTCCTCGGTCGTTCCATCGGTCACGTTCTCCAGAAACGTCGCCGACGGCACGAAGAACAGATTTCCGGTGACAGCGTGGCTGAAGTCGAGTATCCGGTCGTAGTTGCCGGGGGGCCGGCCGATGAACATGTTCTCGAGCATCTGCTCGGTGGTGCGGGGCGAATGGCTGTAGCCGATGAAATAAGTGCCAAATTCACCATGCCCGGGACGCCCGAACGGCATGTTGTCGCGCAGGATTTTGATCTCTTTCCCGTTTTCGACGATGGTTGTGAGCGCGCTGTGCGCGGACGTTGGCTTGACCGAGTCGTCTAATTCGATGTCGGAGAGCTTGGTGCGGCCGATAATGCGCTCCTGCGCTTCGGTGGAGAGCGCGTTCCATGCGTCCAGATCGTGGAGATATTTCTGAATGATAACGTAGCTGCCGCCGGCAAAGTCGGCGTCCTCGTCGCCAATGAGCACGGCGCCGGCGGCGGCAGCGCCCCGGGGATTCTCCGTTCCGTCAACGAAGCCCAGGAGATCCCGGTCGTCGAAGTAACGGAAGCCCTGCACCTCATCAACCGGGGAAACGGCGTTTCCGATACGCGCCATAATCTGCGTGGCCAGCTCGAAGCATAAATCCATGCGTTTGGCGCGAATGTGGAACAGCAAATCGCCGGGCGTGGAGACCGCATGGCGCGCTCCCGCGCGAATCTCGCGGAAGGGATGCAGTGCGGCGGGCCGCGGCGGCCCAAAGAGGCGGTCCCACGCGTCGGACCCAAACCCCATGACGCAGGAAATGCCACCTTCCAGGTCGCGGAATTCCACCGCGCGCCACAGCGCGCCGAGATCTCCGCAGAACGAGCGCAGCCTGGCGCGATTGTCAGAGCCCGGGTTGAGCGTCGCGACCAGGAAGATCGCGGCGCGGGTGAGCGGCGCGGCTACCGCCTGCGCAACCGCGGGCAATCTAGCTCCCGCTCCGGGCGTGCTCATTGCATCGGGATGGGGATCGGTCGCCATCGTGTATCGTCCCTGTATGGTGTATCGTCCCGGTTGACGCGCACAGATTTCGCGCTGCAGAATGCTACGCTCGCCTCGCGGGTCCGAGTCTGCCCTGCAAGCTTACCATCGGCTGCCAAAGCTGCAATCGCCTCCCCGCCTGACCCGCCTGTCGCTACGATCAGGAACGCCGGTTTCATAGGTCTCAAGGATTGTTGCCTGATACGAGTGATTGTTTCGCGGATCGTCGATCGCACGATTCAAAGTCCGAATGGTCCAAGCGCCGTCACCTGCGTGGACGTCCCCGGATTGCGAGATGACAATCGGCTGAAAAATTCGCTCTCTACACCTGCTCAGATGTGGATGCCCCCGACTGCGGCAAGCCAGATAAAGATAAGCAGCATGAATATAAGCCAAGCGACAAGTGGGCAACATATTCCGGCGCGAAAGGCGAATCGCAGTCCCCCCATCCCCTTTGCTCCGTGCGCCATTTTCCTGAATGTGATGACGCTGCTTAACTCGAGCACCGCCGAACAGATACCGAAGGACCAAACGAGCAACAATCCCTCCGTGGCAAGCTGTGGGTTCGGTTGATGCATCATATCGACAAACGGCGGCGTAATGGGACCGAAGATTATGATAGCTAGAGCCAGGTTGAATGACCGACCGAGTGGCGAGAATAGAGCATTCGAGGCGACCCCGAACAGCGCAATGAAACCTGTTGCCGCGCCGAGACCAAGCGCAAATGCCAGTGATTTCTTCGCACTACGGAACAAAAAATAGAGCAGTACAAGACTGAGCAAGATCCGAAGTCCAAACGTGAATAGAAACCCGACGAAAGAGTTCAGTGGGTCAAAATGAGCCGCAGCCACATATTCTCCGAGCAAAGAAATCGTGTACATCAAGGCAAAGCTCCGGGCCGCCCATAGCCACCCAGAACTAACCCCACTGATCGGCTCGCTCTCGGCGGGGAGTACGCTGTCGAACATAGGTGCCTCCCATTTGAAGAAGAGTGACAATCGAACCGCGCAGACGCGGACTTAACCGACATTTCCTTGTGGACTTCGAAAACGCCAAGCATTGTACGCCCGCATCGCCCGCTCCGACGGTGGAAGGCACTTCCTGGCCTTCCTGGCGGGATCACCAGACGAATCGTTGCGGTGAATTACAATACATCCATTGCGCCTGGGCCGCCGTCTTACCCAGGAGAACGGCGCGGACGACGGAGCTTGGCGAAGTGCTGGTCCGGTATGAGCTTCCCTTCGACAGGTGTGGCGCCACGGTCAGTGCGTTTTGATCTCAACCCTTATGCGCTCCAGCTATGTTCGGATATTCGCCCCGGCTGCGATGTTTTTTCTGCTGCTCGAGGCAGCCAGTGGGCAAAATTCGACCCTGATCAGCCTTGATCAGGCCATTGATCTCGCGCTGCTGCACAACCACTCCATCAAAGCCACGCGAACTCTGATTCTCCAGAACCAGGCCCAGGAGATTACCGCGAACCTGCGTCCGAATCCGACGCTTGGGGCGGATAGCCAGTTCGTCCCATTGTTCAGTCCCCAGGATTTCTCTGGAGACAACCTGAACGAGACTCAGCAATTCGACGTTGGCATCAGTTATCTATTCGAACGCGGTCGCAAACGACAGCGGCGCTTCCAGGCTGCCCAGGATCAAACGGCCGTCACTCGCGCCCAGGTAAGCGATGCCGAACGCACCCTGGCTTTCAATGTGGGGCAACAGTTTGTCAGTGTCTTGCTGGCGGAGTCCACGCTTCAGTTTGCGCTGCAGGATCTGCAAAGCTTCCAGAAGACCGTCGATATTGGGGCGGCCCAACTCAAGGCGGGCTCCATCAGCGAGGGGGATTATCTTAAGATCTCGCTGCAGCTCCTGCAGTTTCAGACCGACGTTTCGGCTGCCCGCCTGGCCAGGGTGCAGGCTCTTGTCGGATTGCGCGAGTTCCTGGGCTACGACGCGGTCCCGGCCAATTTTGACGTGATCGGAGATCTGGCGTATCAGCCGCTCAAGGCGAACCAGGAGGACTTGCAGACCAGGGCATTGCGCGATCGTCCCGATTTTCGCGCGGCGGAACTGGGAATCACCGCGGCGCAGAGCCAAATCCTCCTTGCCAAAGCAAACGGTAAGGTGGACGTCAACGGCACGTACGACTTTACCCATGTCTCCGGCGAGAACACGGCTTCGCTTTTTGTGAATTTTGCGTTGCCGGTATTCAACCGCAATCAAGGAGAAATCGCGCGCACCGGTTACGCGCTCACGCAGGCGCAGGAACAGCGGCAATCGGCCAGCGATACGGTTCTCTCCGATGTCGCCAATGCCTATGAGGCGGTGAGGAGCAATGACGAGATTGTGCAACTCTATATTTCCGGATATCTCAAGCAGGCGCAGGACTCGCGGGACATCAGCGAATATGCGTATCAACGTGGCGCTGCCAGCCTCCTCGATTTTCTCGACGCCGAGCGCAGTTACCGGGCCATTCAACTGGCCTACCGTCAGTCGCTGGCCTCGTATATGACCGCGATCGAGCAACTGAAAGAAGCGGTGGGAACGAGGAACCTGCCATGATCGTTCGCGAGAAGAGCATCCGCGAAAAGATTGTTCGCGAGAAGAGCATCCGCGCGAATCATCGGCAGCATCGGACTGCGTCGGCCGTGGTGTCCGCGATCATTTTCGCGATCGTGTCCGCGAGTATCGTCGTGCTGGCCGGTTGCAGCGGAGCCGACAAACAGGCCAGCAAGATGACTTCGTTCTCGACGGCCGAGAATCCCGAATCCAAAGCGGAGCTGTTCTCGCTGCCCCCCGATCAGATTTCTCACATCCAGATCGTGCCAGTCGAGCAGGGCTCCCTGCCGCGCACGCTGCGCCTGAGCGGCGCGGTCGAGTACAACGACTTCAAAACCACGCCGGTGATCACGCAGGTGGGCGGACCGGTGAGCCGCGTCGTAGTGGTGCAGGGCGAGCACGTGCACGCCGGCCAGGTGCTGCTCTACATCGCCAGCCCGGACTACTCTCTGCTGCGCTCGGCGTATCTCAAGGCGCGCGACGCCTTCCAGCTCGCCGACAAAGCCTATCACCGCGCGCAGGATCTCTATGAGCATCACGCCATCGCCCAGGCCGATCTCGAACAGGCGCAATCGAATCGTACCCAGGCGCAGGCCGACTTCGAGTCCAGCGCCGACGCCATTCGCATCCTCGGAATCACCGACCCGGAAACCATTGTCACCAAACCTCCCACACCGGAGATTCCGCTCTACTCGCCGGTGGCGGGAGAGGTGGTAGATCGCACTTGCTCCCCGGGGCAATTATTGGCGGCCGGTGCCACGCAGTGTTTCGCGCTGTCGGATATGAGTTCGGTGTGGATTCTCATCAACATCTACCAGAACGACGTGGCCTACGTTCACGTCGGCGACCCGGTAACGATCGAGAATGAATCCTATCCCGGCGCGGTGCACGGCAAGATCGAATACATTTCTCCCGCGCTCGACCCCAACACGCGCACGCTGCAGGCGCGCATTGAAGCCCCCAATCCCGGCGAGCGCTTGAAGAAAGAAATGTACGTGACTGCGCAAGTGCAGGCCGGCATCATCCAAAATGCTCTGTTTGTCCCCAATTCCGGCGTGCTGCGCGACGAACAAAACATGCCCTACGTCTATCTGCAGACCGGAAAAAGCCAGTTTGCGCGGCGTGACGTCACGCTCGGCGAAACTCAGGCGGGAAAAACGCAAATCCTCACCGGGTTGCAAGCCAACGATCGCGTGGTCGGCGACGGCAGTCTTTTCCTGCAATTCCAGAACTCGCTGCAGCACTGAGGTCACGAAACCAAGCATGACAGAACCAACGTAGAACGCTACCGACGTAACCCGTTCCGCAGATGATTCACCACATCGTCCAATTCGCGCTCCGCCAGCGATTCCTGATCCTGATGTTTGCACTGCTCGTGCTGGTTGTCGGCGCGCTCTCGTTTCAGCGCATGCCCGTGGACGCTTACCCCGACCTTTCGCCTCCGCTGGTTGAAGTGATCACGCAGTGGCCGGGGCACGCGGCGGAGGAAGTCGAGCGGCTGGTCACGCTGCCCATCGAGTTGCAGATGAACGGCGTGCCCCACATGGTGTTCATGCGCTCGATCTCACTCTACGGCCTGTCCGACGTCATCATGACGTTCGAAGACAACACGGACGATTATTTTGCGCGGCAAGTTGTGTTTGAGCGCCTCTCCACCGCCACGCTGCCTCCGAATGTGACGGGTAGCCTGGCGCCGCTGTCGAGTCCGTCCAACCTCGTGTATCGCTACGTGATCGAGAGCCCCGACCGCACGCCGCAAGAGCTGAAGACGTATGAAGACTGGGTGATCGAACGCGCCTACAAGTCCGTCCCCGGAGTGGCCGACGATTCCGGCTTCGGCGGCACGGTGATGCAATATCAGGTGCTGCTCGATCCCGCCAAAATTTACAGCTACCACATTCCCTTGCCGCAAGTGCTCAACGCGCTCGCGGCCAACAACGCCAACGCCGGCGGCGGCTTTTACTCGCAGGGCTCGCAATTCTTCTACGTGCGCGGACTCGGGCTGGTGAACAAAACCGAAGACATCGGGGAAGTCGTGGTCGGAAACAACAACGGCGTGCCCATCCGCATCCGCGACATCGGCGAGGTCAGCATTGGCCACGCTCCGCGCCTGGGAGAATTCGGTTTTCAAAACGATGACGACCGGGTCGAAGGCGTCATCCTCATGCTCACGGGCGAGCAGACGCAGAACGTCCTCAAACGCGTGGAAGAAAAAACCAAGGAGATCAACCGCGACCTTCTTCCGGCTGACGTGAAAGTCCGGCCCTACTATGACCGCAGCGACCTGGTGCAGGTGACCATCGACACCGTGGAACACAACATGCTCCTCGGCATGGCCCTGGTCCTGGTGGTTTTGATTTTCTTTCTGGTCAGCGTGCGCGCTGCCATCATCGTGGCTCTCACCATTCCGCTGAGCCTCCTGTTTTCTTTCATTTTCCTGCATGCACGCGGTATTCCTGCGAATCTGCTTTCCATTGGCGCCATCGATTTCGGAATCATCATCGACGGTACGGTCGTGATGATGGAAAACATCCATCGCGAACTGGCCGCGCGTCACGGGCAGGAATACAAACTTCCCGAAGTAATCCTCGCAGCGGCGCACGACGTCGACCGGCCAATCTTTTATTCCATCGCCGTCATCCTCGCCGGCTACATTCCTATCTACGCGCTGAGTGGCCCGTCCGGCAAGCTCTTTCACCCCATGGCGGAAACCATGTCCTGGGCTCTGCTGGGCTCGCTGATCTTCACACTGACATTCGTTCCCGTGCTCGCCTCCTACTGGTTCACCAAAGGTGTAAAGGAAAAGGCGAACCGCGCCTATGATTGGTTGAAGGACGAATACGCGTCGGAACTCCGCTGGTGCCTCGACCGCCCGAACCTGACGATGGTGCTGGCCACAATCATTTTCCTCGCTTCGCTGATTCTGATTCCCTTTATCGGCGGCGAGTTCATGCCGCACCTCGATGAAGGCGCCTTGTGGGTCCGCGCCACCATGCCCTACACCATCTCCTTCGAAGAGGCAGCTAAGTTCGCTCCGCAGATCCGCAAGATTCTGATGAACTATCCCATGGTCACCGAGGTTGGCTCGGAGCTGGCCCGCCCCGACGATGGAACCGACCCCACCGGATTCTTCAACTGCGAGTTCTACGTCGGGTTGAAACCCTATAAGGATGCGACCTGGAGTAAGGGATCGATTCGCAACAAGGCCGATCTGACCAAAGACCTTCAGAAAAAGGTGGAACAGTATCCCGGAGTGATTTTCAATTTCACGCAGCCCGCCGAAGACGCCGTGGATGAGGCGCTCACCGGCCTGAAGAGTGCACTGGCCGTGAAAATCTTCGGCCCCGATCTGCAAACGCTGGAAGATAAAGCGGTCGAGATCAAGCGCGTGCTGCAGCAGGTGCCCGGCTTCACGGAACTTACTGTGGTGCGCGAACTAGGGCAGCCTAGCGTGCAGATCGACGTGAAACGCGAAAAAATCGCGCGTTACGGCATCAATGTCTCCGACGTCGAGGGCGTGATCCAGGCTGCGGTGGGCGGACAGGCCGCCACACAGGTCATTCAGGGCGAACAGCTGTTTGACCTGGTGGTCCGCATGAAACCGGAATACAGGTCGAGTGAGCACGCCATCGGCAACTTGCTGGTGCCTACTCCCTCCGGGCAGCAGGTCCCGATCGCAGAACTCGCCGCCATTCATCAAGGCAACGGCGCGTCTTTCATTTATCGCGAGAACAATTCACGCTACATCGGAGTCCAATTCAGCATCGAGGGGCGCGACCTGGCCCGCGCCGTGAACCAGGCGCAGAAAGCCGTCGCCTCGTCCGTCAAACTGCCACAAGGTTACCGCCTGGACTGGGGCGGCGAATACAGCGAATACGTTGCCGCGCGAGAACAATTCGCAGTGATCGGCCCGCTCGCGGTTCTGCTCATTTTCATGATCTTGTTCGCGCTCTACGGCAATTTCAAATTCCCGGTCACTGTGGTCATTGGCGTGGTCATGACCGAACCCGTGGGCGCGCTGTTGGCCCTCAAGCTCACGCACACTACCTTCAGCGTCTCCTCCGTTCTCGGTCTGCTCGTGCTCATGGGCGTCTCGGCGGAGACCGCGATCATCGACGTTTCCTATATCAATAAGCTACGCCTCGAAGGGCAGGGAATTCGCCAAGCCACACTGGAAGGATCGCTGATTCGCCTCCGCCCCATCATGATGACCGCGCTGGTCGCTTGCCTGGGCCTTCTGCCCGCTGCTCTTTCCACGGGAGTGGGCTCGGATTCGCAGAAACCATTCGCCATTGTCATCGTGGCGGGCCTTATCTCCCGGCTATTCCTGGGGCGCATCGTGAGCCCCGTGCTCTACCAGATGGTGGCCCGCGATGGCGACGTGCTCCAGGTCTAACCCACCGCCTTGTCATCCCTGAGCGAAGCGAAGGACCTATGCAACGGGCCGGCTGCGCCTCAGCGTCGGCGCTTTCCTTTCATGTAAGATGTGTGCAATTTTTCACAGGCAGGAAAATAACAGTCGTTCCAGGAGACCCCATTGGACCGTAGCAAGCGGCTCGTTCTGTTCTCTTCTTTTCTTGTTTGCGTCTTGTTCATCACGTCCGATTCGCAGTCACAAATCGACGACGCCACCAGAAAACTTTCTCACGACATCTTCCAGCAACTAATCGAGATCAATTCCACGGACTCTGTGGGCAATGTGACGACAGCATCCGAAGCGATGGCCCAACGCTTTCGCGATGCCGGATTCGCCGAGGCTGACATGCAGATCCTTGGCCCCAATGATAAAGACCGCAAGAAGAATCTGGTTGTCCGGCTGCACGGCACGGGGAAGCACAAGCCCATCCTCTTGATAGGCCACCTCGACGTTGTCGAAGCTCACCGCGAAGACTGGACCACCGATCCTTTCAAGTTTGCGGAAAAGGACGGCTTCTACTACGGCCGCGGCACCCAGGACATGAAGAGCGGCGACGCCATCATGGCCACTACGCTGATCCGCTTCAAGAAAGAGGGTTACATCCCCGACCGCGACATCATTCTGGCGCTCACCGCTGATGAAGAAGGCGGCAAGTCGAACGGCGTCGACTGGCTGCTCAAGAACCACCGCGAACTCATTGACGCGGAGTTTGTTTTCAACCACGACGGCGGCGGCATCCTGAGCGACCATGGCAAGCCAGTGATGATGACGGTGGACGCCACGGAAAAACTGTATGCGGATTTTCAACTTTCGGTGACCAATCCCGGCGGCCACAGCTCGCTGCCCCGGCCGGACAATGCCATTTACGCTCTCGCCAACGGGCTGGCGCGGCTGCAGAACTTTCAATTTCCCTTCGAACTGAATGAAGTGACACGCGCTTACTACGAGCGCATGGCCAAGGTGGAAACCAGAGACCGCGCCGCCGATATGAAAGGGGTATTGAAAAACCCTCCTGACGCCGCGGCGGTGGCGCGCCTCTCGAAAGATCCCATCGACAACTCCACCATCCACACCACCTGCGTCGCCACGCGTCTCAATGCCGGGCACGCCAACAACGCCTTGCCGCAACGCGCCGAGGCCAATGTAAATTGCCGCATTCTGCCGGGACACTCCGCGGAAGAAGTCCGGCAGGAACTGATTCAAGTATTTGCCGATCCCAAGGGCGCCGATACGAAGATTACGGTCCGCTACGTCGACAGCTTCGGCAACATCTCCGACAGCGCTTCCGACCGCAAGAGTCTTCCGCCTCCGCCGCTGGGCCGCGACGTATTCGGGCCGCTCGAGAAAATCACTTCCGAGCTGTGGCCGGGCGTTCCGGTGATTCCTGAAATGGCCACCGGCGCCTCCGACGGCGTCTATACCATGGGCGCAGGCATCCCCACCTACGGAATCGCCGGCATCGCCATCGACCGCGACGACATCCGCGCCCACGGCCGCGACGAGCGCCTCGGTGTCGAGTCCTACTACAAGGGGGTGGATTTCTATTACCGGTATCTGAAAGCGGTCACGTCGGAATAGTTTGGTAGTGGCTCAATCTGAATTTTTCGCGTACTTGCTTTGCTTACGTGGAGCGGGCACTCTTGCCCGCTGGTTTTTGCGAACTGCAAGCAAGCGGGCAAGAGTGCCCGCTCCACACAAAGCAAGGTGATTAGCTGCACCATGATTGGTGCAGCCGGCGGCAAGGCGGTGACTGCAAAGCGGGTGCAAGCTTCAAGCCATAGGGGATAAGTTACTTGTATAACATTGAAAACATGATGTTTATGTAAATACATAAAGCGATCTAGCTACCCGGCCTGGGCGTTCGATCTGCCTCACCGACTCACGCTCATACCCGTCGTTCGCGAGCCCCTGCCGGCTCACAACCTCCGCACGGGGCATTTCCTGAAACGATCAGGTTTGTGTGGGGATGGGCACTGTTGCGAGCCTGCCGTGAGCGAAGCCGAAGGGTCCAGCGAGCGCAGCTCGCCGCTTGCCTGAAATCCGCCTGCTCGCGATTATCTTCAAACCATTTTCAAACCGCCGACACCCGCGATATAGCCTTCATCTCGTCCGGCGCATCGAGACGCACCTCGCACAACTCGCCGATCAAGTTTCCCGCCCAGCGATAAATGTTATGCTCCCTCACCACTTTGCGCAGGCGCTGCATCCGCGCGGTCTTCTCTTCGGGCTCCATCTCCAGGGATAGCCGAATTGCCTCGGCCGTCTGCTCGATGTCGTAAGGATTCACCAGCACCGCATCGCGCAATTCGCGCGCCGCGCCCGTGAACCGGCTCAGGATGAGAACTCCTTGCTCATCGTGGCGCGCGGCCACAAACTCTTTCGCCACCAGATTCATTCCGTCGTGCAGGGAAGTGACCAGGCACAAGTCGGCAGTCTGGTAGTAGCGATCGATTTCTTTGTGACTGTGCTGCCGCTTCAGAAACACAATCGGCTTCCACTTCCCAGTCTGAAAACGCCAGTTGATGCGCTCCGCTTCGGCTTCCACTTCGGCCAGCAAATCATGATAGCGCTTGATGTGAGTGCGGCTGGGCGCACCAATCTGCACAAAGACGAATTTTTCGCGGTACGCGGGATGTTTCTCGATCATGCGTTCAATGGCGAGAAAGCGCTCCAGAATCCCTTTTGTGTAATCGACCCGGTCCACGCCCACACCCAGGAACAATCCCTCCACGCCGAGTTCGCGGAATAGAGTAACGCGATCGGAGTAAGCAGACTCCTGCGCCGGCGACTCCGCAGCTGCCGCGGTAAAATCGACGCTGATGGGAAACGGCTTCACCGCGGTGCGATGATCTTCCCGGTTTACCGTGAAGTGTTCCCAGTCAATGCGCGACTCCAGCGCGCGATCTACGGATTGCAGAAAATTGGTGCAATGCGACTGAATGTGAAAGCCGATCAAATCCGCGCCCAGCAAGCCGTCCAGCAGCTCGCGCTGCCAAGGACAAATACCGAAGGCCTCAGGCATGGGCCAGGGAATATGCCAGAAAATCGCAATGCGCGCGTCCGGACGCTCTTTCTTCACCATGCGCGGCAACAGCGCGAAATGGTAATCCTGCGCCAGCAGCACGGGTTGCTCCACGCCTTTCATTTCTTTCAGCACAGCCTCAGCAAACTTTTCGTTTGCGCTGCAGTAATGTCCCCAATCCGAGGTGCGGAATAGCGGCCGAGTATGCGCGATGTGGCACAGTGGCCACAGTCCCTCGTTGGAGAAGCCGTAGTAGTAACCCTCCTCTTCCTCCTTAGTGAGCCACACTCGCCGCAGCGTATATCTCGGATCCTCGGGAGGAACGCGCAGACGATCAAAGCGGTCGACGGTTTCGCGATCCGCATCCCCGCTCCCGTGCGCGACCCAGGTTCCATCAGATGCGCACAGCACCGGTTCGAGGGCCGTGACCAGACCACTGGCCGGCACAATCGCTTGCACGGACCTGCCCTGGCGCACGTGGCTGTAAGGCTCCCGGTTTGAAACTACAAACAGGCGGCTTTCATTCAGTCGGCTGCGTATATGCACGGAGAGCCGGTCGGCGGTCCACACCGATTCCGCGGCTTCGCGCAGTTGCGCTTCTTTTTCCGCCGCGGTGCGGGCGGCGTTAAGGCTGTCGGCCAACGTGGTTACTTCATGGGCCAGCGGCTTCAGCAGATCCAGGTCAGGAAAGTCGGCCCGAGGTCCCACAAATCGTCCCGTGCGCAAGGCCCGCATCCATTGCGCCGCGCGGGCAATAGGCCCGGCTATGCTCCAGCGGACAATCAGCAGCGTGATCAAAGCGATGAGAAACACCTGCACCAGCACTCGCAGAAAGCTTCCGCGCCACATGTGTGCCGTTTGCTTATCGATGTAACTGGCGTCCTGGATCATCACCAGACTGCCAGCCACCTCGTCGTGGTGGTCATTACCATGCACGTGCAGCGGCACTGCGTAGATGTAAAGCGAAGCGTCGTCGTGCTGGAGGAACTGCGACTGCGCCTTGTCTTCCCGGATCGCCAGCGCTACCGCGGCGGGCCGGGTCGTGACCTCTTTCGGCAGATCCGAAGACAGAGCGATCGGTTCCGAGTGATTGTTGTAAACGGCAACGCCGGCCAGTTGTTCGCGGTGGCTGAACCGCTCCACAATGCGTTCCAGTTCCCGTGGCGACTGCCGCTGCAGGTAAGGCTCAACGTTGCCGGCCAGACTTTCGCCGAGTACCTCGGCTCGTCGGCCCAAGTCTCGACGCAATCTGCGCTGCTCCCCGCGCACCTCAATATAAGAAGAGAGAAGAGAAACCAGGGTCACGCCCAGAATGAGCGAGACAATCAGCCGAGCACTCAGGAGTCGCATGCCGCCTCCGGGATTCCTCTGCAACATCCAAGGGCAATATAACCCGCGCAAAACAATCGGGACTCACTACGAGTGACCATCCTACCTATAGCGCGGGATGGTGTGGGAAGCAAAACAAACGGGCGCTATATAGGTGAATTGATTGTTGCAAGCAAGACGGTGGCCACTCGCTCGCTCGCCGTAACTTCATTACTGTCAATGGTCTGGAATCGGGGCAATGAGCCGACGCAGTGCATGCCAGGGAAATTATTACCACCCCGCAACTGCTCACCTAGGGATAGCCGCCCTTCGACTTCGCTTAGGGCGGTAGGCTCTCGGCTGCTTTGGTTTGGGGGGAGCGGGCACTCCTGCCCGCTTGCTTGCAGCTCCCTAAAACCAGCGGGCAACAGTGCCCGCTACACACAAACCAAGGCGCTTTCTCTCCGTCGCTCAGCGAGCGTTGGTCGTCGCCATGGTTTGCGCGTGCGCGGGCTGGTTGAGAGGGGTTGCTTCAACGATTTTGTAGTCTCGATACTCAATCGAAAGCGTCGCCTTGCCGCCGAGTCGAATCAGGCTCTCGCTGTGATTCTCAGCCGGCAGCCAGAAATCGTCCACTTTGACGTACTTGTGACTGACATCCGTTTTCTTGATCCAGAACGAAGGATTCTTCGCGGGCTCGGCTTCGATCCGCACCACCGCAAAATCCTTGGCATCGACCCAGATTTTGCCGCGATACAAGAACTTGTTCTTCGTCTTGGGCAGCAGGTCGAGGACATATCGGCCACCCTCGGGTGAGTCTTCGTACCCTGCCATCGTGAAATCGTAATTCTCTGTGCTCAGGGCACTGCGCCGCCGGTTTTCTTCGTTCCCGGCTTCCTGCTCGCCTTCGAGCAGCTTCTTGAAAATGCGGTCGCCAATAAACTTGGACCCGGTCTGCGACACTACGGTGAATTCCTTGGAACTCGGCGCATGAAAAATCACATGCACCACCATTTCCGCATCGTGATCGCCGGGGAATCCGCGGTACTGCACGCGATAAACGCGCGTTCCCTCGAATCGAGCGAGCGCGACTGCCCGCAACGCATTTTTCCTCTGGAGATTCTCAACCACCGCTTGCACTGGCAAGGGAGCGTCTTTCACCGAAGTCGCAGGTTCGCTCGCGGGCTCGGGTTGTGCGGTGATGCAGTTCAGAAGGAAAGCGGTATGGACCAGAAAAAAACAGGAAGGCAGCAGGAGCAGGCGCACCACAAGCGTACCCCTAGAGTGAGCTCTTTTCATATCTCTCTTCAGTCTGGCCAGTATGTCGCCGGTATCACTAGTCTAACTTAGATGCTTCAGCCCCCCTTGGCATGGTTCCGAATTTGAGTTTTTTTTGCGGCCGCATTTTCCCAAAGACGAAGTTCGTAACCGCTCCACACAAGCCAAGCATTTATCGGGCCAGAATTGCCGGGAAATCGCTGGCCCCACCCACTGTACTGTTGAACAGCGTCCGCTTGTACCTCGGTAATTTGAAAGCGCGGGGGGAAGAGAGGATCATCGGCAGAATGCTTATCCCCCACAAGACGCGCCGCTGGCCTCGTGTTCCCGTTGATCTGCCCGTCCGAGTCGTCACTGCCAAAGGGTTTTCTACCACCGTGGTTCCGGGCCGTGGAACTGAGCTGAGCGAGGGCGGCATGGTTCTGTATGCTGGCATTCTGCTGAGCCCCGGCGACCTGCTCGAAGTCGAATTCGATACACCCTCCCGCTCTCACCTGACCGCCATCGTCCGTTCCAAGAATGGCTTCTGCTTCGGCCTCGAATTCCTCGCCCCGCTGCCCGACTAGCGGATATCTCATAAACCTCGGTGGCCGGACACGCGCTGGGCTTCGGGCTTCAGCGAACGGGCTCCGGCTTATTGGACTGGCGGCGTCGGGCTTCGCCCGAGCTTGGACGGGCGAGGCGCCCGTGGCCACATGGGTCTCGCCGGTCTCGCCGTGTGGCATTGTGGGCTGACTTCTTCTAGTATCTTGTTGCAGGGCGGCTAGCCAAGACTATGTACTTCGAACAGTTTTATCTGGGCTGTCTCGCGCACGCTTCCTATCTGCTGGCTTCCGGGGGCGAGGCGGTGGTAGTCGATCCGCAGCGGGACGTTGATCTCTACCTCAAGGCCGCGGATGCCCAGGGCGTCAAAATCCGACACATTTTCGAAACTCATCTGCATGCTGATTTTGTCTCCGGACACAGAGAGCTTGCGGCTCGCACGGGGGCGAAGATCTATATCGGAGCCCGCGCCCGAGCTCAGTTTCCCCACGTGCCCGTGGAGGAAGGTTTCGAGCTGACCGTCGGTGCGCTCTGCATCCGCGTGCTCGAGACCCCGGGGCATACTCCGGAGAGCATCTGTCTGGTAATCCTTGACCAGGAAAAGGATCAGGAAAAGTCTCCCGACGTATGGGCTGTGCTGACCGGGGACACTCTGTTTCTTGGAGACGTGGGCCGTCCCGACTTGTCCCGCGAATATACTCCCGCGCAGCTGGCGGGAATGCTGTACGACAGTCTGCACCGCAAACTGATGCCTCTTGCCGATGACGTGCTGGTTTATCCGGCGCATGGAGCCGGCTCGCTCTGTGGGCGGAACATGCGCGCCGAACGCTCGTCGACGATCGGCACGGAACGGTTGACCAACTACGCGCTGCAGATTCGCAGCAAAGATGAGTTCGTGACCCAGCTCACCCTGCATCTTCCGGCGCGTCCGGAATACTTCTCGCAGGACGCTGAGATCAATCGGGCCGGTGCGGCGGCGCTCTCCGATTTAGCTGAACTTCGTCGTCTGGCGCCGGCGGAGCTGGATTGCCTGCAGCGCGAGGGTGAGATTGCGCTGGATGTGCGCGCGGGCGATGAGTTTGCCGCCGGCCACGTGCCCGGCTCGGTGAACATTGCGCTCTCCGGCCAGTTTGCCACGTGGGCGGGGACGGTGCTGGGGCTGAAGGCGCATCCTGTGCTCATCGTGGAGTCGGAGGAGCAACTGGCGGAGGCGCGGGTTCGGCTGGCGCGAGTGGGCATCGAGGATCTCGATGGATATTTGGAGGGTGGTGTCCGTGCATGGAAGGCTGCTGGATTTCCGCTGGCGACGTTAAGGCGGATTTCGCCGGCCGAACTCAGTGAAAGGTTGGGGCAGAATCGCTTGCAGGTGCTCGACGTCCGCCGCGAGCCGGAGTGGGAAACGGGACACATTGCAGGGGCCGCGTGGTGGCCGCTGGATCATTTCAAGGTGTCGACCCCAGAGATTGATCACGACGCACCGATTGCGGTTCATTGCAAGAGTGGCTATCGCAGCGCGATTGCTTGTAGTCTGTTGCTGCGAGCGGGCTTCAGGAGTGTCTGCGACGTGTCCGGGGGCCTCGATGCCTGGCAGCAGGCGAAGCTGCCAGTTGTGGTCGACAAGCCGGTGGAGGCTTGATCGCAGGGAGTTGGCGGGGATTGTTTGAATCTTTCTTCCTGGGAGAAAGACGCGCCGTGCTGGAGACTCCATCAGAGGCCAGTAGCGGTGGCAGGGATCCTTCGCTTCGCTCTGGATGACGGATCGTATCGTCATGACATGACAGGTTCAGGTTATTGAGTGCGGGCGAGTGGGTTGAAAGTCTCCCGAAGGTAGAGCTCACGATGAAAACTGGCAAACTGGCGAAGACCTATCGCGTTGACAGCGGCAAACACTTTCGCTTGAAGGACTTCGATCCTACCGAGTGCGGCGGACGGAGTGCCAAGGAGCATGCCGAGGAGGCTCTGCAGGAGGGGATTGTGCGCACCGCGGAGCTGCAGGACAGGCTCTACGCGCAGAACCAGTGGGCCGTCCTGTTGATTTTCCAGGCTATGGACGCAGCGGGGAAGGACGGAATTATCAAGCATGTGATGTCGGGGGTGAATCCTCAGGGGTGCCAGGTATTTTCCTTTAAGGCGCCCTCCGATCCGGAATTGCAGCATGATTTTCTGTGGCGTACGACGAACAAGCTGCCGGAACGTGGAAAACTGGGAATTTTCAACCGGTCGTACTACGAAGAGGTGTTGGTGGTGCGGGTGCATCCCGAGATACTGAAGGGCCAGAGGACTCCACCTTCGCTGGTGACCAAGAATATTTGGGAGGAGCGCTTCGAGGACATCCGGCATTTCGAGCAGCATATGGCGCGTAGTGGAACGGTGATCCGGAAATTCTTCCTGAACGTGTCGAAGAAGGAACAGAAGGTGCGATTCCTGAAGCGGCTCGAGGAGCCGGAGAAGAACTGGAAGTTTTCGGCGGCCGATATTCACGAGCGAGCGTACTGGGACGATTACCAGAAGGCCTACGAAGACATGATCGCGAATACGGCTACCGAGCACGCCCCCTGGTATGTTGTGCCGGCGGATAATAAATGGTTCACTCGCCTGGTAGTGTCGGCGGTCCTGGTGGAGACGCTGGAAGGCCTCGATCTTTCCTATCCCAAAGTGGACGGGGCTAAACGCCAGGAGCTGGCGGCCGCGAAGAAATTGCTGCTGAAGAAGTGAGAGTGCGTGTTGTCATTATGGTCGCCGAAGCCTGTGGCGGCTAAATCGAGTGCATAGGTCCTGCGCTTCGCTCAGAATGACAGCGCGTGTGAGATGCGCTTCGCTGGGAATGACAGACTAATCAGAATGACAAACTAAATTGGAATGCGGCCCACTTGGGTTACCCGGGGGATAACTTCAAAATGGCGGATCAAAACACGCGGTGCGGGAAGAAGTTGGGAATGATCGGAAGAAAGGGAGTTTATTTCTGCGCGCTTACATGGTTGTTGGCCCTCACCGGCTTTGCGCAAACTCGGACTGACCGGAAAGCGAACGAGACGAAGCCCGCGACGGCCGAGGCTGCGGACCCGAACTCCGGCGATTCCGGTTCTGACTCGACCAATCCTGAGGAAAAGCCTTTCAAAGGGATGAAGTACCGGCTGATCGGTCCTTTTCGGGGCGGGCGATCGCTGACGGCGGCGGGAATCCCCGGCGACCTCACCACGTATTATTTCGGCTCGACTGGCGGCGGCGTTTGGAAGTCGACGGACGGCGCGATGACCTGGTCTCCGGTCTTCGACAAAGAGGGAACTTCTTCCATCGGAAGTCTGGCGGTTGCGAATTCGAACCCCAACGTGGTCTATGTGGGCACCGGCGAGGCTTGCATTCGCGGAGACATTTCGCACGGCGACGGCGTTTACAAAACGCTGGACGGCGGCAAGACGTGGAAGAACGTGGGACTGCGGGATTCGCGGGCCATCGGCAAGATCGTGATTAATCCTGCGAATCCTGACATTGTTTTTGTCGCCGCTCTCGGCCATCCTTACGGGCCGAACCCGGAGCGCGGCGTGTTCCGCACCACCGACGGCGGCAAGACCTGGGACAAGGTTCTGTACAAGGACGAAAATACCGGCGCCGTGGATGTTGCCTTCGATCCGCACAATCCCAACATTCTTTTTGCAGCGCTTTGGCAGGCGCGCCGTTCTTCGTGGAATCTGACCAGCGGCGGTCCGGGCAGCGGAATCTATCGCTCGGTCGATGGGGGTACGACCTGGAAGCGTCTGGAAGAACACGGGCTGCCCAAAGGTCCTTACGGGAAGATCGGCATCGCCGTCGGGGCCAGCTCGGAGCGAGTCTACGCCTTGATTGAGGCGCACGATCCTTACGGCGGACTCTACCGCTCCGATGATGCCGGTGATACCTGGGAACTGGTGAATCCGAGCCACAGCCTGTGGCAGCGGCCGTGGTATTACATGCACGTGATTGCCGATCCGCGAGACGAGAATGTCCTGTACATCATGAACGTGGATTCCTACAAATCGACGGACGGTGGTCACCTCTTCAACAAGGTCAAGGTTCCGCACGGAGACAACCATGGGCTGTGGATTGATCCGCGCGATTCGCGGCGCATGATTGCGTCGAATGATGGAGGGGTAACGGTTACGCTGGATGGCGGCAAGAATTGGACACCGCAGGATAACCAGCCGACCGCACAGTTCTATCACGTGGCCACCGACGCGGCCACGCCCTATCGCGTATATGGAGCGCAGCAGGACGCCGGCACCGTGGCCATTGCGAGCCGCAGCGATTCGGGGTCGATCGACCGTTCCGACTGGTACGACGTTGGGGGCGGAGAAGCGGGCTACATCGCGCCCTATCCGCTTGATCCGAACGTGGTTTACGCGGCGGATTATCAGGGCAACATTACTCGCTTCGACAAGCACACGGGCCAGATCAAGTCCATCACCGAACAGCCTGAGCTTTCTGACGGAAGAGGCGCGGCCGGCCTGGAACATCGTTTTCAGTGGACTGCGCCGGTGGTGATTTCGCCGCACGATCCCAACACGCTTTACCACGGCGGGGAACGAGTATTTAAAACCACCGATGGCGGGGTGCACTGGCAGGCAATCAGCCCGGACTTGACGCGCAACGACAAGACGAAACAGCAGCCTTCCGGCGGAATCACGATCGACGACACCGGCACCGAATACTACGACACAGTTTTCGTGATTGCGGAATCGCCGCTTACGGCAGGGCTGGTCTGGGTTGGCACCGATGATGGGCTGATCCAAATTACGCGCGATGCGGGCAAGAGTTGGACGAACGTCACGCCCAGGGAAATGCCGGAATGGAGTCGGATCAGCCAGATTGATCCTTCGCCGCATGATGCGGGCGTGGCTTACGCCGCGGTGGATCGTCACCAGAACGACGAACTGCGTCCTTACATTTACAAAACTTCGGACTACGGCAAGACGTGGACGAAGATCACCAACGGGATTCCGGATACGACATTCGTGCGAGCGGTTCGAGAAGATCCGAAGAAACGCGGCCTGCTCTACGCAGGGACAGAAACGGGGGTTTACGTTTCGTTCGACGATGGGGCGCACTGGCGCGGGCTGAAACTGAATCTTCCGACTACGGCGATCCACGACTTGATGGTGAAGGACAACGACTTGATCGTGGCGACGCACGGGCGGGCATTCTGGATTCTCGATGACGTTACGCCGTTGCGGCAATATGAGGACAAGATCGCAGAGAAGGACGTGTTTCTATATCCGCCGGCTATAGCGTATCGCATGCAGGCGGGAGCGGGTGGCGAGCGGCATCCTTCGAAGAAAACCGGGCAGAATCCGCCGGCGGGGGCGGTGATTTACTACTGGCTCAAGGACGCTCCCAAGCCGGAGGCGGAATCGAAGAGCGCGATCAGGCTCGAAATCCTTGACGGTTCGGGCAAGGTGATCCGCAAGTATTCGAGTGCGGAAGTGGCGCCGCTCGAGGAACCGCTCGATCCCGACGAGAAGAAACCCGAGAAGGAGCTTAAGGTGGAAGCGGGCCTGAACCGGTTCGTGTGGGATCTGCGCTACGACGAAGCGCATCAAGTTCCTGGATATTATCTTTGGGAATATGGCGGTGGAGCGCATGGGCCGGTGGCCGCGCCCGGTCACTATCAGGTTCGCCTCATGTCCGGCGGGCAGAGCCAGACCGCGCCGCTGGAAGTGAAGCTTGATCCACGCGTCAACGTGAGCCAGGCTGATCTGGAACAACAAGTCAGCGTACTGCTGGGTATCCGGGAAAACCTGAACAAGGTTTATGACACGGTCAACCAGATTCAGGACGTGCGGGCGCAGCTGGCCGGACTGCGAAGGCGTCTGCCGGAAAGCGCGAGCGGGAAGATTGCGGTTTCGGCGGATGATCTCGAGAAGAAGCTGGTGGCGCTGCGCGACCAGCTGATCAACCTGACCATTAGCGCGAATGAAGATTCTCTGGCGTATGCTCCGCAGCTGGATGCGAGGCTGGCGTTTCTGGCGATGGATGTTGGCACCGCGGATTCGGCTCCTACCGAGGCCGAACAAAAACAATTCGAGAAGCTGAACCATGAGACGGCGGAGGCGCTCGCTTCCTGGGAAAGCCTGGAACATGGGGATCTGGCGGCGTTTCAGAAACTGACCGCGGAAGGGAGTTTGTCCACCGTGGTGGTTCCGCCGGCTGGACGCACTGGGGATGCGGTGGGAGCCGAGGCGCACTGAACGTCCTGATTCTTACCCGGCCGGCAATTCTAGCCGCGAGACGACGCGAAATGGAATACAGAATCGTCACGCCTGTCGACCGTAAGCATTTGAAACGGCTTACCGTTCTGGAAGTTACTGGCGTAGGACCTCTGACGTGCGAGGTAGTGCTTTACGATCCGAGATCGGGCAGAACTGTGACGGCGACTTTTGAGGGCGTGGGTGAATTGAGCGTTGCAAGACTGGGCGGGGGGCAAATGATCGGGCCCCTCAAGGCTCTAGACATGAGGGACAGGCAGTTGGAAAATATCAAGTACAAGGTAATGGATTTCGAGGAGGAGCGCCTGTCCTTTTTCTGCGTGACTTTTTCGGTGAGCGACCAATAACCCCCGCGCTCTGCCGAACGCCGCCTGCCCGTTACTCCTATTACTTCCGTGCTATTTCGATGGCACGGATGTGCCTTGTTCGTCTGCCGAAGCGTTGCTATTGTGCCGATAGAGTGTGATGTTCCTCCCTCACGGAACCAGCCGATTGGATTTGGGGGTGAGTATGCGGATCATGCATTTGTGCTACGCGGCGGTGGGATTTGCGGTGGCGCGCTGGATTTTCCGGCGTCAGGCATTGCCGGTAGCGGACCCGGTTTCGCGGTTTCGGTCGTCGGGCCTTTTGTAGATTTCGGGGTCTTTTGTAATTGGCAGTCGTGGTTTGGGCGCGCGCCCGTTGCGCCTCCATTTCGTCTAGCGCGCCCGCCACGATTGTTGACTGAAATCGTGAAAGTTACCTTGGGATGGTTACCAAGGTTTTCTGCAACGTCCTGCCTGTTTCTATTTCTTACTACAATCGGATGAAAGGGTTTTCCCGAACAGGAATGATTCCGTGTTCTCAGACGGACGTTCTTTTTTGCGCCGTGTGAGCGCGAGTGTGCTGCCTCGCAGAAATTGGTCTGGTAGAGCTTCGAATTGCAGAACCTGAATTTCAGTGTTGTGGACTCGCACAAATCGGATGCTGGCCGGCCTTGCGGTTGGGCTGTCGCTGCTGACGCCTGCCCTTATCGCCGCCCAGGAACTGGACGACGGCGATACGCCGCTGGGCGATGTTGCCCGTAACTTGCGGAAGCAATCCCCTCCGTCGCAACAGGAAATCATCGACAACGACAATCTGTCGAAGGTGATGGACGATGTGGACAGCCATCGCGCTTCGCGAAATTCTTTGATGTACTCGATCGATGGGCCCGGAAAGGCTTTCCAGGTTTCGGCGCCGGATGTTACCTGCAGCCTTTCTTTCAGCACCAGCGTCAAGTCGTTGCTGGCGAGCTCTTACGTGCAAATGGAATTGCCTGCCGATCAATTGCTTAAGCTCAGCGGTCCAGCGGCGATTCGCGGAGACTCGCTGGAAGTCTCGGTTTTCAACGGCACGCAGTGGCATGTGAGCGAAGTGGCCGTGGCGCTGACGGTGGTAAGGCGCACGGACTTTCCGGAGGCATCTTTGCGCGATCAACCCGGTCGCGATCAACTCGGCCGCGACCGCTCTGGGAAAGACGGCTTGGCGAAGGTGATTCCGGCGGCTGCCGTTGAACCTTTGCCGGAACCGGGAAATCGCGCGGACCTTCGTGCCGACCTTCGCAGCAACGACCTTCGCAGCGACGATCGCTCCGGGAAGCGTCCCGACACCGCTGTTCTGTACCGCATGAGGGCTGCTGCGGCACCGTTTGGAGTGACTGTATTCGCCGCGCCACTGAACGTGGAGCTTGGGCCCGACCAGGAATGGCATTGGGCTATCGTGCAGGCGAAGGGCTATCCTCCGCAGCAGAATATTCCCGAACCGGCGGGGGCCAGAGCCGCGACGACTTTGGCGACACAACCGGTGGGGCGGGCGACGGCTCCGGCTCCGGAAGCCCCGATTCCGGCGGTGCCGCCTCAACCGAATTCAGCTCAAGGCCCCACCCCACAACCTAGCCAGAATGCTCCCGCTCGCTAATCCAGTCGAGCCTTAGGAGCGCGTGCTAGACTAAGAAAAAATTTACCCATGAGGCGCGCGCATGAAATTTGGCGTCATCATCTTTCCCGGTTCTAACTGCGATCACGATGCCTATTGGACGATTCGGCATGTCTGCAAAGAGCCGGCGACGTTTCTGTGGCACGAGTCGCACGATCTGGAGAACTGCGACGCGGTGATTGTGCCCGGCGGATTCGCCTATGGCGATTATCTGCGCACCGGTGCGATCGCCAAGTTTTCTCCAGTGATGGATGCGGTTCGCAAATTTGCTGATGGCGGCGGGTTGGTGCTGGGCGTCTGCAACGGTTTCCAGATCCTTTGTGAGGCGGGACTTCTGCCGGGAGCGTTGTTGCGCAACGTGGGGCTGAAATACGTTTGCAAGCCGGTGCAGGTGCGAGTGGAAAATGCGGACACGCCATTCACCAACGCCTGCCGCAAAGGCGAAGTGCTCAGCATCCCGATCGGGCACATGGAAGGGAACTATTTCTGCGATCCGGCAACGCTGGACGAGTTGCGCCGCGATAATCGCATTGTCTTCCGCTACTCCAGCCTTTCCGGCGAGATCACGCCCGCGGCCAATCCCAACGGATCGCTGGACAACATTGCCGGCATCTGCAGTGCCGGCGGCAATGTGGTGGGCATGATGCCGCATCCGGAACGGTCCGCCGAGCCGGAGCTCGGGTGCACTGATGGGGTGAAGATTTTTCAATCTGTGGTGGGGGCGCTGGCGGCGCGTTGAAGAGCAGGGGGGTAGGGGATAGGGGACAGGGATCAGCCAGGGATCAGTAGGGATCAGTAGGCCCAACCAGTACTGGCCCGGCATCGTGCTATAATTCGTGTTCGCCTGCATGAATATCGAGGTAATCCTGTGATCTTTTCGGGCGAATCCTGCGCCACTCTTGGACTCATTAAGCACGGATTACAGAGCACGGAACGCTCAACTACGGATCGTTACACTACAGAACACTAAACACGAGGTCTCGCCATGTCTGGCCATTCAAAGTGGGCCACAATCAAGCACAAGAAGGGCGCGCTGGACGCCAAGCGCGGTAAGATTTTTACCCGTCTGATCAAGGAAATCAGCATTGCCGCGAAGAACGGCGGCGGCGACCCGGATTCCAACCCGCGCCTGCGGGGCGCCATTGTTGCGGCCAAGGCTGAGAACATGCCCGCCGATAATATCAAGCGGGCCATTCAGCGCGGCACTGGCGAACTGCCCGGCGCCACCTATGAAGAGTTTTCTCTCGAGGGCTACGGCCCTGGCGGCGCCGCGGTTCTGCTGGACATCAATACGGACAATCGCAATCGCACGGTGAGCGAAATCCGCCACGCCTTTGGAAAAAACGGCGGGAACATGGCCGAAGCCGGCGCGGTGTCCTGGATGTTTCACAAGAAAGGCGACATCATCATTTCGAAGGCGGCCGCGAAGGAGGACGACCTGATGAATATTGTTCTCGAGGCCGGCGGCGAGGACTTAAATGATGACGGCGAGAACTGGGAGATTCTGACCGAGCCGTCGGCCTTCGAAGGCGTTCTTGAAGCGGTGAAAAAAGCCGGCATCGAGCCTGTTTCTTCGAGCGTGGCTTTTATTCCTCAGACCTACGTCAAGCTCGAGGGTGCTGCCGCCAACACCATGATCCGGCTGATGGAAGCCCTTGAAGAACATGACGATGTGCAGAACGTTCACTCGAACTTCGACATCGACCAGAAATTGCTGGAAGAAGTCGCCGGCTGATTTGCGACGGCCACCGATCTGCACAGCCGCCCTCCGTGGGCGGCTTTTGCTTGGTGCGAATTGTTCGTGCGTCTTTTTTCGTGCATCGTGGAGAGGTTTTCAACATCTCCGTGGAAAACTCTGAGGAAAAACGAGCTGCTATCGTTGTAACTGCTTCGCAGAGTTATATTTCAGGACTTTGCACTGCGCGGGGTGCGGACGGACTCGTGGTGGGAAAAGGAAGAGCAACGGTCATCCTCCGGTGAAACTCAGACTCGACAAACTTCTGGTGGATCGTGGCCTGGCCGGCTCACGCGAGCGTGCGCAGGCACTCATTCTTGCGGGGAACGTGCTGGTCGACGAGCAGAAACGCGACAAGGCAGGCGCGCAAGTTGCCGCGGACGCCTCGATTCGGCTGCTGGGCGAGGATCTTAAATACGTAAGCCGTGGCGGCCTCAAGCTGGAGCGAGCTCTGGAACACTGGAAGATTCCTGTGGATGGGAGGGTTTGTTTTGACATTGGCGCTTCCACCGGCGGATTTACCGACTGCCTGCTACAACACGGCGCAGCCCGCGTGATCGCGATCGACACAGGCTATGGCCAGATGGACTTCAAGATTCGCCAGGACCCGCGGGTCCGCCTGTTGGAGAAGACCAACGCGCGTTATCTGACCCGCGAGATCGTCACCCGCGAGATCGTCACCCGCGAGATCATGGGCGAAGACGCCGACCTCATCGTGCTGGATGTGTCGTTTATTTCCGCGACGCTGGTTCTTCCGGCGGTAGTGGCTTCCGTATTTCCGGACGCTGCCGCACGCGGCGGGTGTCAGATTGTGGTCCTGGTGAAACCGCAGTTCGAAGCGGGCAGGGAACACGTGGGCAAGGGAGGGATCGTGCGCGACCAAGCGGCTCAGGCCGCCGCTGTGGAAAGGGTTAGGCAGTGCCTGATGAGTCTGGGATGCTCGAGCAACGACGTTATCGAGTCTCCGATCCTGGGCGCGGAAGGAAATCGGGAGTTCCTTCTGCGGGGAGTTTTCTAGGCTGGTTCTCGTCGACGATTAAGGCTTTCCGTCCCCGATTCTGTACAATCTTGGTTTCGCCATGGCCAGCTCGCAATCCTCTCCCAAAGTCGCAGCTATTATCTCCCGGCCCAATCGCCCCGAAGTTGCCCAGGTCGTGCCTGGGCTGCTGGTGTGGCTTTCGAGCCACGATTATAAAGTTGTGATCGATGAGGAAACCTCCCAGTACACCAGGGGGCCGGAAATAGTTTCGCGTGCACAGATGTCCGAGCGGCCGCTGAACTTAGTCGTTGTCCTCGGCGGAGATGGAACTTTGTTGTCCGCGGCCCGGGCCACAGCCACGGCGGATGTTCCCCTGCTCGGAGTGAACCTGGGCTCGCTGGGGTTTCTCACCGAGGTTCCACTGGTTTCGCTGTATCCCATGCTCGAGGCGATCAGGGAGGGAAGCGCCGCGGTTGAACAGCGTTCGCTGATGCATTGTGAATTGCTTCGCGGAGACCAAGTTCGCGGCAGTTATCTGGTCTTCAACGATGCGGTGTTGAACAAGACTGCGCTGGCCCGCCTGAACAATTACGACCTCCACATCGACAAGGTGTTCGTCTCCAGCTACCGTGCGGATGGCATGATCGTGGCGACTCCTACGGGGTCCACGGCTTATTCACTCTCCGCAGGAGGGCCGGTGTTGATGCCGACTGTGAATGCTTTTGTGATTACTCCGGTGTCTCCGCATTCGCTGACGCACCGCCCGCTTGTGGTGCCGGATTCGGTAGAGATCGATCTGGTGCTGCGCAGCGATGAAGATCTCGCGTATCTCAGCCTCGATGGACAGCCGGGGCTCGACTTGCGCGATGGCGATCGCGTTCGCTGCCGCCGATCCGAACATAAAGTCAGCCTCTTTCATACGGATACGGATTTTTTTCATGTGCTGCGGACTAAGTTGAAATGGGGAGAACGGTAGGGAGGAGAATGCTCCGCAGCGGCCGAAGCCCCGACTTCCCAAACCACATCAGCGTTCGGCTCGTACCAGGTCCGCAATTTTCTCGCGGCGGCGAATGATTTTCGCGGATTTTCCTGATACCAAGACTTCCGCGGGCCGCGGGCGTGTGTTGTAGTTCGAGGCCAGCGCCATCCCGTAGGCGCCGGCGTCCAAAATCGCGAGGAGATCTCCTTCTTTCACAGGGGGCAATGCGCGATCACGCGCGAAGAAGTCACCGCTCTCGCAGACTGGGCCTACGATATCGACGGTTTCACGCGATCCCTCAGTTTCCGCAACGGGCGGCTGTTTTAGCGGGATGATCTCATGGTAGGCGCCATAGAGCGCGGGCCGAATCAAGTCGTTCATGGCGGCATCGACAATCACGAAGCGTTTGCCACCGTTCGCTTTGCGATAGATCACCGCTGTAATCAGCACGCCGGCCGGTCCCACGATCGCGCGCCCGGGTTCTAGCAGCAGGTGCACCTTCAAGCCTTGCAACGGAGCGATGATCGCGCGCGCGTAGGCCGCAACTTGCTCCGGGAAATCTACTTGAGCTGACGAGTCAGCGGAGGCCGGTTTCTGATATGAAATTCCCAGTCCTCCACCGGCGTCAACGTACTCGATGGAATGGCCGTCGTCGCGTAATTGGCCGACCAACTCCGCGACTCGTGTCATGGTCTCGGCAAACGGGGCGACGTCTGTGATCTGCGACCCGATGTGAACACTGACTCCAGCCGCTTTGAGATGCGTCGTTTCCGCAACCTGGGCGTAGAGTCGCCGGGCTTCACGAATCGGTACGCCGAACTTGTGAGCGTGAAGGCCGGTTGAGATATAAGGATGCGTATCGGCGGCCACGTCCGGGTTCACGCGCAGCGCGACTCGAGCCTCGGTCCGTAGCCGGGCCGCGCGTTCTCTAAGAACCTGCAATTCCGATTCGCTCTCGACGTTGAACAACAGAATTTTGGCCTTGAGGGCAGCGGTAATTTCGTCACCGGTCTTTCCCACTCCCGAGAAGACCACGCGCCTGGCCGATGCGCGGTTTGCCGCCAACACGCGTTCCAGTTCTCCGCCGGAAACGACGTCAAAGCCGCAGCCGCTTCTCGCGAGCAGGCGCAGGATATTGAGGTTGGAGTTCGCTTTCACCGAATAACAGATGGTGTGGGGAACGCCGCGGAACGCGGCCTGAAAGCTCGCAAGTCGCCGGCGAATCAAAGTTGCAGAATAGACGTAGAGCGGAGTGCCGTAGCGCTGGGCGAGCTGCGCAAGCTCAACCTCGTCGCAGCGCAGGATCAGTTCGCGAGCTTCGCGCGAACGGCTTCCTACCTTCTGTGCATACGCAAAACCGGGAGCATGCGCGATCTCAGGCTTACTGCGTGCGTTCATTTCTTCTTCGGCGATGCAGGTGCGCCGTCACGTACCTTGATGGCAACCACGGTCTGATCGTCGAAGGTTTCCACTCCAGCGGAATGTTCGGCCACGGCCTTGAACAGGGAATCGACGACGCAGTCGGCGGACTTGGCCGCGCAGCTGGCGACAATTTCTTCCACCCGGCGGCGGCCAAACAGTTCGCCGCTCCGGCTGCGCGCATCCAGCATGCCGTCGCTGAAGAAGACAAACATATCTTCCGGCTTCATGCGGAATTTGAATTCGTCGTAGTCGGCTTCGTCGAACAACCCCAAAGGCAGGCCCGTCGCTTCGATCACTTCGTTTTTACCGCCGTGGACGTAAATGGGGCGGGGGAGGCCGGAGTTCGCCACGGTCAAAGTGCGGAGTTCGTCATCCCAGACCGCGTAGATGAGCGAAACGAATTGGGCTTCGATGCGGCGTTCGGCCAGAGACAGGTTCACCGCAGAAAGCATCTCGGCCGGCATCGGTTCAATGGGCGCGTGCGAACGCAGGATGCCACTCACCAGCGCGGCGTAGATCGCCGCCGGCGCACCCTTGCCGCTGACATCGCCGATTACGATTCCCAGCCGCGACATGGAATAGGGAATGAAGTCATACAAGTCGCCACCGATCGCCCGCGCGGGCACAAACTTCGCTGCCACGTCCAGGTGCTCGAGTTTGGGCCGGGCATGAGGCAGGAGCCGCATTTGCAATTCCCGCGCCAGCGCCAGGTCTCGCTCCAGGCGACGCTCTTGCCGGGCCACTTGCTCATAGAGCCGCGCGTTTTCGATGGCGATGGCGATCTGGGCGGCCAGCGTTGTCGTGGTGCGTTTGTGATCGTCGGTGAAAAACCCGCGCCGCGTATGCTCGAGATCAAGGACACCGATGACCTTGTCCTTATAGATCAAGGGAACCACCAACTCCGACCGCGTCTCCGGATTGGCCTCGATGTAGCGTGGATCTTTTGTGACATCGGGAACCAGCACCGCTTGTTTGGTCTCGGCCGCGTAACCGATGAGTCCGCGTCCCAGCGGAATTTCGTGCTTAAGCTGAATATTTTCGTTGAAGCGCAGCGAAAAACGATGCTGCAATTTTTCCCCGGTCGAATCCAGCAGGAGAATGCTGAACATCTGGTAGTCGATGAGACGGCGCATCAGTTCCGCGATGCGGCCCAGCAGCTCGTCCAGATTCAGGATGGAGGTGAGTTCGCGCGCGATTTCGTTGAGCAGCAGCAGAATACGCGACTGCTTGATGGTGCGCGTGTAGAGCTGGGCGTTCTCGATGCCGGCGGCCATGCGCGAAGCCACCAGGGTGAGCAGGCGGCTGTGCTCTTCGGTAAAATATCCGGGTTCGCGCGCTTCCAGGTCAATCACGCCGATCACGCGATTCTTCGTGAGCAGGGGGACGGCCAGCTCCGCCCGCACATTGGGAACGCCGGCAATGTATTTCGGGTCCGCGGTCACATCGTCGACCAGCACTGCCTTGCGCTCTTGTGCGGCTCTTCCGGTGACGCCCTCGCCCACTTTCAGCCGCGTCCGTTCGGCAAATTCCGGCGGATGTCCCACCTGGAAACGGATTTTCAGCTCCTGAGTTTTTTCATTGAGTAACAGAATCGCAAAGATTTCGTAGTCGATCACCTTGCGCACCACCTCTGCGATCCGCCGCAGAGTCGTGTCAAGGTCAAGCGAGGTGGCGAGCACGTCGGCAACTTCAAGCAGCAAAGGCTCGATCTGCAGAGGCTGCGCCGGTTTGGAAAGAACAGATCCCATAGTTTCTATGATAGCAGCCGGATTTCGCGAGGCGGGGAAGATGCCGCCACGTCGGGATGTTTCCTGGCTCGCATGTCATGAATGCCAGGGCCGCGCGAAAAAATGCGCTAGTTATTCCCGGGGGACCACGCAGATATCGGCCAGGTTGCGGTAGCGTTCTGCATAATCCAGCCCATAGCCGACCACAAATTCATCGGGAATCTTGAAGCCCACGTAATCTCCCTGCAGCGGAAGCTTGCGTCGCGACGGCTTGTCCAGCAAGGCAGCGATCTTGAGCGTCCGCGGCTGCCGCGCCAGCAGCATCTTTTTCAGATAGGTAAGCGTCAGCCCGGTGTCGAGGATGTCCTCAACGACGATGATGTTCTTGTCTTTCAGAGTTTGATCGACATCCTTGGTCAGCTTCACTTCGCCGGTGGAATCCCATCCGCTCTTGAGTTCCTGCGTAGGGCTGGGACGATTTCCGTAGCTGGAGACGCCGATGAAATCGAAGGTAGCATCGAGGTCCAACTGGCGCGAAAGGTCGGCCAGAAAAATTGCCGCCCCTTTCAGCACGCCCACCAGCATCACGGACTCGCCCTTGAAGTCGCGAGAAATGTCGGCGCCCAGCTCGGCCACTCGCTTCGTGATTTGATCCCTCGTGATTAGCACCTTGAGGTCAGCCATAGGCGTTTCATATTAAACTAGGGGAGCAAATCTGGCGGCGCATTTGAGACTTTTTTATGCCCTGCGAGGACTGCCCAAGTGGAGTCGTCTGATTTGTTTTCGCCAGGAACTAGGAACTAAAGGCCAGGAGCTGGTTTCATGAACCTCAAGGGCATCAAACTGACGTGGCTGGGCCACGCCACTTTTCGCATCGAGACTCCCGCCGGCAAGACCATCATCATTGATCCCTGGATCATGGGCAATCCCGCGTGTCCGGCGTCGGAGAAAGACGTCAAGAAAGTTGACGTCATGCTCATCACGCATGGCCACGGTGATCACATTGGGGACGCGGTGGAGATCGCGAAGAAGCACGTCCCCAAAGTGGTCGGCATCCCGGAGTTAATCGGCTGGCTGGAGAAGAAAGGCGTGAAGCAGACGGCGATGATGAACAAGGGCGGCACGCAGACTGTGGGCGACATCAAGGTCACCATGGTTCACGCCGACCACTCATGCGGCATTCAGGACGGCGATGAGCTGGTCTATGGCGGCGAAGCTTGCGGCTATGTTGTGGAGTTTTCCAACGGCGTCAGGATCTACCACGCCGGCGATACCAATGTGTTCGGCGATATGGCGATCATTCGGGAACTCTATGCCCCGGATATTGCGATGCTGCCGATCGGCGACCATTTCACCATGGGGCCGCGCGAGGCTGCGTACGCCTGCACGTTGCTTAAAGCTAAGACAATAATTCCCATGCACTTCGCAACGTTTCCGGTGTTCACAGGGACTCCGGGAGCGCTGCAGAAGCTGGTTCCGGGCGTTGAGGTTTTGGAAATGAAGCCTGGAGTAACGATTTCATAGAGTCGAGGTTCAAATGCCGAACAGATCGAACAAGCCAGGCTGGCGGCACGGCAACGGCTTCACCGCCGCGCCCGTCGACGACTATCTCTACTCCATGCTGCCGAAGCGCGATGCGGTGCTGACCGAGATGGAAGACTACGCCGCCGCTCATAATGTACCCATCGTCGGCCCTGCGGTTGGCCGCATACTGCAGCAACTCGCGCTGATGATTAACGCCAAGACCATTTTTGAGCTGGGATCGGCCATCGGCTACTCGACGATATGGTGGGCGCAGGCCGTGGGCGAAAAAGGACGCGTCACCTACACCGACGGTGATCCCAAGAACGCCGAGCGCGCTCGCGGCTATTTCGATCGCGCCGGCGTGGCTGGTCGCGTCACGGTTCATACCGGCGACGCGCTCGAATACCTCTCGGAGCAGAAACAGGAATTCGACATCATCTTCAACGATGTGGACAAGACCGATTATCCCCGCGTGCTGCGGCTCGTATCACCGCGCCTGCGCAAAGGCGGCCTCTTCATCACCGATAACGTGTTGTGGAGCGGCAGGGTGGCCGAGAAGAACCCGAAAAGTGCGGAGACGAAAGCGATTGTCGAATTCAACCAGCAGCTCGGCGCCTCGCCAGAATTTATGACCACGATTTTGCCCATCCGCGATGGCGTGGCGGTCGCGCTGAAGCGATAAGCAGAAACCGTCACTCCCGCCTTTCTCGACCAATCAGATCGATTTCACTGGGATCGCCAGCAAATCTTCCACCAACCCCACTTCCTTTTGCAGAAATGGCTCCGCATAGGGAACGCCGCCCAGCATGCCATAATGCCGCGCCATGGCTTCCACGCGAGCGTGAATCTCGTCGTGAGCGGGGAACAGATCCTTGCCCGCTTCCTGATCGTTGAACTGTGACTTGTAAGCCAGGATGGAAGCGAACTTTCCCGCAAACTGTGCGCCGATGTCGACCACAAACGTAGGCCGCACATCGTAGTAGAGCGTCGCGTAAATGATCTTGAACGGACGATGAGGGTGGAGGCCCGAGTTCACAGCTCCAGGCGCCTGCCCTGAGCTTGTCGAGGTGTCCGAGGTCCGCTCATTGATAGCCGACGGCTGAGAGCTTAGAGGCAACTTCGCCAGCCCTGCCAGGAAGCAAGCTTCGTATCCCAGTAACGACGCCGTGTAGTGATCGGGATGCCGCCCCTTCCAGTACGGCAGAATCACCACGCGCGGCTGCGTCTCCCGAATCACGCTCGCCACTTTCAGCCGGTTTTCCCAAGTGTTTTCGACGCGCCCGTCCGGAATGTCGAGCGCCCGGCGCCAGCTCACGCCGAGAATCCTGGCGGCGTCGTCGGCCTCGCGTGCCCGGTCTTCCGCTGTTCCACGCGTGCCCATCTCACCTTGGGTCAGATCGAGAATGCCCGTGCGCTGGCCGCGCTGCGCGGCTTTCAGCAGAGTGCCGCCGCAGGTTTGTTCCACGTCGTCGCGGTGGGCGGCGATGGCCAGGATGTCGAGCGCTTGGTCGCGAGGAGGGGAAGCCATTTCAGTTAAAATTCCTCTGCTCGAGCACCACGTTTTCGCGCACCATGAGCCGGTTCGCCATTATTTCTTGCAGCGCGGGGAGCATGCGGCTCGCGTGTTCGTCGGCATCCACGAACATGAGGATCTCCAGGGTTATAGCGAACTTCATCGAGGCAGAAGTTTATCAGATCATGGCCAGGCGCAAACCTCGGGGATCAATAGACGTCCCCCAGCATCAGGGCTACCAGCAGCGTTGCGGCCAAAGACGTTGCCGCCGCCAGCCTGGTACGCGCCTCCAGTAAACCGTCTGCTCTACGAAGCGCAAGATAAAAATAAAAGGGAAACGAGAGCCCGGCAACCGTGACCAGAGTACCGGTGATGTCATTTACCAGTTCCCATGCTCCGAAGTGCCAGTGTGCGATTCCCGGATGAGGATAGAGGCTGTCGTGCGTGTCGCGGTTCAATCCGTGCATGATCTGGAGTGCCACCAGGCCGACGGTGACAGCCCCTACGCTCCAACGCGCGAACCCCTGCACACCGGTCCGTACGGTTTTGCGGACCGTATCCGAAAGCCGCCAGGAAAATAAACTAAGAAGCGCAACAGGAAAGTAGCAGAGGCCGTTCGCGATCAGAAATGCGGGTATCCATTTGTAGGCCTCGCACCCTGTATCAAATCCCTCGGCTTGACACGGGAACATCTGGCTCGCTTTTCCAGATCCATACTCCTGTACGGTGATCAGCGGTGATATCCAGGGAAGTGAGCGCGAGTAAAAGATTTGGTCATTCAGGTACAGACCAACCCACGCCGTCATGGCCATTAGGCAGGCGACGACGAGCGCAAGCGTGATCGTTCTGAAGACCGTTCGCGTGCCGGTCGGCGATGGAGTTCGTGCCCGGGGAAAATCAATTCTGCGGGCGCTAGATCGTGCGAATACCAGAAACCCCAACGCGAACCAGAAAAACCCCAGAAGGGATGCCAGAATGATCGGTCCCCGCAACTGCACATCGCCTGGCATCGCGAGGACGCGATGCAGAAGCAATCTGAGCAACGCAGAGCCTGCGATTGCACCGAAGACGATCGCAGCATAGCGAGCAGCCGTGGCCGGGAGCGATGGTTTGGTTGTGACGCCCTCCTGCGGCGAGGCTTTGTCACTCACTTTTTTCTTTCCACCAGGAACCGCGCCAGTTCTTTCAGAGTCTCCGCACGCGCGCCGAAACTGTCCAATTCCGCAAACGCTTGGCTCACCAGTTCGTCCGCCTTGCGCTCCGACTGCTCCACTCCAAACAACGAAGGATACGTTGCCTTCTCGGCCACCATATCCTTTCCCGCAGTCTTTCCCAGTTGCTCGCTGGTCTGGGTCACGTCGAGAATATCGTCCACAATCTGAAACGCCAGGCCAATCGACCTCCCGAACGCGCGCAGGTGCGCGACCGCCAGGGGGTCGGCTCCGGCATAAAGCCCTCCGCTCACCAGGCTCGCCGTGATCAATGCCGCCGTTTTGGCGCCGTGAATATATTCCAGCATGGCCGCATCCGGCTGGGTGTGTTCGGCTTCCAGATCCACGACCTGGCCGCCGATCATGCCGTTGACGGTTCCCGTGCCGCGCGCAATTTCCTCGACGATACGCACTCGCGCCTCCGCCGGACATTTCAGCCGGGCCATTACTTCATAGGCCTGCGTCTGCAGCGCGTCGCCCGCCAGTATCGCGATCGCTTCACCGAACACTTTATGGCAAGTGGGTCGACCCCGCCGCAAGTCGTCGTTGTCGAGAGCCGGGAGATCATCGTGAATCAGCGAGTAGGTGTGCAGCATCTCGAGCGCCGCGCCCAGTTCCTCGATCCCCGCGGGCAACGATCCGGCCACCATGCGTCCTGCCTCCATGCAGAGCACCGGCCTCAAGCGCTTGCCGCCGGCAAACACGCTATGGCGCATGGCTTTGTGAATGGAGACAGGATGCTGCGTTTCTAACGGGATGAGCCGGTCCAACGCAGCGTCCACCGCCGTTCTGCCTTGTTCAAGAGTTTCCCGGAGCATGAAGGAGTGAGTATAGCAAGGGTGGGTGCGGAGGAAATCGCGAGTTCGGACGGCAAGGGTCTTGCCAACGGGCATACTGACGGTCTACGCCGCCGTGCCCTGGGCCAGTGCCACGCTTCTCAAGATCGAAGCCAGGATGGCCTCCACATCATAGGACGGACACACATCAACAGCGCCCGCTTCCAGCGCAGCCATCCACATCTCTTCATCCGGAATGCGATGTGTGCAGACGATCAACAGTGACGGACAATCCTGGTGCAACTTCTCGACCCCGGCAAACGGTATAGCTTCGACATCGAGAACTGCCACTTCTGGACAGTTCTGCGCAACCTTCTCGCGCAGCTCGTGTTCGGAGCGGGCCACATGAACAGATTGAAACAGGGAACGTAACCCACCGACCAGGGACTGGGAGATTGCAGGATCCTTCTGCAGAACAGCTACACTCAAACCCATAATTCTCCCCGAACAACCGCCGTCGACAGCGAACCCCGACGGCAAACTAAGGCTGCGGGGCGGGGAAATCCAACTCCACAGACATGGGTACTGATGAGCACAAGACGAATTCCGGCGCCCGGAAGCGCTTAACGCCGGGCCGGAACTTTCTCCGTCTCAGGCTCGAACGGCTCGGCCTGGAGTTTCCCGTTTTTCTTCAGCAGAATCTCCACTTTTCCTTCCGCCTGTTCCAGTTCTTTGCGGCAAGCCGAGGAAAGCTGCATGCCTTCCTCGAACAGGGTCAGAGACTTCTCTAAAGGAACTTCTCCCTTTTCCAGTTCCTGAACTATTTTCTCCAGTCGCTGGAGGCATTCTTCGAATTTGGGCAACGGGTTTCGCTCCTGTACTTATTGTAATCCCATTTTTCGTTCCGCCTGTCCAGTGAATTTTTGTAAAAGCGCCGAAAGGAGCAAAATGCTTTTTCAATCTGGAACTCGTTCGGCGATCTGGAACTGAAGGTCAGGGCTTGAGACCTGCCGACAACATCTCTTCAATTTTTTCCCAGGTATCGGATGCGGCCATCGAGGGCGCGCCCGTTGCCGTCGACGAAAGTCGGGGTCGGCTGGGTCGGCGGATTAATAATACCGTTGGAAAGCATCGCGTTACCGTGGTTGGTGACGTTGTCGAAGCCCACGCGTACCGCCCAGGAACGTCCGAACAGATGTATGCGTTTCTCGAACTCCAGATTTATCGTGTAGTAAGTCGGCAGGCGAAAGGTTCCCGGCGGATCGGCCGGATAAATTGTTCCCTGTTCTGAGGTCGCATTGACGGGCAGACCAGTGCGCGCTTCGGCGGAGTAGACCAGGTCGAACTTGTGGATGATGGGTAGCTTGAAGAACGGCAACACCCCGTATCCCACAAAGCGGTTGGGCGTATCCCAGGGATACGGGCCGGGCAACTGCTGGCTCAACACAGGCAGATCCAAACTGAAATCGAAGACCTGGTTCGTAAAGGCGCGCGACCGGGTGTAAGCGCCGAAGATCTCATAGTGTTGGCTGAAGCGGTGACGCAAACTCACTGTGAAGGCGTCGTAGCGGTCGTCGCGGCCGTTCCCAAGCAAAAAGTTTCCGTCGACCGCGCCATTCAACGTGTTGTAAGCAAAGCCATGCACCCCGCGTTTCTCGATGAACTCCAGTTTCAGGAAAACGTCAGCGGGCAGTTTCTTCTCCAGGCTAACGCTCCAGTTCAGGTAGCGCGGCGCGGCGAGCCCGCTCCGGTTCACAACAAACGTCGTCGGCAATGGGATCGGCGCAGGCTCCGGCGATACTGCGACGCACGTAACACTCGCCCCGTTCGTTTGCTGCGGGCAGCCGTTGGTATCGAAAAAATAATCGATTCTCTGTCCTTCGAGAGCCTGATGGATCAATCCCAGGCTGGTTGCGTCGTAGGTGATTCCAATTCCTGCCGACAACTTGGTATTACTTTCGTTGTCGACTATGTAAGTGCCGGCCAGGCGTGGTGAGAACAGCGGCGTCCGGATGATTTCATCCCAATCGAGGCGCACGCCGGGCTCGATGAGCAGACGATTCGTAACCAGCCATCGATCCTCGGCGTAAGCGCTGGCTTCGGCATTGTAGAGCGTCGAGTAATTACCCCCCGAGAACACGGAATAGCGCGCGCAAGTGGGTTCCGGCACCACAGGAAGTCCATTTGCGTCGGTGGGACAAGGCTGCGGCGAGCCCGACTGCACAAACGAAATCGGCTGCCGCAGGAACTGCGCGTCGTAGTTCAAGCGGTCCACATCCGCCCCGGCTTTGATGTCGTGGCGTCCGTGCCACTGATGCGGCGGCAGGTAAAGATTCGCCAGACCCTGCACTCTGCGCGCCAGGCTGTTCTCGTGCAGGTAGTAGTTTCCTGCGCTCGCCAGTATCGTCTGAATGTAGCCCGCGTCTCCTTGCGGAGTGAGTGTCAGGCTGTACTGGTCCACTCCGAATCCGCTTTCCAGCAGCGCCCCGCCGCGAAAATAGTAAAGGTCTTTCAAGGAGCCGATGTAAGCGGTTTCCACCTCAGTCGGGGTGGTCGCCTGCGGCATGAGCGCCCATTCTCCGGCGTATTCATCATGAAGGTAATCTGACAAGAAGCTGGCGGTCACGATGTTGCGTGTCGTGAGGTTCGATTGCAGCTTGACCAGGTTGTCCATGCGCCAGAGGTGGTCGCTGTCGGCGCCGGAGGGCAGTTGCTTGGTGACTTCGTTGTCGAACTCCCCGTCGAGCGTGTCGATAAACCACATCTTCCCCTTGCGGATCGGCCCCGACATGGTATAAATCGGCGTCCAGTTGGCGAGAGAGATCCCTTTGACATCCTGTGGCGCAGGAATGAAATCCGTCGCATTGAACCGGAAGTGATCGTTGCCCATGCGCGTGTTCAAGCCGAACATTCCGCCGGAACCCTTGCCGAACTCGGCCGGTTCGCGGCTCGGGGTCACCGCGATCGAGCGGAAGGAATCGACGCTGGTCCGCACCACCAGCTCTCCGTTGGTCGGTTGACTCACGTTGAAACCGTCCAGCAGTAAAAGAGTTTGGTAGGTCTCGGCGCCCGCCACATGGGGCTGCCCGAAGGCATCGGGCGTAACTCCGGGGATGAACGTCAGAGCGTTGCGGTAGTCGTGCGGTCCCGGGTAGGGGATATCGATGAGCTCCGCCGCGCTGAGTTCCTCTTTGGACGAGATTTGCGCAGAGTCGATGGCCGGCACAGATTCCACCACGTTTACCACTTCCCGCGCTTCCTGCTGATGAGTGAGCTTCACGTCCAGGTTGGCAGCGACACCCACCTGCACATTGGACTGCGAGATTGCGTAGTAGCCGATCTTTTCCACGCGAAGTTCGTAAATTCCATGCGGTAAATCGAGGAACTCGCAGCGGCCCGCGGAATCGGTCAGGCAACGGAGTGGCAGAGCCGGCGGCGATGCCTGCAGCACGACATGCGCGGACGCGACTGGCACCGCGTTTTCGTCCGTCACCGTGACGGCGAGTTTCGGTGAGGTGGAAGCCGGAGTTGCCGAGGAGGTTGCGGGCGGAACAGCTTGTCCCCATCCGGAGACTGAGAAGAGGCCACCGAAAAGAAGAAAAACAGCGGCTCGCATGGAATGGGGGCTTCCGCACTCGACACAGCTAGCATACCTCTAGTCCGCGAGCGGTTGTGCCGTCAAGACGCGAAAGTTTTGGTCGTGTTGTCTGAATCGTTACTGCGAACCAGCGTTCTTTGCAGCTGAGAGCGAATCGGACCGATTCACTCTTGTCATCAAACGCCCGCGTTTTTCATCGCGGCGGTGGGATCGCAGTCTTGACAGCTGTAAAGCGCCAGCTGGGGCCGCCTATTTCGCGCCGTTCGTGCCCAACGCTTCCAACACATCCACGGCCGAGCTGTAGCGTCCTTGCGGCGCACTGACCTGTGCGCCCTGCACGGTCTGCCGCACTGCCAGCAGCATTTCTCTAGCCAGGGCCACGCCCTCGGCGCGCGCCGCTTCAGGCGTTTGCGCGCGTGCCATGCGTTCCAGCACAGCGTCCGGCACACTGACCCGCAATTCGTTCTTCATAAACTCGGCATTGCGTACGCTGACCAGAGGCCAGATTCCGGCCACTACGGGAATCCGGCAATGCTCAATGCGGCGCACAAAGTTCTCTAACAATCGCAAGTCAAACACGGGCTGAGTCACGGCGTATTCGGCTCCGGCTTCCACTTTGTACTCAAAGCGGCGAACCTCTTCGTCCAGATCGGTGAGGCCCGGGTTTGCGCCCACGCCAATCACAAATCCCGTTCCTGCGCCGATCGGATTGCCGCCCAGGTCCAGCCCCCGGTTCAGGTTGTGCACGATGTTGACCAGGCCGATCGCGTCCACATCGAAGACCGCCGTCGCGTCGGGATAATTCCCCATCTTCGGGGGATCGCCGGTGATGCAGATCAGGTTTTTGATTCCCACCGCCGCCGCGCCCAGCAGGTCGCTCTGGATGCCCAACACGTTGCGGTCGCGGCAGGTGTAATGCAGAACCGCGTCAATGCCCACTTCGTGCTGAATCAGCAGCGACAGCGCCTGGTTGCTCATGCGGGCCGAGGCGCGCGGGCTGTCCGGGATATTCACCACATCCACGCCCACCGACTTGACAAACTTCGCCCCCTCGACCTCCTTACGAATGTCGATGCCCTTCGGCGGCACAATCTCGACCATGGTCACAAACTCGCCACGGGCCAGCTTCGCGCCCAAGCCCGATCTCTTCTCGAGAGGAACGGCGGGCGTCGCCGGGGTCGCGGCGTGACCGCCGGCCGCTTGCGGAGCGGCCGCTTTAGCCCGCGCTTCGCCCACACGCAGCGCGGATTTCATCACCCGAATATGCTCCGGCGTGGTGCCGCAACATCCCCCGACCACTCGGACTCCGGCGTTAACAAACTTCCGCGCATAGCTGGCCATGTATTCCGGAGAACACAGATAGATGTTTCTGCCTTCAACCGAGCGCGGAATGCCGGCGTTCGGTTGCGCGGCCAGGGGCAGGGAAGTCAGGGCGCGGACACGCTCCATGGCATCCAACATCGCCACCGGGCCCACGCTGCAATTGCAGCCGATTACGTCAGCTCCCCATTCTTCGAGTTTGGGAACGAACGTCCCGGGATCCGATCCATCCAGGCAGTTGCCGTCTTCGTCGATGGTGACCTGCGCCACAATTGGCAGCCCGGCTTTCACATCGCGGGCCGCGAGCATAACCTGATGCAGCTCTTCAAGATAGCCAAAGGTCTCCAGGATCAGAAGATCGACGCCGCCTTCCGCCAGCGCCTCGATTTGCCTTCGAAACGACTCTCGGGCTTCCTCGAACGAGGTTTTGCCCAGGGGTTCAATTCTGGTTCCCAGCGGGCCAACCGATCCTGCAACCCATACATCGAAACTTTTGGCGGCCTCGCGAGCCAGTTGCACTCCCGCGAGGTTTACGTCGCGCACTTTGTCGGCCAGGCTGTGCCGCGCCAGGCGAAACGAATTGGCTCCAAAGGTATTGGTTTCAATGATCTCCGCGCCGGCCTGCAAGTATTCGTGGTGGACTCCACGGATCAGGTCCGGCTGTGAAAGGTTCAATTCGTCGTAGGAGCGGTTGATGAAAATGCCTTTAGCGTAGAGCAGCGTCCCCATGGCCCCGTCGCAGAGTACCGGGGCTTGCTTGATTCGCGAAAGAAAGTCGGCTGGCATAAGATGATGTGTGAAATAACAGCTATAGTCTTGAGAATACAGGATGGCCGCGGGTTTGTGCATCCGGAGCTTGGTGCGCAAAGGTTCTGAGCAGCGGGGCGCTGAGTGGGCGACGGAGTTCGGGGTTGTGCGCCGGAGAGCCTTGGCTAAAAGGTCTGCTATAATCCGCTATTTCGCATTTAAATCTCCATTTTTCATGCCGTTAGGAGCTTCGCGTTTGAAGAAATCCGTTCTGGTTCCCGGTGTCCTTTTCGTCGCCAGCATCTGTCTTATTTCCTGCAGCACGACACCCAAGGCGAAAGATCCCCCAAGCGGCCTGGACACTCGCGTTCTGGCTTCGCAGAGCGTAACTGCCGGGTCGACGTTTGGCAGCCTGACGATCGTTGATGCCTTTAATGACACGCTTCCGCGAGTGGCTGGAATCGGCGCCGGTAGCTTGAACGCTCCGGGGCTCATGGAGATGTCTGCAAACCGGGCCACCGTGATTGTCTTCGATGCGGGCAACAACAACGTCGATGTCGTGAATACGACGACGGAGTCCATCAGCGGGTCGATCGCGCTGCCGGGCGCAACCACCAGCATGGTGATCCCCACGCAGAGTGCCACTCTCGGGTTTACTGCGGTTCCTACGGCGTCGCTGAGTGGAATCCTCACCCCCGCTGGCGCTGTGGTGGAGATGAATCTGGCATCGAATTCGACCATTTCCACCATCGGCGTTCCGGGCGCGCAGACGGTTGTCTCCAACCCCGGTGGCTCGCAATTGTTGGCCTTCAGCGACGACAGTGACAGCATGGCGGTACTTTCTCCAGCGATTGCCGTGAGCCCGGTGGACCAGGGCTGCGACAGCGGCTCGCTGAGCACAGCCTGCTTCCTGGTCACGGGCTTTAGCCGCCCCGCGTATGCCATTTATTCGAGCGACGGCTCGACGGCCTACGTCTTGAACTGTGGATTGCAGTGCGGCGGCACGCAGCCGGCCAGCATCGCCGTGGTGAACACGGCAACGTTCGCCATCACCAATACCATCCCGGTGGAGGGCGCTACCTGGGCACTCCTCAACGGCACAACGATGTATGTAGCGGGAACGCCGCCTCCACTGACTCCCCAGTCCAACACCTGTTCCGGCGGGCCTACAACTGCCGCAACCAGGTGCGGGCGTCTCGACATCGTGGATCTGACATCCCTGGCCGTGGTCAACACTCAGGAGCTTTACCTCCCCGATGGCTATCACGATCGTATGGATCTAAGCGCCAATGGCCAGCTTTTCATCGGTTCGCACACCTGCACGACGGTTGGCGACGTGAATAATCCGGTGGGAGAAGTGCGGGGCTGCCTGGCGATCTACAACACCGGCGAGGGAAACGTGGTGATCCCTCCCGACAACGGGGACGTCACCGGCTTGGCGGGCTTGACCAATCGCCAAGTGGAATATGTGGCGGAAGGCGGTAATCTCCGCGTCTATGACACGGACTTAGACACACTGCTCGAGAACCAAGACTTCATTCCTACCGGCACCATCCCGGTCGTAGGTCTCGTGATCGACGTGAAAGAGATCGACTTCTTCTAGAGCGCTTCTTCCGGCGGCTCTGAAGCGGCGGATTCTCCGCTAGCAATGCAGTGCGGGGAAATACTCGGGCTTGGTGCCCACGACCCGGTCAGTGAGTTCCATGGCGATTATCACCGGTTGAGGCAATTCGCTGACGCGTGGCGGTGTTTTGCTTCAAGCGGAGGTCCAAGCCCTGGGTTACCCGCCGGTGTTTCGATTACCCTCGTAACGGACGTGTGACTTTTATGCGTTTCTGGGCATTATCTTCATTGTTAACATCGCCGCATGAGCACTCTGCCTCCGAACACAGCGGTTATTAAGGTTCCTTTGTTTCTCACCATTGTGGGACTGGTCGGAATAGTTGCCTTGGCTGGTCCATTCTCCGCACGGGTGCGGGGAGCGGCGCCCACGGCCGCGCCCAGAGTGACTTCGATTACACAGGTGACGCACGACGGATTTCGCAAGACGAATTTGTTGGCGGATGGCTCTGAGCTTTTCGTGACCGAATTGCCGGCGGCGAACCGTGTGATTGCGAAAGTATCGCTGCCCGACTCGGGGCGATCGCTGGTGGCCAGTCCATTCTCAAACCTGCAGGCTCTGGACCTGTCGCCCGATCACAGCCGGCTGCTGGTTGCGCCGATTCAGGCCGGATCAAGCGACGATGAATTCTGGACGTTGCCGGTCGGGAGAGGCTCACCGCAGCGAATCGGCGATCTCGCCGGACGCGACGCATCCTGGTCAGCGGACGGCCAGCATCTGGTGTTCAGCCAAGGCGCAGTGCTGTATGTAGCGGGCGCGGCGGGCACGCAGAAGCACGAGCTGTATACGGCGAAGGGATCGATATTTGCGCCGCATTTTTCGCCCGACGGCGAACGCATTCGCTTCACGGTCAGCGACGCGGCGCAGAACACGACCTCGATCTGGGAGATCGGCCAAGACGGCTCCCTCCCGCACGCTCTGCTGGGAGCCTGGCAGTACGCGTCGAGCGCTTGCTGCGGCAACTGGACAGCCGACGGCCGGTACTACATTTTCCAGGCATCGCTCACGCTGCCGAACACCAGCACAAACCTGAGCGCTCTGTGGGCATTGCCCACCTCCGCACCGAGCACGAATGCCGACGGGCTGGGGATCGTTCGCCTGACCAGCGGCTCCATATCATTCGGAAACGCTTCCCTCGCGCGCAGCGACAAGAAAATGTGGGCGATCGGGGTGCAGCCGGTTGGGGAGATCGTGAAGTACGACGTCGCGGGCAAGAAGTTCATTCCCCTGATACCGGGAGTTTCGGCGACGGATCTTTCATTTTCGCCCGACCGCAAGTGGGTCACGTATGTGACAGTCCCCGAAGGGACGCTGTGGCGCAGTCGGGCTGACGGGACCGATCGCCTACAATTGACCTCGGTGCCCGGACGATCGGCGTTGCCAGTCTGGTCCCCTGACGGGAAGCAAATTGCATTCGTCAGCATGCAGCCGGGGCAGTCCTGGAAGCTCTTTCTGGTTCCCGCCGCGGGTGGGACTCCGCGCGAGGTTCTGGCTGAGAGCGGCAGCCAGATGGACGCCAACTGGTCGACCGATGGGAAGCGGTTGATGTTCGGAGACCTCCGGCAGATTGGCGGAGGGCTGAACATCAGAATTCTGGATTTGCAGACCGGGAAGATCGAAAAGGTTCCCGGGTCGGAGGGGCTGTTTAGCCCGCGCTGGTCGCCGGATGGGCGCTATATCGCGGCACTCTCGCCCGACAACACAACCTTGAAGCGGTATGACTTCAAAACCCAGAGGTGGTCGAACTGGCTGGTTGAGTCAGCCGGTTCGGTGAGCTATCCAGTGTGGTCCCCGGACAGCAAATCGATTTATTTCGACGATCTGGTGAATGGCGCTGAGTCGGTTCGCCGGGTGAAGCTCGAGGAGAATCAACCCAAACTTGCATTTGAGCTGGGATCGATTGAGCGCTACCCCGGTGCGTTGGGCACCTGGAGCGGCCGCGCCGCGGATGGTTCCTGGATGTTTGTGCGTGACCGCAGCACGCAAGAGGTATACGAGTTGAGCATGGAATTGCCGTAACGGATCGCGAGGACACTGAATCATGTTGAAACGCGAAGTTGCAAGCGCCCGGATCAACTGGCGTACCGACGGCAAGCGCGGGGTCGGTGGCGTGTTCGTGGTTTTGTCACACGCTTTGTCTGCCGTTTTGTCCGGTGCGCTCGTGATGTCTGTGCTCCTTAGCCCGTCGCCGACCATGGCGCAGTCCTATGACCAAAGCCCGTCGGATAGAAAAGTGATCACGCGCGTCGAACCCGAATATCCGGACACATTGAAGCGGCTCTACATTGGCGGAGTGGTGCGGGTTGAGGTTCTGGTGGCGCCTAACGGAGTGGTAAAGAGCACCACCTTGCTCGGCGGCAGCCCCATTCTTGGCCAGTCCACCATGAAGGCGCTCAAGCAATGGAGGTACGCCGCGGCGGCGGCCGATGAAGTATTGACCGTGAAATTTGAGTTCGATCCCCACCGATAACCTGTTCTGCGACGATCCCCGGCGCGATCGTGTCCGGGCGCGTTCCAATCCTTCGCTTTGAAATATCTGTCTTTGAGCCACCCTCCGAGGCGGTTTCGATCCATTCGGAAATGAAATGGTTGGGCATATACCAATCGAAAGCGACGCGCAGGCTATCAGCAAAATTGGGCTTTCCGCCGTTATTTCTCAGGAGGCGTCCGACTTGTTACTATAACCAAAAGGATAGAGAACCTATGAAAACCCGCATATGGCTCATCGCGCTTGCCCTCTCGCTTCCCCTCTCGCTTCCCGTTGCGCAAGGACAGGAGCCGCTCACACTATTCCATTACAATCACGGCCCGACGCCTGTCGTGGTGGCAGACAATCGCAACTCCGGCGACTCAAACCTTTTCGTTGTGCCCGTTCCCGTTAAGTTCCAGTACATGATCTATAGCATCGCCGCCCCCGACACCTCGGGGAATCCCTACGACATGGGTATTGGGGACTGCCCGGACACGACGCCTGCACACGACTGCTCCCAGACGAACGCGCGGATTGTGTTAGTTTGCAACACCGGGAATCCCGGCGCACTGGTGGTCAACTCATTTGGCCCATCTAAAGTCGCCTGCGTCCAAGGTGTCATAACGTTACAGCCGGGCGTGTATGTCCACCTGTCGGCGGCCTCGAACTCGGTTAAGGCAAAGTGCTATGGAAACGAAATAACGCTTAGTCCCTTTGCCGGATCGCCAATCCAAATCTATCACGTCCAAAATGGTTCCCTGGCGCAATCAACCGACCCGCTGCTAACCGCAACTACGTATGGCGCGCACTCTTCGGTCAACGGCTGCGCGGTCGCGCTCTCGCTTCACTGAGGCTGCGCGCTTGGCTGCGAGTGTTTAACGGTTGGAAAACAGCCATCAGCGGCCGTCCGGGTCAAAGAGGTCCAGGCCAGCAACTCCGAGCCAGACCAATTGCACCTTCCGCACGCCCTCGGTCGTCATCGGCGGTGTTCTTCGGACATTCACAACGGCCAACCAGCGCGCTGGCGCCGTCAAAGATTCGCCGGAGCCCGAAAGCGGAAGCCCGAAGCCCTATTTTCCCGGCTCCAACACCAAGCGATGGGCTTTGGCGGCTTCGACCGCTGCTGGACTGAAGGGCAGCGTGAATGTGGTGCCTTCGTACCACGCTTTCCACTGGTCCATGTAGTAGGGACTGAGAAAGTTTCCGGCTTGTCCGGTGACGATGTTCAGGGTTGACTGGTCGAGGTCGGCGAGATTCGCGGTGAACCGTTCGGAGGGCCCGTGGTGCCGGGTGACTGCCTTTACCGTGTAGCCGCTGCCTGACTGCTCCCGCACGCCGGGGCCTGCCCAGCGCCAGATCACCGGAATCTTTCCCAACACCGGGTGCTGAATCTCGACCGCGTTGAAACCGCCCCAGTGCCAGGACGCCAAGTCCATCGGAGCGTCCGCATCGCTGACCGCGGCTTCCACCGCTGCCGTCAGCAACTCCTCGTAATTCGAATACTTCTCCGGCAGCCAGCGTTTGGGATGATGGATCAAAATATTTTCCAGCCAGACGGAGCGCTGCTCCCAGGAGTAGGTCTTCCAGCTCAGGGATCCTTCGGTTTTCGGGGCCGCGTTCGGCAACTCCGGCTTCTTCGAAGCTTCCGGCGCTGCTACCAGCTTCGGTTGCAGCAGCAATCGTCGCAATTCACGCGTCGAAGCCTGTGCGATGGTTGGGGCTGCCGAGGAAGCCAGCATGCGTCCATCCCAATTTCTCATTAAATCGGCTGCCTGCTTGGCGCGTGCCGAGGGCTTTGCCGCGTGGTCCACGGCGTAGACGAAACGCTCGGCTGCGAACAGTTCGGCTTCGGAATGCACATCGGTCTGCAGGGTGAGCATGTCGGCGGCGGAAAATTGTCGTCCCGATTCGAGCACGTGATAAATCCGCGCCTGACGCCAGGGAGCTTCCCACTCCATGCTGATCGAGTGCGGGTAATCGTCGGGCGCAATTCTTCCGTTGGCGGTGGCGATGATTCCGGAAGCGGGGTTGTAGACGTTCGGCAGCTTGTCGAACGGAATGAAGCTGGTCCACTCGTGGGCGTTGTCCGCACCGCTCACCGGCAGGCTGCCATCTCCGGTCGCGCGGATTGGAACCTTGCCGGTGGCGTGATAGCCGATGTTTCCATCGATGTCTGCATACACCACGTTTTGTCCCGGCGCATCCAGTTGCGCGAATGCATGCTCGAAATCTTCCCAGTTCTGTGCGGAGTTCACGTCGAAGAAGGGCATCCGCAGCCCGTCGTAGAGCGTCCACCGCAGCGCCAGGGGCCGCGTCTCGCCGGGAACCAGGTCTGTGACGATAGGGCCGTGGCGGGTAATCTTCACGTCGATAGTGACATTGGGCTTGCCTTTTATGTGAATCACTTCCGCGCGATGTTCTGGCTGCATCCAGCCCTGCGGCGTCTGGTAAGCACCCTGCGCGTTGAAATTTTCAATGTAGACGTCGGTCACAGTCGGGCCGACGTTGGTAAATCCCCAGGCGATTCGCTGATTGTGGCCCACGATCACGTAAGGCACTCCCGGGAGGGTTACGCCGGCAACGTTGAAAGTTCCGGATTGCAGATGGGCTTCATACCAGAGGTTCGGCATCTGATGGCCGAGGTGCATATCGTTTGAGAGCAGCGGCCTGCCGGTGGTGGTGTGCGCGCCGGAAACCACCCAGTCGTTCGATCCGTCGACGGGTAGAGCTTCTTCCCGGGCCTTAACTTCCCGCGCGGGTGTTGTTTGCTGCGTGACCGAGTTATCCGGGCCGTCGTCGTCGCTGTCATCGTCATCGTCGTCGTCCGCGTCTCCGTTATTGGCGTGCGGGTCGTTCAGCTCTTCGCGCATCACGGTGGGCGGACGGTCATGCCACGAGCGATTCACGTAGAGATCCGCGGTTAACTCGGGTCCCAGCTTGGCCAGAATTTTCTCGCGGTCGAGCGCGTCGTAGAAGTAGTGATAGTTGAGGTCTTTCACCATCCCGTTGGCGATGACTACGGAATCCTCCGGTTGCCAGGGTTTCGGAGAATATTTCAGAATCCGGAACTCAATCGGCAACCGGTCGCCGTGCGCGGCGATGAAGGCATTTACTCCCCGCGCGTAGGCTTCGAAGTAACCGCGATCGCGTGGGTTCGTGGTCTCGAAGGATTTTTTCGCAGCTGCCCGCAATCCGAGGATGCGCTGTTCCTGGTCGAGCTGCAACGTGTCCTCTCCCAGAATCTCCGAGAGTTCTCCCGCTCCGAAACGCCGCATCACGTCCATTTGCCAGAGCCGGTCCTGCGCGGTGACGTAGCCCTGGGTGAAGAACAAGTCTTCCAGCGTCTTGGCCTCGATGGTGGGAACGCCGTGGGTGTCTCGCGTCACCGTAACCGCAGCGTGGAGACCGTTCACCGTCGAGCGTCCATCGAGTTGAGGCAGGGCAGAACGCGCGACCAGATAGGCGTAGCCCACGACGGCTACAAGAATCCCGACGATGAGGCATAGCAGCCAGAAAAAAATACGGAGCGCGGGGGAGCGGCGAGTGGCAGGTGCGACGGTGGCGATCGTGCTCATGAACAAGCGGTGTGGGTATCAGATTCGCTGAACGAAAATTGCATTGGAAGATTCTATTCCAGGTGAGTAAAACCGTGTCGACTTCTGTTTAGACCAAAGGTGAGCGACAATGGAAGCAGTGAACTCCATACCGATCTCCTGCCCTCAATGCTCTGCGCAGATGCCCGATTCTGCCTCGTTCTGCCCGGGCTGCGGACGCCCCATGCAAACTTCGGAGCGCGCCCGGGCCAAGATCGGCATTCTTAGCGAGAATCTAGCCGGCGCACTGGCGTATTTCACTTTCCTTCCTGCGACCGCGTTTCTCCTGCTCGAACCTTACAGCAAGAACCGCTTCGTGCGCTTCCAGTGTCTGCAGTGTCTTTTCCTGACGCTGATCTGCCTGTTGCTGGGCGTCGCGCTCAAACTGGCCAGCCCCATTCTTTTTCTGGTCCCATTGGTTGGTCCGCTCTTCGTCTCGCTGGTCTCGATCGTCGGTGCCCTGGGCGCATTGGTGGTCTGGCTGGTGCTGGTGGTCAAGGCATTTCAGGGTGAAGTATTCAAGCTTCCCGGGCTGGGCGAGCTGGCGGAACAGCAGGCCAATTTGATTCCGGGACGACACCTGTAGAAACCGTTTCCCTCTTGAGAAATTTGTGGAGAAATTTGTGGATTGCTTCGTACGCGGCTTTCTGCTATTTTGCCGCCACGTTCTTTGGGGCGGCGCACCTGCCAAGCAATTGAGGTTGTGGTTTTCGACTCAGCGTTGAAGGAGGCCCGGTATGGCGTTTTGCAATCTATGCGGCGCTCAGATCGCCGATGGCACCACCACCTGCGCGGCTTGCATGAGCCGCGCTCCGGCAGCGCCGGCAGCGAGCGGCTCGGGAATGGCTGACAATGTTGCCGGAATGCTGGCCTACATCACGATCATTCCGGCGATCATTTTCCTGGTGACTGAGCCGTACAACAAGAGCCGGTTTGTCCGCTTCCACTCATGGCAGAACCTGTTCTTGCACCTGGCCGCGGTCGTGCTTTGGATCGGCCTGTTCATCGTCTCCATCGTGTTGGCGTTTATCCCGATCCTGGGTCACTTGATCTCGTTTCTTATCTGGGCCGGCCTCTGCGTGGGCTTCCTCATTGTGTGGATCATCCTGCTGATGAAGGCCAACCAGGGCGTGATGTACAAGCTGCCGGTGATCGGCGACCTTGCCGAGAAACAGGCCAACGCAATGTAGGTGAGGTTCGTTTTGAGCCCCGGCGTGTTGTATTCTCTGGCTGGGGCTGGAGCAGTGACTTCCTGAATTGGGCGTGTGGGGCCAGGATCGCAACAAAGATCGAAACCCGCGCCCTTGACTTTCTCCTTCCAAGCTGTCATTCCTATTAGCTTTTACCCCAAGCGAGGTAAGCGCCGGGGCGCAGCTTTCCCGGCGGGAATCTTGAGTGAGAGGCATTCATTGCGAGTTCGGGTTTTCTATCACGACAAATGTTTTGACGGAGCTTCCTCCGCCGCGCTGTTCTCCCGCTTCTACCGCGAGCGCATCCGCGGCGACGCCGAGTTTACCTTCTCCGGTCTCGTCCATCGCGCCGGAGCGTTGTTCGACGAATCCGATTTCGATGGCGACGAGAACGCCATTGTCGATTTCAAGTACTCCAGTTCGCCCAAGATCACATGGTGGTTCGATCATCACGAGAGCGCTTTCTTGTCCGGGGCCGACGCCGCACACTTCGAGCAGGATCAAAGCAATCGCAAGTTTTATGATCCTGATTTCAAGTCCTGCACCAGCTTCATCGCCATGATCGCGCAGCAGCGTTTCGGATTCGATCCTGCCCCGGTCGCCGATCTGGTGCATTGGACCGACATCATCGACGGGGCGCTCTATCCGGATGCCAAAACGGCGGTCGAAATGGAGGCGCCCGCCATGAAGTTGACCATGGTCATCGAGTCCGCGCCCGATCATGGCTTTGTTCCCAACCTGATTCCGCTGCTGGCCGTGAAGCCGCTCGCCGAAATTCTCGAAGAGCCCTTCGTGGCGCCGCTGCTGCCGCCGCTGCTCAGGCGCCACGAAATTTCTATCGGAATTCTGAAGCAACGCACGGAATGCAAAGACGCCACCATATTCTTCGACATCACGGATCACGATCTCGAAGGCTACAATAAATTCGTTCCCTATTATCTTCATCCCGAATCCATTTACAGCGTGGGCCTGAGCAAAAGCAGCTTTCGGGTGAAGGTTTCCGTAGGATCGAATCCCTGGGCGCCGCAACCGCCGGAAGTGAACCTGGCCCGGATCTGTGAGCGCTACGGCGGCGGCGGGCATGCCCGGGTGGGCGCCATATCCTTTAACGTGAATCAGCACGCGGCCGCGCTTCGCGCTTCGCATGAGATCGTGGAGGAATTGCGCTCGGCGGTTCGTCAAAAAAGAAAGTGAAATGCTTGCCCTTTCCGCACCCAATGCAAAACGCCGACCTTGATCGGAGGTGATACTCCGCTTTGACGAATTCCTCTCCCAACCTACACCCGTCCGAAGGTAAGCCGCTCGTCGGGGTGCCGCGTCTTCCGATCCGTGCCCAGAAGCCCCTGTTGCGCTTTGTTGCGATGTTCGAGTTTGGCAAGGGCGTTTTCGTGATGGCGATGGGTCTGTCCGCGCTGCTGCTGGTCCACAAGGACGCGTGGCTGCTTGCGGAGAGTCTTCTGGCTCTGTTTCACATCAATCCCGACCGCCGCTATGCCCAGCTTTTTCTGGATTTCGCCGATAGCGCCACCGACAAACGCCTCTGGACCGCCGCCAGCGTTGCCTTTACCTACGGTGGCTTGCGCTTGATTGAAGCCTATGGCCTGTGGCGGCAGCGCGCCTGGGCCGAGTGGATCGCCTTTGTCGCCGGGACGGTATTTCTCCCCCTCGAAATTCGCGAGCTTTCCCGGGGCATCACCGCGCTTCGCGTCGTGCTCTTCCTGGGCAATATCGCAGTCGTGATCTACATGTACTATCTTCTTCGCTACAACCACCGCGAGCGCCAGAAAGCGGCGGCGGCGCCTCCTTTCGGCTGAAGCCTGCCTGAAACCCTTGACTGGAGCCGGAATCGGCGTGATTGCTGCTGGAAATTCCGCTCCGATTGGGCCATAATTGTGTCAGCGCGCCACGGAGGTCCCATGCGCATTCTCGTTCTCCCTTGTTGCTCTCTGCTGTTTCTGATTGGCTCCTCTGTCGCCCAGGACACCAACTTCTCCGCCGGGCCACAGTATTTGCTTACCGGTTCGCCGCTTCTGGCTCACTCCATCGCCACCCCAACACTGTCTCTTGACGCGCCCCTGCCTCCGGTGGAGCCCTCCAGCATCATGGTTCCGGAAGCCGCGTCCGAGGTTCCGTTTACCACCTATCCGCAGGTCGAACACCAGGCCGATCTCATTCCCATCTATTACGGAGCCGAGAACCATTACGGAGTTTCCACCGCCGTGGTGGAGATCAGCTTTCCTGAGGGTGCGGCCGAATCGCTGGCGGCGCTTCCCTCCAGCATCGTGGAGAGTGGCGTCACGGAGTTGGTCGATGCTCAAGCCTTGCGCGTACGCGGCCACGGGGTTACGGTCGCCGAGGCTGCCGCGTACTGGAAAAATCACAAGCTTCCCGCGCGGCGCACCTTCAGTAATGAAGACGTCAAGCGGTGGCACGCGGCCAGCTAACCAAGAACGCTCGGCCGGATGGCTCATTGCTTCTTCGCGACTACGCTGCGCGGCCGCTCTCCGTGTTAGCCTAAGTGGACTTCATAGGTTTTACGGGGAGTTCATGAACGCCTCCAGCCCTTCTCATATCGACCTGCAAGCGACCGCGAAACAAATCATGGTTGCGCACGGCTTCCAGCCGGATTTTCCGCCGGAAGTGGCCGCGCAACTGGCCCAATTGCGGGCGCACCCGCCGGCGGTGGCCGCCGATAAGAATGTGCGCGACCTTCGATCGCTCCTGTGGTCTTCGATCGACAACGACACTTCCCGCGATCTTGATCAGATCGAAGTCGCCGAGCGCCTGCCTAACGGCGACGTCAAGGTGATGGTCGGCATTGCCGACGTCGATGCCTTTGCGTCCAAACAAACGCCCATCGATCAGCACGCCGCGCGAGAAACCACCACGGTCTATGCCGGCGTGCGCAACTTTCCGATGCTTCCTGAAGAATTGTCCACCGGGCTGACTTCTTTGCTCGAAAATCAGGATCGTCTTAGCGTGGTTTGCGAGTTTGTGGTCGCCGCCGCGGGCGGGGTAACCGGGGGCCAGCTCTATCGCGCGATCGTGCGCAACAAGGCGCAACTGCAGTACAACTCGCTGGGCGCGTGGCTCGAAGGGAAGTCACCGGCTCCCGCCAAGGTATCTGTCTCAAGCGACCTGCAGGCACAACTTAAACTTCAGGATGAGGTTGCACAGCAATTGAAGAAGCAGCGCTTCGAGCAGGGAGCACTCAGCCTGCAGACCGACGAAGTGCGTCCGCTCATGCTGAATGATCAAGTGGTCGACGTGGTCCATCAGGAAAAAAACTCCGCCACCGAGCTGATCGAAGATTTCATGATCGCGGCCAACGGCGTGGCAGCCAGGATGTTGGAAAAAGTTTCTTCGTTGCGCCGCATCGTGAGGACGCCGGAACGCTGGGACCGCATCGTGCAACTGGCTGCGGGTAAGGGTACGAAACTTCCGGAGGACCCGGATTCGAAAGCCTTGAACGATTTTCTGATCCAGCAGAAAGCCGCCGACCCCGTCCATTTCGCAGATCTGTCTTTAGCGGTGATCAAGCTGATCGGGCCGGGCGAGTATGTTCTGGAACGCGCGGGCGACACCGCTCCCGGACATTTCGGGCTCGCGGTGCGGGACTACACCCACTCGACCGCCCCCAACCGCCGCTTTCCGGACGTCGTGACGCAAAGGCTGATCAAGGCCATGCTGGCGGGCCAGAAGAACCCTTATGCCGACGACGAACTCACCGCCCTTGCGGCCAACTGCACGCTGAAAGAAAACGCCGCCAAGAAGGTTGAACGAGAAATGGGCAAGCGGCTGGCTGCCATCGCCATGCAGCACAGAATCGGAGAGATCTTCGACGCCATCGTCACCGGGGCCACGCCAAAGGGGACCTTTGTCCTCGTGCAGAAGCCTCACGTGGAAGGTTTGCTGGCACAGGGACAGAAGGGGCTAGACGTGGGCGACAAACTGCGCGTCAAGCTTGTCCGCACCGACGTGCAGCACGGCTTCATCGACTTCGCCCGGGCCTGAGCGGCTGCGAGCGCTACTCTGTGACCACCGCCTTCACCAAGTTTCGCGGATGATCCACGTCATATCCCTTGTCGACGGCTACGTGATAAGCGAAAAGCTGCAGAGGAATCACTTCGACGATTGGCAGCAGCAGTTCCGGCGCGGCCGGAACGTAGAACACGGAGTCTGCGATCGTTTTTACTTCCTCGTCGCCCTCGGTCGCCACCGTGACCAGGGGCCCGCGCCGCGATTTTACTTCCTTCATTACTTCCAGGGTTCGCCGGTAGCGTAACCGGGAATCCGGATCGCGATGATCGCAGGTGGCCAGCACCACCACCGGCAATTTCTCGTCGACCAGGGCGTTCGGTCCGTGCTTCAGCTCGCCCGCGGGATATCCCTCGGCATGCGCGTAGGAAATTTCTTTCAGTTTGAGCGCGCCCTCGCGCGCGATCGCGTAATGCACGCCTCGCCCCAGATAGAGGAATTTTTCCGCGTGAAAATGTTTGCCGGCGAATTTTTCCGCCAAGTCATCCCAGATTGCCAGGTTCGCCTCAATTGCCTCGGGAAGCCGCAACAGCCGTTGCAGATAAGACCGCGTCACTTCCGAAGTCATCCGTCCCCGCTTGCGCGCCAGGAAGAGCGCCATCAGATACAAGATGGTCAGTTGCGTGGTGAAGCTCTTGGTGGCTGGAATCGCCAGCTCGGGCCCAGCTCCGCTGATTAACGCCGCTCCCGCCTCGCGGACGATGGTGGTCTTGTCCACATTTGAAATCGCGATCGTCTTCACGCCCCGGGTCAGCGCCTCGCGCTGCGCGGCAATCGTGTCCGCGGTTTCTCCCGACTGCGTAATCACCATCACAATCGGATCCACCGCCGCATGTGTCGAGCGGTAGCAGTATTCGCTGGCGTATTCCACGTCGACGGCCACGCCCGAGAGGTCCTCGATCATGATCTCGCCCGCCAGCCCGGCGTGGCGACTGGATCCGCTGGCCGCGATGATCAGTTTTTCGAAGGTCAGGAGCGCGCTCTCGATGGGCTGCAGTTCTCCGGGAAAAATAATGTCATTCTTTAGATGTTTCGCGACCGTTTTCGCGATGGCCTGGGGCTGCTCATAAATCTCACGACGCATGACGTGGGAAAATGTACGGGAAGATGAAGGGCTTGAAGCCTTGTCTTGCTTGTTTTTCGGAGTTCTAGTCATCGCGGCTGAGGGTAAATCATTTGGCCGCCGTGATCAAACTGCTGCAGTAAACATTCTGCGTTGCCTGGTTTGTAATGTATCCTCGTGGGGATTAAATCTTCGCATTCTCGAAACCGCGAAAGGACGGCTCGCTTGGCGACCGACGAAAAGGCTGGTTACAACCGCTTTCTGCTGCTGGTAGCGGGGCTGGGAGGCTTGCTCTACGGAGTTGACGTCGGCATCATCGCCGGCGCGCTGCCTTATCTGGAAGCCACTTCCGGGCTGAATGCGGGCCAGCTTTCGAGCGTGGTCGCCGCCGTGCTGCTCGGGAGCGTGATTTCCACTTTGTTCGCCGGGGCGCTGGCCGACTGGATGGGGCGCCGTCTGCTCATGGTGCTGAGCGGCGTGATGTTCGTGGTCAGCATTCCGATGATCGCTCTGGCTTACGGATATGGGCCGTTGGTGTTTGGCCGTCTGCTGCAAGGCGTCAGCGCCGGATTGATCGGAGTGGTTGTGCCGCTCTATCTCGCCGAATGCCTTAGCGCCGAGGATCGCGGCAAAGGCACGGGAATTTTCCAGTGGTTGCTGACTTTGGGGTTGCTTACGGCGGCGCTGGTCGGAATCTTCTTCAGCTATCGTGTCGATCACGTGGCGAGCCTGGGCGATCCCGCCAAATTGCTGGCGTTCAAAGGTACGGCGTGGCGCAGCATTTTCTGGGTGTCGCTTCCGCCCGGCATTTTGTTCGTGATCGGCAGCTTCATGGTGGCCGAATCCCCGCGCTGGCTCTTTCGCCGCGGCAAGCGGGATGCTGCTCACGCGGCTCTTCTTCGATCGCGAACCAGCGCGCAAGCCGATCTCGAAATCAAAGAGATGGAGCAAGCGGCCGCTGCTGCCTGGGCATCCAAGACTTCCGGATCGCAAGTCAAGGAGTCGCTGCTTCGCCGCAAGTATGTCATCCCATTTATTCTTGCCTGCGTCATTCTCGCCTGCAACCAGGCCACTGGAATTAACTCGATCATCGGCTACAACGCCAATATTCTTTTGCAGGCCGGCCTCTCTGATCTCGCGGCGCATTGGGGTTACGTTATTTTTCAGGCCGTCAACTTCCTCGTAACTCTCGGCGGCGTGGCCCTGGTGGATCGCAAGGGACGAAAGTTTCTTCTCTCCCTCGGAACGGCTGGCATCATCGTCTCGCTCACCTGCACCGGCTTTCTTTTCCGCGGGAATGAAAAGCATCGCGTGGACTCGCGCGCGGCAGTGCAGGCAATGGTGACGCCCGATCAGACCCTGACGCTGAAATACGGTGAAGAACTCGCGAACCAGCTGCTGAAAGAAGGCGGCAACGCAGCGTCGGGCCGTCCCACTTCTCTCGTCGTGATTTATTCCTATGGAGATTTCCGCGCGACCAGCCAGGTTGTCCGCTCAAACGATGCCGCGACCAAGCCGATTGAAATCAAACGCGACGCCTGTGTGCCAGCCAACAAAATCATTGCGTTTTTTTCGAACCCGTTCGCGAACCTCGAGGCGGCGCGAATCGCTCCCCTCACGATTGAAAAGGCACTGATCAACCCTGTGCCGGACTCGACCAACGGCTGGCTGGTAGCCATTACGTTATACATTTTTATGGTGTTTTATGCCGTCGGCCCGGGGGTTTGCGTGTGGCTGGCACTGTCGGAACTGATGCCCACGCGCATCCGCTCCAACGGCATGAGCATCGCACTGTTGCTAAACCAGGCCGTCGCCACCACCATTGCAGCCATCTTCCTGCCCACCGTCGGCAAATACGGCTACGGGGTCATGTTTTTTGGCTTCGCCGCCGGCACCGTGATTTACTTCATCACGGCCGCGGTGTTCTTGCCGGAGACGAAAGGGAAGACGCTCGAGGAAATCGAGGCGCACTTCGAGGGCGCGACGGCCCGGGTTCGACCCTAGGGGGTTGAGGGCTTCCATGGTTTGCGGCTGTCAGCTGGCCGTCCCAAACGCCTTTTGCACCAGCGTGTAGCGCGCCGCCCCGATGAGGCCGGAGTCGTCGTTGGCTACGATCTTGACCGGCATATCTTTCAGGATCGTCTCCATCCGGCCCTTATCCAGAAAGGATTCCATGAACACCGGATCTTTCATCTTGGGCACGATCTTGGCCGCGATGCTCCCTCCGATAAAGATTCCTCCCGTGGACATAAAATGCAAAGCGCAGTTTCCCGTCTCCGCGCCGAAGACGCTAACGAAAAGCGACAAGGCCTGATCGCAGATCGCGGCCTTGCCCTCCAATGCCGTCCTCGAGATCAGCGCCGGAGGATCCGGCGCGGTAGTCATCTGCTCCCGCAGCCATTCCGGTTCTTCGGCCTTGTGCGCATCTCGCAGAAAATCGTAAAGATTCTTGATTCCCGGCCCGGAGAGAATTCGCTCACAGCTGATGCGGCCGTATTTCTTCTGCAGGTAAGCCAGCAATTCCATTTGCAGATCGTTGCGGGGCGCGAAGTCAGCGTGCCCGCCTTCGCAGGCAAAAGGATGATGCCGGAAACCATCCCAGTAGAGGCCCGCCATCCCCAACCCAGTCTTGGCCGAGACCACGGCGCGATTCCCTTCCGCCTCTTGCGAACCTTCGCTCAGCGTGATGAAGTCTTTCGATTCCAGGCCATCGATACCATACGCGTAAGCTTCCAGATCGTTGAGCAGTCCAACCGAATTCAGTCGCAGCTGCTTGGCAACCTCCCGCGCATCGATGATCCACGGCAGATTGGAAATTTTGCTGCGTCCGGCTCGCACCGGCCCGGCCACGCCCAGGCATGCGCTGTGAACGGGAATGCCTTCCGTCTTGATGAAGTCGGCAAGAATGCCGGATAACCCATCGTGCTGTTGGCTCGGGTAGTTTTTCTCCACCACGCTTTGCAGACGATTGCCTTCGGTTTCGAAAGCGGCCAGCCGCGTGCGCGTTGCGCCGATCTCCCCTGCAAGAATCATTGTTTAGTCAGAATCATGGTTCGATTCTCCTCCACTGGCGGCCATCGAGTTCGAGCAGCTGATCGGCGTCCGCCGGCCCCCAGCTGCCGGAAGCGTAATTGGGAAACTTGCGCGGGGGCAGCGCTCGCCACACATCCAACACCGGATCCACAACCGTCCATCCCGCTTCGACCATATCGGCGCGCTGGAACAGAGTGGCATCTCCGATCATGCAGTCATACAACAAAACCTCATAGCCGGTATAGGCGTCGGCGCCGAAATACTTGGAGTATTCAAAGCTCATCTCCACCGACCCAACCCGCAGCAGCGGACCAGGAACCTTGGCGCCAAAGCTCAACGAGATTCCTTCCACCGGCTGGATCTGAATGACCAGCGTGTTGGTATGCTCGTGCAGCGGAGCGTTGCGGAACAGCTCGAAGGGCGTGCGCTTGAATTGGATCGCGATCTCGGTGTGGCGCTGCGCCAGTCGCTTGCCCGTCCGCAGATAGAAAGGAACTCCCGCCCAGCGCCAGTTGTCGAGGTTGAGCTTCAACGCCGCGAACGTCTCGGTGCGCGATTCCGCAGCCACCCCCGGTTCTTTACGATAGCCAGGTACTTTTTCTCCTGCAATCGTGCCTTCTCCATACTGCCCGCGCACGCTGCGCTGCAAAACATCATCGGAACTGAGCGGCTGAATCGAGTGCAAGACTTTGGCCTGCTCGTTGCGGACGGCGTCCGCCTGAAACGATACGGGCGATTCCATGGCGGTCAAGCTGAGCAACTGCATCACATGGTTCGGGACCATATCGCGCAAAGTTCCCGCCGTATCGAAATAGCCGCCACGCAGCTCCACACCTACCGTCTCGGCATTCGTGATCTGCACATGGTCAATGTAGCGCCGGTTCCAGATGGGCTCGAAAATGGCGTTATCGAAACGGAAGACCATGATGTTCTGCACCGTTTCTTTGCCGAGGTAATGATCGATGCGGAAGATCTGGTTTTCCCGCAACACCTTCTTGATGTCGCGGTTCAGCGCCTGTGCGGAATCCAGATCGTGTCCGAAAGGCTTTTCGATTACCACGCGCCGCCAGCGGCCATTCTCCTGCCGTGACAACGCAGAGGTTCCTAACTGCTGCACAATTTGCGCGAAGAATTTGGGCGCGGTCGCCAGGTAGAAAAGATAATTACCCCCGGTATGCTGCTCGCTGTCGAGCGCGGACAGCCGCTCCTGAAGCTTGGTGAATGTATTGGCATCGGCGAAGTCGCCGCGTTCGTAGAAGAGGCGCTTCCGGAGCCATTCGAGGGCCTCCGCTGAATCCGGTCCGGTGGGCAGAAAGCTCGTCACCTGGCGGCGAAAATCCTCCAGATTCAAGTCGTCGACCGAAACCCCCATCACCGCAAAGTTTTCGGGCAGCAGCTTGGCTTTGCCCAGGTTGAACAGCGCAGGCATCAGCTTGCGCTTGGTCAAATCCCCAGCCGCGCCAAACAATACAAACACGCAAGGCCCAGCCGCCCTCTCGGCGAACCCAAGGTCATTCTCGCGATCGATCGGCGTGGTTGTGGCCACTTCGAAAACTCCGAATTGGTGCCCCTTGGGGAAGATAGGCCGCTTGCCAGGTTGGCCCTGTCGAACCCGGCCATTGTAAACTGAAGTCGTTCGGGAACAGGGATTCGAGTCTGCGGCCGAGGCAATAGAATTTAAACCAAAGCCGGAAAGCCGAAGTCGGAAGCCCGATCACGTGGCCCCGTAGCTCAGATGGATAGAGCAGCGGTTTCCTAAACCGGAGGTCGGCAGTTCGAATCTGCCCGGGGCCACCATGGTTCTGTCGGTAGACGTTCCTTCGTGGCCGCGTGGAGCTCACGGCCTGCCTTGGCGCCTACATACCCGCTCCGCTTCCGTGCTTGGGGGCGAAATGCCAGCAGTAGAAACCGCCCAGCAGCCCGAGCAGGGCTCCCCACCACACGCTGGCATGGTATTGAAAGAGCACCACCTGCTGGTCGACCGGAGGCGGGTGCGCGATTTCGTACAGGCCCGCGCCCAGAATGAGCAGCCCATTCACCAGCAGGGATAGGCCGATGAAAAACCAGATCGAAACGGAACTCGCCGCTTTCGCCTCTGTTGTCATAGAAAGTCGCCTACCAGAAAATAATATTGAGGATCACAAACACCGCTGCCACCACAACCGCCCAAAAAAGAGGTTTCTGATAGAGCGGGACGTTCTCGATCGGAGGAATCTGGGTCTGCCCGTAGACCAAACCAGCCAATGCGCTATCCGGCAAAGGTTTCGTCGCCAGACTCACCATCACGGTGACCACCACGCAAACGATGAAAGACCACAGCGCCTGATACATATCCTGAGCGAGGGCTTTCGCATCGGGCGAGAGAGCCACATAACGCAGCGCCGTCGGATCGACTTTCACCCACGCCCACATGCTGACCGAGGAGACCGTCCCACACAACAATCCCCAGAATCCGCCCGCGCCGGTCGCCCGCTTCCACAACATTCCGAGTAGCACCGTGCCGAACAAAGGCGCAATAAAGAAGCTGAACAACGCCTGCACGTAATCCATGATGCTGGCTGATCGCATCACCAGATACGCCGTACCCACACTGATGAGCACGCCGATGATCGTGGTCCAGCGACCCATGTTCACGTAGTGATGGTCGCTGCCTTTGCTGTTGATCAGCGGGCGGTAAATGTCATAAGTCCAGACCGTCGTGAATGCGCTCACGTTCCCCGCCATTCCTGACATGAAGCCCGCAATGAGCGCGGTGATTCCGAGGCCGAGCAGTCCAGGCCCGCAATAGCGAGCCAGCATGAGAGGAAGAACGTCGTTGTAGCTATAGCCGTGAGTTATCGTGGCCACCGACTCCGGAACCAGCTTCATCGGCAGCAGACCCAAGCCCAACAATCCCGGGAGGATGACAATGATCGGCACCATCATCTTGAATCCGGCCCCGATGATCGGCGCCATTTCCGCGCTGCGCATGTCTTTCGCGGCCAGAATGCGTTGCACCACCAGGAAGTCTGTGGTCCAGTAGCCCATCGAGATTACGGCGCCCAGTCCAAACACGATGCCGGTCCAGTGAATGCCCATGGGATTGGTGCTGAATGAGCCTAACCCAGCCCAAAGATGCACATACTGCTCCGACGCCCGCTGCGTAATCAGCACCTTGAGGTGGCTCCAACCCCCAGCTTCGTAAAGCCCAAGGATCGGAATCAGCAGCGCGCCCGCCCAGATGAGAAAGAACTGCAACACTTCATTGAAGATCGCCGAACGCAGACCGCCCAAGGTCACGTAAACCGCAACTGTGAGAGACGAAACCCAGATGCTGAAATTGATGTCCCATCCCAGCACGATCTGCATGACCTTGGCCATGGCGAACATGTTGACGCCGCTCATCAGCACGGTCATGAAGGCGAAGGAAATCGCCGACAGTGCGCGGGCGGGTTCGCCAAAACGCAGTTTCAAATACCCCGGCACCGAGTGCGTCTTCGAGATGTAATAAAAGGGCATCATCACCAGCGCCAGAAACAGCATCGCGGGAATGGCGCCGATCCAATACCAATGAGTTGCGAGAATGCCGTACTGATAGGCAGAGCCCGCCCACCCCATTAGTTCGAGCGCGCCCAGATTAGCCGAGAGAAAACTCAGGCCGGCTACCCACGCCGTCATTTCCCGCCCGGCCATGAAAAAATCTTCGCCGGTGTTCGCCCGCCCCTTCAGGTAGATGCCAATGGCCAGCACCAGGGCAAAATAGAAAACGACAATGGCCAAGTCGACTGGCGAAAGATGAACCAGCGTCGAGGAACTCAACACCAGAACTGCAAGATGCATGCGTCTTCACCCGTCCACAAAAAGAACCGAAGTGCCTGGGATCGAGAACCTAGCCAAGGCTCTGATCCAACGCCGAAGCCTGCTATGTAAACGTTTACGCGGGCGCGTCTTAACCCGCTCGCGATGTCACTCTGCAGGGAATCGGCAGATTCTAGCACAGCAAACACCGAACTCTGGTCGTCACGCCGGCTGACCCTGGCTCACGGTCTTCCTGGCTTTTTGTTTCGCGTCGAGCCGTGGCAAGAATGTTTCGAACTCGCCTCAGCCCGGCGGCGTCCCGGTTGGCGTTTCCTCCGACCGGTGACTCTCTTCCGACAACTTCCGCAACGACAGTCGTTCGTGATGCGCCAGAATCAGGCCCACCGGCACTACTGCGGCAAACGTCACCAGCCACAGCAGAATCCCGCAACTCGCTGCCATCTCCCTGGGCGCGGCAAACGGTCCAGAAAGCATAGCGATGACGGCAAGCTGTGAACCTCCACCAATCCCCGGCAGCTGAAGAACGGATCCCGCCATGCTCGCTCCCATGAGAATCAGGATCTGGAGGAGAGGAATATCCAACGCGGGTGCGTCGTACGAGTGCGTAACCGCTTTGTATGCGAGCGCGATCACGTACCACATCCCCAAGGAAGTCAGCGCAGCCTCCATGAGCGAGATCGGTCCGTGAATTGTATTTAAGCCCGTCCCAAACTTGTGCACCTCGGCGGCCGCTCGGTGCCCCAGATTACGAGGCAGATGCGCCATCTTTTTTTCGACCCAACTCGCGATCGCTTCGCCACGGCGGCTGACCGCAATCGCGAGAACCGCGACGGCAGCGACCAGAAGATTCAGCAAGAGCACTCCGATTCTCAGGCTGCGATAGAACGGGCCTGGGTCCGGGATCGAAAGCATCCCTCCTTCGCGGAAAACTGCGACCGCCAGCAAAAGGGCGAACGCTGCAAAATCGAAAATGCGCTCCACGGTCCACACCGCCAGCTGCGATGAGAAGGGAAGCTCGGTCCGTCGCGCAATGAGATAGGGACGAATAAATTCCCCCACGCGTCCCAGCAACGCCAGTCCCGTGAAACCGATCAGAGTCGGCGACACCAGAGACGTCGCAGTCACGTTCGGCCGCACCGGCTTCAGAAAAATTTTCCAGCGTAGCGCCCGCAAAATGTAGGCGAAGTAAATCAGCCCGATGGCATAGATGACGCGGAACTTGCGGATGCGCCGAGCCTGACTCCAGAACGTGCCCCAATCGAAGCTTTGCCAATGCCGGTATTGCAGATAAACGAGAACTGCCAGGATGAGGAACACCACCGCGCTGGCTAGGATGCGCTTTTTGTCCATGAGGGAAGTAATCGCCGAGCCTGTTCGCAACTCGAAGCGGGAAACGGCAGCCCCCAAGGTATATGACGCTGCCACAGGGGTCAAACTCACTGGCGGTATGCTGTCTCCGGTCGTCGGGCTTCGGTCATCGGGCATAGCCAGAAAAAATGGACCTTGAGAAACAGATCAACAAATCCCTGTGCCCTCAGCGTCCTCCGTGGTGAAGAGATTGGCTTTCATCCGACTGAATCGGCGAAAATCCGTAGTTAGACACTTTATTTCTCCGACCACTCTGGCATGCGTCCGGGAGTCCACGGCGCTCCGGCGGCTTCCATGTCTTTCTCCAGTTTGGCCAAGTCGACGTCGACCAGCGCACGAAGCCTCCCCAACTGTTCAGCGAACTCTGCGGACGCGATGTTGTAGTCGTTCACGTGCGACTGCGTGGGCTTGGCTAGAGCAAACCGTTCCCCTTCCATAATGCCTTCCACGCGGTCGTTGATCGAGGACGATATCGGCTCGTTGCGCTTCGCCATTTCTTTGTCGCCGCTCAGCGCGCGCTGAATCTCCCGATTGCGCTGCTCGATCGCATCGGCGACGGCTTCCAGTTGCTTCTCAGCGCCCGGAGTTTCCCGCAGCGCCTGGCGAATCGACTTTAGCCGTGTCTCCACGTTCTCAGCAGTATGGGTTGCTCCGGAGACGGCTCGGTACAGTCGCGAAACCTTGCGGTGGAATTCCTCCCGCGCAGTGCGATCCGCTTCCGACAACGCTGAACTACCCTCAGCCACCACTTTGAAGGCTTGCGGTCCACCTAACTCTGTTACCGTGCCATTCACCTTCTGGAACATGCGTACGGAGTAAGCACCCGGCAGCACCAGCGGACCCTGCGCCGTCGCCGGGGGAAAATCGTCGTCACCCTCCGCGTTATGCTCGCGCAGTGCAGGTGCGGGATACCGCAAATCCCACGCCGCCCGCTGAAAGCCCTGTTCGGTTGCGCCATCTACGCGGCGAATCGGCGCTCCGCCCTCGTCGGACACCAGGAAATAGACTTCCGGCTTCGCTTCTTCGGCTTCTGCCCGCAAGTCGGTGTTGGCGGGGTAGGGAAGCGTCTGATTCCTCTTGGCCGCATCTTTTTCGGCTTCCTCGCGCTTCTCCTTTTTTGTTTTCAGCTTGTCTTTTAGGAACGCCGTGAACACCGCGCCGTAAGGCGGGTTCGCCGCTGTGAAGAATGCATCGCCCTGGAACCCCTTCTTGGGCCCGCCCAGCGGGTGACTCTCAATGTAGAGCAGCGAGTCTTTCACCGGAAAGGTGGTCGCCGCTTGTTCGAAGAAATGTTCCGCAGACTCGGGCTTGATCTCCCGCAGCGGCGCGATGTTATCGAGCACATAGAATCCGCGCCCGAAAGTGGCTAGCACCAGATCGCTTTCCCGCGCCTGAATCACCATGTCGCGCACTGCAATCGTCGGCAGCCCGCCCTTGAGCCTCACCCAATGGTGCCCGCCGTCGATGGTGAAGAACGCGCCGAATTCAGTCCCGGCAAAAAGCAAGTTCGCATTCACCGGATCTTCCACAAACGCCAGCACCGGACCATTCTCCGGAAGATCGCCCGCAATCGAACTCCAGGTCTTGCCTGCGTCTGGCGACTTAAGCAGGTAAGGTTTAAAGTCTCCGTTCTTATGATTCTCGAAAGCCGCGTACACCGTACCGGCGTCATGCTGCGAAGCCGCCAACCGGCTCACGTAAGTCATTTCCGGCACGCTCGCAAACTTTTCGTACTTCGTCCAGCTCTGCCCCCCATCGCTCGTGACTTGAATCAATCCATCGTCTGTACCAACGTAGATCAAACCTTCTTTTTTCGGCGACTCGGACAGCGCCACAATATTTCCGTAGAACGAGGTCGACTGGTTCTTCGCCACGGCGTCCGGACCCCACACCTTTCCCATCACCGGCAGCTTGTTGCGATCCAGTTGCCGCGTCAGGTCGCCGCTAATGGCCTTCCACGTGTCGCCGCGATCGTCGCTGCGGAACAATTTATTCGCCGCAAAATACAGTCGCGTATGCGAGTGCGGACTGATAATCACCGGCGAATCCCAGTTCCAGCGCAGGGGCGGCTCGCCTTTTCCTTCCAGCGGCTGCAGCACAATTTCCTGCCCAGTCGGCCTGTCGTAACGCACCAACACGCCGTATTGTGACTCCGAATAAATCGTGTTCGCATCCACCGGATCCACTTGTGAGTGGAACCCGTCGCCGCCAGTCGTGACCCTCCAGTCAGAATTCACAATTCCGTTCATCGTCGGCGTGCGCGAAGGCCCACACCACGAGAAATTATCCTGCGTGCCGCCGCACACGTTGTAGAAGGGAAGAGCGTTGTCTACCGCCACGTCGTAAAACTGCACGGTGGGCAGGTTGGCCTTGAACTGCCAGGTCTTCGCGTTGTCATAGGTCTCATACATGCCTCCGTCCGAACCTAGCAGCCAGTGCTGTGTGTCGTCCCGATCGATCCAGATTGCGTGGTTATCGCCGTGGTGATTTTTCTCTTCCACCTTCTCCAGCGTCTTGCCGCCATCGAGCGACTCGCGCAACTCGACGCTCATCACAAAAATGCGGTCCACATTCCTGGGGTCAGCCACCACGCGCGCGTAGTACATAGCACCTTGATCAAACTCGTTCCGCCGCTCCCAGGTCGCTCCCTTATCGTTCGAGCGGAAAATGCCGCCCTTGCCATCGGCCGCTTCCACGGTGGCATACACCACATTCGGATCGGCCGGCGAAACCGCCAACCCAATGCGCCCCAAATCCACCGTGGGTAGACCCGACTTCAACTTGTTCCATGTCGCGCCCGCGTCGGTCGACTTGTAGATCGAGCTCTCCGGTCCGCCATCGATCAGCGTGAACACATGCCGACGCCGCTGATACGCCGCCGCATAAACAATGTCCGGATTCGACGGGTCCAACTGCACGTCTACCACGCCAGTGTTCTCGCTGATCGTCAGCACGGCCTTCCAACTCTTGCCTCCATCTGTGGACTTGTAAAGTCCGCGGTCGCCGCCCGCGCTCCACAGCGGCCCTTCTGCTGCGACATAAACAACCTTCGAATCCCGCGGGTCGATCACCACCCGCCCAATGTGTTCAGATTTTTTCAGCCCAAGATTTTCCCAGCTCTTGCCGCCATCGACCGACCGGTAAATGCCGTCGCCGTAGCCGACGCTGCGCTGGCTATTACTTTCGCCCGAGCCCACCCACACCACAGAAGAATCATTGGGATCGAGCGCAACCCACCCGATGGAATAAGAACCTTCCCCATCGAACACCGGAGTCCACGTCGTGCCATCGTTCACCGTCTTCCACACCCCACCCGCCGCCACGCCCACGTAATACTCAAACTTGTTCTTCGGGTTCACCGCGATCGACATCACCCGTCCCGAAGCCACTGCCGGCCCAATCAGCCGAAACTTCAGTCCGGAGAAAGTATCAGCGGTCATCCCGCCTTTTTTCTCCTCCTTCGGTTCCTCTTTCTTTTCGTCCTTCTTCTCGGTGTTCTTGTCGTCTTTCTTGCTCTTCACCTGTTTGTCCTGCGGCGCCGCAGCACCGGCCTGCGGCTTATCCGCATCCTTGTCCTGAGCGATCACACGTGCACTGAAGACCGCGAGAAATGCGGCGAAGAAAAATGCGAGTGACGCCGCGACAGACAGCCCGCGCAGACCGGCGGCGACGATAGGGGAGAAACGAGATTTCACGAGAAAGCTCCCAATCGGAAGATTCACAAGACCGATATGTATACAGCAAATGGAAGGTCCAATAAAAGAGTCTTACCGACTCGCCCCTTCCCGATGACGTCCAGAATCCGTGTCCTTCGTGGATTTCCCTGACGAACTTTGCGGTTCGAGGCTTTTGCAAAGTGCCACTCTAAAGACCGGCCCCACCCCACAGGTTAGAATCACTCATGCCCCGCAAGCCTCAAACCCACGGCCACGACACGCGCTACGTCCAGATGCAGAAGAACTACTGCTTCGCCTGCGGCATGAACAATCCCCACGGGATGCGCCTCAAGTTCACCCTCGACGAGGCGCGCCAAACCTTCGTCTGCCGCTTTCGCCTGAGCAAGCGCTACACCGGACCGCCCGGCCACTGCCACGGCGGCATCATCGCCACCATCCTCGACGACGCCATGGGCAAGGTCAACAAACTGCACCACGTCGTGGCCCTGACCAAGGAGATGACCGTCGAATATCTCAAGCCTGTCCCGCTGCATAAGCCCTTGCGCGTCGAAGGCAGGGAAGTCAGCGTGCATGGTCGTCAGCACATCAACATGGCCGAGATTTTCAACGAACAAAACGAGGTTCTGGCCCGCAGCCGAGGAACCTTCATCGCCATCGACCCCGAAAAGATGTTCGCAAAATATGTGGGGAGGTAGTAAAAACGATAGACAAAATTTCCGGGGCGACCCGGCGTGGAAGAGAGTGACGGTGATATGGCGGAAGTCGACGAATTAGCCGAGCACATCGAGCATGCCGGGCACGCCGGGCACCAGGGCAAGTATATCGGCATCACCATGGCATGCCTGGGCGTGCTGCTGGCGCTGTGTGCGGCGCTGGTCGGAGGCCAGCGCACCGAACTCATCGCCACCATGGTCGAACAAACCAACGCCTCGATGAAATACCAGGCCATCTCGACCAAATACCGCGTGCTTTTGGCCCAGCTGCGACAGTTGCATGCGCTGAACCCCGACGCGGAGCGCTTCAAGCAGTGGGATGAGGAGTCGAGAAAACTGGTAGGTCAAATCTCCTCAGCGGACGTGGCGCGCGCCGCACGAGTGAACCGTCTGGAGAATGCCAAGAACCTAAATGCCGAAATTCCCACCCACGAGGACCTCGTCGGCTTCGCCATCGTCATCCGTGCGCTCGATACGGAAAAGGAAGCGGCGCTCGAATGGTCGGAGTCCTACGAGTCGGCCATTCGAGTCCATTCCATGGCAGCCGAGCACTACGAGTGGGCGCAATTGGCATCCGAAATCGGCATCGTCGTTGCCTCGATCGCGCTGCTGTTTATGAGCCGCCCGGCCTGGCTCGCGGCGCTGGCTCTCTTTGCTACGGCCATCATGATTGTCAGCATTACGTTCGTCTCGGTGTCGAGCCAACTTCACGGCGCCGAGCAGAAAATCCACGACGCCAGCCAGCGATTCATCGGCCTTAATGGCGAACAACGCGACAAAGAGGCTGACGAGGAATTGTTGAAATCAGTCGAGACCGAGAAAACCCCGACGGTTGATCCGAAATAAGAGCGGTCCGAAGTGGCGGTGTCGATGGTGAAAAGTGTGGTAACCGCGCCCGCCGCCTTAGCGTCGTTGCCGTTCGTGCCAGAACCTGTTACCTTCTTCCCGTTCTTTCGCCCACCCCGCCTGTTTCTACGGAGGACCGAATGTTGCGCGCAGCCGCTTTCTCCGCACTGTTCGCCATGGCAACGCTCGACCTGCTGACGTCTGCCACTGCTCAGTCCCAGCCTGACGCCAGGCCGCACCCTGACTCGGCCCGCGCTTCTGCCATTCGAGTCGTCGAGCAGATCAAGCGGGCCGACTACGAAGGCGACGGAGCCGCCCTCAAACGCCTTCATGACGAACTCAATCCCCCGCATGATGACAAAATGATCGCCTCCCGCGTCTTCTACTGGCGCGGTTTCGCTCTCTGGCGCCGAGCCATCAACGGTTTTAACGAATCTCCCACTCCGAAAGACTTGGAAGAAGACTTGAACGGCGCAGTTGCCGACTTCAACGATTCCCTCGCGTACGACGCAACTTTCGTCGAGTCGAAAATTGCGGAAGGCTCCTGCTTCGGGTATCTCGCATACCTGAACATGAAAGACCCCGCGCGCATGCAGGAACAAATCCAGCATTCGAGTCCTCTTCTGAAAGAGGCCATCGCATCAGATCCCGATAATCCTCGTCTCCTCTGGGTGCTCGGCCCGATTCGCTGGTCCTCGCCGCCGGAGCGCGGCGGCGGTCAGGACAAAGCCTTTGACCTTTACAACCGCGGCTTAGACATCGTTAGGAAGCAGGCCGCCGTGAGCGATCCTTTGGAACCTTCCTGGGGTGAGCCCGAATTGCTGATGAGCCGCGCCTGGTCGAATCTCCACCGCACCGCCCCAGACTTGAAAGCTGCGCAGAACGACGCGGAAGCCGCGCTCGTGCTCGTTCCTTACTGGCACTACGTGCGGGACATTCTCATGCCGCAGATTAAAGACGCGCAGGCCAAGGTGCGCTGAGGCCGCGTCGCAAATGGTTAGCACCCCTGAGATATGACTGCACCTCGCACCGTCCGAACCCTGAGTTGGACCTTTGGCACTATTATCGGCGCGATGTGGACGGTGGAGGTTCTTCTCGGAAACCTGGGTGGCACATCGGTGTTCGGAAATCTCCGCGAATTTCACCCGGGCATCTATGCGATGGCTCCCTGGTTTGCGCTGGCTGCCGTCGGCGTCACCACGGTCTGCGGCGTGGTTTCCGCCTATCAAACCGGTAGCATCAAGAAGGCCTTGCTGGTTGGCGTTTGGAGCGGCATCCTAAGCGGAGCGATTCTCTGCGTGATGGTCATCAGCATCACAATTCTATTTCACCATGCCATGATGCTGGACCCTTCAAACCTACACGAGTTTGCGCGGAACGCTCATCGCCCGCCCACGGACGCCGAACTATCTGCCTTTCTTTATTGGGACGCGATCGGAGGCGGCCTCAACCACATTTGGATCGGTCCACTGCTCGGTTTAACTTTCGGTGGAATGGGTGCCATGGTCGGAAAGTCAATGCGCCAGCCCACCCAGTAATTTTCCCCAGCCCGCTGTAGAATAAGTGAGCGGCGAAACCCCACCGGAGCACCACCACGAAATGGTTTAGCCGAGAGCTGACAGCTGAGCGCTGACAGCTGCTTTTCCGGAGTCCACACATGTCCCAATCCAACGGCAACAATACCAGCCTTCGCCTCAAGACCGGCCTCGCCGAAATGCTCAAGGGCGGCGTCATCATGGACGTCACCACTCCCGCACAGGCCACCATCGCCGAAAAATCCGGAGCCGTCGCCGTCATGGCCCTGGAACGCGTCCCGGCGCAGATCCGCGCCGAAGGCGGCGTGGCCCGCATGGCCTCGCCTAGGATTATTCGTGAGATCATGGGCGCGGTCTCGATCCCGGTCATGGCCAAGTGCCGCATCGGACACTTCGCCGAAGCCCAGATTCTGCAGGAACTCGGCGTCGACTACATCGACGAATCCGAAGTCCTCACCCCCGCCGACGAGGCTCACCACGTCGATAAGCATGCCTTCACCGTCCCCTTCGTCTGCGGCGCGCGCAACCTAGGCGAAGCTCTGCGCCGCATCGCCGAAGGCGCATGCATGATCCGCACCAAGGGCGAGGCCGGCACCGGAGACGTAGTCCACGCCGTCAAGCACATCCGCCAGATCGTGCAGGAGATGAAAATCCTCACCGTGCTCGGCGAAGAAGAGCTCTACGCCAAAGCCAAAGAACACGGCGCCCCGTATGAATTGATCAAGCTGGTAGCCAAAGCAGGGAAGCTCCCCGTCCCAAATTTCTCCGCCGGAGGCATCGCCACCCCCGCCGACGCCTCGCTGGTCATGCAGCTCGGTGCCGAAGCAGTATTCGTCGGCAGCGGCATCTTCATGAAAGATTCCACCACCTTCGCCGATCCGGTCGAAGCCGAGAAGCGCGCACGCGCTATCGTGAAGGCTGCCACGCATTTCAACGACCCTAAAGTATTACTTGAAGTCAGCGAAGACCTGCAGGGAGCGATGAAGGGCCTGGCAGTTTCCGCTCTGGACGAAGCGCATATGCTGCAGACGCGAGGCTGGTAGAACTAGAAACGGTGGTCCAAGCGCGAACACCAGCGGTCTGTTTCATGGTGTCCTTGGTCTTTACCCTCCAGCGTGCGCACCCGATCTTTCTACGCATCTTTGCCGACCGCCTCGGACGGCTGCGCGCCTCCGGCTGGTATCGAACTGTACCAATCGATGTTGCGCGTGAAATACATCACCGCAGCCACGGCGAGAAAACTCGCCACTGCGCCGACCAGAAGGGCGTTGTCTTCCAGTCGCAGTAACAGATAAATGAAAAAGTAGAGCAAGCTGAATACAAACAGAGCGCGAAGGCCCTCCACGCGGCTTGCAAAAATCCATTGAGCATTCGCCGAAAGCAGAAGCACCGTGGCGGAGCCGGCGATGAGAAAACCCCAGTCAAAACCGATCCGTTCGGCCAATGAGAGCAAGAGAAGATAAAAAGTCACCTGTGCGGTGCCGACCAGGACGTATTGGGCGGGATGAACGCGCTTGCCTGCCGTGGCTTCAAAGACAAAGTACGAAAGAAACAACAGCCCGATAAACAAAAGGGAATATTTGAGCGAGCGGCTGACGGATTGATAGGGATCAGCCACTTCGATAAACGAGATTCCGAGCGCGGTATGATCGAGTGCGCTCACCGAATAGGTGGCGCCCTCGGCGGGAATCCCGCGGGCGATGAAAGGTACGGACCACTCTCCAGTAAAGCCTTGCGAAGAGACGCTATGTTTCACCGGCAAAAAGCCGCCGTCGAAGCCCGGGCTTGGCCAGTCGCCCTCCACTACCAGTCGCGTGCTCTTGCCGTACGCCAGCACCGCAAGCCGCTGGGCGCCGGAAAAGCGCAGGTTGGCGGTTAGGTCGAACGTGGCGTTCGGCTTGGCGAGATCGGGGACTCTTACACCAAAGTAGGTCAATGGCAGACGAGGATTTTCGTCGCCAACGTTTTCTGCCGGGACGAACGTGCTGGTTTTCCCCTTCACCGTGAGTGTTCCATCTGCCAGGGCCCCGCGGGCGTCGCTAGCCCCAATCACGATCCCGGCTCGGGTCCAGTCCAGTTCTGCGCCGGCCGGGGCTGCCGAAGGGACGCCTGTTAGGTCGAATGTTGCGTCGAATTTAAGTTCGGCCTGATACACCGGCACCTTGAACAGAGAACGCCGCCGCTCCTCAGTACGAACTTTTATACTGGCATCGCCTTTCGCCGGAAACACTACATAAACACCAAGCGTAGGCGAGGCGCCCTTAGAGAGCGGCGGAATACTGTAAGGAATCGATAGTGATGGCCCCAGAAATGTCTGCGGACCGCCCGCCCGGCCGCTGATTTCCCCGATTACGTCTTTGGCCCGCTTGGTACGTTCCTCCACTACGCTGTCCACGAAAAGCGAGGGAATGGTCATGAGCAAAGCAAGTCCGCAGACCACGAGCAGCTTGAGTCCCAAGGATCGGGACGTATTTCGAATCTGGACGGCTAACGGTGAAAAGGAAACTTGGTTCAAGCGGCCTCCTAAATCCCAAAGCGAATGCCGACCCAAGGGCTCCGGCGCGAGCTCACAAAATCAATATATCACAAACAACTTTGTAATGCAAAGTAACTCCTGAGTGGTGCAGCCTTCGCGCTTTCGAAGGGTGGGATTATTCAAACGCCCAAAGTGTGGGTTTTTAGCCCACTGCCCCCGTCCGGGATGTTTACAAGATGAAAGTCGGCGATGTCCAACAACCGGCGCCGAAAGCGCGTGACATCCAACCTTGCCCCCGACTTTTAGTCCATTCTGGTCCGGGCGAAAGTGGTGCGGCCGACCTGATTACCTCGGCTGTAAGTTATTTGTTCTCTAGATTTTGACCTTTAAAGTGGTCTGGCAGCAAGATTTTGCGCTCCTGGTTCTCTGGGACCCGCATGAACAGCAGAGATTCGAGACCCCAGTGGGAGGGGGATACCCCGCGACCCCGACTTGGCACACGCGCGTGGGACCCGCAGCCGACTTTATTTGCTAAAGAAATTCACGGCGTCGCGGCGCCGCCGACCTTTGGTTAGTGACCGCGCCGGCTGAAGAACCTTCCCACACCGAGCCGTACCTGAACGGTATTGATCCCGGGGTTCGGGACTGCCAATCCTGCGTTTGAAATATGCAGATAACGCAACTCCACACTCCAGTTATATTTCGCGCCGAGGATGTGCGTGCCGAGCGCCGCGGCGGACGTGAAGTTCACGGTGTTCGTGTAGGTGGGGACGTTGTGGTTGGTGAAGAGCGTGCCTCCGCTGAGTTCGAGATAAGGCGAGAGGCGGCCGCGGCGAACGAAATCCCACTTGAGGCCGAGCGGGTTGAATCCCAGGCCGTACGCGGTGTTGGCGGGCTGGAAGACGAGAAACATGGGAACAGCATCCACCGCATATTCGAAACGTCCGCGGAGAAAGCTGGGGAGATGCGGCCCGGTGATGACCCATCCGTAGCGCAGGCCGGCGTTGAAGACGCCGGTGTCGCCGCGTCCGCCGCTGACGGAGTGGCCGCCGCCGGTCCAGAGTTGAACTTCGTGGCGATCTTCTTCGGGGCCGG
>Ga0209006_10000134_pt1 | contig 80440 bp, 74 predicted proteins | sample JacPin_JW_Ref_O2_FD_188567 | JGI IMG/M metagenome (GOLD analysis project Ga0209006, IMG submission 188567) | Forest soil microbial communities from Algoma, Ontario, Canada - Jack Pine, Ontario site 1_JW_Ref_O2 (SPAdes) (version 2) | ecosystem: Environmental > Terrestrial > Soil > Boreal... | reverse complement strand
CGACGAGTAGTAATCGTGCGCTCCCGCCGTCGATCCTATGTCCAGCCAGTAGCCCGTCGCATTCGCATCCGAGCTCCAGGTGAACGTCACCGTGCTTCCGCTGAGCGTCGAGTTCGGAACCGGCGTCTGCATCGCCGCCAATCCTCCCGTCGCGTTCAGCGCGAAATACTGGTACGTATTGCCCGTCCACGTTCCCCCAATCAGCGAGTACAAGGTCACGTAGACATTGCTGCCATCGGTCGGCAATCCGTTCACCGTCAGTGTCTGCACGTTGCCCAGGTTCCCCGACGAGTAGTAATCGTGACCGCCCGTCGTCGATCCCACATCGATCCAATACGCCGATGCTCCCGCGCCAGCCGTCCAGGTGAACGTCACGCTGCTGCTGGTAAACGACGAACCCGGTGTCGGCGAGGTCATCACCGCACCCGCCGCTCCCAGGTTGTACGCGGTGTAGGTGTAGCCGTTGCTCAGCCACGTTCCACTCACCAGCGAGTAGAGCGTGATGTAGACCGTGCTGCCATCGCTCGGCAATCCGTTCACCGTCGTGGTCAGCACGTTGCCCAGAGATCCTGACGAGTAATACTGATGTCCACCCGCCGAAGATCCCGCATCCACCCAGTACGAGGTAGCTCCCGAACCCGCCGTCCAGGTGAAGGCCACGCTAGTTCCGCTCAGAGTCGAGTTCGGAGCCGGTGACGTGATCACTCCTTTGTTCGAGCTGCCGCCGAACGCCGTGTAGGTGTAGTACGTCGGCGTCCACGTTCCGCTCAGCAGGTAGTACCAGGTCACGTAGACTGTGCTGCCGTCGAGCGGCAGCGAATTGACGGTCTCGGAGAACGTAGAATTGGAAACGCTGCCCGACGAGTAATACTCATGCCCGCCTTGTTCCGCACCCACATCCAGCCAGTACGCCGTAGCTCCGGGGAATCCATACCACTGGAACGTGGCGCTCGAACCCGCCAGCGTCGCACCGTTTGCGGGGCTGTGGATTCCCGACGGCGCCGCTGTGAAGGTCGCGTTATAGACCGCCGAGGTGGCCGGAGCCGTAACCGTATCCGTGGTGCTGGTAGTGCCGTCTTGCCACTGAGAGAAGAGATACTGAGTGCCCAATGAAGTTTGCGGCGTAACCACGCTCAATGAACAGGAACTTCCCGGCGTCCAAATCAGCGTTACCGGCGTTGTGTAGGTGCCGGGCGCGCAACCCGTACCGGCGGAAGTGAAAGCAAGGCCGGAGGGCGAACTGGTGATCGTCGCGCTGCCGGCCGGTAGTGTCGGCGCAAACGACACTCCCTTGAAGTTGGAATCGGATGGAGCGGTATCCAGCAGCGTGAACGACTCACCCGAGACCTGCGATGCGGTGGTGAAGGTCAGGTTGTCCGTGATGCCATAAAGAAAAGTCAGATCAAGATCGCTCAGCGTGTAGTTGGTCGCGTAAAGCTGCACCGTGTTGCCAGAGACCGTCCCGGCCAAACCATACAAGCCGCTGGAGCCGTCGCTGCTGGTATTCAGCACCAGGTTTAATCCCTGATAAAGCGTATAGTCCAGGTTCCATGTGCCCGATCCGTCGGACTTGGTGTTGACCCATTTTTGCAGTCCGCCGTCGCCCACCAAACTGTTGGCGGAATTTTGTTTCGGCGTGCCGCTGTCCGCCACATACAGAACCGACGGACTGGCAAAAAAATAAGTTACCGGGCTCAGGTTAATTTGCAGGCCGGCGTTGAAAGCGTTGCCATTGCTGTTGCTGCCCGACGTGATGGTGAATTTGCCGGTACTGCTGGTTCCGAAACCGGTGAGCTGAGTCGGGCCGTTGCTGCTGTTGAACAGGCTGGTTGCCGGAGGCGTGCCGAGCGTGCCTATGAAGGAACGGGCTGAATTCGATCCGCCCTTGGAATCTACCGAGACATACAGTGTGTTGTTATAGATCTGAACGTCGCGCGTGTCCTGGGAAACCGTCTTGCCGGTCGTATCGAGACCGGTAATCGCTGTTGGAGCGGTGTTGGGCGCTCCCACTGGAATGTAGAAAACTCCGGCAGTCGCATCGCCGCCGGCGCCCTGGCCCGAAACATATGCGGTCGTTCCATTTAACGTGTAGGCGCTGCGCGGATTGTTGGTATTGAAGATGTTGTAGACCGCAGTCGAGGAATTAGCGTTGCCGTAGGGATCGATCAACGTCAGCGTGCGCGGGATAGGCGTATAGCTCTGCCCTGTCAGACTGCCCGACTGAGCCAGTGCAAGCGATGGAGCCGCGCCATATGTGGACGGGTTCGCGTCGAACGTGGCGGCATTGATGCCGTATCCCATGATTGTCAGGTATTGGCCGGTACCCGAAAGCTGTATTCCGGCCTCGGACGACGATCCGTATTCACCGGAGATGGGAAGGTTCGCACCAGAAGCTGTTTGCGGCAACACAAGAGAGTTCACGAACGTAGCGCTCGCCGTGCCGTTCGGCGTGTACTGGAACAGCGTGAGCGGGGCTCCCTGATTGTCTCCGTAGCCGCCTACCGAACTATTACCGGCCCCGGTGCCAGTGCCGTTTGGGACGGTCGTACAGGTGCCTCCATGGACACCGCACCCTTCAACAGCGACAACCAGATTACCGGGCGTAAAAAACGAGCTGTTCTGCGCAAACGCGGGCACTGGCATCAGCAATGCAACTGCGAGAGCGATCTTTCCGATTCGACATTCGACCATAGTGTATTTTCCTTGTACGACTGGTTTTATTCGCACGCACTCTGTGGGGGTTCAGCTCAGGAAGGTATCAGCCCAACGTTAAGAGAATGTGAATTTGGGCCTGGAAATTTTGCTGTGGATCCGACCGCACACGCATCGAAAACTATGGACGAACAGAAATTACGACGGAGACCGCATTGATGGATGTGAAACTAAGCAGCACGCACAGATCAGTGGGCGATTTCGTTTGCATCTGGCGTCTTGTTTTTCTTTTGTGTGCCACTGGCACGCTACTTCGGCCGCTCCCGTTGGATTCTCAGGCAACCCGCACCGGAGCACGCGATGTCTCCAAATTTTCCGGCCGCTCCATCGTCGAGCAAATGCAGGCGGCAATTCGCGACTGCGCCTCGGCCCCATGCGAGTTGTACATCCCTGCAGGAATCTACAATGCCAGTCCGGTTGCAACCTGGAAAGATCGCGACTCCTCTGGAGCCAGTGTGGCCGTTGTCCTGCCTTCCAATGTCGCAATCCGGGGCTCGGGTAAAGGCATCACTACCATACGCGTGACGCGCACTGCCAACGATCCTTCCGCTACGCTGTTTGCCAACGCCACTCAGTCAAATCGTGACATTTGCCTCAGCGGCATGAGTATCACCTGGACCGATACCGCCTCAACGTACGATTGGGTTTCCATTTTTATCTGCCACGGATGCGAGCATCTTGAACTCGATCATCTAAGCCTCGAAGGCAATCCCAACAAACTGGTCAATCTGCTCGATAGCACATCCTCCAGCGTTCACGACAACGATTTTCTTCTGCACTCGACCGGCTACGGTCATGGCGACAACGCCCTCACTGTAAGCCGTTTCAATCCGGCCGGTTCAGCCAGCAGGGAGGCCGGAGTGGTTCGCGACAATCATTTCACTCATGCCGGCGACTACCGCACGTTTTCCATGTTGATCGCGGCGCAATCGGGGCTATACGTTCACGACAATATTTTTGAAGCGCATTTTCCTTCGGGCAACGCGACCGGCATTGAATCCGGCCAGGACAATCTCGCACGCCTTCCCGACAACGTGAAGATCAGCGGCAACATGTTTCATGGCGCAAGCATTGCCTTCGGCGGACTCAACAACTCCGAGATCAGCGGCAATTTTTTCGATCACGGAGACATTTACGTCGCTCTGCAATCCGGAACGATCTCTGATCTTTCCGGAATGAGCATCGCCAACAACGAATTACACTTCGGCAGCATCAGCATCGGCGGGCTCGAACACACTTTCACCGGCAGTTTCTTGATCACGCACAACCGGGTATTCGATGGCAGTATTGGCACCGGAAATTCCTCCCTTATCCATGACATCGAAGTCAGCTACAACTCGGTGCGCGATTCCGCGAACAATAACGGCATCGATTGCAATGCCTGCTCCGTGGTAAAAGGCAATGTCGTTCGCGAGGTCGACCAGAATGGCCCAGGCGACGTTCACGCCGGATACTTGATCGGCAGTACGGTCAGCGACGTTAGCGACAACGTCTATCTCGACGAACAGCACGAATACGACACGGGAACGATCTGCAGCGTCGCGAAACCCACATCGATTGTTTGCTTGTCGTCGGGCAAGAGCCGTTGGATTTTGCTGCGCGGCGGCGAATGGGGCTTTGGCTGGACCAACCGAAAGCTCTTTACCGGCCGGGGCAATTTACTCATTCGAGCGTTTGCCACCAGCACTCTGCTGGAACTGGATGAGGACGCGCCCGCCATACCTACGGGAACTTCCTATCATCTGTTCCGCACCACTTACAATGCATTTGAATTGAACAGCCCGACGATCGAAAGGTTTGCCAATAACTTTGCAGTTTCTACCAATGGATATCGGCACGCAGCGGTGCAGGAAAATGGAGCGTTTCGCATCCACAGTCTTTCCGGAAACATATTCCGCCCGTATAGTTGCACTGGAAAATGCGCAGTGGACTATAGATCGAACGTGACTGCGCCCGAATAAGCTAAGGAATGATCTGTCGTTTAGGCGACACTTGCGATATCGGAGGGCCTGTTCACGGCCACTCCTGCCAAGCCAATCGGCATAACATGGCTCTCGCCCGCTTTTTGCAGTGCCGAAGACAACGCATCTGCGAATTCTGCGGCGAAGCAATCGATGTCGCTTAGCAGCGAGCGTTTTGTGTAACTGCGGCTAATGGAAAAGCATCCGCGAACTTCTCCACCCTCGGAAACCAAGTCGAGCCGCAGTTCCCAGCCTTTGCTGCGACTATTTGTTTGCCGCCGCCAGGCGAATTCAAACGGCGGAATTATCATCTCGGGATCGTCAGTCGATTCTGGTGCAAACGATAATGCGAACCCATCGTAATCATTCCCCTGGAATGCCGCTTTCAGAATCCTCAGGACATCGTGGATAGTCTTTGCGCCGGCCAGTTCGTCCGTTGCGTGGCGAATCGCAAGATTGTTGGAAATGATGGTCTTCTGCTCCCAGGTTCGGCGCGCCACGCGGCGCAGCTCGTCCACCTCGCGATAGCCAAGATGCTGGAGCCCAAAAAATACACCGAGACCTACCACGCTCAACACGACCGCAATCATGCCTGACTTCGGCGAAAGCAATGGCAGACTGATCAGCGCAAAGCCCGCGGACACCGCATAAAGAACCACGACAGCCTGCTTATGCGAAAGTCCGCGCTGAAGGAGCTTGTGATGAATGTGCTCGTCATCGGGGCTGAACAAGGATTTGCCGTTCAGAAATCGCCGCAGCACCGCCATACACGTGTCCAGAATCGGCAGCCCGAATGAAACCACCGGAATGGCAACCGCAACCGCCGTTGACGTTTTTTCCGAGCTCGCCAACGACACGGCACTCAGCACAAAGCCGATGACCAGGCTGCCGCAATCGCCAAGAAAAATAGTGGCCGGGTTGAAGTTGTAACGCAAAAATCCTACGATGGCCCCCGCCAGCGCAATGGTCACAACTTGCGCCAGTGTGTTGCCCGTCACCACCGACACAATGAAGACCACGAGGCTGGAAAACAACGCCGACCCTCCAGCCAGTCCATCCAGCCCATCCAGCAGGTTGAACGCATTCGTAATGAGCAGAACCCAGAACACTGTCAGCGCCAGCGCGGCGACGTTCCCGATTTGTCTTTCGCCAAAAAGCAAGTGAAAGGTCGTGACCCGGCAGCCGTTGGCGAACAACCAGCACGCCGCGAGAATCTGCACCCCGAATTTCATGTACGGACCGAGCGGCCGGAAATCGTCCGCGAGTCCGAGGCAAAAAATTACCAGCGTCGGCCCGAGTAATCCCAGGAGAGGGTGGGACGGAAACAAATAACTTAAATGCAAGAGATTTGACGCGATCGTGGTACCGGTTACAACCAGAATCACCGATCCCAGGATCGCTATTCCGCCCAGGCGTGGCACAGGTTTTTCGTGTAGATGTCTTTTCGACTCCGGAGCTGTGGCCCAGCCGCGCGCATTCGCAATATCGCGCACCAGTCGCGCCATTACCGCCGACGCCACCAATGCCGCCACGAAAATAATTAAATAGATCATTCGCGCAATTTCTTATGTCGCAATTTCCTGTTTCTAGCTCACCGTCACGCCAATTTCGCCGGACGCGACACTACGTCTTCGGCCTGCGGAGGCTTCACCGGCACACCTGCTCGGCAAGGTTCGTCCAGCATCTCCTGATAAACCTGCAGCATCGCCTCGGCCATTTTTGTCGAAGTGAATTGCTCTTCCACGCGCGAGCGGCCGGCTTCACCCATCTCTTGCCGAAGCCGCGGACTGTCAAGCAGTCGCTGTATCGCCTTCGTCAATTCGCCGACATTTTCCCGAGGAACCACATAACCAGTCTTCCCATGCTGGTTTACCCATGACACGCCCGTCGGCAGATCGGTCGAGATCACCGGCTTGCGGCAGGCCATCGCTTCCAGTTGCACCACGCCGAACATCTCGGCGTTCGTGATGGAAGGAAGCACAAACACATCGCACGCGTGGTAATAAGTGACCAGGTCCGCCTCGGACACTTGTCCCAGAAAACTGATTCGATCCGCGAGGCCTTTCTGCTCGGCCAAATTCTTGAGCGAAGCTTCGAGCGGCCCCACGCCAATGATCCAAAGGCGCGCCTTAATGTTTTCCAACGCGCGAATCAAAAACTCCACTCCCTTGTAAGAGACCAATCGGCCCACGCACAGCACGGACGGCCGATCATCCCGAAGCGCGTCAACTTTCTTGCGGGCTGACTCATCCAGCTCAAAGCGAGATACCGGGACGCCAAATGGCACCACGCGACACTTGTGCCGATACTTGGAGACGAAACTGGAAATCTCAATATGCCGGGGCGTCGGCACAATGATGCAGTTCGCGCGCCGGTAAAAAGCATCAAGAAAAGGTCCGTACACCCTCAGCAGATTCCGCTGCCGGACCACGTCGCTGTGAAACTGCGCCGCGATGGGAATATCCCGGTCTGTGAGCAGCGCTGATAGCTCGGCAAGTGGATTGGGCAAATGAACGTGGATCAGATCGGGATTGAACCTTCGCGCCCATATCGGATAAGACGGCGCGATCGAACAGGAAAGCAACTTTCCCATGCTGGCCACGCGCGTCACTGGAACTTTTCTGTTTTCTTGCTCAGTGCGCCAGCGAGTGTTCGCCACTACTACCTGGAATTCCACTTGTTCGGCCAGACTTTCGCAGATCTCTTTGAGAACCGTTTCCATGCCGCCCACGAACGGATCGTAAAACTTCCCCAGTTGTAGAACTCTCACGCTGCGACCTCCTGCCGTTGAGAACCAATTGCGCCTGCGCTAATCGCACCAGCAAGAATGCGATCGAACTTGTCCGCCAACTCTGTTGCCACCAGATTCCGATGTACCCAATCATGTCCCAGCTTTCCCATGATCCTCCGCAAAGATTCGCTTTCTCCCAGCGTGAGCATGTGTGCCGTCAACTGCTCCGTATCCAGCGGGGCAAAAAGCAGGCCGCTTCGACTGTCATCAATTAACTCGGCCGGTCCCCACTTATTCACCGCAATTACCGGGACACCGCAGGCCATCGCCTCCAGCACGGAACGCCCCAAACCTTCCGGACCGCGATTCGGTTGTACCAGCACGTCAAGTTGCCCAAGCACATTCGGTATGTCGTTGCGAAATCCTGCGAATTTCACTCGATCCCGCAGTGTGGAATTTACGACCCTGCACCGCAGCGATTCTTCGTACTGCAGCCCTTCTTCGGTGACATACGGATTGTTCCCCACGATGACGAACCTCGCATTCGGCAGTCGGCTAAGAACTCTCTCGGCGGCATCGAGAAAAATATCGTGCCCCTTCAGCGGCGTGATGGCGCCGACAATCCCGTACCAGATCTCGCCCGGCTCCTTCCGCAAATCCACCGGCGCCGCGGCCCCAGGCCGGAAGCGCCCCAAATCGACAATGTTGTAAACAACGTTCGCCGGCACCGACGCCGAGACGTATTTGCCGAACTGCGCTTCCACGTAGCGGGAAATGCAGACCGTCAAATCGCAACGCCACGCGAGCAATGCCAGCAATTTGCGAGAAATCACACGCGCTTCCAATCCGTCTCGCATATACCAGATCAAAGGCACATTTTTCCGCTTCCGCGTCAAAGCACCGATCACATGCGCCTTAACCGCGTTCGTAACCAGGACCGAAGGGCCAATCTCATCGAGCAAATCCCCTAATCGCAGCGCAAACGATCTCAAGTGCGCCGCAAACCGCAGCACACGGATGGGGCTGGGCAGCCTCGCTGTCTCGCCCGTGCCGGCAATCGCTTTCGGCCAGGGCAGCAGCCATACTCTGGCGCCAGCCAACTCGGCGGCCTTCTTCAGCGGTCCTTCACCCGGTACGATCAAATGAAACTCATAAGAGCCGCGCAGATGCGCCACCAGTTCCAGCAGGCTGAACTCCGCTCCGCCCAGGCCGGAAATCGCGCACAGCACGGCAACCCTAGGCGACGGCATATTCCACCCCAGCTCTGCACTGCCAATTCAGCAGCACAAATAGTGACCATACCTCCGACCACGATTGCAGACGCTCTCCGCTCTCCAACCCACTGAGCAACTGTTTTCCGTACGCCGGATCGAGCATCAGCGGATCGTAGAGTTGCTTGTCCTGCAAAGTGCTGCTGATCGTCTCCTTCAAATCGCGGCTCAGCCATTTCTGCCACGGAAAAGTGAAGCCCATCTTCCGCCGTTGTGGAATGTGCTCGCCCGCAAGTTCTCGCAAAATCCTCCACGTAATCCGCTTTCCCCGCCCGCCTTCAAAGTGATAGCCCGGCGAAATCCCCAGCGCCGCTTCCGTCAATCGCGTATCGAGAAATGGAACCCGCAACTCCACCGAGTTCGCCATGCTGAATACATCTGCATCCCGCAGCAGTTGATTCCGCATATAAAACTGCAACTCCAGCGCCGCCATCCTTTGAAAATCATTGGCCAGCGGTTCGACTTCTTCCTGCATTCGCCGCGACAATTCCACCGACGTTTCCTGCCGCCAGCGAATGCTCCGCTGCAACAAGTAAGCCTCCGCCAAATTGCGCAGTGGGCCTGCATCCGCCACTTTCTGCCATTGAATCGGATTCTTCGCCCTCAACTTCGCCAGCACCCGCGCCGCCGGACGCAGCCCCGCACCATACCGCAGCAGCCGCGGAACCTTGGTAAATGTCGTATACCCGCCAAACAATTCGTCGCCGCCGATTCCCGTCAGCAGCACCTTCAATCCCAGCGACGCTCCCACCCGCGAAATTACAAACGTGTTGATCCCATCCACGGTCGGCTGGTCCATCGCACTCAGCGCTTCGGGGAGCATATCTCGCAACTGCTCCGCCCCGAGCGTCACCACTTCGTGGTGATGCGGAAGCCCGTCAGCAATTTGCTGCGCATAAGGCAACTCCGAGAATTCCTGCTCAGCAAACGCCACCGTCAGCAGCGTGATCGGACTCCTCGCATACCGCGACGCCAGCAGCGCCAGCAAACTCGAATCCACGCCCCCCGAAAGAAACACTCCCACCGGAACATCGCTCACCAGATGCGCATCTACCGCCGCTGCCAGCCGCTCTTTCACCAGCGAGACTGCATCGTCAAAATTCCGAACCTCCCGCGCCTCACTCGCTTTCATGCAGGAACTCAACGACCAATACTCCTGGTCTGCGATTTCCGCGCGCGCATTCACCCGCAACAAATGTCCCGGCTCGAGCTCCCGAATTTCCCTGAAGATCGTCTTCGGTCCAATCACCGCGCCATATGCCAGAAACGAATCCACGGAATCGTGATTGACATTCAGCGCGCCCAGCGCCGCCCGCTCCAGCACCTTCACTTCCGACGCGAACGCGAATCCCCGTGCCCCCGGCCAGTAGTAAAGCGGCTTCATGCCCACGCGGTCGCGCGCCAGCAAAAGCTCTCTGCTTCGCCCATCCCAAAAAGCAAACGCAAACATGCCTTCCAGTTTTTCCAGCGCCCGCTGTCCCCATTGCACCAGCGCCTTCAGCAAAACCTCCGAGTCGCCGGTCGTCTCAAACTTCGCTCCCAAACTTTCCATCTCCGCCCGCAATGCGCGGAAGTTATAAATCTCTCCGTTAAACGCCAGCCATGATCCCGTCTCCGCATCCTGCATCGGCTGCCGCGACCCCTCGCTCAGATCGATAATCGCCAGCCGCGTATGCCCCAGTACCAACCGCCTATCCCCCAGCGCAATCTCCGCGCTCCCGCTGCCATCCGGACCGCGATGTCGCGCCGCGCCCATCATGTCGCGCACCGCCGCCCGCGTCTGCTCAGGACGCCCGTCGCTCAAAATTCCCATGATTCCGCACATGCCGCTACACCGCCTCCTTCACGCCCAGCTTCTCCATGCCAAAACTTCTCGGAAAGAACTTCCTCATCGCCCGCTCAAACTCATCCGCCGCGCGCGTCCAATTCATTTCGCGTTCCACCCACGCGCGCCCGTTGTCGCCCAGAGTCTTCGCCAACCCCGGCTCCTGCAGAACTGTTACTATCGCCGCCGCAACCGCCTCAGGATCATTGGGATCAACTAACAGTCCGGTGATCCCTTCCTGCACCGCATCCGGCACTCCGCCCGATCTCCCGCCAATCACCGGCTTCCCACATGCCGACGCCTCCAGCAGGGCGATTCCGAATCCTTCCGCCAGAATCCCCCGCCGTCCTCGCTCCGCGCGGCTGCACATAATGAACGCATCGCACGCGTTGTAAAGCAGTGGCAGCTCTTCCTCCGAAACTCTTCCCGCAAAAATCACGTTCTCGCGAACTCCACACTCTCTTGCTACGCGATCCAGGTACTCGAGATCGTCGCCCTCGCCCACAATCACATAAACGACATCGGGTACATCGCGCTTAACCGCAGCCAGCGCACGCAGTACGACATCGTGTCCCTTGTACCGGTTGGCCTTCACAATGCGCGCAACCGTCAACAAAGTCGGCCTGCCAAAAACTCCCAGCCTCTGCGCCAACTCGTGGCAATCCATCTCCGGACGAAAATGATCCGGGTCGGCTCCCGGACGAATCTTCACCACCCGAGACTCCGGCACGCCCATCGACGCAAGAAACTCTTGCGTGAATTCGCTGTTGGTGATGACCAGGTCCGCTTCCAGCATCGCCGGCAGAATGCTGGCCCGCAGCCATTCGTCCATGATTTCCAGAGCGTGAGTCCACAACAGATACTGCGTTCCGTACCTCCGCTTTAATTTGCGCGCGGCGACGGCCGCATTGATGTGGCCGCAATGCAGCACAAGATTGGGATCTCGTTTGACCACCTTTTCCGCTTCGCCATACATCCGCCACACCTGCCACGCCCCTCGCACTCCAGGGACGTCCACTGCTGCACGGAAGCGCTCAGCCTGATAGTTCTGCGCGGAATCGAACTCTTCGGCCTCCGCATGTTGCGGCGCAATCAGTGTCATCTGGCGCAGATCGAACTGCTTGTACACCTGGAACAGAAAGGTGCTGATGCCTCCCATAACCGGAGGAAAATCCGTGGTGAGCAGAGCCGCGCTCCCCAACCCGCGCACACTTCTCCCGCGCCGCGCCAGATCTCTCGATGTAGGCTTCTCTGTCAGGGAAGAAACCATGGGGCCCTAAGATCGCTCCAGACTGGGGTGTGCCCCCAAAGGAAAGTCAGTCGTGCGCCGCCGCGCCAGGGCAATCACCCCGGCCACGACGATAAGCAGCAGGAATATCTGAATCAGCCCCGCAACCTCGTGATCGAAGTCGCGCTCAATCGAAAAGGCGCAGTGCGTGGCCACCAGCGCCGTAAGCGCCGCCGCGCAAAATCCCGGCAGGTGCGCCTTCCATCCATCCACCAATCCCAGCAGCCCGCCCCAGATCAATGCTCCCAGCGCGATATCCAGCACTCCGCCCGAGTCATACAGATCGCCCGGCATCGAAGGCGCAATCGCTGCGGCGCTATGCTCGCGGGCCGCTGGGTTATCGCGAGCCCAAATGTCCACGTCAAATCTTTGGCCGGCATACGCCACGCCCTTATCGCCATAAATAAACCGCGGCACAAAGCCCCGCACAAACGGAGCCACCAGCACGCTCCGCCCCGAGTAAGGCATGGCATTAGGCACGATATGCACGGTCAGCAAAATTGAATCGAAGGAGTGGAACCGCGCCATCCGCTCGCCAAAGTCCCCCATAAACCAGCCCACTACCCCGGCGCTCCGCACCTCGCTCGCCACTTCTTCGGGCCGCGTATTTTCCCAAGTGATGCGCCGGTAGGAACTCACCAGAGAACTGATCGCGAGGAAGCAAATCACTCCAGCGGGCGCCAGCTTGCGTAGAGCCGGACGCCGCCCCGCGAACAACGCCGCCAGCAGCGGTATAAGAAACAACGGTGCGACGTTTTCGCGGTAGGGACTGCGCCAACCGTGTACCACCGCTGGCAGCAACACCAGCAAATGAATGCCTGATATCTGCCAGCCCGGACCCGGACGGCGGAAGTGATCCCACCAAACAATCGTGGCGGGCAAGACATATAGTCCCGCCGTGGTGGCCAACGGGGTGAGCAATGCCAGAGGCACGAGGCCCGGAGCGTCTACCATGTAAAACAACACAGAGCAGACCAAACTCATCGGTACCGCAGCCGCATAAACCAACTCGAGCGTAAATCCCCGTGTCAGTGCCAGCGGTCCCGCCGTCGGACGGCGCACCGTAATCACGTAACCCACAGACACCAATAGCCAAAAAATCCCGCAATACGCCAGTGTTGTGTTCACCGTATCTGTTGGCAGCGTCACCAGACGCAGACTGCTGTTTCCCCACTCCACCGCGTTGTAGGAAAGCATCAGAAAACGAAGAATGATATCCAGTCCAAAACCTAGCCATGCAAAGCCATACAGCGACTTCAGCAGCGCCGGCCATCCCTCGCGCGCCCATCCCGGCACGAGCCTCACCGACATCACCCAGCAGGCCATTAAGCCCGCCATGATGAGCCAGGTCACAAAGTTGGTCTGCAAGCCGGCAAACCCCGGCATCGGTCCCCCTCGCCCAACACATCTCCCTCGACTCAAATAATGGTCGTGGGACTACTTTCGCCGTGCAGCCAGTTTCGATTGGGCCGGAATTGCTGGCCCCGGAAGGATCAAACTTGGCAGACTTCAACTCGGGCCAGCATCGAACCCCGGAGAGGTACTGCCCCGCATTCGGGTAAGTTTACGTTTATGTACGGGTCTGGTCAATCAATTCCTTGCATTTTCCCCATGCAAGAATCTAATTTTCGCTCGTGCGGGCCATTGTCATCTGGAACAAATTCTGCCATTTCTTGAGGACTTCGGCCCGCTATAATTCCGGGCCTGATGGAAGTCGTCCAGACGTGTGATGCTTGCGGCGCCACCCTCGCCGGCGGGCGCCGGGTCGAAGGGATGGCCGAGGTCAGCCTGCTGCAATGCGATTGCGGGCTCGTCACGACTTCGCCGCGTCCCACGCCCGCTGAGCTTGGTGAATATTATCCCGCGACCTATTACTCCTACCTTCCGAAAGCGCCAAGCCGTTCGCGCCAGATATCAGCCAAGTTGCGAGCATATAAATGCGGCTATCCCGCGGAAGATGGTCTTATCCGGAGCTTGCTCTGGAAAACGGCCGCAATGCTATTCGGAAATTTCTTCCTCTTCTACTTACCTTATTATGGCCCCGGAAAGAGCTTGCTTGAGGTTGGCTGCGGAACCGGGGCTGACCTGGATTGGGCTCGGCAGCGCGGCTGGGACGTTCACGGGCTGGAGCTGAACGAGAGCGCCGTTGAAGCCGCCAGAAACCAGGGCCTTGACGTTCAGTGCTCGACCTTCGAGAACGCGAATCTGTCGGCCAATTCCTTCGACTGCATCATCATGAGCCAGGTGCTGGAACATCTGTACTCGCCCAGGCTCGCGCTTCAACGCTGTCACCGGCTTCTGCGCCCCGGCGGATTGCTTTTGGTCGCAGTACCCAAATTCGACAGTTGGACCAGGCACGCACTGGGAAATTTCTGGCACAACCTTCAATTTCCCATCCACCTGCACCATTTCAACCAGCCTGTGCTGGAGCGGATGGTCCGCGACGCAGGATTTCAGGTGCGCGAAGTGCGTCTCAGCTCCAGGCTGTTAAACCTTACATACGCGCTGAAGACCATGAGACGGTTTCACATTCTCAACCGCGTATTCACAAGGCCCCAAGGAACACTTAGCGACGTGATGCTGATCGTTGCCAAAAAGTAATCTCAAGGGTCCTTGCGGGCCATCCCCACCGTGAAGTCACAGCGCAACAGCACTTACGTTACCTTCACGCTGGCCTTCGCACCCCGCACACTAAAGAAGCCGTGGTGTTTCCCAACGGGGCACTCTGGCCGGGCCGAAGTTACTTTCGTCACTCTCGCGCGCTAAAATATTCTGTCCAAAATGACTCTTGCCGTAAAACCTCGCGCCTCCATCGATGGCCAGCACTTCCACGTGGTCGTCATCGGCGGCGGCATCAACGGAGTCGCGGTCGCGCGCGAATGCGCCCGCTCCGGCAAGAGCACTCTTCTGATCGAGCAGAACGATTTCGCCTCCGGCGTCACCAGCCGCTCCACGCGCATCATTCACGGAGGCCTGCGCTACCTCGAGCACGGCGAAATCGATCTCGTCCGCGAATCCCTGCGCGAGCGCGAACGTCTTCTGCGCGAGCGCTCCCACCTGGTGCATCCGCTTCACTTCGTCCTGCTGCTGAATCAAAACGGCGGACGCAGCGCCATGAAGGTCCGCGCCGGCCTCTGGCTCTATCAAAAAATGTCCGGTAGCAAGTCGACCGCGAAGCTCGGCGAAATGGAACTGAAGCGCATCGAACGCGCCCTTGATGCCGGCCGGCGCTGGTCGCTGTTCAGCTACGAAGACGCGCAATGCGAATTTCCCGAACGCCTCGTCGCCGAGTGGCTGACCGAAGCCATTGACGCCGGCGCCGTAGTTCGCAACCACGCCGAAGTCATCGCCGTCGATGTTGCACACGGCCGCGCCCGCGGTGTTTTGTTCCGTGATCGCGTAACCGGCAAAGATCAGCGCGTCGACGCCGCGTGGATTCTAAATTGCACCGGCCCCTGGGCCGACCGTCTGTGCCAGCGCTCTTCCGTCCGCACCAAACATCCCATGCTCGGCGGCGTTCGCGGCTCTCATCTCGTGCTTCCCCGCTTCGCCGGCGCGCCCGACGCAGCCCTCTACACCGAAGCTCCCGACGGCCGCCCCGTTTTCGTCCTGCCGTGGAACGATCAAATCCTGGTCGGCACCACCGAAGTCTCCGACGACGGCGATCCCGCAAAAACCGCGCCCTCGCAGGAAGAAATCGACTATCTACTCCGCACCGTGACGCAGTTATTCCCCAAAGCCCAGATCACCGCGCGCAGCATAAAATATGCCTTCGCCGGCATTCGTCCCTTGCCGCACTCCGATGCGAATAAACCATCCGCCGTCACGCGCCGCCACTTCCTCCACGATCACTCCGACGAAGGTGCCACTCGCATGATCTCCATCATCGGAGGCAAACTCACCACCGCCGCCTCGCTCGCTCGCGAGTGCGCGCGCACCATCGGACTTCCAACCCCCGAGCCTTCCACCGTCGCCGTAGGTCCGGACCGCTCCCTCGATCCTCTGCTCGATCAGGCCGTGCTTGAAATCGCCCACGCCGGTTCCGTCAGCGAAGAATCCGCTCGCGGCATAGTCGAGTGGCACGGCAAGCGCGCCATGGATATCGCCCGCATGGCCCTGATCAGTGTCGAAATGCGCGCTCCAATTTGCCCCCACACTTCGCACATCGTCGCCGAAGTGGTCGAGGCTTACCGCAAAGAATGTGCCATTTCACTCGGCGACGTTTTGCTGCGCCGAGTTCCGGTCGCGCTCGGACCCTGCTGGTCCGAATCCTGCAGCCGCGAAGCCGCGCTTCGCATCGGCGCAGTCATGGGCTGGGACGACAAGACGATGGGATCCAATCTCGAAGCCTTCGAAATCGAGCGGGGCTCTTTCCTTCACCGCCCCTCAGCGAAACTTTCCGCCCTCGAAGCCGCCGCCGACTAAGAACGCAGCCAACTAAAAACAAAGGCGTCATCCTGAACGTAGCCGTTTTTCAGGCAAAGCGAAGGATCTCTCGCGCATCCATATCTGATTCCATTTCCTAAATTTGCATACCTAGCCACCCAGCACCCGCTTCAGCATCCGCGTATCGTCAGAGATAACCCCATCGACTCCCAACTCCGCAAATCTCTTCGCCACGACGCTATCGTTCACCGTCCAAACAAAAACCTTCTTGCCCGCATCCTGCATCTCGCGGATCGCTCGCTGCCCCGCCAGGCTGTATCGCACCATCACGTAGTCCACAGGCAATTCACTCCAGGATTGAAGTTGCTTCCGCGTCTCACAAATCAATCCGAGCGGAATACTTTGATCGGCAGCGTACATATTGCGCAACGGCTGCGCCAAAAAAGAAGAAACGACAAACCCACGCCGAATCTTGTATCGCCGCAACAATTCTGCAACTCTCCTTTCCAATCCGCCGACCTTCAATTCAATATCGAGAAACGCGTTCCGCCGATATCGCCGCAGCACCTGCTCCAGCCGCGGCAGATCCGCCAGCGCTCGCCCCTCGGTCCGCGCAATCTCAACCGCGCCCACCTTCGCGTCGTGACAAACCACCGTCTCGCCGTCCGCCGTCATGCGCACGTCGAACTCAAACCCGTCGCAGCCATCCGCCAGCGCGCGGTCAAAAGAAGCTAAAGAATTTTCTGGAATGGATTTGTCCGCTCGCGCTCCGCGGTGGCCAAGAAGCAAGGGACGCGCGTTCATGGGAGGAATCTGGAGATCACATCAATCAAGATCGAAATCGCGGATGGGCTTGCCCGTGTCGGGAGACTCTTTCGCCTTCTTCACCGCTTCCTGAAATTTCTTTTCGAGCAAATCCGACGCATGTTTCTGCGCCTCCACCGACTGCCGGAAGATCGATTCCCGCCGGCTGTCCTGCTCTTTCATGGCCTTCGCCGCCTCTTCCATGTCGTTGAACATCCGCGGTTTCACCGGAGCGGTGTGCGAAATAATGCCCTGCGTTGCGACGTCAACCTTCATCACCGCCCCACAACAAGGACAGGTCACATCGAAATTGGAAACCGTATTCGCCATTCCAGCGAATCATACCGCAAAATAGCGCGCGGGATGAAAAAGGAAGTAGAAGGCGTAAGAGGCGCAATCTGTGAAATCCCGCGATTCTATTCCTGCGGCAATTTCTCCAAGCCGCGAAGCGGCGCCAGAATGCAGCCCAGGGCGCAAGCCCTGGGTAAAAAGCGAAAAAAAATCAAGCCCCGAAGGGGCGAAAGAGCCGCTACGACAAGAACTCAGCGCCGCAGCCGTATCGGAAATATATGCAGCATATTCAGCATCTCCCACCCCAACAAAAAAATCGAAAGCAGCACCACCATCACCGCCAGCAACTCTCCAAAGCTCATCCCCCGCCGCGTCGGCTCAAACCGCCTCGCCGCCAGGCTCAGAATATTCAATGTGGCAAAGCCAAACACCACCGCCCAAAGAACGTTGTAGATATCGCTGTGAGATCCGCCATATTGCAAGGCCACTCCCAGCCCCACAACCGCCGCCGCATGGCCGCCCGCAATCCGGCACACGGGCATTGCAATGCCGGCAGTGCGCGCAAAGCTCGAAATCAACGACTTGGCCAGAGAAAAACTCACCACATTCGGCAACCGGGCTCCGCCATAATTGGCAACAAGCCAACTTGGATATTATCTGTTTTCCCACGCCCGGTCACTGCAATTTCGGGCACCCAATTTCAAAGATTATTGACGAATTCGTTGCTCCGGTAATATGAACTGATGCCCGCTCCTCGCACGATTTTCTTCGACGTAGGCAATACTCTCCTATTTCCGAACCGGCAGCGAATCCTCGCATCCCTGCCCGCGAAACTCCATCCAACTCTTGCGCAGTGGCAAGCGCTCGAGCGCAAAACAAAAACGGAATTCGACTGTGGAATGCAGGGCGGTTTTGTCGATCACAGCTTTTGGTGGACTTTCCACACATATCTTCTTCAAGATGCCAACCCGCCCAGCAATAGCCTGCGCGACGAACTGGTCCGCAACACGCAACTCTCTGCCAACTGGGATCAAATCCTCGCCGGAACTCGCGAATCCCTTGAGCGCATCGGCGCCAAGCACGCCCTCGCGGTGATCTCCAACTCCGACGGCAAAATCGACGCCGTCCTCGACCGCTGCGGCATCTGCGATTGCTTCCGCACCATCACCGACTCCGGCCTTGTGGGCCAGGAAAAACCGCATCCCGCAATTTTCCTCGCCGCTCTCGAAAAGATGCAAGCCCATCCCGCAGAGAGTTTATATGTAGGAGATGTCTACTCGGTCGACTACGTTGGCGCGCGCAACGCCGGAATGAACGCGATCCTGTTCGACGTAGCCGGAACTTACCGCGATAAAAACCTACCCCGGGTCGAGTCGCTGGAAGAACTGGAAATCTGGTTGAAAACACAGTGATCGTGCACAAACTGGAACGCGCGGGTGCCCACCCTTAACGTCACGTCCTTGGCGACGTTAGGGTGGGATTTGACTCCCTCACCCGAACCAACCGCCGGGTCTATAAAAGGGAGATGCGTTCTTTGCGACGTTAGAGCGTGCCCTGAGCGTAGTCGAAGGGGTGTGGATTTTGACTTCCAAAGGCACAAAACTTCTCCCGCTCCGAAAAACACACGATGCCCGCACCACCGTGGAAGAGCGGCCCTTCAGGGCCGCGTAACTCGTTAAAATCAGCTTGGGCTTTGAAGCCCCAGTGGTCACGTCTTATTACGAAAACATCCCGACAAAATCATCATAACTCCAGCATCTGATGATCATGGCAATCCAACTGGATCGCGTCATGCAGTTGCTGCAATAAATTCATGCCATAGCGGGCGACAAAATATATTCCCGCAACCGCACGCTCTTGCAATCCCTTCTCCGGGTACAGCGCCTGGCTCAGCGTCTCCGCATGCCGGCCAATGACTTCCGCTTGCCGCAACTCGGCCTTGGCCGCCTGCGCCTTTAACCGGTCCAACTGATATTGAATTTTCGATTCCGCGGTCTGCGCCGCATCCGCCAAAGTAGCGTCAACCTTCGCCAGCTTTTCCCGTATCGTCGCCAGATTATTCTCGAGCGATCGTGCGGCAAGGTGGAAAGCCTCCTGCAAATCTTCCGGCAAGCTCTGCGACGCCAACCGCTGCCGCAGCGCACTCGGCTCCTGCAAAACGTCAGCTTCGCTGATGCCGTTCTTTTGCAGCAGCCGCTGAATCTTGGGCTCAACCAACGTCGCGGAAAATCGCGGCACAATCGGACTGACTCGGCCTAAAAGCTTTTCGTAGACCGCACCCGCCTGCGCAAAATAAGCCGCTTCCGCCGCGCCGCCCGTGTACGCCAGCGTCGGTAACAAATAATCCTGCACGATCGGCCGCAAGAGCACATTCGGACTGAACCGCTCCGGTGATTCGGATATCCGTTTCAGTAATTCGTCTTTAGAAATCTTCTCCGCGTCCGCGCCGGCCCCAATCACAAACTCAACTTCGTTTCCATTCTGGCGCCGGTGAATCGGCGTCCGCGCCCCCTGTTGCAGCGTAAACAACAACACCGACGACTTCGTCACCTTCACCTGCTGGTGATAGCCAGCCGCTTCCAGAACCTTGCCACGCTCCAGCAGAGCATCGGCAATCTCTGGTGCGCGCTCCACTGCCTCGCGATAAATTGGCTGCGCAATCTTGTGCAGCTCCGGGTCCGATGCATCCAGCACGATCACTCCCCACTCGGCAAACAGCCGCGCATAAAACCGCGCAAAGGCCGTACCCAGCGTCTCTCCTGGTCGATAGCATTCTCGCAACCACCGCGTCGCATCCGTATCTCCCAGCAAAGCCGCAGCCTCTTCGATCACCGGCACTATCTCATCGCCCAGATGTACCGCGCTTATCGGAGATCCCGCCACACCGTGGCTTTCCGTGGTCAGCACTTGCAGCGCGCCTTCCGCACCGGGAATGGCAATATGATTCACTTCCGCCAAGTCATGATCGTAGGTCGCCAGCCAAAAAACGGGAACCGCATTCACGCCCGCCGCCGTCGTCTCTTCCGCCAGCTTCACCGCCGTCATCGCCTTGTAAATGGCAAACATCGGTCCGCCGAAGAGTCCTACCTGCTGCCCGGTAACCACCGCGAGAGCGCCCTTGCGAAATCGCTCCAGATTCGCAATCGTCTGCGGCGACGCATCCCATGATTTATTCTGTCGCTCCAAAATCGCGGCCACACGCTCGCGCCGCTCAGCGCTATAGCTCGCGTCACGCAGAAACGCAGCAGCCTCGTCCTTCATCCAATCGCGAAAATAAGGAGATCGCGGATAAAATGGTTGAACGCGGGGAGAATAAGAAAGGAAGTCGGTGAAAAGAGGCGTCGTGTGCGGAATCTGGCTAAATGGCAGACACTTCGCCTTCACGTGGGATTCTCCTGACATCGAAACAAAATCGCTACAGCCGGTCTTCGGGGACGCCAATGCCACCTTCGACGGATGAGATCGCGTTCCGTCAACACTTTCATTCTACAGACACGCATTCCACAGATGTGCGGCCACACTTGAGATGCCGCAAATAACGCCGCGATGCAAGATAATCCGCCGCTGGATAGAAGGCATTTGAGTTCTGCTCCTACACCGGCGTCATCCCGAGCGTAGCCGCTTTTCAGGCGAAGCGAGGGATCTCGCGTGCATCGCATTCGCGCAAAACAACAAGCTGTGCTCCACTTGCTGTCGATCAAAAAGTACGAACATGAAGACGAATCCCAGCCACCCCAACTCCAAAATCGCCGCTCCCCTGACCCTCGAAGGCTCCATCGTCCGCCTGGAACCGCTCCGCTCAGAGCATGCCCAACTCTTCTGGGAAGCCGCCAAAAACGCTCTCGACGACATTTTCCGCTGGATCCCTTATTCCATGCAGACGCCCGAAGATTTCGAGCGCCTGATCGAAAAATCTTTCGCCGAGCAAGACCGCGGCGAATCCATCGTCTTCGCCACCGTCGAGCGCAATTCGCAGCGCGTAATCGGCAGCACGCGATTCATGAATATCGACCGCGCCAACCGCCGCGTGGAAATCGGTTCCACTTGGATCGCTCCCGCCTGGCAGCGCACCGCCGTCAACACCGAAGCCAAATACTTGATGTTGCGCCACGCCTTCGAAGTCTGGCAGTGCCTGCGCGTCGAACTCAAAACCGACGCATTGAATCAAAAATCCCGCAACGCCATCCTCCGCCTCGGCGCAAAGGAAGAAGGCACCCTCCGCAAACACCTCATAACCTCAACTGGCCGAATCCGCGACACCATTTACTTCAGCATCCTCGACACCGAATGGCCCGCCATAAAAGTCCGCTTGTAGAACAATGAATCTGCTCCCGGTCGCGATGCGGCGCCAGAGTCTCGCGGTTAGGCCCACCCGGACAACTCAAGCCTCAGAAAAAACGGCTGAAAATAAACAACGAAAAGACCGAAGAAAAAGCTGCCAAAGAAGAAATAGCTAGGGAAAAGGCCAAAGAAAAAAGCAGAAGAAAAAATGGCTCCTCAGGTAGGATTCGAATCCGCGTGAGAACGTAATTACAACAACATAGAGCGCAGCAGACGGCACTCTCTTACGCTCTTTTCGGTACAGCGCAACGCGAACGGCATGTAAATGGCATGGGAGAATATTCCATCAAGACCACGGAGCGCCACTACTCGAAATGGATGAAGGGCAGACAAGACCGGCTGGACAAACTTGTCACGGGCACTTGGACTAAAAGGAAAACCCCGGCACGTTGAGGCGTTCATTTTCAACAGAGACTTTTGGGTGTGAGGCGGGTTATTGCCAACAGTCTAAGAAATGATGCTTTTGCAGTCTTGGTTTTGGGTTCTTCCTGCTGTTTCGCTGAAAGGCACCCTTCGTGAGCGAAGAACCCGAACGAGTCTCGAAGAGTTGATAGTGACACCGGCCTGTCGCATATCCAACAAACTCTGGCAGACTCGTTGAGCCAAGGAGAACAGTATGGCGAACACCATCAACCGACCTGACGAGAAGAACTTCATCTGTCCGATGTGTGCGAAGGCTATTAACTTGAAAACGGATGAGACCGCCGACGAGAACGGACAAGTCATGCACGCTGAGTGTTATTTCAAACGCGTTGGCGGGCGCGAGAGCACGCCTCCAGGTGACCACCACACCGAATAAATTAGAGTGTTTCGCGCCCGGCGATGTCTTCTGGCTTTTTTCTGCTCCGTTAACCTTTCATGCGCTTTTAGCGCGTCCATGTAAGAAGTCCCTAATACGCTGATAGCACGGTAGTTGCATTGCTTCGCAGCGGTTACGCTGCTATGCTCTGCCCGCAATGGATGGCATTAGATCGGTTTCCATGAAAAACAGATTGACAATGAATCAGTTTTACGGTTTAATTGATTCCATGATGACACCCGCCCACAGGAGCCGGACAGCAAAGAAAAATCTCCGGGAGGGGATTCGCAAGATGCAAGCTGAGATGAGTGCGGCGGCGAAGGTACGCCGGGACTTTCGGTTAGGGCGTCCCCTAAAACCTGGAGAAGCATTGCCATTGCACCCGCTCGTTGTTTGGAAGCGAGCTACGGAAGCGTTGGCATCATTCCGCACATTGATGGCCTTGGAAAAACTTCAGCCTTCCGATGTGAGCGCGGTAATTGTTTACCTGGAGGAAGCGCACCCGGATGTACCGCGTTTTCTGCTATTGGAAGAGGCCGGAAAATCAGAAGAGGAAATTAAATCATCAGTCTTTGAAGTGCTCAGTAGGTCCGATGTGCTCGCGCTCGGTATGCTCTTCCGGCAGTTTGATGCGGAGAAGAAACAGCAGAGCACATTTCCGTTTCAATTCACTGGATTGACCGAGGGTGGAATCGCACTGCTGAGAAGAGCGGCGGAAATGCAAGGAAAGATGAGTAGCTTAACCAAGGATGTGAACTGAAATAAGAAAGACGATGGCCCCGCGTGCTGGTAACACGCGGAGCCGGGTTAGCCAAAACGCGCACGCGCAAACGTATCGCACTTGGGCTTTGTCTATTTTAGCCCAAAGAAGGGGAACAGCATGAAGGCATTCGACAAATTCTCGCATATCGCCGGGTACGGGCGGATTGTGGCCGCCATCTTTGGCAACCTGGAGACACAGGATTACGAATTGATAGACGTGGACGCCGTGCCTCTCTCGGAGGCGCAAGCGGCTATTCAAACTCGCGGGCTTGCCTTCATCGGAGTCATGGGCCTTATGGATGGGAAGCCGCGCACTGCTTTGGACGTGGAATTAGATGAGGAAACCGGCGCGGCGCTCTCGCATGCATACGTGCAATTCGCATGTGCAAGGTTAAGCAAGCCCAAGGGAGACAGCGCGGATTGGTTGCGGCGGCTCTTCGCGCTGCCCGATACGCGGGCGAATTAAATAAAGGCTTCCCCCGGTTGTGGTTCTGTGTGGGACAAAAAACTTAAGGGGAGAAAAACACAATGTTTATCGCATTCAAAAAATCGGGCAAGAACACTTTAATCATCCGTGGAGCGGATGGCCGCAAGTCTGGACGGGTTGTGCGGCGGAATGGGTTTTTCTTTGCGGAGATGACGCGCCGCGTTCCGCCCGCCGAAATGTCGGGCATTGCGGTATTCGTGGCCACAAAGAACGGAATGAGTTTGGCTCGAATAAGCCACAGCTCCGGGCCGTGCCGTTAAACGGCCCACACTTTTGAGTTTGCCCTTACGGGATTGAAAGCTGCCCGTATGGGCGGGGCGGGTGCCTTTCCACTCGCCCACAAATTTTGAATAGCCGCCCACAGGAAAAAGCCTTGGGCCGCCCGCGTTAGCTCCCTCTACGACGGGGTTGGGAGACGCGGGAAACAATCGGTCCAATGGACCTAAAAGGAAAAAATTCGTATGAAACTTTTGGACATGAAAAAGCAACGCGAGTTTGCATTATCCAAGGCGGAAGGAATTTGTACTACCGCCGAATCCGCAAACCGCGAAATGACGGAAGCGGAGAGGCAGGATTACGACTTGGCAATGGCGGCGGTTAGTGACCTTAGCCCTAAGATTGTCAAGATTGAACGGCAGAACACTATTCAACAGCACTTGGTAAAGGGGATGCTCATTCCGGCTGCCGGAAACCTTAGCCAAGCACGCACGCCCAACGGCCCCGTGGTCCTCTCAGAGGATTACTACAACGATTTCCATACCTGGATTGGAAGCCGTGGTCAGCAGATGGGGGCGTCTCTGTACGAGGGCACCGGCTCATCGGGCGGCTACGCTGTCCCGGTCATCGTAGACGGGCAGGTAGTGCCGTTGGCTCCAACCGAAATGGGTGTGCGGGCCATTGCTAACGTGGTCCCCACGGCAATGGATATCAAGGTTCCAATCCAGGCGTCTTTCAGCACGGCGGCGGCAAAGGCCGAATCGGGAGGGTCCACAAACGCCTTCTCCGAGTCGGACCCTACGCTGTCTCAGGTCACCCTCAGTGCGTTCATGGCCGGGGTTCCGCACACCTTGTCTTGGGAGTTGGTCCAGGACGTGCCAACTTTCCAGAACTTCGCCATCACTGATTTAGTGCTGGCAATCCAGATGTACGAAGAAAACCTCTTTGTGAATGGCACGGGCAGCGGACAGGCGCAAGGACTCATCGGCAACACGGGCACCGGCGTGACCGGCGTCCTTGTTGGTTCGGACAATTACGCCTCTGAGTTGCTCACTGCCACGTTTGATGCACTCGGCAAATTGAATGCCGTGTACTTCAATGCCAACACCCGTTGGTTGCTGGCACGCCAAACCGCCGTTGTTCTTCGCAAGGCCCAGATGCAAGCGAACCTGTTTGCGCCGGTGTTTGTCAGCGAAGGAGGCAAGGACTACTTGCACGGCATCGAAGTTGCTTACTCCAGTGCCATGCCCACAATTGCAGCTTCCGCAACTCCGGTGTTGCTCGGCGACTTCAAGAGCGGCTACGTCATTGGCGACCGTGGCGGCAGCGGAATCAACGTGAAGATCCTGGACCAACCACTTGCCACAAGCGGGCAGCTAATTTTGCTTGGTTATCGCAGAATGGATGGCCGTGTGCGCCGGTCGGAAGCTATCCAGGCAATCACGCTGCATAGCTAAGTAATTTGTGGGTAGTTCGCCCCGTCACAGCCCACAACACCTTTGCCGGTGCCTTTCCTGTGGCGGGAATCTTAATAACCCGGCTTCGTTGGGGAGGCGGAGCCGGGCATTTTTGAATTGAGGAATTTTTATGGCGCAACCTGTTTGGGTTTTATCCGTAGACCTACAAGCGAAGACGGCCACATTCCAATCTGGAATGGCGGACGCGGCTAAGGCCGCCCGTGGCTCTTTCAATGACATTAAGCAAGGCGCGGATGAGATGGGCCGGGCTACTGGCACGTCCATGACGGAAGCGCGGCACGGCGTCATGCTGTTGGGTGAAGAGTTCGGCGTCCACCTTCCGCGAGCACTTACCAGCTTCATTGCGAGCATTGGGCCGGTCGGGGCGGCGATGGAGGCAGCCTTTCCGTTTCTTGCCATTGTGGTTGGAGCCACGCTGTTGCTTGAGCACCTTGCCAAGCTGAAAGAGGAAGGCGGCAAGCTAACCGAGTCCCAAGTTAATTTCGGGACGGCGGTTAACAACGTCCTCAACGGCCTGGACATGAAATTGCTTGAGGCCGGCATTCGCACGGATGAGTTGAACCACAATCACTTAGCCGCGCTCAATAAACAGCTTGAGCTGATAGACCGGCAGAGCATGAACGAGTTGGTTCAGTCCTTCGGCGTGGTAGCGAAGGCGGCGGATGTGACCTTTGCTCAACTCAAGACAAGCTGGTATCAGTGGGGCGCGGGCAGTGCCGGGGCTAAGAACGCGCTTGAGGAATTTAAGACTCAGTACGATTCCCTGTTAGCCCAAGGGAAGGACAAAGAAGCCAATGATCTATTAGCTGGCACGCGGCAGAGTGCGGAGCGCGTCCTGGAGTTACAGAAGCAAGTTAAAGACAACCAAACCGTAGTCGGAACGCAAGGGACACACCACGGGGATTACAACGAGTTTGAGCAAGCGTCTATCGAATTAAAGAAGCAAGGCATCGGGTACACGGATAAGGAAGTGGAAGCACAGACAACCCTTGTGGATGCGCTCCGGGCGCAAGTATCCGTACAAGAGAAAGTGGCGGAACTGAAAGCCGCTCAGTCTAGCAACGCCGTACAGAACACGCAAGACCACATTGACACGGACACGGACAAGATGGCCCGTGAGCAAGCGCAATCCCAGCGGCAAGAGCTGGAGGAAGCGCAAAAGCTGTGGGAGGAAAAGTACAAGGCTGCCGTCGCCGCCCTTCAGGAAAACGAACGCGAGAAGATTGACGCCACGCGGCAAGGTTCCGCTGCCCGGCTTGCGGCCATTGACGCGGCCATAAAGGAAGAGGAATCCAGAGGCTTGCAGGAGACGGGCTTCTATAAGTCCATGCTCACGGCTCGCGTGGATCTCGTTCGGCAGTTAGGAGAAGAGGAAAAGAAAATCAAAGCAGAGGCCGGAAGAGAGGCCGCCGAACAAGAGCTAAAAATGGGGGAGTTGGACTTAGCCTCCAAACGCGAACACGCACAACTCACCCTAAGCGCCCTTCTAAACTCAGAGCAACAGCGCATAGCAAGTGAATTGCAGTTTGCGGACGCGGAGAACGCACTCAAGGCAAAAGCACTCGCGCAAGAGATAGCCGCTCTGGACCAAAGCGACAAGGACTATGAGAACAAACTCAAGGCGCTCCAGGATAAGGAACTTCAGTTAGTCCGCGAGCACGAAAACCAAGTTACACAAATTGAGGACAAGGCAGAAGAGGAGCGCAACTCCCGCATACTGTCCGCCGTAAAACGCCGGGACGATGAAATAGCACGGGGCATGACAAGTATGCTCATGCGCCATGAATCCGCCGCAAAAATGATGATTAGTTTAGCGGATCAGATGGCATCCGGGTTAATCGAAAACGCAATTAAGTCCATGCTCGCGGACGATATGACCAAGGAACGGGACGCGGCGGCAGCGGCCCGCAAAGCGTTCCTTGCCGGAGAGAATTCTGTCCCCGGTTGGCCTGGAGTCATCCTTGGTGGGGCGCTCGCGGCGGGAGCCTTCGCGTCCGTCATGGCCTTTGAAGCGGGCGGCGTGGTGCCCGGTGTTGGGGTGGGAGACACCGTGCCCGCGATGTTGACGCCCGGCGAAGGTGTCATCCCGAAAGGAGTAATGGAGAGACTTACCAACGCGGCCAAGTTCGGCGGCGGGCGCGGCAATAGCGGCGGGGACGTTCACGTTCATCACACGGCCCACTACCACATAAGCGCCATAGACGGCGCGAGCGTGAAAGGGATGCTGGACAAACACTCGGATACGTTCACGAAACATTTTCACAATGAAATGCGAAAGCTGAACAGGTAAACCGATGAAGATATTTTCAAAATCCGAAGTGCCCAAAGTCCTTGTGTGCTGCCTTGTTCAAACAGAGCGCCAAGGGTGGGTGAACCCAGAGCTGTGTCAGATGCTCTTCAAAATGGGGCGTGACCCGCGCTTCAACGTGGAAGTTGCGAACGTGAAAGACGCTATACCGTTTGAAGCTGCCCGCAATCACACAATTAAAATCGCACGGGACTACAAATTTGATTGGCTAATCTCATTCGATAACGACAACTTCATGCCGGTAGGCACGCCCTTGGATGTGATTGCGGCGGCGGGAGTCCAACAAAGCGTGATTGGCTTGAGCTATGGCGTCAAGTCGCACGATTCCAGTTACGCAATGTTTCCGCCCCGTACCAACTACAAGAACGACGGAGCGTTTCTTGAAGTGCCAGCCGTGGGCGGCGGAATCCTCATGGTCAATCGAAAAGTTTGGGAGAAGATTCCAACCGGTCCTTGGTTTCGCTGGAATCCCGGCACTGACACAGAGACGTTAGACAGAGGCAACGGCGGTTACGGCGAGGATGTTCACTTCTGCCGGTTAGTCCAGGAGAAAGGCTTTCGAGTTTGGACCCATCGTGAGTTGATGGCCGGGCATTATCGCACCGTGGATCTAACCGGCATGGTTTGCACAATGGCGGGAAAGAGCGCATGACCGAGCAAGAATGGAAACGGCGTTGTGTGATTCGAATATCCGGCGCGGTGAAAAAAGCCGGTCGCATCCGCACGCGAGACTTGAAGCGTGCCACAAATTACAACCGTGGTCCGGTTGAGGGTATCGCAATATGGTATGAAGCCTTGGAGTCCTTGGAGAAGACCAAGCGCGTAATTGTCGAGCGGGATGAGCATGGCAATGAGGCAGTCATTATGCTCCCGACCGTGGCAGAGCTGCTAAAGTCTAAATCCCGTAAAATCAGCGAGTTGCAAGTGTCATCACTGCCGTCATCACTATCGTCATCACATGATGACAACGTTTAGATTGAATGAGTTACGGCCAAAACAGGGTGTATTTCACCCCCATTTTGGCTATCAGGGGTGGGGAGGGGCAAGAGTGATTGTCCCTAAGTTGTTGATATTACTACTACTAATACTCTTATTTTTTATCCACCTATGGGGGGTGGCGAAAGTGATGACGGGAACAAGCATGAGAAAACTGTTAAAGCATTTGCGTCCGCTGCCTGGACGCGGCATTGTTCGCCGTGGGCCGGGTTGTTGGTGGGGCGAAGTTGTAGAAGCAAGCGGCTACCTTGAAGGCACGCGGGTGGGCTTCTTGCCCGAGCACGTAGAGGCTACGTTTCAAAAGGGCAAGAGTCATTACGTTGTGGTGTTGATCCGCAATATGAGCCGTGTGACTTAGAGGCGTGAGGCTATAGCTGTTTGCGCCCACGGGAGATACAGCGTGAGTTACCCTAAAATCTTGACAACAAAGGACTTAAAGCCCGCCGCAACTCTTTTCTGTACGTATTCAAAGATAAATCCCATTTTGCGAACAAAAGGCGAAAGGTTCACTAATGGCCATTTGCCGCTTTGTTTTCAATGAATTAACCCATCCGGGCACATAAACGAGAGACAAAAACATGGAACAGCGAGTCAATAAGCAAAATGCCAAGCGGGAGGGAAAACCCTTTGTGATTTACGGGCTTGTCTGCCCGATTACCCTGGAACTCAAGTACGTAGGCCAAACCATTGACCTAAACCAACGGACCCGCAGTAGAACACACGGTGCCCCGCGTGAGACGGCGCTCAAAGAATGGATAGCATCATTAGGCGGTTACTTGCGCCCCAACCGCGTCATCCTAGAGCGCGGAGTAAATAGCATTGTGCGCGTGCCGGTAACTGCCACTCGAAAACCCGGCGCGGGCCGAACGCCGTGTGGCTACAAAAGACGTTTGGTTGTCATCCTGCCTTGAAACGAAATGGATCAAGCGTTTCCGGCGCACCGCGCTCAACCGGCGCATTAAACAACTCCCAACGATTTATGACGCGCTGAAAAACCCGCCGCTCCCTTGGAGCGACACTGAATAGCGGCTGACATCGGCCAAGCGTGGGAAGTGGTCAAACAGGAAGGCACGTACCTTGTGAATAAAAAGACCGGTGTGGTTCAGGTCCACCCGGCAAGCAAGACGTTGAACGAACTTCGCCGCGATTACATCAAGGTGCTCACCGCGCTTGGCACGCGAGCTACGCCCGCCCCGCCGCCAGATAACGGGCCAAGTCTGGAAGATCTTCTCGCGGGATAAATCAAACTCGCGTTTAGGGGTATGGCACAGGAACGTCCCGGCGCTCGCGGCGCTGTACGGGCTTCTAATGCGCGGGAAATGGCGTTTTGAGCGAGTGAAAATTGACTTATGAATGAATGGCTCACAGCCACGGAAGCGGCCCGATACCTCAAGGTCAAACCGCGCACTGTTCTTGCGTGGGCTAAAGCGGGCACTATCCCCGCGCACGCACTTTCCGGTTGTAAGCGTGTCACATGGAGATTCCTAAGATCCGAACTGGACCGTGCTATGCTCGCTCCGCCGTCTGCTGCCGGACTGGAGGGTCCAATTGAGCAGCAGAATTAAGCAAGGAAGTGTTGCGCGGGACAAGCGTAGCAACGTTTGGAATTTTTTTTGGTGGGAAAACGGCAAGCGAAAGTGTAAGGTGCTTGGCCGGTTCCCTACCAAGGCCGCCGCGTGGATGGCTGCCAAACCATACCGCGATGCGTTGGAAGTCAAACCGCAACCCAAACACTCCAGCGTGCCGACCGTGAGCGCGTTGGTTGAACAATACAAAACGGAGAAGATGCCAGACCGGAAGGATACAAGGCGGACGTATGGCTCCTGGATTCGGCTTCACATTTTGCCGAAGTGGGGCCAACATCTAATCACGGACTTACAGGCGCGGCCTGTGGAGCTGTGGCTTGAATCCCTTCCGCTTGCGCCCAAGAGCCGTGGCCACATTCGCGGAATTCTCAGTTCGCTTTGGAACTTCGCAATGTGGAAGCAAGCCATCCCGATGCAGGTTAATCCCGTTAGTTTGGTGACAGTCAAAGGCGCATCCAAGCGGATACGAAAACCGCGCTGTCTCACGGTTGAGCAATTCCGTTTGCTTCTCTCACATCTCCATGAGCCACACGGGACTGTGGCATTGATGTGTATTTGCTTTGGTCTTCGGATCTCCGAGTGCCTTGCCCTTCGATGGGCAGATATTGATTGGCTCAACTCGCAGCCCCGTGTGGAGCGTGGCATTGTCGAGCGCAACGTGGACGATGTGAAGACAGATGAGTCCCGGAAGTCCTTAGCTATCGCGGGCGAGTTGCTTGAGCGGTTGAAGCTGTGGCGGCAGACCACAGAATTTTCAAAGGACAGCGACTGGATTTTCGCCAGTCCCGCGAAAATTGGCAGACTGCCATACTCCTACACCGGCGTATGGCGGGAGCTGGACCGCGCAAGTAAGGCGGCGGGCTTGAATCACATGGGCACGCAAACATTCCGGCACTCGTACCGGATGTGGATTGACGCGATAGGGACGCCCGTTGGAGTACAGCAAAAACTCATGCGGCACTCTGACATCCGCACCACCATGAATATCTACGGTGACGCGGGAACAGAGGACATGCGTGAGGCACACAACAAAATTGTGGGTCTTGCACTGCAACCCGTGTGAGCGGCATGGAAAACAGCATGGAAGGATTCGTAAGCCATTGAAAGAATGGCTCCTCAGGTAGGATTCGAACCTACAACCCTTCGGTTAACAGCCGAATGCTCTACCATTGAGCTACTGAGGAGTGTTGTGAGGCTTGCGCGAAGGCATGCCCGCTTTCGAATTTCATCATAGCATTTTGGGGCGGAGTCTCAAAACTTCGCGGAACGTTTCTCCTCCTGGATTTCTCATACTATAGAAGGATGATTATGGCGGGAGGTGCGCGATTGCTCTGCGCGTTTGCTTCTTTGGTTTTGGTGGCGGCTGCGTTGTATGCGGCCGATCAGTCGAAGTCTTCATCTTCTTCCACTACTTCTACGACCGCCACGGCGGGACCGCCTCTCGCTGAAGCGAGACCGCTAGTGGAGATGTTTCATGGAACAAAAGTCATCGACGACTATCGCTGGCTTGAAGATGGAACGAATCCGGAGACCGTGAAGTGGGTTGCGGCGGAGATGCGGTATACGCGAACTGTGCTCGATCCGCTGCCGGGGCGCGAGGCGATTCATAAGCGGCTCACGGAATTGCTTTCGATCGGCAACGTCACCGCTCCGCAGATTGCGGGCAAGTATTATTTTTACACTCGGCGCGAAGGGATGCAGAACCAGCCAGTGCTGTATGTGCGCGAGGGCGCCGGTGCCGGGAAAGACGACGGAAAAGATCGCGTGCTGGTTGATGCGAACGCTCTCGCGGCGGACGGAACCATTGCGCTCGATTGGTTTGAACCTTCTGACAACGGAAAGTATGTGGCGTATGGAATTTCGCAGAGCGGCTCGGAGATGAGCACGCTGCATATTATCGAGACGAAAACCGGCACCACGCTTCCCGATGTGATTGAGCGGACGCGGGCGGCGAGCATCGCCTGGCTACACGACAATTCTGGTTTTTATTACACGCGCTATCCCAAGAAAGGCGACGTGCCCGATGGGCAGGAGATGTATAACCGGCACATTTTCTTTCATTATCTGGGAGACGATGCGGATAAAGATACGTTGATCTTCGGCGAAGGCCGGGACCCTGAGGACTGGCCGAGTGTGAGTCTTGATAACGATGGCCGCTTGCTGGTGATCACGGTCTCGCAGGGCTGGACCAAGTCCGAGCTGTTCTTAATGGATCTGAAAAAGGGTACGCCGCCGACGCGCATCACCACCAACAAGAATTTTCTCTACAGCGCGACCGCATATAACGGAAGGCTTTACATCACCACCAATGAAGACGCTCCGCGTTACCGGGTATTTGTGGCTGAAGCCGGCAATTACGAGCGCGACGATTGGCAGGAGCTTATTCCGCAGAGCGAAGCCGTGTTGCAGGGCGCCGCGATTTTTGGCGGGAAAGTCTTTGTTCAATACGAACAGAATGCCAGTTCGCAGTTGAAGGTTTTTGATATTTCGGGAACCCATCTCAAGAATATTGAACTGCCGGCGATTGGCACGGTGTTTGGGACGGGCGGAAAGTGGAATCACGATGAAATGTTTTATGGCTTCCAGTCGTTTACGTTTGCACCGTCGATTTATCGCTATGACCTGAAATCCGGTTCGACTTCACTTTGGACCAAGGTGGATGCGCCTTCCATCGATCCTTCGGCGTATGAGGTTGCGCAGGAGTGGTTCGCGTCGAAAGATGGCACGCGGGTGCCGATGTTCATTGTGCATAAGAAAGCATTTGCTTCTGGGTTATTTAAAAAAGACGGGCACAATCCCACGTTGCTGACCGGTTATGGCGGATTCAATGTAAGCCTGACGCCGTCGTTCAGCCGCACCGCCTATTTGTGGATGGAGCACGGCGGCATTCTTGCCGTGGCCAACCTGCGCGGCGGAGCGGAGTTTGGCGAAGACTGGCATCGCGCGGGGATGCTCGAGAAGAAGCAGAATGTTTTCGACGACATGATTGCCGCCGCCGAGCATTTAATCGCGGAAAAATATACGGACAAAGATCATCTGGCGATTCAGGGCGGATCGAACGGCGGCCTGCTGATGGGCGCGATGATCACGCAGCGTCCGGATTTATTTCGCGCGGTCATCTGCCAGGTGCCGCTGCTCGACATGCTGCGCTACCAGAACTTCCAGATCGCCAAGCTGTGGATTCCCGAGTACGGCACGGCAGACAATCCGGAGCAGTTCAAGTGGCTCTACGCGTACTCCCCGTATCACCATGTGAAGGCGGGCACGGAGTATCCGGCAGTTTTGTTCATGACCGGGGATTTCGATACGCGGGTCGATCCGATGCACGCAAAGAAGATGGCGGCGCTGATGCAGGCTTCTGCTAAGAACAGTGGAAGCCGGACGCGGCCCATTCTCTTGCGAATCGAGACGAAGGCGGGGCATGGAGCGGGCAAACCGGTGACGAAGCAGATTGAAGAGTTCACCGATGTTTATTCGTTTTTGTTTTGGCAGTTGGGGATGGGAAAAACGTCATCGGTCGTTGGTCGTTAGTCGTTGGCCTTGTCCCACGAAAGTGTGTTTGCGGACCTGTTCTTTCATGCTAGAGTTTGACCATGGAGATTAGGGTAAACGTCCCCGATGAGTTCGCGGTGCAGGCGCGGAGCCGGGGTGTGCCCGTGGAAAAGTATGTGGAGGAACTACTGTCCCAGCATTTACCTGCGCGTACGGAGTACAACCCACCCCGAACACCGGAAGAGATTCGGGCCTGGCTCGATGCCCTAGCGCAGTTCTCCGATAAGATTCCCGCTTTGCCCGATACTATTTCTCGCGAATGGATTTATCAGGATCACGACTAGATGGCCATCGATTCGTGTTTAGTGGACACGAATATTCTTCTGCGAATTTCCAGACGGCCCGACCCCCAAAATGAGCTTATCGATGTGGCGCTTGCCAAGCTGGCTTCGGAGCGCACCATTCTTTGTTTCACGCACCAGAATATTGCGGAACTTTGGAATGCGATGACGCGGCCTGTCGCGCGAAATGGATTTGGGTTGACCGTCGAGGAGGCCGGGCGCGAGGTGCGCGCCATTGAAAGTGGCATGAGGCTGTTGGCTGATAGCGAAGCCGTTTATCGGGAGTGGCGGATGATTATCGAGCAGCACACTGTATCGGGAGTTCAGGTACACGATGCTCGATTGGTGGCAGCAATGCGAGTGCATGGAGTCAGCTACTTGCTTACGCTCAATGTTGAAGATTTCCGGCGGTATCGTGAGATCGTGGCGATACATCCACGCGATGTTCAGGCCTTGTAGTTAAATTCCAATGTTTCTGAAGAGATCCCCCTCTGGCAGCCGGTGAATCCACCACGGAGGCACGGTGGCACGGAGGAAATCAAGGCAGAGTCTAGGAAGAAATTGCTGCAGGTCAGGATGGACTTTCGTGTGTTTGGCGGTGGATTGTAAGCCGTTATGATTATTGCGCTTGGCAAGCGCCGTTCAGTATTCACATCCAAAACAGCCCCGATTGGATATCGGGGCTGTCTTGCGTGTGAAGATTGCTTTGGGGCCCGTGGTTCTTGCGATTCGAGAAGCTGCACGGATTGGTGGCCCGCATCTCGACTATACTCCTTGACAAATGTTAGAACGCTAGGCTGGAGGAAAGGGCGATGCAACCACAGGTTGAGGCGGCTGTTATCGTAGCGGCGGTTACACTTTCAGGATTCATAATACAGGGCATGTTGATAAGTCGTTGGATTGACAAAAAACGACTCGAAGATACAAAGAAGATCGAGGAGTTGAAGGGCAAGCTATCGAGCAGACAAAGGAGCCAAGACAGTCGCCGTGAATCTTTGGAGGTCTTATTTAATGCCACTTCCATTGCTAAATCCGCAGCGCGAGAGTTGCTAAACGTGTCAGCCAGCCAAAACAGCGAAGAACGCATACATAGAGCGGCTGATTCTCTTCAGAAGATGTCTCAATTTTTTGAGAAATCGTCGGAGGCCGAACGAAACCTACATTTAATCAGTGAGGATGTACTGCAAGTTAGATCTGTTCAAGCCGAGCTAGTCAAGATATTCCTCCTCCTCGATCTTGACTTGGACACCCCAGAGTATCGAGATAGGCTGCAGCGCGCATATGAAGAATTTGCGACGCGATTCGAGGAGTTTAAGTCCTACATTCGGTCCGCAACAGCGGAATCTTAAAAGCACCATCCGACGGTTACTTTCCGGGGAGCCGATTCACTTGGCTACCAAAATAGAATCCCAGAATTGTGGTAAGCGCGTTCGCCAAAATATCGGGCACATGCGCCTCGGGGTGGCGTGAAAGAATAATGATAATTGCTGCAGTCATGGCGAGTGCAATTATCCCCGAAACGGCACCGACCCCAAATAAGCTTCGGAACGCCCTCAGCAATGCCGGATCCCCTATGCCCTGATCGAGACGTTTCACCACTTCTATCGTGTTATACATATGCTCCCAATTGTCGCCGTTAAAAAATATATAATTCTCAAATCGCGCCTTGTCGTCTGCGAACTTTCCCGCTACTACAACCAACCTACCGCCGAAACACTCAATCTTGCTACGCACGTGTAGATCAATTGTCCCTCGCATTTGCTGAACATCGGTAACTGCCTTGATCGCAGTTTCGTTCATTTGAGATTCACTGAGCACCGCGACCCTCCTAAGTGGAATTCGAGGACGGTTAGGCTGGTTCCCCGCCCGTTCGGGCGCAGTATACCTTAAAGCAGAAGAATTGCGCAGCAGGATAGGCTAAGGGCTTCCTTCGAGCTTTGCTTAGGGTAGGCTTCGATTTCTCCCGAAGAACTGCTGCCCAGGATGACATCAATGGGAGGGTTCCCGGCTAAGTCAAAGGCTTGCGCACAGAAGTGTCCGCTCTACGCGAGCTTCGACTTCGGCAGTCCGGGGAGAATGCCCGGAGGTGGTCGGGCGGCGTCATCGGAGTAGGTATCTTTCGACTGTACATTCCGGTTCGCTTTGCTCACCGACATGTTTCGCTCAAGATGACAGGGGAGCATCTTACGGAGAAGTTTTGCCGTTCTGTTAGTTTAGTTTCCGGACTTGGGCAGCCATGCGTTCGAGTTGCCGGGCGATTTTCTCGGTGGCCTTGGTCATCCCTATTCTGCGTCCGTGCGCTCGGGCTGCATTCAGATACCAGACCGTGTGAGCGTTCACCGCAAGCGCCTGTTCCTTTGCCGTGAGTTCTTCGAAGGTCTTCGTGTCGTTTTGATGTCGGCGAATCGTGGTTGGCATTGCTCCTCCTGGAATCGAAGGTTGGGGCGCGATGAGTTTAGCACCACAGGGGCTAAAGCCCGCGTCATTTGGGGCGTCTGGCGGCACGACTGAAGTCGTGTCCTTCCCGAGCTTTATCCGTGCGACGGAATAGTGAGAACTCCTTGATGCAATCGTTAGAGCGCGGTGGCGATAGGGATCTTTCGACTGCACATGCCGGTTCGCTTTGCTCACCGGCATGTTTCGATCAAGATGACAGGGGCTGGGTAATTCTTCAGGCTGAAGCGCCGCTCTTCCACGGCTGCGCATACAGCTCCGGTCCTAGGATGCATCTCGAATCGGGCGAAGGTCTAAGGCAGCGGACAGGAGTGTCCGCTCTATGCTTCTACTGTTGAGGGCCACCCGTCTGTTCTCGCAAAGATGGGAACCACGAAATGATTTTCGTTTACTTTCGCATCCCGTGTAGATACGATGCTGGGCGCTGAATTTATCGGCGGAAGGATATTGCCAGATGACGCGCAAAAGGCTGTATATACTCACAATTTTGATCGGCGTGTTGGCTGGGTCAGCAGCGGCACGTGTCGCGACAAGTTATGACGCCATCTATGTCTTTGGCGACAGCTATTGCGACGTCGGGAATGTTTTTATAGCGTCAGGTGGAACGATCCCGGCGCCGCCCTATTTTTTGGGGCGGTTCTCGAACGGTCCCATCTGGATAGAAAATGTAGCCGGCTACATGGGACTGCCGATGGAGCCGTATTTGGCAGGGGGTTCGGACTTTGCCTTCGGCGGGGCGTGGGTGACAGAGCCGCAGGTCACGGCCTTCGGGACAATCCCTGATGTGCCGCAGCAGGTGGCGTTGTATTTGAGTCTGCACGGCAACAAGGCTGACCCCAATGCGCTGTACGTCATCGAAGGCGGCGGCAACGACATCCTCGGCGCCACCGGCGGGTCGCCCACGCAGTTGGGATTCAAGATTGCTTCTGGAATTGCAAGAGCGCACAACTGCTCCAGAAAGCCGGTGCGCAGCACATTCTCGTTCCCGATCTTCTCAATGTGGGGCTGCTTCCGGCCGGGCAGGCAAATGCAACTTTCGCCTCCGCAACGAGCAAGGCAACCAATCAGTGGCTGAACACGCTGCTGGGTCAGAGCTTCCTGCAGGGGCGCACATTCTGCGGCTTGATGTCTTCAGCCTGATCAATGCGGTGCAGACCGCTCCATTCCACTTCGGGTTCACAGATGTCAGCGACCCGTGCCTCACCACCACCGTGTGTAGCGACCCCGATCACACCTTCTTCTGGGATGCAGAACACCCCACGGAGTTCGGGCACTCGTTCTTTGCGGTGACAGCGGAGACCGTGCTCGCGCAGCAATAGCGGGGGCTGGCTGTGACCTTTCAACACGTTGTTCCGGAGACGTGAATAGCCCATTCGAGCGGTACCGGTGGCAGCACCCTTGAGCGCGCTTTCGCTTGCCCAGGGCAGGCTAAGAGCAGAAAGTCGTGCCCTTCCCGGTTCTTCCCTGCGACGATGGTCCGCACGATCCGGCGCTTTGGGATAAATAGGGATCTTTCGACTGCACATGCCGGTTCGCTTTGCTCACCGGCATGTTTCGCTCAAGATGACAGGGGGCTGGGTCATTTTCAGGCTTTCGCGGCGCTGAAGCGCCACTCTTCCACGGTTGCGCACACAGCTCCGGTCGTACGAGGCATTTCTAATTGAGCCAAGATCAAAGGCAGCGGACAGGAGTGTCCGCTCTACACTGGCTTTTCATTCCCAATTTGGAAAATTTAAGGTCCCCTCTCGCATAAAACGCAAGAAAGACGGGGCACAATTTTGGAAAGTTATCCACATCGAAGTGTGACATTTGACCTTGAGTGGGAGCGCGGATTTCGTCAGCATTGGGATGGCGAGGGACAGCAGATTCCTCGCCCTTCGCGCTTTGCGGCGAAGGACTCGGAATGACAAAGCGGGGGGATAGCGGGATGGATTCTGGATCGGGTAAACGGTTCGCGGGCGAGGGTGATTTGGAGTCATCCTCAGTGCAGGCATGCTCTGCGCAAAATGCGTTTAACACAGAGGGCACGGAGGAAACACAGAGGGACGGGTCTCAGGGCGGGGCGATTATTCCTTGCATAATGGCGGTGGCGGAGGAGCCGGAGGAATCTTGGGCGCGGAGGCGGAAGAGGAATCCGAAGAGGTTGGGGGAAATTGCCGAGGCGGCGTTTTTGTTGAAGGCGGCGGGGTTGGGGCTGGGGGTTGCCAAGCCATGGGGAGACAGCGAGCGCTTTGATTTTATTGTGTGGACGGGACGGCGAGGGAGGATGCGGCGGGTGCAGGTGAAGTCGTCGGGGAGGCTGTTTGGGCGGGGGTATGAAGTCCAACCGGTCTACACCGTGGCGGGCAAGGGGAAGGTGGAGTTGACGAAGGAAGATATCGATGTGCTGGCGGCGTATGTGCGTGGGCTGGATGTGTGGTATGTGCTGCCGGTGGAGGCGTTCGCTCCGGCGAAGAGTTTGCGGTTTTATCCGGATGTGGAGTGCGAGGCGGCGGAGTGGGAAGAGTGGCAGGAGGCTTGGGGAGTGCTGGGTAAGAGTTGGAAACAGAAGCCGTGAGGCGAGTACAGGCGCGACGTGACTCCCAGTCTCGAGGGCCGTGTCCACGGTATCCATCTTTCTTTTGACAACCGCGACGAGTGGACAATCGCCCACCTACTAAGATTACATACTCCCCGACTAGCTCAACTAATGTGTAACGAAAGTCGAGCGGCGATCACTACCTATTCGAAGTAACAATCAACACTTACACAGAAGGGAGTATCGAGATGAAGCATAGCTTGGTCACCGTGGCATTAGTTTGTCTCACTTGCAGCGTTGCAGTCGCGCAGTCTGAATCTGGGGCAGAGAAAAAAGGAGGAGTGTCCAAGGAGCACATTCTTAAGCTGGAGCATGAATGGGCTGTGGCCGAAGGCAAAGGCGACAAGGCAGCTTTGGAGCGTCTGTTGGCGAGGGACTATAAGTTCACCGATTTGAATGGCAAAACGGGGACGAAAAGAGAATTACTGGCGAACCTGCAGGCATCGCCGAATGATGCCGTCGCCTCTGAGCACAAAGATGCAATGGATTACGATGTCCAGGTATATGGGGATGCCGCGGTCGTAACCCACAATGCGGTGTTTAAGGGAAGAGATGACAATAAAGATGTAACCGTGGAAGCCCGAGGCATGGACGTCTGGGTGAAGGAGCGCGATGAGTGGCGTGTGGCCGCGCATCAATGGACAGTAATTTCGGGACCGCGCGGCGAAGCATTGCCAAAAGAGTTTCTTGCAAGATGCGCCCAAATGTCATTTCAGCCTGAAGTGCATTCGCTCTATGGCGATGCGCAGGTGATTATAAGCAAGCTTCAGAATGACACAATGGGACTCCCAGACCGCAGGGGATATTTACTCCTGATAGAAAGCGAAAACTCGGCTGAGCTTGACTACTTTGAACGAACATCCACCGAGGAATCGAAGGTATATCACTGGGAAGGCGCCTCCGTGTCGGAGCTGCGAGAAAAACTGACCAGCTACATTTTAGCGAACCGTGGGATTGCCTGCGTGGGCGCGCAAACCAAGGCTTTGGTGAATGCTAGTGTTAAATTGTCCGATCTGGGGCGAATTCCGACTCCACTTACCGCCGCGGCTGCGTTTTCACACATGATCAGGCACTACGGCGACAACTATCTTCGGGTGTCTGTTTTGCTTCTTTGTTAGCGCTGTACAACTCGACTTAGACCGAACATGGCTGGGCCAACTTGGGGAATAGTTTCCAAGCGGCCCCAGTCTTGTTTAAGACAGCTTATTTAAGACAGCTTGTTTAAGACAGTATGAGTGGCGGGGCGTCACGAGCTTCGTCAAGGCTTCCACGCAAGATCTTCCACATACAACTTTATGCCGCAATCGTGCGGGCGATTTTGCGGGCTTTGTCGGAGAATTTGGGGCGAGGGACGGGGACACTGGCTTCCCAGGGTTCGTCGACGCCCATGAGGGCGAGCGCGCCTCCGGCAAGGGCCATGTTCTTCATGAAATTAATCATTTCCCCCATGCGCTTTTCCGGATCTTCGTGGCTCCAGAAGTTGTGCATGATGGGCGAGACTCCGGCGAGGAAGCCGAGGATGGCCATCGATCCGAGCTTGGGTTTTACGCCGAGCAGGAGACTGGCTCCGCCGATAATGAGTGGAACAGCGGTCAACTGCACAGCTAACTCAGGCACAGGCACGCCTTTGGATTCGGCGCAGGGAGCCATGTCTTTGGACTTGAGCAGGTGCTCGATTCCGTTGTAGAGAAAGAATCCGCCGAAGAGAATGCGACCGAGTACGAATGGGGCTTTCATGATTTGACCTCGGAGCTGGTTGCTGGGTATTCGATTCGGAGGGATGCGCGGGTGTTGCCGGATTTCTGGAAGGGTAAAACATAAAGCGGACCGCGACTCGGTCTGAAAGTGCCAATGCCGGGAGTCGCAGGCCTATAATGCACCCATGCGTTCCAGGCTGGGACACATCGCCTTGTGTGCGTGGTTGCTAACTGGCGCGAAGCCTGTCGAGGCACAACGGACTTGGAGTGAAGGGTTCCAGCCGCCCGTCTCCTGCCCGGTTTTACATGCCGATGAAGAACCTCCGTCCCACTCGCAGGCAATCTCCATTAACAACGTGACATTCTCAGGCTTTATTCAATTGCCGGTCTCTGACCAAGACGAAATAGCCTCCTCGGTCAGGCGGGAAGCGCATGGATATTCCCTCGAAAATATGGTCGACGAAGCGCTTGAGAGAGTTAGAGCCGGATGGCAAAACCGTGGCTACTTCAACGTGGAGGTGAACGGCGACGGAAAAGTGTTGAAGAAAAATGGGACTGACGTGCAGATCGCCCTCTTTGTTCACGTACATGAGAACATTCAGTATCGGCTGGGCAAAATCACCTTCAAGAACAACCGGGCAGTTACGAACTCCACAGCACTGCGCAATTTATTCCGGATCCAGGACGGCGACATTTTCAGCCGCGAAAAAATCGGCGAAGGCCTGGCGAACATGGGCAAAGCGTATAGCCAGTTGGGCTACCTCAACTACACCGGTGTTCCGTCGACCACCTTCGACGACGAACAAAAGTTGATTCACTTGGAGATCGACGTGGACGAAGGCAGGCAGTTCTATGTCGGCGACATCATCGTAGAAGGTTTGAATGAGACTGCTCGACAGAAAGTATTGAAGGACCTGCTTCTTAAATCCGGTCAGATTTACGACAGCAGACTTTGGGAAATCTCCCTGTCGAGGTTCACGTCTTTGTTTCCAGACTGTGCTTGTCGCTCCTCACAGCCGCTCGTCTTGGATGAAAAAAGGGGCACCGTGGTAATGACTCTCGACTTCCGTCCCTGCTCCGCCGATTAGCGGAACCCGCGCCCCAACCAATTTTGAGCATTTTCTGACGGAGGCGAAAAGCCCCACTTCTCGCAAAACCAGCGAGAAATGGGGCCCCCATAAACGGATTTTCTTAGACGAAGACTTCGCCCGGAAGCGCGGTCAGAGTCCGCGATGCTAGCGTGTTTTGCACGATGCGCTTCGGTTGGTCGGACGGATTGATCTGGCGGCGGTCGATGCGCAGCTTTAGGGTGCGCTCGATGTCGCGGAGCTGGAGCACTTCGGCGCCGGCGACCAGAGTGGAGGCATGGCCGGCGGAACCGGCGCGGCCGGTGCGGCCGACGCGGTGGATGAAATCTTCCGCCATTTTCGGCAGATCGTAATTGATGACGTGCGCGATGTCGTCGCAGTGCAGGCCGCGGGAGGCGATGTCGGTGGCGACAAGGATTTGCGAGCTGCCTTCCTGGAATCCGCCGAGCGCGTTGTTGCGTTGCGACTGTGATCGTCCGCCGTGAATCAGGGCGGCTGAAAAACCATCCTGCACCAGAGATTTAGCCAGGCGTTCGGCACCGCGCTTGGTGCGGGTAAAGATCAGAGTCTGGCCGGTTTGCTCGTAGAGCAATTGGCGGAGCGCGTCGGGCTTTTCGCCGGGACGCATTTCATAGGCGGTGAGCTGTACGCTTTCGGCGGGCTTGAGCACCGAGCCCAGAGCAATGCGCACGGGATCCTGCATGTACTGATGCACCAGGTTGGCCACGGAGTGTTCCATGGTCGCTGAGAAACAGAGAGTCTGGCGGCGCTGCGGCAGCAGGGACAGAATGCGCTGAATCGCAGGCAGGAAGCCCATATCGAGCATGCGGTCGGCTTCATCGAGCACGAGCAGCTTGATGCGGCGAACGTCAGCCAGCCGGCGATCAAGCAGGTCTTGCAGACGTCCGGGAGTGGCGATGATTAATCCGCAGCCGGCGCGGAGATTTTGGATTTGCGCTTTCTCGGACACGCCGCCGATAACCAGTGCCGCTTGGTGCAACGACCTGCCGCGCAGGTTTTCATATTGCTCGTGGACCTGCATAGCGAGTTCTCGCGTGGGCAACAGGACCAAAGCATGCGCTTCGTGCGTAGGCTCGCGCTGCAGCATTTCAATGATCGGGATCAGGAACGCCAGCGTCTTGCCGGTTCCGGTTTGCGAGGTGCCGATTACGTCTTTGCCTTCAAGGGCAGGAGGAATGGCGCGCTCCTGGATGGGTGTGAGGGTAATGAATTGAGCTGCCGCCAGCTTCTGCTGCAATGCGGCAGACAGGGGCAGTGTGGAAAATGTAGTCACTGAGTTTGTTTCTTTCTGTTGAGGCTGGTGTCGCACTTCTGGTGCAATAGTTTTTAGATACACGTCGGAAGTGCCCACGCCACTACGTTCAATTTGGATTTAGATTAGGCGCTGAATTCAGCGGCGGGCAGGAAAGGCGGAGATGAAGCTGGTTCGACTTAAGTCTTTCTAGACTCAGGGAACCACCGCGAGAACAAGCAAACCCTGGCAAAAGCGTCAACGACAGTATAGCAGAAAGCGGCTTTCAGACAGCACAAACCCCGTGCTTGTTTGGATACCCGTTGGTCGTTGCCCTCAGGTGCTGGCGAGGACCAACTCGGAGCGCGCCGACTCGATAGCGGAGTGTCCGCTTGACTTCCGACTCCACGACTTCCAGGTCCACGGACTTCCGGCTTCAGGAAAGAACTGGGATTAAAACTCCTCACAGCTTGCCTTGGATCTAAAAAAACATTATTACTAGATTTCCGATTGGCCTTTTCACTGTCAGACCGCTGCGAGGGAAACAAGGTCTACTCGCACACACAAAGGCGGCAATAGCGGCAAAGGGCATGTCGTAAAACAGGGGTTCCCGGTCCCCTGGCAAGAAACGCGAGCCTCGTGAGCAGTTCGCTCACCAGCATTACCCAATTCCCATACCACAGATCCTGAGAGGAAATCTTGCATGCGCATTCCGGGGAAATATCGCATTCGTTCAACTTTCTTCCATATAACCTTGATTCCGGCGCTTTTACTCTGCGGCAGCCTTGCCGCTTCCGCCCAAGCCGTTCCACTGGCGCAGCATGTGGTTTTAATCATCGACGAGAACACTTCGTTCGGCACCGTATATCCCAGTGGCATGCCCTGGCTGGTGAGCCAGGGAAACAAATACGGTTACGCCAACAATTACGACTCCGACCATAGCGGGTCGCTGCTGGACTATCTGTATCTGGCCTCGGGCAGTTGCGAATCGAGCTATTCGTGTTCGGGTGCGCCGGCGTGCAGCCTGCCCCCCGGAAGCCACAATTTTTATTGCAACGGCAACGATTGCTTCACTCAGAACAGTTGCGAACCGACGGTCACCAAAGATCCAATCACCGACACCAATATTTTTCAGTTGATGGATAACCAGCCGATTTCATGGAAAGTCTACGCGCAGAATTACCTCAATGCCGGAGGCAACGTGAATGTTCCCGACTTCAACTCTGCGAACCAGCCGCCCTTTACCAACTACTATGCCCGCCACAACGCCGCCGTTTGGTATGCGGAGGTTTTGAACAACACGTTGGGATCGCAGGGCAATATCGTGGACTTCGAGCAATTCGGAATCGACGTGGCCAATGGAACGTTGCCCCGCTTCTCGATCATCGTTCCCGACGGGTGCTGGGACCTGCACGATGAGTGCTCGACTCTGGCCGACGGCGACAACTTCCTGAAGAGCAATCTCACGCCCATGCTTAGTCAACCTGATTTTCAGCCGGGCGGGAGTGGACTGGTGATCGTGACGTTCGACAACGGGGCGGACGACGACGCGGGCCGCATCTACACCGGCCTTATCGGTCCGAATGTGAAGCCAGGCGTAGTTTCCAACGTGGCTTATAAACACGAGAATGCGCTCCGAACCATGCTGGATTCTTTGGGCATTCAGACCTATCCCGGATGGTCGGCGAGCGTAGCTGACATGTCCGACCTTTTCTCTACTAACGCGGGCAGCGTTGTCATCAACTCGCCGGCGAACAATTCCACTCAGGGCGCGTCGGTCCTGGTGAATGCCGCCGCCTCGGAACTCAGCGCGCAGGTCGATCACATGGAGGTCTGGGACACCTTCAACGGCAAATCCACGAAGCTGGGGGATGTTTTCAGCAAAAACATTGACCAGGCATTTCCGGTAAGCGGCAACGGTTTGCACCAAATGACGATTGAAGATATTGGCCGCCCGCCAAGTTATCCCATTCTTCATCGCGAAGTCACGAGTTACAACGAATCTTCCACTTACGGCGTGTTCGTAAACACTCCTGCAAGCAATTCGACGCAGGCGCCTCTATTTCCCTTCAACGCTCTTGCCGTCGAATCGACCGCGGCGGAATCCAGCACAGGCATCGATCATCTCGAACTCTGGAACGGCAACACGAAGATCGGCGATTCGCCAAAAGGATCCACCCTGAATCAATGGTTCACGATGGCGCCGGGCAAGTACGCTCTGACGCTCGAAGACGTCACTCCTGGCGGCAAGAGCATTCACCAGAGCCAGATAGACTTCACCATCTCTGCGAGCCCCGGCGTATACGTGAACTCGCCCGCAAACAACTCCACCTGGCCGACTACCACGGTTCCAATCAATGCTTATGCCTATGAACAGAATGGGGCAAAGACTCCTCTCGTCGATCACATTGAGGTCTGGGATACGACCGACGGCAAGAAACTGGGCGAATCAGTCACCGGAGTGGGAGTGAACAGTGTGTTCATCAATCAGACCGTGACGTTGCCCAAGGCCGGACAATCCTACCGGCTGGCGATCCTGGACATTGACCCAAACAACAACTACCAGGCGATTCACACCAGCTATGTGAACATCACGATAAAAGCTGTGGGGAAGGAATAGCGCCAAAGGCCTGCACCGATTCTGTGGGGTCATGTGGAAGTTGCCCGCCTCCAGAGGCTCATGCAACAGATTTCACATTACCCCAATCGACAACATTGACAGTACGTCGACTCGCCCTCACAATGGCCGCTTTGCCATTCCCGCTGCTTGTGACCTTCCGAGGAGGCGCACGTGTCAAAAGATTCCGCCAATACTCAGCCTGTCTCAACCGCTCCAACAACATTCACCGCAAAGCGCAAAAAGGATTCCGATCTTCAGCATTGTCTGAAGCAGTATGCCGCCGCCGCACTCGGAGTCGCGGGAACCGGCACAATGGCTCTCGCACAAGTTCCCTCGCAAACGATTCAATACACCCCGGCAGACATTTTCTTAACGGAGGGACACTCCAGCGTCATTCCCATCGATTTCAACCACGACGGCATCACCGATATCAGCATCCGCGCCTCCTTTTACACATTCTTCTTTTCCGGCCATGGCGGTTTCAACTACACCGGGGTTTTTGCAGCTCCTGCGCCCGGGAATCTTGCCATCGGGGAGCATGCCATTCCTAAGGGCGTTCCGCTGTCTCTTGGGGGAGTCTTTAAGGGATCAGAGCAACGCATGGCGTTTACCGTGCGGGAGACTGACTCGTATGGGTCCAAGAGCAATTTCGGAGGAGCATTCCATAACGTAACCAACGAGTATCTCGGCGTGCAATTTCAGATTGCCGGCCAGCCCCACTACGGCTGGATTCGCGTCTCAATGGACTGTCGCGGAGGCTTTTGCTACGGCGGCGTCACCGGCTATGCCTACGAAACCCTCCCCGGCCAAAGCCTGGCCGCCGGCCAACTGCGCTCAACCGCTCCACAAAAAGCCTCCATCGAAAGCGCCGCTCCAGGCTCGCTCGGCATGTTGGCTCTGGGCTCAGAGGCCATTCCTAACTGGAAGAAATAATCGTTGTTCGTCGGGTCATCTGAAAGCTCAGGTTTTACCATGTCTCGCTTTTTTGGCGCTTTTGGGTGGCGCAGCACTCAGGCTGCGATTCACGTGCTCACAGAAATCGGGTTTCGCCCGTGAGGGCCCACGATCTGCAAAAAAGTGGGCAGTATACTACGGGCATGGAATTCGATCTCAACAAGCTACCTCGAACCCTCGCACCTATAGCGGGTGTTAACGGAGCCTTGCATGAGCGGTCCTATCGTCGATACGCGCCAAAGTGGTGGTACCTTACATGCCAGCACCAAGCATTCAGAATATTCACGGAAGACACCTTCCCCACTGAGCAGGACGACTACGTTATTCAAACTCGGACGTTGTCGGGTTGCAATGAACGTCTCTTATTAGTGACCAGCGAGTGTCTTGTTTGCGGAAAGACTCTGTTAGAAGGGCGGCTGAGACAGGGTAACGGAAAAGAAACGACTGTGGGCATTCAGTACATTCGCACCAAGGATAAGGTCACTCCGGCCCCGAAAGACATCTCCGAAAAGGATTTGATTGAGTTCTACAACCGAGAATGGGAATTCAAGAAGGACTTACTAGCTGACTTCAACAAGCTGACAATTGCAGTTGCGGTGGCCGCATCGGTATTTTTCGACACACATCCGTTGGTGTTCTACACGTTCATCGTGACTTGCTTCATCATGATTGCCCTGTACTGCGCTTCGTACATTGGACAAAAGCAAATCACCAAGCAGTACTACGGGGATTCAATGTTGAAAATAGGTCCAACCTACAAAGCATCCTTCGATACCGCATCGAAATATTTGCAAGTCATCTTCGGTCTCGGAATCGTTGTGGTGCTATGCTCGATGATCCGAGCAGAAAGAATAAATCTCATGAACAAGAAACTCGACAATACGAACGAAAAAACTATACCCTACAATCCGCCCACAAAAACCCGGGACACTCGTCCATATAACCCTGCCAAGATAGAGCCGAACACCACTACTGAGACCACACAGATTCAGCCTGAGAAAACACAGACTCCACAAATTCAGCCTGAGAAAACGCAGACTCCACAAACTCAGCCCTCAAAAACAAAATAAGGGGACTGGCCGCCATTACGTCTTAATCTTCTTGCGTCATCACCATGCCGGCTGCCCCACCTTCCGCGATTTTCTGAAGGTGGGCACCACGGACAAAGCTATCGGCCATTTTTTAGTGCAGTTCGACCTTCGAAAGTTTGTTGATCGCAGAAGTTCCGCCGTCGAGTTGTTCGCGATAATTTTCTTTCCTGCTCGTCCCGTTCCGGGAAAATCCTCCAAATAAACTCGGCCATAACCTTGCCTTGCGTTGACAAACCCGCTATCCCTGGAGTTATCAGCCACAAATTCTGTTGTTAGCAATGCCGCGCGGCAACCACCGTCCGGCAAAGGGAGCGTTTCTGTTTATGAGTGCGCAATCGGAAAAGAGCGAAATCGAAATCAGCAACACTGCCGCTGCAAACTCGGTTGGCGGCGAAGCGGGTCAGAGCCAGGAAAACTGCGTCATACCGTGCATGATGGCGGTCGCGGAAGAGCCTGAAAGAACTTCGCAGAAAAAACAATTCGCGAAGGAAACGCAGGCGAAACAATTCAACCCTGTTACCAAGAAGATCGGAGAAATCTCGGAAGCGGCGTTCCTGTTCCGCTCCGTCAGCATCGGCTTCGGCGCCGCCAAGCCCTGGGGAGACAGCGAGCGCTTCGACTGCATCGTCTGGTCGGGGAACGGTCCGCTGTTGCGCGTACAAGTCAAATGCACCATCACGCTGCACCATCGCGGATACGCCGTCCAGCCCACCTGCAACAGCGCCGGCCGCGGCAAAGTCGAATACACCGCCGAAGACTTCGATTTCCTCGCAGCGCACGTCCAGTCGCTCTATATCTGGTATCTGCTGCCGTCATCTGTATTCGCGCCGGCAGCGTTCTTGAAGTTCTATCCCGACATCAAGGCCCGCGACCCGCTCTGGGAAGGTTACCGCGAAGCCTGGACCCTGCTGCGAAATTGGCGGCAGGTAAAACCCAAACGCGAACGTCAGCCGCACCAAACTAAAGGTTTGCGCTAGCCGGCCGCTGGATTTTGAGTCGCTTTGATTTTGGGGCGCTCCTCGATGGCTTTTGGGTGGCGCATCGCTTTAGCGCTGCGAAAAGCGAATCGTGTTGGGAAGGGCACGACTTCACGGGCTGCGGAAAAACGCCCGAATGCATGGAGCACCGTGGAAGAGCGGCCCTTCAGGGCCGCGTAAGCTTTGTGAAATTAATATGGGCTTTAGCCCCCGTGAACATCCTTGCCTCTTCGAATCGCATTTTCGCAGCCTATTCCGTCATGCCGCGTTTCTTATTGAGCTTCAGCGGTTCAGAGCTCGAGGTTGGCGCCTTCGGGCTCGAACCGATGCAAGAACAAACACGACGCATCAATACTCACGACGAAATCCCCCGGCCCCGCTCCAGCCACCAACGGCGCGCTGCCACCACCGACCACACTGCTTCGACAATGCCGAAAGGCCACGCCCCTTGAAGAAATCCGTAGACGGATCCCATAACGCACGACGCCGCGAAGGCGAGAACGAACCAAGGACTTCGCTTTTCCAGCGCGTAGGTGACCAGCATTGCCGTGACGGCCAGGAGGCCGAACCAGGTGAGGGCGCTCATTGCTTACTCTCGGGGATCATTCTCTGGCAACGTATCAGATTTAGGTGGCGGCTCAGTTTTTGATTTTGTGCAAAAGTCAGACTGGCGTCATCCCGAGCGGAGCCGTTCTTCAGGCGGAGAGAGGGATCTCGCGTGTGCCGAATCCGCACTTCGCTGCACGCAAGATCCCTCGCCCCGCTCGTAAAAACACGGGGCGTCGGAATGACGCCTTCATCATGTAATCGGAGAATTCAAATTGAGCCCTACCCACTCCTCTGAAGTTTACACATTTCTTGTGGCCCGGATGCAGCGGTGTTTTCCGGAGCTTATTTTTCATGTACTCTGCTGCCGGAGAGAAAATCATCTTTGCAGGGGAATGAAATGCGCCTGGTAACCGTGCGAATCATTTTTATAGCGGCTGTGGTGTCGATTTTGGCCGCGACGGCGATGGCAGAGGAGCCTTCGTCGCGCGACTTGAATGCGGGATGGCAATTTCGCATTGTCAGCAAAGCAGAATACGTTCCCGCTGCGGGCGAACTGAACCGCTGGCACACGGGCGCGTGGAGCAACGAGGTGGGCCAATGGCGTACAGGCGAAGCGGCAGGCGATTTGGCGCAGTGGCATGCGGCGCAGGTTCCGGGAGTGGTGCAGACGGATTTGCTGGCGAACCATTTGATTGAGGAGCCGTTTGCGCGCGACAACGAGACGCGGCTGCAATGGATTGGCGAATCGGACTGGGAGTACCAGACGACATTTGCCATAGATGCGGCTGCGCTGGCGCGGCAACACATTGATCTGGTTTTCGATGGGCTCGATACATTTGCGGATGTCTATCTAAACGAACACTTGATAGCGCAGACAGATAATATGTTCCGCCGCTACAGAATTCCGGCGAAGCAATTGCTGCAATCAGGAACGAATACTCTGCGCATTGTGTTTCATTCTCCCATCACGAAGATGTTGCCGTATGTGAAGTCGCTGCCGTATGTGCTGCCGGCGATTTCGACGCAGAACGGAGGCAACGAAGAGAACATCGCGACGGCGCCTTACACCCGAAAGGCTCCATACAACTACGGCTGGGACTGGGGACCGCGGTTTGTTACGGAGGGAATTTGGCGAGCGGTGAGGATTGAAAGCTGGGATACGTTGCGCGTTGAGAACTTTCATATTCAACAGGAAAGCATCGGGAAGGATTTGGCGAAGCTTTCAGCAGAAGTGGAGATTGAGGCAAGCACAGCGGGTAGCGTAACGATTGGGTTGAGTCACAACGAGTTGACGGGCAAGCCCGTTGATGATGGCAAGACGACGGTGCAGATTGACGCGGGAATAAATCATATTTCTATTCCTCTGCGGATTGCGTCGCCGAAGTTGTGGTATCCGATCGGCTACGGCCCCCAGGATAGATATCACTTTGCCACCGAAGTTCGCACCGGCAAGACAGTCGTGGCCCATGCGGAATTGACGACGGGTCTGCGCTCGGTGGAGCTGCGGCGCGAGACCGATCAGTGGGGCAAGAGTTTTGAATTTGTGGTGAATGGGATTGTGGTGTACGCCAAGGGCGCAAACGTGATTCCCTTCGACAGCTTTCCCACCCGCACGTCGCGCGCTACGTACCGCCAAATCCTGGAATCGGCGCGCGACGCGCATATGAATATGTTGCGCGAATGGGGCGGCGGAATTTATGAGTCCGATGATTTCTACAACATCTGCGACGAGCTAGGACTCCTGGTCTGGCAGGAATTCACCTTCGGCGGAGATCAAGTTCCTGGGGATGTGGCTTGGCAGGAGAATGTGCGCGAGGAAGCTATGCAACAGGTGAAGCGGTTGCGGGAGCATCCGAGCATTGTCGTGTGGTGCGGGAATAATGAAGTGGAAACCGGGTGGTTGCACTGGGGCGACCGGCAGGGGTTCCGGGACAGCGAACCATATTCAGTGAGTCAACGGGTGTGGCAGGACTACATGGTGATGTTTGCGGACATTTTGAAGAGCGTGGTGACGGAGTATGGCAATCACGTGCCGTATAAACCGAGTTCACCGAGCGCGAATTTTGAGGAACCTCCGGACAGCGATCACTACGGGGATGTGCATTCGTGGGTGGTGTGGCACGCGCTGGCGCCGCCGTCGGAATATTTGCGGACGCAGCCGCGATTTGTTTCTGAATACGGCTTCCAGTCTTTTCCCGAGATGCAGACGATCAGGGCCTTTGCGCGGCCGGAGGATTTGGATATTCGATCGACGGTGATGCAGTCGCATCAGAAAAATCATGGCGGGAATGAACGAATCCTAACTTACATGTTGCGGGAGTATCGGGAGCCAAAGGATTTCGCGTCGTTCGTTTACTTGAGCCAGGTGCAGCAGGCGGAGGTGATCAAAGTCGGCGCGGAACATTTTCGGCGGAGCAAGCCGCGGACGATGGGGACTCTGTACTGGCAGTTGAACGATTGCTGGCCGGTGGCGTCGTGGGCGAGCATCGATTATTACGGGCGATGGAAGGCGCTGCAGTTTTATACGCGGCGGTTTTATGACGACGCACTGGTGTCTCCGTATGAGCATGATGGGAAGGTTGACGTGTATGTGGTCTCGGATAAGTTGCAGGCTTTGACGGGACGGATCCATGCGCGGCTGATGGATTTTTCAGGGAATGTTTTGTGGGAGGAGAAGCAGGAGGTACAGATTCCGGCGGCGTCGAGCGCGATTTATTCGACGCTTGAGGAGAAAGATTTGTTTGCAGATTCCGCGAAGACCGACCGTCGAAAAGACTTTTTGATTTTCGATCTGGAGGTTGCGGGGAAGAATGTGTCGCGGAATTCTGTGTTCTTCGATGTGACGCATAACCTCGAGTTGCCGGTGAGTCCGAAGATTGAGAGCCGGCTGACGAAGACTGGGGATGGGTTTTCATTGACGGTCAAGGCTTCCGTCTTGGCGCGGGATGTGCAGATTTCGTTTGGCGATTTGGATGCGCAGGTTGCGGATAATTATTTTGATTTACTGCCGGGAGAAGAGGTGACGGTTGCGGTGAAGTCCGGGGCGGCGTTGGAGCAGGTGCAGGGGGCGATGAAAGTGATTTCGTTGACGGATGCGTTTGCGAGTCAAGGGACGAAGTATTGAAGGCGTGAACCTACCACGGAGGCACGGAAACACGGAAGAAGCATTTATCCGCCACCTGTTTCAATCGCAGGGAGATAAGAAGAACGCGATCGAATACTGGTTATATTCTAGTCACCGTGGCCTCAGGCAAGCTACAATCCACTGTCGACCTGACCGAGGAACCTTCGCAGATTTGAAATGCGGGCCCTCACAAGAGGACTCTAATGTGTTCAATTCTAATTCTGGGGCATGGTGATGCTATACAAACTGGTGGACAAAGGCGGGACAAACGTCAGCGAAATTCTGGCCGAGGAACTGCCGGAAGTTGGCTCTACCATCAAGGCGAGCCAAGCGACCTACCGTGTAAGAGAAATCCTTTGGGTTCAAAGCGTGGATAGTAACAGCGTGCCTTCAGGAAGCATCCTGGTAAGGCAACTGTAAGGTCCAGCCTGTCCGAGCGAGGTCGTTGGCCTTCTATAGGGCCACGGCTATGTCGCGGGGTGCTTCGTGGAGCCGCGAAGTGGTCAACTTGAGTGGTACCATCCCCAAGTCATGCCCAAAGCGATTGCTTCAATTTTCATCCTGCTGTTCTCTTCCGTGTCAGCTTGGAGTCAAATCAAGGTGTTAACTATCGCTGATGAAAGTACTCTGTCATCGAAATCCGTGATGACTGATTTGCGTTCCAAGATCAGCAATCAGCCGAAACTGTTCACACTGGTAAGCGCCAAGGACTTCGAATACGGTCTCGTCATCATGGCTGACTGCATGGCGCAAAAACAACAGAAGACCGATGCGTTCGTGTGTTCCTACACTACACACTATGCTGGTGCCGCATCGAAAACGTTCATAGGCGGCGGGATTTATGTCGGTGCTACGTCTAATGAGGTAGCGGATAACTTCCTGGTGTCCATTGCGCAGGACATCGCTGAACGGTGGAAGGACATGATCCGAGCGAATGCGATTGAAAACCTTGACGCGTGTCTCCTTCTCACACAGTCGAGTTGCAAAGTACTGGAACCGTTGGAGTCGGAATTGAAGACAAAAATAATTAACCTATCCCAGTACCTTCAAAGAGGCGGACTGAAGAAGTGATCCGAACACTTTCTTTTTGCGTACTGTGAAGAACGGCTCCGCGTGGGATGACGCCTTCGAGATGACGCCTTCGGGGCGGGATCAAGGCAGCGGGAAAGAGTGTCCGCTCCACCCGAGCGACCACGAGGGCTAAAGCCCGTGGATTTTTGATGGCTTTCGCGGCGCTGAAGCGCCGCTCTTCCACGGTAGTGCATGCATTAACGGTCAAGTCAAAGTCGAAGGTAGCGGACGGGTACGTTCTACACTTGCCGCGCCGCTTCCAATCGGTTAGGCGGGGCAAAATCATTGTTCGGTTAGACGAGACCAAGTTTCCGACCATTGGATTCACGGGTTGGTCCGTCCTAGCTGAGCCAAAGGCTCCCGGCAAGTGAGAGACGAAAGGCTCTAGAGTGAGCGTCAGAGGCGGGATTCCCGCTGAGCTGGTTCGAAGCATTGTGAAAAAATTGACATATTTTACATTGACGTTAAGCCGCGATCAGAGGGAGAATTGGGCCCGCTTTTGGGCCCAAAGAAATTAAAGAGCCAGGTTTACTGCGGCACATTCGAACGTCAACCGTCCGCCCAGGAGGATTCCGGTCATGCGTGATTTCCGTAACACTTCTCTATTCGTGTTGGTTGCGCTGATTTGCTTGCTTGCCACCCCCTTTACTTTTGCGGCTGCCAGTTCGGCCGCCGGATGCACATCTATGGCTGTCAACCGCATCACAGGCGCGGTCGATGAGAGTGCACTAACGCCGCTCTCCGGAAACGTTCATCCGCTAGCGCGCGCCGAATTCGACCAAGGCAAAGTCAGCAACAGCTTGCCTCTGGAACACATGATCTTGCTGCTCAAGCGCAAACCCGAGCAGGAGACAGCACTGCAAACTCGCATCGACCAAATGCACAACCAGCAGTCGCCCCTATTCCAAAAATGGCTCAGTGCCGACGACGTTGGAAGATGTTATGGCGCGGCTGACGCCGATATCGCTCTGTTGAGTTCATGGCTGCAAAAGCACGGTTTCACTGTTGACGCCATACCCGCGGCCCGAACAATGGTCATCTTTACGGGCACTGCGGGCCAGGTCGCGGAGGCTTTCCACACCGAAATCCACCACCTCAATGTGCGCGGTGAGAAGCACATCGCGAATATGAGCGCGCCTCAGGTGCCCGCGGCATTGGCGCCGGTCATCGCAGGGTTCCGCTCGCTGCATGACTTCATGCCCAAACCGATGCTGCATATGGTCGGCGCGGCCAAGCGCGATGCGAAGACGGGCAAACTCTATCCTGTGAAAGGTAGCGAAAAACTGCCCATCAATGTGGCCAACACCAGGAAGTCCAACTCTCTGATTACGTACAGCGGCGATCCCTTCTGTGGCGATAGCAGCTGTGAATGGCTCGGACCGCAGGATTTCTACACGATTTACAACGAGAAGCCGCTGCTTACCGGCACCATCTGCGGCGGTCCCTGCAACGGCGCGGGACAAACCATCGCGGTCATCGAGGAAACCGATGTGTGCGCGGGCCAAAGCGGCTCGTCGCCCGATGATTGCGCCGGAGCCAATGATCTGGCGATGTTCCGTTCGCAATTCGGATTGCCTGCGCCGCGCGCGAAGTATTACTTCGGCATCCCCGGCTATTGCGCCGACCCCGGCGTTCAAGGTCCGTTTGGGACCGGAGAGGAAAGCGAAGCCGATATCGACCTGCAATGGGCAGGCGCGGCGGCTCCCGGCGCACAGGTTGATTTCCTGGCCTGTGCCACCACCGCGACCACAGCTGGCGTTGATTTGGCCAGCATTTATGCGGTCGATCACCTCTATCCGACGATCTCGTCGTTCAGCCTGAGCTATGGCGTTTGCGAACTGGGCTTGGCCGAGGGCGGCATTTTCCAAACCAACGCCTTCTACAACACTCTTTGGCAGCAAGCCGTAGCTGAAGGTCAAACGGTGAACGTTTCTGCCGGCGACAGCGGTGATGACACCTGCGAACGTGGGGCTGAAGCCGCGGAGATAGGCTGGAACGTCAACGGAATCGCCTCCACCCCGTATGATGTTGCCGCGGGTGGAACCGATTTCAGCGACAACTACTCAAACGATTTCACGCCTGCGCCCAACAACTACTGGAACACGAACGATTCGTCGCCGTATGGGTCGGCGCTCTCCTATGTTCCGGAAATGACCTGGAACTCGAGCTGCGGCAGCAGTCTGCTGGCCAGCTTTCTCGGTTGGGAGGTGGGCACTACTTATACTGCGGAACAGGTGTGCAGCGGAGACACGCCATTTGGCTTCGACTTTACTTATGTCGACGCCGCCGGCAGTGGCGGCATAAGTTCCATTTATAAGATACCTACCTGGCAAAGCGTCTACGGCGTGGGCCGGAATTTCACTTCCGGGTCCAAGCGCAATCTGCCTGATGTCTCTCTATTCGCGTCCTCCAACTTTTGGAGTCACGCTCTCCAATTCTGCGAATCCGATCTCGGCACGGGATCCGGGGGCAGCTTACCGTGCGACTACACCAATCAAGGCGAGGGCGGAGAAATGGCCGCCGGGGGCACTTCCTTCGTGGCGCCGCAGATCAACGGCATAATCGCGGTCATCAACCAAACCTGGCGGTCGCGGCAGGGCCAGGCAAACTACAACTTGTATGCCTTGGCCAGTCACGAATACGGCACACTCACGAAACCCAATACCTCGACCTCAATGCCGAGCCTGCTCACCTGCGAATCCAACTATCTTTCTATTTCGGAGTTCGGCCGCCAGTTCGCGGGCTGTATCTTTTATGACATTTACCGGACGCCGGCCATTACCACAGGAACCTGCGCCGGAACCAACAACAGCAATTGCGTGGTCGATGGCAACGAGATGCCTTGCGTTACCGGAAGCAGGGATTGCTTTACCTCAACCTCGAGCGACCCGTTTGGGCTGCTTTCGATTTCCACCTCCAGCTTCGAGCCGGCGTGGTATCAAGCCGCAGGCTACAACGATGCAGTGGGGCTGGGCAGTCTTAACATTAACAACCTGGTAAGAGGATGGCACAGCCTGACCCCGCAGTCTGACAGTACGACCGTTTCCGCCGATTCCAGTACGGCCTCGACGGAACGGTAAGGCAACAACGCTCTCCGCTAGTGGGCAGGGGCAATGGGGCTCCTGCCCATGGTTACCGTGGATTTTATGCAGCCACCGGGCTCGCCATTATAACGATTTGGCTGGCGTGGTACTTCTACGTTCCGACAGCTGGGTCGGGTCTCGTTCACCTTCGGCAATTATCGATTTTGTTGGCTGGGTTTGACCATCGTCTTAACAACGTGTTATAAATGCCCGTTTTGCGCTGGGGTGCGGGAGACGGGGGTCTGCCTGTTTGCCTGTTGGCTCCGTCTATTTTTCCTTCCCTTTGGCGCAAGCTCCGACGCGGCCAAGCTCCATCACTCGGTTTTGGTCTTGCAGTGGAAGCGTGATCGGAATCTGGAGCAATTTTTCATAGATTGAGATGGTTTGAATTCGGCACGCGGAAGATTGATTTGCGCGTAAGGCTGCGCTGTGGGAGAACTCGGTGCCGTCCCTAAAGGGACTCGATTGATTGTGCATTCTTTTCCCAGCACTGACGTGCTGGGCTAACGAATGACGTCGCTTCGCGACTGTGTGATCTTAAATTTTGGTTGGAGGACTCATTATGTATAACTGGCTGGCGATGGTTCGGAGCGGAGCACGCCGTGTGGCGACTGGTGTTCTGGGAAGAGCATTTGCGCTGATCGCGATTATTGCCATGAGCGCGTCTGCCGCTCTGGCTGAGCCTTCCGAGGCGGGCGGCGAGGCGTCTTTAAAATTGCCGGACCTTTCGCAGGTCAGCTTTTTTAATGGCGCGATTGATGGGCACAAGCTGCTGCTGATCGGCATTTTGTTCTGCATTTTCGGGCTGGCATTCGGCATGGTGATTTTCATGCGGCTGAAGAACTTGCCGGTACATCGGTCGATGCGCGAGATTTCCGAGCTGATTTATGAGACGTGCAAAACGTATCTGATCACGCAGGGCAAGTTTATTTTGCTGCTGTGGGTTTTTATCGCGGTCATCATTCTGCTTTATTTTGGCATGCTCGAGCATATGGAAGCCATGCGAGTGGCGATTATTCTGGGCTTTAGCCTGGTGGGAATCGCAGGCAGTTATGGCGTGGCTTGGTTCGGCATTCGCGTGAACACGTTTGCAAATTCGCGGACGGCGTTCGCTTCCCTGCCCGGCAAGCCCTATCCGGTGTATCAGATTCCGCTGGAAGCGGGGATGAGCATTGGCATGATGCTGATCAGCGTTGAGCTGCTCATCATGCTGTTTATTTTGCTGTTTGTGCCGGGGGACTACGCCGGGCCGTGCTTTATTGGATTTGCCATTGGCGAATCGCTGGGCGCGGCGGCGCTGCGCATTGCCGGCGGAATTTTTACCAAGATCGCAGACATCGGGTCGGACTTGATGAAGATTGTATTCAAGATCAAGGAAGACGATGCGCGCAACCCTGGCGTGATTGCCGACTGCACGGGCGACAATGCGGGCGATTCGGTGGGACCGTCGGCGGACGGGTTTGAGACTTACGGTGTGACCGGCGTGGCGCTGATTACGTTTATTTTGCTGGGGGTCAAGAGTCCGGCGGTGCAGGTGCAGTTGCTGGTGTGGATTTTCGTGATGCGCGTGATGATGCTGATTGCCAGCGCGGTTTCTTATTTCCTGAATGCGGCGATCGCCAAGGCTCGCTACGGCAACGCGAATGAGATGAATTTCGAAGCGCCGTTGACGTCACTGGTGTGGCTGACTTCGATCATTTCGATTGCCCTCACTTATCTGATTTCTTACTTCATTATTCCGGAGCTGGGCGGAGATTTGTCGCAGTGGTGGAAGCTGGCCAGCATTATTTCGTGCGGTACGCTGGCCGGGGCGGTGATTCCGGAACTGGTGAAGGCGTTTACCTCGACGGAGTCGAGGCATGTGAAAGAAGTTGTGATTTCGGCGGAAGAAGGCGGAGCGTCGTTGGGAATTTTGTCGGGCTTTGTGGCGGGAAATTTTTCCGGCTACTACCTGGGTTTGGCGATGATGATTCTGATGGCGATCGCTTATTACATGAGCACGATGGGGCTGGCGATCGCGGCGGGGATGCTTGCGCCAGCGGTGTTTGCGTTCGGGTTGGTGGCGTTTGGATTTTTGGGCATGGGGCCGGTGACGATTGCGGTGGATTCGTACGGTCCGGTAACGGACAACGCGCAGTCGGTGTATGAGTTATCGCTGATTGAGCAGGTGCCGAACGTTGAGGCAGAGATCAAGAAGGATTTCAATCTGAATATCAACTTCGAGCGGGCAAAATATTTGCTCGAGGCGAACGACGGCGCGGGGAATACGTTTAAGGCGACGGCCAAGCCGGTGCTGATCGGCACGGCTGTGGTGGGAGCGACGACGATGATTTTTTCGATCATCATGGCGCTGACCAACGGACTCACAGAAAACGTGGAGAAGCTTTCGCTGTTGCATGCACCGTTCTTCCTGGGCTTGATCACGGGCGGGGCGATGATTTACTGGTTTACGGGCGCGTCGACCCAGGCGGTTACAACAGGAGCTTATCGCGCGGTTGAGTTCATCAAGGCGAACATCAAACTGGATGGAGTGGTGAAGGCTTCGGTTGCGGACAGCAAGAAGGTGGTGGAGATCTGCACGAAATATGCGCAGAAGGGAATGTTGAACATCTTTATCGCGGTGTTTTTTGGAACGCTGGCTTTTGCGTTTGTGGAGCCGTTTTTCTTTATCGGATATTTGATTTCGATTGCGATTTTCGGGCTTTACCAGGCGATCTTTATGGCCAACGCGGGTGCGGCATGGGACAACGCGAAGAAGATTGTGGAAGTGGAGATGAAGCAGAAAGGAACTCCGCTACACGATGCCACGGTGATTGGAGATACGGTGGGCGATCCGTTTAAGGATACGTCGTCGGTGGCGTTGAATCCGGTGATCAAGTTTACGACGCTGTTCGGATTGCTGGCGGTCGAACTGGCGGTGACGCTGACTCGCGATCACGGAGCGATGATTACGAATGTGCTGGCGCTGGCTTTCTTTTTGGTTTCGTTCTTCTTTGTGTACCGGTCGTTTTACGGGATGCGAATTCGATCGGGCGGGGCGGAGTAGTTCAAAGGCAAAATCTTTAACACAGAGAGACACTGGGAGATACACAGAGGGATACAGGGCAGGACGAATTATTTACGCCATCTGGGTTTGTCCTGGATGGCGTTTTGTTTTGTCGCCGCGGGCAGGGGGAGTCTTGGCGCCAAAACGATTAATCGCCGAGGGCGCGGAGAACGCAGAGAAACCAACTCTTCCGGAACCGCCCGGCGGAATCGTAGGACTGTTTAGTTCGGGCCTTTCATCTTGTCTTTAACGCTGTGGGCGAGCTTTTCAATTTCTTCAGCTTTCTTGATTACGTCGACGGAGAGAACGTTCTCATTCGATTTGTCGACCGAGGCTTTGAGTTCGACTGCGAGCTTGAGCAGCTTTTCGGTGTCGGACTTAACGGCGGCGGCGCGCTCCTGATTGGCTTTCTTGGCCATGTCACGGGCGATGCGTTCGGTCGCTTCGTCTCCGCTGGCGGGAGCGGCGCCGAGATCACCGCTGTGCGGCACAGGCGGCGGCTCTGCCCGGGTTTGGGTGAGCGCGGAAATAGAAAGCGAGCAAAGGAACAGAGCGAGTGAGCAGATTGTTGGGCGCACGGAACCCTCTATACCTGAACGAGTAAAAGATGCCGGCCCAAGTATGACATTTTGTGGTGGGGGGAAATCAAGAACACTATTTTGTTGGCCGGGAGGAACGGAATTCTGGCTGATTGTCGAGCTCAATCTTCAGCACATGCAGGTGGGAGTTTTTGGAATCGAGTACGCCATTGATTTCCACTCGCTGGCCTTCGAAGCCGTGAACGAGGTCCGGGCGATCGAGATGGTAGACATCTCTTCCGTCTTTGCCGGACACGAGGACCAGATCGCCGCCGAGGTGCTCGATGCAGTATTGGGAGCAGGTGGCCGCAGTGCCGCCCATCGACTTGGATTTGAGCATCTCCTGATGAGAGCGGGTCAGGGAATGGACGTTCAGGGCGCACTGGCTGTCGGAAACTTCTCCGTGAAAGAGGCGAGCGGGGCCGGTTGGAGGATTGTTCGATTGGGCCTGAACAAGAATCGCTGTGACTATTATTGCCGCGGCGCCGAAAATTTGAATGTATTTCATGGTGTCTCCTGCCACGAGGTAGATCAGGGAAGCACGGTAAATTTCATATGCATGCCTTCGTGGTCTTCGCTGCAAATCACAGTACAAACCACTTCATACTCGCCTGGCTCAGCGGGGGCGGTGAGATGAAATTCCTGCTGACCGGGCTTGAACAGCAGGTCCCACCCTTCGACTTTAGTTCGATCTTTGGCCCGGAGCAAGGAAAAGCCGTGAATCGATCCGTCACGATTCCACGTTTTGCCCCGGCGCGCCGTAACGCGAAGAAGCAGCGGTTCGCCCGCCTTGACAGTGATCTCCGGAGTGCGTTGTCCGGCGATCTTGTAACGGCTGTCGCTGTCGGCCAGCAGGTCGATGGTTCGGGGTTGGGCATCGGCCCATGTCGACCGAGCCAGAAAAATGCCGAGGGCCGCGATTAGTACGGTAGCGCAAGGTAGGACTTTTTTTGTCATAGCGAATCTGGGAAGTTACGACATGGTGCAGTTTCAAGTTCGCAGCGCCTGAAGGCGCAATTTCATCTCCGGCAGTTGCGGTATGCCTGAAGGCATACCCTGATACGAAGCATATCTTGTCCACAGCCCTTGCGAGCAACCCTAAATCAAGGAGCATCAGACGATTCACTGGGTCATGTAAAAGAGAACGAGGCGCATGTCCTCGTCGGTGATGGTGGCGCGGACGCGCATGTGGCGGAGCACGGTGGCCATCATGCGCGGGGGAAATTTTTGGGGAGCGGCATGGCAGCGTCCGCAGTTGGCGCGGTAGCGCTGCTCGCCTTGCACGCGCATGGTATCGGCGTCGACAGTATGAGCGACGGAGGTAGTGCCGACTTCTTTTGCGCTGGGAGATTTTTCAGCGAAGAGGAACGTCAACAGCGCGAGCATGCAAATTGCGACACAGAGTGTGCTCTTCATTGAGTCGGTTTTCATTGCCCCCCCGTTCGGCCTAGCGGAAGCAGGAATCGATAGGCAATTCCGGTGCTCCATTGGTTGAAGTTACCCTGGGAGCTGAACTGGCGTCCGTAGCTGGCGATCGCTTTGAGGCCGTCACGGAGGAAGTAGTTGACGCCGAAATCCACTTCGCGGGTGTTCGCGCCAGGCAGGTCGGCTTTCTCGGCATCGTCGGAAGTGATTTGGCCGAGGTAGAACTGCTGGAGGCGTGCCACGAGTTCGGTGCGGCGCATGGCTTTCTGCCAGAAATGCGCCTGGCTGAGGCGATAGGCGCCCTCGATCCAATAGCCGCTGCCCTGAAACGTTCGGGCATATTCGGAGCGCAGGTTCAGCGGAAGCCTGACCGGCTGCCAACCCATGTGGAATCCGAAAGCGTTGGTGCGGGCATCTTGAAGCAGGTGCTGAAAGGAACCGCCGATTTCGAGACGCGGTCCGGGGAAGAAAAATCCCATGCGGGCGCCGGCGTGGCGTTCGGAATCCACGGCGTCTTTGCCGATGCTGGCGACCGAGACGTAGACTGCGTAATTCATGTTCGCCCGAGCGTTAACCGGAAAGCCGCCGCGCAGCATTACACCGTCACTGTCGGTGGTAGCGAGGGGAAGGATCAGCGGGTCGGGCTGCAGGGCGCGGATCCATACGGGATAGAGCCGTTCATTGAAGATGCCGAAGGGTGTGAGAAAACGGCCGGCGGTAACGGTGAGGAACGGGTTGGCGATGTAGTCGGCCTGCAAGTAGTCGAGGTGCTTGGTGACCGGGCCGGCATAGGAGCCGCCGTCGGGAGGACGCTGGAATTCGCCTTCGAATTCGGCGCGGGATTCGATGAGCCAGTGATCGCCGAGTGGAACCAGCAAAAGCGGGTTGATTTGCGTATCGATGAGGTTCTGGCCGCCGCTGACGAAGTTGAAATAGCCGAAGCTGCCGCTCAGGATGGGGATTGGCTTGTCGGCGGGAGTCTCGACTGCTAACTCTGAAGTTTGGCCAAGCAAGTGGGCCGAAGCGAGAAGCGTGAAGGCAAGCGACAGCGCCGCCAGGAAGTGGGCGGATCGACGGAGTTTTGCTCGCGCCTCGCGATGAGATGGCAACAAATTCCTCCTAAGCCTTTGACGGCATTGTCCTTCGGACGTGCTTCAAAGGGGAACATCACGGAGGTAACTTGCGTATACATGAGTGTCCGAATAGGACGTTTCCCGAATCGCCACGTCTCACCAATCGGGAGGGATCGCGTCTAAGTTACTAAATGGAGGATGGAATGAATCGCAATCGCCAAATTGGTATGTGGTCTCAGGCGGTCATGTTCTTGACCTTATTGGCGGTGGCCTCAGCGGCTGTCGCTGCGGATCATCGCGGAGCGCTGACCGAGGAATTTCATCAGACCTATGCGCTGACGGCGCAGGGGCGGGTGGAACTGGACAACATCAACGGGCCGGTTCACATTTCGACGTGGGACCGCGACGAAGTAAAAGTGGACGCCATCAAGAGCGCCGATGTGAAGGAGCGGCTGGACGAGGCGAAGATCGAGGTGGATTCGGGCAAGGATTACATTTCCATCCGGACCCGATACCCGGAACATGATCACACCTTCAACTGGGGATCGCACGACAATCCGGCGAGCGTGGAATATACGCTAATGGTGCCGCGGGCGGCGCGGCTGGATGAGATCAAGCTGATCAACGGCGAGCTCGATATCACGGGCACGAGTGGAGAAGTTCACGCGTCATGCATCAACGGGAAGCTGGAAGCGCAGAATCTGTCGGGCCGGGCGGAACTTTCGACGATCAATGGGCGGCTGGACGCGCGGTTTGACCAGCTTGCCGGATCGTCGGTTGAATTGAAGTCGGTCAATGGATCGGTCGATTTGACGATTCCTTCGGATTCGAAGGCGGAGCTTGAGGCCAGCACGGTGTCGGGCAGCATCGACAACGATTTCGGATTGCATGTGAACAATCACCGCTTTGTGGGCCACGATCTGCGCGGCGAATTGGGCAGCGGCGGCACGCGGATCAAGATGGAGAACGTGAATGGCCGAATTGCGGTGCATCATGCGCAGGATGGGCGGGCGCTGAGTCCGGTGAAGGATTTGAACCATCGGGATAAAGATGACGGTGATGACAGCGATATTTAGAGATACGTGCGGTGGGTGCCGGGGATTTGCCTAAACTATCGCGACGGAGGCGTGGAAACCTTCTTCGCCGAAAGCCATGCCGCCGCAGTCAAACATAATGTAACCACGATTGAGAAAGCGATAGGCAGGATAAAGAGATACTTCCAGCTCACAACCGTGATGGCGGCAAAGCAAAGGACGAACGCCCACGCAGTGCCGCGCATCAGCGCCAAAGTCGCTGGCGGAAGGCCACCTAGCTGCCATGCCAATATCGCCGCGAACAAATAAAACACGCCAATAGAGAATCCGGCTGCCACAAAGAGGTCCCAATACGTGCGGTTGAACCCCTGTACGTCAAAGTGAATGGACCGCATTGAGCCCAGAAGGGCATCAACTCCCCATGTGGGATCAGACTGACGAAAGCCAAGCGTATGTCCCACTGCGAAAAGTAGCAGAAGAACCGAAGCGATTCGATAAAACAAAGATGCTCGCATCCTTGCCTCCAGAGATCACGGGCGCGGGCACCACTATCCTGCTGCGCGCAGGTCAAACTGTACCATTACCGAATTGCGATGTGAACGGCTCATCACAGTACGCCAGCGCGAATGAATTCCGAGAACCGGTTTTTTCGCAAGCTCTGAAGTCGTGCCCCTCCTGAGATTTATTGTGAGGCCCTAATAGATCGTGTAGCCCGGAGCGGGCGTGCGGAGGTCGGGCTTGGTTGCCATAAGCAGCAGAGCGCCTTCGCGTTTGAAGGCGCGCAGGTCGTCGAGACTGTGGAACGATTTCGTTTTGTAGTCGTTGGGCGTGGGCGTGTCGTCGGGGACGCGGCGGGCTTCCACGTTTTCGAAGGCGTGCTTTGTTAAGAGTTCGACGTACTCGGCGGATGAGCGCACGTGGACCGGCACTTTTAGTTTGTCGACCCACTGCAGTGAATATTGATTGTCTTTGTACAGATTGATGAGGATAAACAACCGGCCGCGCGGCGCCATTACGCGGAATAATTCCATCAGCGCGCGGTCCTGATCGGCGTAGTAGTAGAACGATTCGACGGACAGAACTTTGTCGAAGAAGTTTTCTTCCCAGGGAATCTGCTGCGCCGATCCCCAGACGTAGAGAATGTTGTCGAAGTCTTTTGAAGCTTCGCGCGCCTGGCGCACCATTTCGTCGGAAACATCGAGGCCTACGACCTGACCGAAACCTTCCGGGCCTTCGCCAACTAGCCGCGCAAGCAGCCGCGTCGCCCAACCTGAACCGCAACCCAGATCGAGGATGCGCTCGCCGGGGCGGAGATTCATCAGGCGAAGGGTTTTTTCGGTGATGTCGAGATGATGATTCTCCATCTTCGGGCCTTCACCGGCCGCGGCCCAGCGGTTGAATTCCTGTTGGAGATGTTCGTCGGGAGTGGGGGGCTTGTCGGGCATGAGGTGATTTTACCGCCTCTGGAACCGACGCGGCGCTGGCAAGAACGTTGTCCTCGACCCAAGTCGAAACCCGGTAAATCCTCTCCGGCACGAATCCTTCTCAGGACGAATCCGTGCCGGCTTAGCTATTTCTTCCGGCTAGGATCGTCGTTAGGATCGATATAGTTGAATTGCACGGGCGCCATGCCATGAACCTGGACTACGACCTCGCCACTGGCCATAACGTAGTGGTGCATGTCCGGATCGAGATAGGCGAAGCTGCCAGCGGGAAAGCTCATCATGCCGCTCTCCACAAAGTGGTCTCCCATGCCAACCTTTAAAGTGCCGGAGAGCACTGTCACGTTCTCGCGCTTGGGATGCCAGTGTGGATTGATGCGATATCCGTCGGGCATTTTCAGGCGCACGGTGTAGTCTCCTGTGGATGCCATCGGGTTGCCTTCGAGCACCGCCAGCTGCGCTCCTGGCGCCACAAACGATGGCGCTGGACCGTATTGAACGGTGTCCGGTGTAAACGCATTTTTCTCCGCAGAAGGTGAAGCTGCAAAAACCCGAAGGCTGTTGGGTTGATTCATCCACCACATCCCTGCGAACAGCACGATAAGCAAACACAGACTTCTTTTCATAATTGTTCCTCCGTTGATCTCATCATTTGATCTCGTCATTCGAATCAGTGGGAAACAATATCGCGCGACTTCCGTGAGGTTTCAATCAGTCTCATATAACTTTTATATATTTTTGGTGTATCTTCGTAGCCTACTGATGCTTATGGGTTTATCGGCCAAAACCGGTTTACGGTCTGGGCACACACAAGACGATGTTGAGCTCGATCTGGGGCGCTACGAGCTGCACCGCTTTGGCCGCAGAGTAAAGATCGAGAAGAAACCGATGGAGTTGCTGATTTTCCTGGTGCGGCGGCGAGAGCAGTTGGTTTCACGAGAAGAGATTGTCGCCAAGCTATGGCGCTCAGACTTGTTCATCGACACAGAGCGCAACGTCAATAACATTGTCCGGAAGGTTCGCACCGCGTTGGGCGACCATGCCGCCAGACCGCGCTTTCTGGAGACGGTAGTGGGCAAAGGCTATCGCTTCATCGGACCCATCCGTGTAATTAGTCCCCTCCATCCACATGCTGAGTCGGCTGACGGAGCAGGCGGCAAGACGCCGGCAGGCAATGAGACTTGGCGGGCGGATCGTTCATCGCTCGCCGTGCTCCCGCTTCACTTCATCGGCGATCATCTCGGCGATCATAAGGATGACAATGGCCTCTGTCTGGGTTTTGCCGACACCCTGGTTTCGCGCCTGGCGAATCTGAAGGGTGTTGATGTGCTGCCAGCGTCCGCCGTTTTGCATGTGCCCCCGAGCACAGCGGCGGCGGAAGCAGCTTCGCGACTAGGAGTCCGGTTTGTGGTGCACGGCGCGATTCAAACTTCCAAGGCAGAATCGCGGTTGTCGGTGGAATTGTTTGACTCGCACGCGCAAAGCAGTTGTTTTGTCAGGAAATTTATTCTCGACGTCCATCGCCCATTCGAGCACATTGACGATATCGCCGCCCATACCGCCAGAGCGCTGAAGCGTCCTCTTGACGAGCCAGCCCTACAGAGTCGCGCTCGCCACAGCCGCGATCCGCTGGCTTACGCTGAGTTCATAGAAGGCTATCGCCGCAGTTCCTCGAGCGACGCCAAATTACTGGCAGAGGCCGCGCCCTACCTCATGAATGCAGTCGCTCGCGATCCCGCTTTTGCTCTGGCGCATGCGATTCTTTCTTTCGTATGCGCGAAACACCACTTCGAAGCCGATCCTAGACGGAGCTGGCTGGAAAAAGCCGAATTTCACTGTCAGCGCGCCCTGGACCTGGATGCGGCTCTGCCCGAAGGGCACGTTGCCAAAGCTTTTCTGCTCTGGGGACCGTCGAAAAACTTCCAGCATCTCGAGGCAATTGCGGAATTAAAGCGTGCCATTGCCCTTCAGAAGAACTTGCCTCATGCTTACGGCCGCCTGGGAACGATCCTGGCGCATATCGGCCTGCTCGATCATGCACGTACTATGTTCGAGAGGGGCACACCCTTCGATTCAAGAAAAACCATCAGCCACAGTATTGCCCAGGTCTATCTGTGGGGCGGAGAGTACGATCTCGCTCGCGAAGAAGTGGAGAAATAGCGAATCGAGAGTCCGGCGAATAAGTACGCCATCCATTTTGCCCTCGAACTCGCGATATTGACCGGCGAATGGGAAGCCCAGCGCTTGATCGATGAAGCGGGGAGCCTCGTGCAGGAAGAACCCATGATCACCGCCCTACAAGGCGTGATACACGCAGCGTTGGGAAAAACCAAAGCGGCGCTGCAATGCATGAATCATGCCTGTACTAACTCGAAATCGTTCGGTCACGCCCACCACACCTATTACGAAATTGCTTGTATTCTTTCCTTGCTGAATCGGGCCGAGGTCGCATTTGAGTGGCTGGAGCGCAGCGTGGATACCGGATTTGCCTGCTGGCCGTTTTTTCTGAAGGACCCGTGCCTGAAAAACCTGCGGCCCCATCCGCAGTTCGAACTCCTGGTGAGCTCTTTACAAGCCAAATATCCCGATTATTTGGGGCTGCTGTAGTTTAAGTCGTCAGCACTCCGAAATTCGGAGACCAGACTTAGGGCTGGTTTCGTCGGCAACACCGGGACTTGAGCTTCGCCGCCATCCCGCACCTCGCGGCTGTGTTACAGTTTTCCTCCAGATGGCGACACGCCCTTCAGACCCTGCGCCTGAGCCCGGCTTTGCGCAACTCTACTGCCCCAATTGCGCTCAGGAAGTGAACGATCCTCTTACGTGCGGTGACTGCTCTGCCGTGATTTGCAGGCGTTGCGGGACGCCGCTCGAATCTGCTGACGAATTGGGAATGGGATGACGGACCCGATCGCTACTTTGCCCGCTGTCGCGGAAATCAAGTCTTCAAAACCCACGCTGGTGCGCGGATTGGGGCTGCTGGATTCGGTGCTGCTGCTGGTGAGCGGGATCATCGGGTCGTCAATTTTTTTGACGGCTAAAGATATCGCGGGGCCGTTGCCACATCCCACGCTGTTTTTGCTTGTATGGGTCATTGGCGGCGTTGTGTCGCTGTTTGGGTGCGCGGCATTTGCTGAGTTGGGATCGATGTTTCCAGAATCCGGTGGTCAGTACGTTTATTTGCGCGAGGCCTACGGCGATCTGGTGGCGTTTTTGTATGGGTGGATGCTGTTCAGCGTGGCCAATGGCGGGTCCATTGCGGCGCTCGCGGTGGGGGCGGCGGCCTATACGGGAGAAATTGTTCCGATGATTTCGCAGCAACATGTAGTGTTCGCGTTTGCCGGAATTACATTTACGCGCGCGCATGCCGTCGGCCTGCTGCTGATTGCGATTTTGACGTATGTGAATGTGGTGGGGCTGCGATGGGGAGCGCTGTTGCAGAACGTTTCCACGTGGACCAAGTTCGTGGCGATGGCGGGATTTGTGATTCTGGGATTCGCCATCGGCAAAGGCGACTGGTCGCACTTTCACAGCCAGGGAATGCCGTTGAACATGGGGCTTTCCGCGCGCGAGCTTATATCTGCGATGGGCATAGCTCTGATTGCGGTGTTCTGGGCGTATGACGGGTGGGTCTATGTCACGTGGGTAGCGGGCGAGGTAAAAGAACCGCGGCGCAATGTTCCGCGGGCGATGGTGCTGGGAGTACTTGTGGTGGGCGTGATTTATCTCGCCATGAACATGACGTACGCGTACGCGCTGCCTCTGAGCGAGATTGCGAAGCACGAAACAATTGCCAGCGCTGCGGCGGCTGCGCTGTTTTCTCCGAAGGCGGCGCTGTGGCTTTCAGCGGTGATTGCGATTTCGTGCTTCAGCGCTGCCGCATCATGCACGCTCGCCGGCGCGCGAGTTTATATGGCGATGGCGCAGGATGGAGTTTTCTTCCGGCGCATGGCGGTGATTCATCCGAAGTGGAGAACGCCTGCATTCAGCCTGATTGGACAAGGCGTTTGGGCGGGCGTGCTCACGATGAGCGGGCGCTACGACCAGCTTTATACGTATGTGATTTATGGCATGGTGCTGTCGTACACGCTGACCGTGATTGGATTATTTTTGTTGCGATGGAAGCGGCCGGAGCTTGAGCGGCCGTATCGGTGTACGGGATATCCGTGGCTGCCGGCGATTTATGTGCTGGTAGGAGCGGCGTGGACGCTGAACACGATTATCACGCGACCGACCCAGGCTTTTTGGGGAACGGCGATCGTGCTGGCTGGTGTGCCAGGATATTTGTATTGGAAGTGGAGTGCGCGGAAGGCGGCGGCAGTGGAGTGAGGCGATGTTTGAGCGGTTTACCGAGAAGGCGCGGCGAGTCATCTTTTTCGCGCGATATGAGGCTGTCCAGTTAAGATCTCCTTTTATTGGGGCGGAGCATCTCTTGCTGGGCGTTTTACGTGAAAATCTGCAACTCGTGAAGACAGCGACTCCGATTGACTTGGAATCCGTTCGAAACATGTTCGCGCCTAAAGCGCCAGATCCGAAGATTTCTACGAGTGTGGAGTTGCCTTTAGACGATGCGTCGAAGCGCATTCTTTCTTACGCAGAAGAAGAAGCGAGTCGCATGGAACGCCACTATATCGGCTGCGAACATCTTCTGCTCGGCCTTCTCCGCGAGAAAGATTCCTTTGCGGCTAGACTTCTTGAACATAAGGGCCTCCTCCTTGAACAGATGCGCACAGAATTTGCGCAACTGCCGGATCACGATGTCTTTGCGCCACGGACTTTGCCCGGAGGCCACCGAGGACGACAATCTCGTTCGACGAACATCATCAAGTTACGAAACGAGATTTGGAATGCCGATTATGTTCGTGAAGCGGTGCGGCGTTGTTGCGAAGCTAAATTTTATTGGCGCAAAAGCTCGTGGAAATCGCGTGACGCCGCAATGGAACGCAAGACCGGCAAGCTATCTCTGGATTTGGCGCTGGCGGAAGATTCGGCGAATTTCGAGTTGGTTTCGTCAGGCTGGAAGAAGGATTTATGCGCAATTTGCCGCTGGGAATTGTTTGAGTCGGCGGACGATCATGGCACAGGTTATTTCAATGGGCGCGATTGGCTGTGCACGGAATGTTATGACAGGTTTTGGGGGCAGCCGGACTTCATTGCGGGGTCGTTTTCAGATATGACGTAGTGGGCGTAGTTAATGCGTTCTACGCGCTAATCCGTCCCGGCGTCGCTACAGGAGATAACGCCCGGTTCTTCATCGCCTTAATCATCACCGGGCGGTGTAGGACGGTTTCCAGCAGATAGCGCTCGGCGGCGATGGTTCTCGCCACAACGCTTCGCGCGGAGTAGCCTTCAGCTTCTATCACCACGCATGTGGGTCGAGCTCGTCGGTGGTTCCCGGCGTCCTGTTTCTCCACGTCCACCTGGCGGATGTGGCCGTCATGCTGAGCGTCCAGCGCGTTTGCCAGACGCAAGATCGCGGCCAACTGAATTGTGACCTTCTGTTCGTCGGGAAGAAGATCGCGCAATGCTTTGTGGCTTCTTGTGGGCAGAGCGCCGCAGTGGAAGCGGGCCACAATGCCTGCTCGGCGTGTATCTTCGGCCTTCCATCCTATGGGCGTGCCGTGCCTCCTAATAAGATCGAGCGACGCTTTGTGGTGTCCTTTATTGCCTTTCGACTTGCCAACATCATGCAGGAGAGCTGCGATCTGCAGGCTGGAGCGCGCGCCGTCTCCATTCGCTGAATTCGATAAGCCCGAAGCGAAAAACCCCGCGCGGATAAGGCCGTCGTAGAGTTCGACCGCCAGCTTCGCCACGCGCTCCGAATGCGCGAAGTCGGGATCGAGGGCACTGGCCCAGAGCTTCATGCGTCGCGTGGCCAGGGCCTGAATCTGCGGGCCTTGCGGCAAGCCGGCGCGCCAAACCTGCCACAGAGAATCAGGCCCGACCATCTTCTCGCGATAGCGCGCGATTCGCTTGCCTCTTTCCGCCAGGGTGCGGGCATGCCAGTGCTTGCGTACCGCTTCGTCAGGGAAGACGTGACAGGAAAGCGCAGTTGTCCACAGCACATCGAGATCATGGACTTCTCCGAGCGCGTCCTGAATTTCTTTTAGATCTTTGCTCCACGCCTGGTGCTCGGCGGGAAGAAAATTCTCGACGATATAACGGAAGCGCTTGATGGCAATGCGCAGCGTGTGCAATGCGACCTGCGAGCGATTGCGCAAAGCGCGGGTGTGCAGCATGTTAGCTTCGGTCCAGCGCTCGAGGGCTAAGTGTTTGAACAAGCCGCTTCCCGGCCGGATGTGAGCGGCCTGCGACGGAAGAGACCGGGCCCACTGCCGCCATTGCTTATGGTCGAATTCGTCAAGAGCCTTGCGGGCTTCACGCTTTTGTTCCTTCTCGCGCTCGGCCAGGATTCGTTGCAACGCGACCGACACGGATTCGCGGTCTTGATCCAACACCGCCTCGGAAGAATCAACGGAGTGTTTCGCTTTCGACGACTCTTGCTGAGATAGTGACAGGATGTCCTGCTCCGTTGTACTGCTGGCTTCCTTCTCACTGGACTTCTCTGCCTCAGGCTTGGCTGGCTCCACCTCTTCGATCCATTCCAGCATCACCTGAATGTCGCGCAAATCTCCCAATCGCTGGAATAGCTGCTTCCCCGCCTTCTTCATCGCTTTCCATTTGGGGTCAGGATCGAGCGCTCGCAAGCCATCGGCCATGGAGCGGCAGCGGCGCAGGGCTACACGCAAATCGTGAACGGCGTCGGCATCAAAGTCCGCGGAGACCTGGTCGCACTGTTCCAGCACTTGCATCATCCAGTAGTGCAGGCCGGTGGTTTTAGCGGTTTTTTTGGCAACCTGGGCTAACAATGGCAACTGTTCCATCTCCTAATCAACGGCTTCAAACTTATCACTTCCAGCCGTGTTTTGGGCGGATTCAGGGTTCTGTGAGCTCCGATTTGGCCTCTGGAACAGCGCCTTCGTTGCAGCGCAATCACAAAAAACACGAAAGGATAGCTCCGGCGCTGTTCTTCCGGCAGCAGTTCTATTACCTCGGTAATGTGCGGGGACTTACCACTTGGTTTTACCCTTGAATGGCAAAGCTGCGGTCAGAGGAGTTGCATATCTCGATTACAACTTCATCGCAAGAGCATCGTTCGGCGTCGGCACGCGCTTTTGTGCACAGCCTGAACATTCTCATTAAATATGCGCGGATGTACGGTTTCGATCACAAGCGCACCGAGGCGCAATTCCAGATCACGTGGAACGAGCTGCAGCAGGGGCTGCCCACAGCCGGGGACAGTGGCTTTCTCCTCGGAGTTTCCGATAACAAACTCCTGCTCGACGGAATTCCGCTCGATGCTGGACAAGCGGAGCGCAGCTTCACGCAGCTTCTGAACACCGCCGGTTTGGCCAGCCTGCATTTTTCCAAAGATGTGACGGTGGACGACTTCACCCGCCTGGTGCGCGCGTTCACACTGGCCGGATCGAAGGCGCAGGATTTCGCCAAGCAAATCAAAGAGGCGCTCGGCGCGGGCAAACCGAACAGCACCATCAAGATCAATGAAGTGAAGTTTATTGCGGCTGACCCGCTGACGGGCGACATAAGCGTGGCGGCGCAGATCGCCGCTCAAACTCTGGGACCGGAATTCAAACAGTGGCTCAATGATCCGCAAAAGTTGTTGCAGTTGATTGCCGCCGCTGAAGGCGCCAATGCGGCAGGGGGACAGGCTGCTCCCGGAACTCAGATGGTTCCATTTGGCAGCGTACCCAATGTTCCGGGCGCCATGAGCGGAAGTGGAACTGGAGCAGGGACTGGGACAGCAACGGGCGCGGCACCGGCATGGACGGGCGGCGTCGTTCCCTTGCAGGAAGCCGAAGTAATTCAGGCGATCCGCCTGCTGACCCGCTTCGGACAAGTCCAAAGCAATCCCAACGCTGCGCCTGAGGATTTGCAAAAAGAACTGGGCGAGACCGATCCCAATACTCGTCTTAATCTGCAACAGTTGCTGGGAAGTCTTGCCGCTAAGGCGACCGCGGAGCAAAAAGATGACGCTCCACTGTTGATGAAGGCCGCCGAGCACATGGCCATCCGCTTTGCCCTGGAGCGCTATCAAAAGGGTGAAGTCAAGGTCAACGCCGTTCACCAGATGATGGAGCACATGAGCCGTCAGATGGATTCTCTGCGGCAGATTTTGCAGTTGCAGGAAGAGAAGATGAGCAAGGCTGGGATTCTGGTTGAATCCCATGCTGACATTCTCGACCGTATGTTCTGGGCCGAGGTGCCGGAGGCGGGAAAGAAGAGCGTACTGCTTTCAAACGAAGCGCCTTGCGTTCCACCGCGCAATCTGCGGCAGTTTGTGGAAGTTCTTCTCGACCGCGAGGACAAGCAGGCATCGGCCGAAATCCTGGACAACTATTCCAGTTGTTTGGGCGCGAAAGAAATCGAGCCCCGGCGCAAGACCGCGATCGGATTGAGCCAACTGGCGGATCTTTATGCGCGGTTGGGCGGCGAGCCTATGGGGCGCGCCATCCGCAAGCTCAGCGAGCAACTCAGCCAGGAAAAAGATACAGAATTGCAGAGCTTGTTGTGCGCCGCTTTCGTACGGCTGAGCCAGGAAGCCAGCGCGTCGAAAAATTATGCCGCGGTCAATGAAGTCTGCTCCGGGATGGAAGCGATCGGGAAACACCGGCCGGTACTGATGAGTGATCTGCGTCCGCGTGTGGGCGTCGAAAACCGACTGCCCGAATTTATCGACGAAGCGCTGCATTGTGACTCCGTTCCGGCGGATCTTCTTGCGGTTTTGCGCCGCACCACGGAGTCCGGCGCGGAACATCTTGCCGACCGCTTCTTCCGCTGCATGCGCCGCGATGAATGCGATCGCATGGTCGAACTGGTTAAGGAGATGGGCTCGGGCGCGCTCGCGCAGTTGCGGGAAACTCTGCGCACCGGCCAGTCGCGTCAGGCTTCGACCGTGGTCGGGCTCCTGAGCCGACTGGACGTTAGCACCCTGCTGGAACTGCTTCCGGCGCGTCTGCCCGAGTGGAACCGCTTCTATCACGATATTGTTGTCCGGCAAATCGCCTATGGCGCCGCTCCGGATCGTGGACGCACATTGCTTGAACTGGCGGAAGTTCTCGATCAGTTTGTGCTGCCCGAAGCCATCGACGAAATCGGCATGAGCGGCGACATGACCGCGGTTGCGCCGCTAATCGCCATGGCGCGCCCCGGAGAAACCGCTTCACGTTCCGCGTTTATTCAGCTCAAAGCCATCGAATCGCTCGGCCGGCTGAAAGATCCAGAGGCCGTCGCCATTCTGCGGGAGATTGTCGAAGCCAAAAAGACCTTCGGGTGGGTTCATCACCGCGAGCTGCGCATTGCCGCGGCACAAGCTCTGTCGAAAACCGATCCGCGCTATAGTTCGCAGATTCTCTCCGATAGCGGCATGGAACCGGCTGAGTTGGCCATTGCTCCATTGGATATGGCTCCGGCATGCCCCTGGGTGCGGCAGCGCCGTTACGAACGCATGGTGCTGGCGAAGACCGTTTCCGCCACCATTGGCAGTTCGTGGGGCAAATCCAAGATTGTGATTCGCGAGCTGAGCCTGGGCGGCGGCATGGGCACGAAAGACGACAACATGCGCATCGGCAGCGAAGCCGATCTGGAAATCTCGGCCGGCATGAGATCGAAGATTCGAGCTCACGTTCTTCTGCGCCGGGCGCGCGTGAATGAAGTAGGATTCGAAATCGTCAGCGCCGATCTGGAAAGCCGCTACCGGCTGCGCCGGTTGCTGGTTGACGCCATGACCCGCGTGCCACAGGGCAAGGGCGATGATTGGGGCGGCGAGCGGAAAGTGTAGCGGAATCGATCTCTGGCCAAAGAAAGCCTCTATCCGTTAACGCGGACAGAGGCTTTCGTAATTCAGATGAATTCTTACTTTACCTTGGCAAAAATAATCACCAGCGTGTAAAGCGCCAGCGACTCGATCAGCGCCAGACCGAGAATTAGCGCCAACTGAATGCCCGGACGAGCCGCCGGGTTGCGCGCCAATCCCTCAGCAGCCGCCGCTGTTGCCTTGCCTTGTGCCAAAGCGCAGATACCAGAGGCAAATGCCATGGAAAATCCAGCGGCGATCGCCACCCAATTGACTTCACTGCCTCCACCGCCCTGCGCGAACGCGGGAACGGCAAACGACAATGCGGAGAACACCATAAACAGCTTGCTCAACTTGCCCATTGTTTTGCTCCTTTATGAATTGCCGCCAGTGGGTGGTTGACGTCATACCGAGCAGACGCCCTCACGCTGAACGGCTAACAGTTGAAACAGAAATTTAATGTTCGTCCGCGACCGCGCCTTGCAGATAAACGGTCGTAAGGAGAACGAAAATGTAAGTTTGAAGCAGCGAAACTCCAATGTGCAGCCCAAGGAAGACAATGGGCACACCCACCGGCACGAGCGAAAAAAACACCAATGTGACCATGTCGCCGGCGAACATATTGGCGAACAGGCGGATGGTCAGCGAAAGAACCCTCGCCAAATGGCTGATAATTTCAATCGGAATCATCAGCGGTGCCAGGGCCAGCATGGGCCCGGCAAAGTGCTTCAGATAGCTGATCCCCGCGTGCTTAAATCCCTGGACATGGTAGTAGATAAAAGCGCAGATCGCGCAGCCCAGTGGAACGATAGGAACCGCAGTGGGCGATTCAAAGCCGGGGATTACCCCGATCAGATTACAGAACAGAATGAAGAATCCCAGAGCCGCCAAAAACGCCGTATAGCCTTCGCTGTGATGGCCGATGATTTCGTTGCTTTGACCCTGGATGAAGCCTTCCGCGCCTTCAAACATGTGTTGTAGCGCGCCGGGGCGATCTACCGAAAGCCGAGAACGAACCATCAGGAAAACAACAATCAGGAACAGAAAAACCAACACTTCCATGGAAAATGAATTCGAGATGGGTGCCGACGGATGGTGCGGCTCAATGTGAAACGTGCGCAACAGCGCAGTCACCGGAGCGCCGAACAGATGGTTCAAAAGTTCGGTAAACCAGAGTTGTTCGGGCATAGAGTTCCTAGCTGTTTTAAACCTTTCGCTCCCACCTGCGTTGGGCCGAATCTCCTGCTACACGCCCCGGCTTAGCGCTGCGTAAAGTTCATACGCAGCTTCGCAGGCAATGCCCACCACAGGCAAAAATAGGCCCGCAAGAAGGCCATTCAGGCTCGCCGGAGAAACAGTCAATATACCATAGGCGCCGACGGCCATCAAAACATAACGCAGAACGAAACGCCAAACGATTCCCTCCCCCGACTGGGCGTGTGGTGCGCCACTCGCGCGATCGACAAAACCGGAGACCACGCGCTTCAGCCAGTGGAAATTTACATATGCGATGAGGCAGCCAACGGCCAGACCGGCAGCAGAACGCAGGCCGAATTTCCACCCCGCCAGTGCAACCACAACCGGGCTCAGTACGGCCATGAAGAGGCGGATGCGGACGAGCGCGCCGGCATAGAAGGCCTCGGCAACAGTGGCTTGCACGAGTTCAGAGTCGATTTGAGGTTGGTCCGACATTATTGATTGGCGATCGCTCTGGGGCAGGATTAGCGATCCTCTGGGCAGGATAGTCTTGGGAAGGGCACGACTTCCAGTCGTGCCGTTAGCAGCCGGAATTTTGTGGGCTTCGGCCGCTGGGGTGTGCTTCCCGTCCCTCACTCACGGCAATCGGGCCTCAGACGGCGATTCATTTCGTGTCGTGCAATACGGTGCGGATCAATTCGACGAAACCAGCGGCGATGCCCAGCAGAATCCCCGCCAGATAGAGCCACGTCGTGTGCAGCCACTTGTCGAGACCGGCGCCAATGAGCCATCCGACGACAAGGGCCGCAGGCAGGACGAAAGCTAGCTGGCTATAGCGGCCCACTTGCAGCCAGAAGCTCTGTTTATCCTCAGAACCTTTTTTTTCGGAATCGGGGCCACTGGGATTCATAACATCGCTATTGCTATGTGGGCGGAGTCAATGAGGCACTTGTCTGCTCCAGCCCGCAAGTTAGCGGATCAACTTCGCCACTACCGGATTCTGTGCGATGCCCAGCGTCCAGTTTACGAGTTGAATGAAGCGGTCAGGCAAAATACCGATGAATAGTGTGGCGAATGCGGCCACAGCTAAACCCGCTCGCATCGCGAAACTGACCGGCAACCTTGCGTTATCTTCGGCCTGCGGCTGCCGCATGAACATGGCATTCGCCATCTTCAAATAATAGTAGAGACCGAATACTGAGTAGAGAACTCCCAACGCCGCCAACGTATAGTGACCCGTGGAGATCAGGCTGAGAAAGATGAAATACTTTCCCCAGAAGCCGGCCAGCGGCGGGATCCCTGCCAGCGAGAGCAGGAAAATGAGCATGAGCACGGCTTCAATTGGAGCGCGCGAATAAAGACCATTAAGATCGTCAAGCTCGTCGCCGATCACCTTCTTGTGCCGCAGCGATGTAATCACGCCGAATGCGCCCAGATTCATGAAGGTGTACACCAGCAGATAGATCAGGATGCCCTTGATGCCGTCGGGATTGACTTCTGTGGGCGTTCCGGCAATTAGCCCGAGCAGCATGTATCCGACGTGCGCGATCGACGAGTATGCGAGCAAGCGCTTCGTATTGGTCTGCGTCAGCGCAGCCAGATTCGCTCCGGTCATGGTTGCGATGCTAACGAACACAAGCACAGGTACCCAGGTCGCACGCATCGGCGCAAGCGCCACCAGAAGAATGCGCAGCAGCATGGCCCAACCCGCTGCTTTGACCGCAACGGACATAAATCCCGTAATGCACGTAGGCGCGCCTTCATAGGCGTCCGGGGCCCATTGGTGAAAAGGAACAGCGGCAATCTTAAACAGCAGTCCGGTCATCGTCGTGAGCAGCGCTACGATCACCAGGGGCTTGAACTGTTGGATCTGCATGAGGCGGCCGATCGTGTGGCCGATGTTCGCCAGATTGGTGCTGTTCGTCAGACCGTAGAGTAGAGACAAACCGTAAGCAAAGATGCCGGACGAAAACGCTCCCAGCAGAAAATATTTCAGCGCGGCTTCGTTGGAGCGGCGGTCGCGTCGCAGAAAACCGACGAGAACATAGGTGGAGATCGCCATCAGTTCCAGACCGATAAAGATGAGAACGATGTCGAAGCCGGCAGCCATGCACATCATTCCAACGACCGACAGCAGCATCAACGCGTAATATTCGCCGTGGCTCTCATGCTCGATATCCATGTAGCGCGCAGACATGAGAATCGATATTCCCGTGGCCGCGAGAAAGAGATAGAAAAAATAGATCGCGAAGCGGTCGACCAGCATGGTGTTCATCAGGCCCGGCGCGCCGGACAAACCATTCGCCGCCAGCCAGAGCTGAATTTTGACTACGCCAGCGATGGCAAACACCACTCCCACAAAGGCCGTCACCGCATTGGCCCACTTCATCTCCGCGGGAAGCATGAAGTCGATGAGCAAAATGCCGAGAGCAAACAGCGTCAGCAGAATAATGGGCAGCGCCAGCAGGTAATCGGTCCAGGAGAATTGTGAAATCATTCCCACTAGTTCTTCCCCTTGACTAGCGCGGCTTTGGGCTGGTTCACGACAGCGGCAACTATCGGCGTTGCGGTACTTTGAGTTACAGCGGTAACAGTTCCTTCCGGCTGCGGGTAGTCAGGCCGCACCATTGCAATCGTGTGGTTCACCGGTTGCTCCAAAATCTGGAAGAACGGCTTGGGGTATAGGCCAATCCAAAATGCCATGACGATGAGCGGAACAAAGGTCGCCACTTCTCGTGGGGTGAGATCGTGCAGCTTTTCATTCTTGGGATTCGTCACCGTGCCAAAGAAAACGCGCTGGTAGAGCCACAGCAGGTATGCGGCCGCGAGCACGACACCGGGCACGGCCCACGCGCCCCAGCGCCAGTTCTCCATGAACGTACCCTGCAGAATGGTGAACTCGCCGACGAAACCGTTCAACAGCGGCAATCCCATCGAGGAAAGGAACATGATCATGGTGATGGTGGCGTAAACCGGCATGACGTTGGAGATGCCGCCATATTCAGAAATTTCGCGCGTGTGGCGGCGTTCGTACAGAATGCCGACGATCAGGAACAGCGCTCCGGTCGAGATGCCATGATTGATCTGCTGCAATACGGAACCGCTAAGGCCGGCGGGATTCAATGCGAAGATTCCCAAGGTGCAGAAGCCGAGATGGCTCACGGATGAATAAGCCACCAGCTTCTTCATGTCTTTCTGCATCAGCGAAACCAGCGCGCCATAGATAATGGCGATGATTGAGAGCGCGATCATCCAACTGCGGACTGGAGTCTTTGTCAGAACTTCGGGAAAGAACGGCAGCGAGAAACGGATGAAACCGTACGTTCCCATCTTCAGCAGAACGCCGGCCAGAATGACCGATCCCGCGGTCGGCGCTTCGACGTGCGCGTCGGGGAGCCAAGTATGGAACGGAAACATCGGCACTTTGATGGCGAAAGCGAAGAAGAAGCTTAGGAACAGCAGGATCGCGGCGCGTGGGCCGTAATCCGAATAAATATGCGGCGCGGTTTCATACAGCGCAGTCAGGCTGAACGTGTAAATGCCGGTTGCAGCGTGGTGATGGAAGTAGAGAAACAGAATTCCCAGTAGCATCAGCACAGAACCGGCTAGTGTGTAGAGAAAGAACTTGATGGCTGCGTAGAGCTTCCGCGGGCCGCCCCAGATGCCTATCAGCAGATACATCGGTACGAGCATCGCTTCCCAGAAGACGAAGAAGAGGAAGAAATCGAGCGCCATGAAGACGCCCAACATGCCCGTCTGCAACACCAGAAACCAGATGTAATATTCTTTGACGCGGTTCTCGATCGCAGTCCACGAAGAAAGGATTGAAATCCATCCCAGCAGCGTCGTCAGCATGATCAGCAGAAATGAGATGCCGTCGATGCCAAGCACGTAGCCCGCGCCGATTGTGGGGATCCAGTTGTTGGGCACGCCCTCGATGAACTTGAATCCGGGCTCAAAGCGCTGCGCCCAGAACCAGCCCACCAGCGGCAGGGAGATCAGGAATCCGCCGAACGAGAAAATGTTGGCGATCCAGCGGACCGCGTCTTTGTTGTCCTTGGGGACAAACAAAAGCACGAGCGCGCCCACCAGCGGCGTGAAGAGAATGATGGAGAGAATGTGGTTGTACATGGCTTAGAGCTGCTAGCTTCTAGCTCCTAG